>Ga0307510_10004634_pt1 | contig 16216 bp, 8 predicted proteins | sample 12_EM_MG_FD_207224 | JGI IMG/M metagenome (GOLD analysis project Ga0307510, IMG submission 207224) | Populus trichocarpa ectomycorrhiza microbial communities from riparian zone in the Pacific Northwest, United States - 12_EM | ecosystem: Host-associated > Plants > Roots > Unclassified | place...
TCAAACATTAAAGTCCATGTTGAGTTTATACTATACTTATTCTTACACCATTAGTGTAACCTTTTCACCTTGACATAATAAACTTAGCTAAACATAATAAAAGAGAGAAATATAAATAAACAACATAAGAACATAAATAAGATATAAGTTAACTAAGTAAAGGAAAGGAAATGAAAAGAAAAGCATAAACAAGAGATTAATATAAATAAAATTTAAGCATTATAAAAATATAAAGAGAGAGAGAAGAACATGATCTTGATTTGAAAACCAAGATGCCTAAATGCATGGTAGATGCCTCCTTTATAGGCCAAAATTTGGAACTATTGATTTGATGACTAATTGTTGAGTGGGTGGCCACATCTTGACTTGGTGACAATCCTTATCTTCTTGTATGAACAAAACATCATTGCTAACGTCAGAATTTCAACAGATAGTCTTCATGAAAGTTCTAGGAAATTGTCTCAGATTTTCAAAAAAAAAAAAAAAAGAATCGGTGCATTTGGACTTCTAGAACTCAAGATATGGGTTGAACACTAAATAGTGTCTAGGCTGCAGGACATATTCCGACTTCTCCGTTGTTGCTACAATTTGAACTTGAAAACAGCCTTTTTGAATCTTGAACTCTTCATGAAAGTTTTAGGCCTATGTTTTAGCTTTCCTTCCATATAGACCAAACCTAAATCCAAGTTCTACAACTCTAGGTATGATCCAATAACTGAATAGTGTTCCAGTTTGGACTGAACCAACATCTCTTTTCTAAGTTTGCCCCTCTCTTTGTCTTCTTAATTTCAGTAATTAAACTTATCAATCAATCCTTTGATTTATGTGATAGGCTTGCATTTAAGATGAACATTTACCACAAATTAAAGGTATCTTATAGTATCATACTTGTTATTATAAAACATGCTTTAGTTAAGGAGTTATTGATACTTCAAGTGCAAAATGATGATATAAAATCTTGATAAAAATGCACTTTTAAGTACTAATTAGTCTTCTTCTTCTTTTTTGGTTCTAAAATCCCAATAACAAGATGAAGGAAGTTACATGACCCATACCTTTTGAATCTAAGTAGGTTGAGGAAAGTTTGATAGTATTTCTTTTCTTCTTCTCTCGGTTTTCCCTTTCTTCTTCTCTTGATTCTTTTTCCTCCTTCTGTTGGTTTCTCCCCACTAGTTTTAGACCTCTACTGTTCAGCCTCCTCTCAAGCTCTCCCTCCTTTCTCTCTCATGCCTAAGGAAGGCACATGCAGCTGGAGTTTGGTTTAGCTCTCTTTGGGAAGAAGAAAAAGGAGTAAAAACGAGCAGTTGTGCACATGCAGCTGCTTTTAGGAAGAGGAAGGGTCACCCTTTCTCTCTCTTTGTATTTATAGCCCCTATAAGTGTGTTGGGGGTGTTTGGGGGTTGTTCCACCTTATCCTTGTTCCTCATTAAGTTATCCCAGAACTGGTTTTTCCCTCTTCCCAAGGCTTCTCTAGAGTAAGCCGATTTGGTCCCCTTAATTTTGTTTAGTGTTAGTCGGCCTTTTGTTCAAGTTTTTCTTAGGATTTACTTTCTCTTTTATTTCCAAATTTGGTTGGTTTTCACCCTTTAATTCTTCCTAGTATGGTTCGGCCAAAGACAAGATTTGTCGGGTTTTACAAAACACATGGATTCATCAATGCACCCAGCCATCGTTGACCTAGAAAATGTCAATGAAAATTGTGTCGCTACTGATTCAGAAATCGGCAATGACAGTGGAGTTGTTTCTGGCTTTACCCCCTTTTTTGTGTTTACATTAATTATAAGATGATAATGTAGGTTCTCCTTTCCCTATGCTTCTATTTAAGTTGACAAGCCCTTTAAATTAAATCATGGGCAAAAAAAGTTACTTCCTAGTTGTCCCTAATGAAAAAAGAATTCATGTGGTTGTCTTTGTTTTGAATGGAGACCATTGTGTTGTTGTTTCCAAATAATGGAAATCATTGAAACTATTTTTTTTTTTGTTTAATGGAAACCATTGTGTAAGACCATTAAATGATGCTTAAAAATATATATGGCAGGGGGGTTGATTGGCAACTTAGGACATAATATCGTTTGATGTACTACTAAGTCAAAGCAAATGTTGATGGGGGTGATAATGTAACAAATGGTTGTGATACCTAGCAAATAAAAAACATGGTAATGTTACAAATAAATTATGTTAAGCGGTGATAGTGACGAGTAAACATAAGATTAATACGTGTGGTTACTTCAAGGATTGTACCCAAGAAAATCAATAACTAAGGAAATGAAGAGTTAGATGGGGAAGTATCTCTTCTATGCTGGTCGGCTTGAGTTGATTAAATCTGTCCTGCAGGGTATGATGCAGTTTTGGATCAATATATTTCCAATCCTAGGAATGGTGATTAGCAAGATTACTAGTCTGTGTCGAAATTTTCTATGGACTAGAGATGTGCTAAAAAGTAAATATGCTCTTGTTGCTTGGAAGCAGGTGTGTTTACCAAAAAAATAAAGGGGGTCTGGCGGTCCTTGACATCAAAGCCAAAAATGATAGTTTCTTTGCCAAGCAGCTCTGGAACATTCATTTGAAGTTTGACTCCTTTTGGATTTGATGGGTAGATCACTACTACATTCCTCATATCTCTATATGGTTCTTTGATGTTAAGAAGACAACTTCTCCTCTTTGGAAATCAATCTTCTCTCTCCGCAACAAAATGATCGAGCAATGTAGAGGGATTTCTGCAGTGCAACAAATGCTCTCAAGCTGGCACTCTGGATCGGGGTCTTTTACAGCCAATGCATATGATTTATTTAGATACAAAGCCAATCATGTTCAGTGGGCTAGTATGGTTTGAGAGCAATGGTCTCTTCCAAAACACAGCTTCTCCCTTTGGCTGGCAATGTTAGGCAAGTTGAGAATAAGGGACATACTCCAGTTTATCTCCATTGATCCTCTATATCCTCTCTGTCAGAATTCTAGTGAATCTCATGTGCATCTCTTCTTTAGTTGTTCATGGTCGTCTTCTCTTTGGGGTAAGGCTAGATACTGGCTCAAGCTTCATAGTAGCATGCCTACCTTAAATAGAGCTATTCGGGTTCTTAGCAACAACAAAAAAGGGTTGTAGCCGAGAATGAGAAGAATCTCTCTTGTTATTATAGTGTATCTGATTTGGGAAGAAATAAACATACGAATCTTCACTAACACTGCTAAATCAATTGAGATAATCTACAGGAAATTCTAGATCTTGTTTTACACAATCTTGTATTTCCATGAAAAGAATCCCCTAGCCTATAGTGTTGCTAGCTGAATTGCCCCGCTTTGGTTTCTGTTTTGGCTTGGATGTGCATGGTTTCTGCAAGGATTCTACGTATGTGTATGGATGAGATGGCGTGTCGCTACTATTTATGGCTGATGAGCCGATGGGCTGCTTCTGTTGGCTGGTTGTTTCTGTCTCTGCATTTATGAGCTGAATTATACGTCTTTGCATGGATGAGCTGCAAGGCTGATGCTATTTTGGCTAGTAGTGTTTTATTTTGTTTTGGTCGTTCCTTGGCTTTGTTATTTTATTTATTAGGGCTAATGTAGTGTTTTCTAGTTGTTTTCCTATTTGTTTCCTAGGGAGCTTGTCCCTTTGTTGTTCGTATTTGTATATATTTTCTCTGTTTTTGTTGTGTTTACAATATAGTTACTTTTGATCTATAATATATTCTTACATTTTGATAAAAAAAAATATTAATTATTGATTGGGGAATCAAAAATTAAGAAAATGAGTGGCTACGTGGTGATGTATAGTCGGCAACCTTATTACGTAATTCATCGTAAAGGCAATGTTGAAAGTCACAAATATGAACTTAGACGTCATAGCAGCTAGTGTGTAATTCAATATGTATATGATGTAATCGATGCTAAAAGAATTCTGGATAAATATATTGTTCTCCTTCTTTATGAAAAACCACGTGCATATATTTTATGGCTAGATGTAATTTGTAATGTTATTTTAGTTGCAATGATGAGCACGAGTATTGTCATATGAAGTGAGGTATTATTAAACTTGAGTTGAATGTTTTGAGCAAGATTGTTAAAAGTGTTAATAGACAATGATTTCTTTCCCTCATGAAAAAAATCATGAGCATAAGTCTTCTTTATGACTAATAACTCTTATAATGCTATATATGTTGCAGGTCTATGTCACGAAGTGGATCAGCACTGATTGTGTCATTTCACTATTTATAATTTTGTTAGGTACTTATTTTTATGTAATATGAATACTTAAAATTGTGTTAATAACTTCACCTTGAAATGTACTAAATGATATGATTGTATTTCTAGCATTTGGTTATTGCATCTCTTTTGTTGTGTGTGTGTGTGTGTGTGTGCATCCATCACACATATGTCTAAGTAAATGGAAAATGGAAAATGAAAAGAATATAAGATGAATTGTGAGAACTGAGAAGCGATGTGAAAAAATCAAATGGGGAAACAATTGAATTGGTGGGTGGTCGAAGGCTACTGCGTGTATGTAATAGAGTTATTTGATATTGTGTTGCCCAAGAGGATAAGAAAAGAACTGAGAAAATGTATAAGTTATAGGGGAAACTCTATTATAAATTTGGTAAACCAAAGAATCAATAATATGATGTATTGTTAGACAGATTGCACAAAAAAACAATTACCCCATTATACTCAGACACGATGATTAGAAATATGAAAGTTACATGAAAAACTTAGGTCGTTACAAGGAGACCCCTCGAGTTTAACATAGGAGACAAAGTATTTCTAAAGGTAGCCTCATGAAAGAATATGTTGAGATTCAGATTGAAAGGAAAGCTAACTCCTAGATTCATTGGGCCCTTTGAAATCCTGAGACGCATTGGACTCGTAGCTTATGAAGTAGACTTGCCCCCATAGTTGGCCAAAGTTTATAATGTATTACACATCTCCTTGTTACGAAAGGTGGACGTAGACCCTACACGAGCACTACCCCAGATTCTAGTAGAGGTCAAGGAAGACTTAACTTTCGAAGTGAAACCCATAAAGATTCTATGTAATCGCCCAGTTTTTCATAGCTAATATTGGTGAACATAATATATATATATGCGCCATCACATTACTAATGACTCTCACAACGGTATTCAAGGTTCATCATATCAGAATTCATCTCTTAGTATAGTGCAATACTCATGTGATTTCACAATACAATATTCTCATAAAAGAGAATACCACATACATACATTCATAACATCATGTTTACTCGTTCATACATTCACATTTGTGTTCCATTACAATTATCGATACAAGTCATTTCATAAGTGCTGAATGGCAACTACATAACTAGTACAATCATTCTGTGAATAATACATAACACCTAAAACATACAAATATATAGTTCTTTTCAAAATGTGTGAGTCGTAGAACGGATTTCTTCACACACCTTGTTGGTGTGACATCCCTATTACAGCACAAGATAATTTCAAGTATTATAAATAATTTAAAACTTAGCAATAGATAACTAAAGGAGCATTAATGTTACTTTTCATTCATGGCCTAAAAGAGTATAATTCTCTCATTTCTCCTTACGTAATACCGCCCTTATGATTTCATCTATTACCGAGGCTAATTACAATATTCAAACCCGGCCATCCATCTCAGATGCCATTAATCGAAACTAATCCTTCCACTCAACTTGATCATCACTTTAGGATGCCTTTAGACAAAGATAATCGAAATGTCCATCTCGGTCGTATTTCTAGGATGCCATTAGCCAAAGCTAATCATCAACGCAACCGGCCATCCCTCTGGGATGTCATTAGCCGAAGCTAATCATTAAATGCAACCCGGTCATCCATCTCAGATGCCATTAACCGCAATCATCAAACACAACTTGGACATCCCTCTAGGATGCCATTAGCTGAAGCTAATCATCAACGCAACCCGGTCATCCCTCTAAGATGCCATTAGCCAAAGCTAATCATCAAACGCAACCCGACCATCCATCTCGGATGCCATTAGCCAAAGCTAATCATCAAACATAACTCGGTCATCCCCCTCGGATGCCATTAACCGAAACTAATTGTAATACTCGTTCAAACATTCCATAATAGTTTAACGTTCATTATAACACAATACTAGATCCTTCGTAATGCTCGTACCGCATTCCATAATAGTTTAACATTAACTATATCATAATAATAGATCATTTGTAAAACTCATACAAGCATTCCATAATAGTTTAACATTCACTATATCACAACATTAGATCCTTCGTAAAACTCGTACAAGCATTCCATAACAGTTTAACACTCACTGTATCACAATAGTAGATCCTTCTTAATATTCATACAAGCATTCCGGTCACACCACCTGATACATCAAATGATCATAAATTAGCACATTTACATTTGGCAATCACATGATTCATCATCATACATATTTCAAAAATACACATGTTCATATTCTAGTGTTCCACACAATATACAATCATACAATGCATTCGTTACAAACATTAAATTGATTCTGGTATGGAAGTCTACCACAGAAAATCATTAACGAAGACTAGTTCGTTGGTGACACAGAATCCATCAGCGAAAACTGGTTCGTTGGTGATATAGTATTCGACAGCGAAAAACTGATTCACTGATGACATAGAATTCATCAGCGAAAACTGAGTCGTTATCGAATCAGAAATCATTAATGCAATCCAGTCTTATGTTTGTCATAAGAAATCATCAATGTACTTAGTTTGTTGTTAACATAGGAATCGTTGATGAAAACTGAGTTGTTACCGACCTAGAAATCATCAATGTAACCCAGTTCTATGCCCGATGCTGAAATTGTTAGCACACATAGGCTACTACTGAAACAGAAATCGTTGATGAAAACTGAGTCGTTGCCGACTTAGAAATCATCAATGCAAACTACATCACTGCCGATTTAGAAATTGTTAGCGACAAGGTGAGTCATTTTTGGTTTTGCCTTCCCTCTAGACTACACGTAAGGTTTACGCTACGCCTTTTCCCCCTACACATGTTCCAACCCAATCAGATATAGAATGCTACCAATCACACTCCATTCATTATACATTATCAAGTAACACAAAAGCAACATCTCCAAATCCAAATGTACATTTGCCAAGGTTTCTCCCAATTCATCATTTTCAAAATCGACATCTAGCATTGTTACAATCATACATTTCTATAGTCTCAATTGTATCATAGTAATGCACCTACACAAGTAATACAATTATACAACACATAAGGGTTCTCTTTCCAATTCATCTCATGTCATTCTAAGTGTGTTCATCATGCATAGTTTCTTCATGGTTTATTTCCTCCCCTCTTGGCCGCAACATTGTTGCTGATTACTCCATAATTTGTACATGCAATTCATCATATTTTATCACAAGCATACTCACAATCACCATTCTCAAACACATATCTATTCTTTTTATTCACAACTATACATGTCTATTCATCATATTAACAAGGCCAAAGCATTATATAGTGTAATTCATGTTTCTGCTGCAGCATGCTTTTAAAGGTTTACTAACAACACAAATTTGCACTTAACATCATTTCAACACATTTCCATATAACTTCATCAATCAAATATGCAGAAATTACATCATTAACACAAGTATGATTTTGTTTTTGGTTCAAGTGTGTCCCTAGAAGTCTAACAAGATCATCATTCATGCATTTTTTTCACTTAAATTCATATTTTATCCAGCTCTCACTATTGTCGTCCCTCTTTCTAGGTTTGTGCATTCAAAATTGTTCATCTCCCTTGTTAAATGTTTTGGAGTTATGTTCATCATTCAGCCCTCCATTCACCTTAATCTTTCCCTCTAATCCTCTTAAGTCATAAGTGCAAGAACCCTAACCATTCTCTTGAGGTTTTCTTCCCTTTTTCTATCTAGAAGTTTCAAAGAATAAACAAAGAGGTGATGTTCTTCTCTTACCTCATGATTTTGGGCAGTCCTAGGGTAAGGTTAGGTGGTTTGTTCTTCTTCTTTTGTATAGTTTCTTCCTTCCCTTTCTTGTTGTCCAGCTAGCCCTCTAGGCTCCTCTTTCATTTATGTTTTAGTTTTCTCTCCTTCTCCTAACTCACTTCTTACTCCACACTCAAGGAAGGTGGCATGTAGGCTGGTTGGGTCCGGTTTTCTCCTTGAGTAATGGTTGCTGCCGGTTCTAGGAAAAGGTTTAGGCTCTTTTTTCCTCTATGTTTTTGGCCACTACTCTTGCTCTCTAGCTCTCTTTTCACTCAGCACCTAAGGGGACAAGCATGCAATTGGTCGGTTTCAGCTCTTTCTTTGGGAAAGAGGGGTTGTTCCAGCAAAGCTGCATTTGGGTCTTGGGGAGAGGAAGGGTCACCTTCTTTCTCTCACTTGTATTTATACCCCTTTTAAATGAGGTGAGGGTGTTTGGGTGCTGGTTAAGGCTGTTCTTATCTCTCTTTTGGGTTATTTTGGGGCTGGTTACTATTCTAATTCTCCCCTAAGATAGGCCGGCCCTCCTCATCCAGATTTTCTTCAAAGTTGATTGGTCTATACCCCTCAATTCTTCCTAGTATGGATCGGTCAAAGACTAAAATTTTATCAGGTTTTACATGGGTGTTACATTCTAGATTGGGGAGAGAAAGAATTGCAGAATAAGAGGATCCCCATCGTTAGGATCTTATGGTAGAGCTCACAAATCAAAGAAGAAACTTGGGAGAGGGAATATGAAATGAGGATGAAGTATCCCGAATTGTTTGAAAAATAGGTCTGAAATACTGATTTTTAATTTCAAGGACGAAATTCATTTTAGAAGGGGAGAATGTAAAACCTTGATAAAAGAGAGAGAGAGAGAGAGAGAGAGGTAGACCGGCCAATACTAAAAGGAAAACATGAAAGAACCAGTCCAAGGATAACCAAAAAGGGGTGCTAAGATAAGAACATCTAGCATCCAAACACAACCCGCCACATTGAAGAAGGGGTATAAATTCATAGAGAGGAAAAAAAGATTACTTTTCCTCTCCCTCAAAACCAACAACAACCTTAGCTGCAGTAGCCCCTCTCTTGCAAAGAAACTCTCATCCAAACCACCCTTGCATGTCACCCCCCTTGATTACTTGAGTGAGAAGAGAGTTAAAGACTAGAAAGAGAACTGAAAACATGAAAAGAGGAAAGGGATAGAGGGCCGACTGGAACAGTAGAGGAAAGAGATAGAGGGCTGACTGGAATAGTAGAGGAAAGAGAGAAAAACCAAGAGGGAGGGGAGGAAAGCCACCAAAACCTTCCCCAAATCTTGTTTAAAAATCATGTGGTAAGAGTAACCTCACTCTCCTACTTGTTATTTTGAGATTTTAAAGCAAGATGAGAAGGAAACCTTAAATGGAATGACCTAGGGTTCTTGCACTTTCAATTTCAAAAAGATTAAATGGAAAGATTGGAAAATAGGGATAAAAAAGGATGTAATTTCAGAATCTATAACAAAAGAAATTGATGCATGTTGAAGAACAAACCCTAGCTAAAGGTCGGCCTATTGAAAGAATGGAATAAGGATGGAATGGGATGATGAAATGTGTCAATTGTGATCTTGTTATGCTCTTAGGAAAATACTTGAGCTAAAATAGAATTTGTACATATGCCAATACCTTGTTTTGCATCATAAATTGAAGAACTTGCTTGATTATGGACTTAGAAGATTGATGTGTGAATTGATACATGATAACATAGACATGTTTATTATGAAAATGATGATTTACATGAGTAAACTAGAAGAGAAGGGGATACCATGTTCGACCAAGAGGAACAACAATGAAGGAAACATTTGTATGATGAACATCGTTAGATAAACAAAATAAATGGTATAAATTGAACTCATGTGTAATGTAAAATTAGTTATTAGCTTGTGTTTTATGATTTGAAATGGTATAATTGAGAATGATGAAAAGAACACTTGATGTAAATGCCCCATGTTTTGGCCCTATGGAAGCTTGGATATAAGAACCCTTGATAATGTGCATGTTTGAACTTAATTATATATGACTTGACAAGATTGAGATGAACTTGATGATATTATAGAAAGGAATATGATTCTTGAACATGCTTGATAGTACTGTCAAATAACCAATTCAACTCAAAAGCTTAAGCTGTTAGGTGAGGCCCCAAGATATGATTTATATTATTCTCTAACACACCCCCTCAAGTGAAAGCCCTTTGGGCTTGAAACTTGCCCTAACCCACATTACCTTGTGCTTATTTTTTATCAAATAAATAGGGATGGTGAGATTTGAACTCGTGACCGCTTGGTCATCAAGGCTCTGATACCATGTCAAAGAACCAATTCAACTCAAAAACTTAAGTTGTTAAGTGAGGCCCCAATATATGATTTATATTATTCTCTAACAAGTACTTCGTAAGTTGGAATACCTAGAACACCTTATGTCATGCTATAATGAATGAGAATTGATGATATCACATGAAGAACTCAAAGTATGTTTGTTAGGGAAGTGACTTAGGCTTTGACCATCTTAGAAGAAAATAGCAAAAAAAGACCTTCATGACGATGTGGTGATTAATAGGTTCTTTTTAACAATGTTGATGAATGTGTGATATTGTCATGGAATAAAAACATTACATGTCCTTTACTTCATACACTTTGAAAGTGAATTTGGTTGTGGTCTATGTCCAAAACTAGGTTGAAGTATGGTCTTTAGAAGGAAAACTTAGTATTGACCATAAGCGTGAACTTAGGGAAAAGAAACGTCAAGATGACTTAGTTTTCGTTGACAATTTTCAATGTCAAAATGACTTAGTTTTTCATTGATGATTTTCTATTTCAGGATGACTTAGTTTTCGTTGATGACTTTCAATGTCAAAATGACTCGGTTTTGTTAATGATTTCAGTGTCATAAAGATATAATTTCCGTATGAATGTGTATGTGTATTGATATATGTTTGAAAATGGTCTTGAAAATTACCTAAATAAAAATATATTAAGTCATGGTCATTTTATGTATCAGGAGGCGCGACCAGGATCAGATCATTGACCGGGCGAGGACATACTACGAGAGGGGCAGGTAGGTGAATTCCACCTTTTACTAATTATTATTAAATTCTCAAAGTATTTATACATAATGTTGCTACCCGACTTCAATCAGTTAAATTACTTGTGAAACACAATGAATTATGAGATTATCGGACAACCAGGAATCAATTATATGAGTAACTTTGGCTAATAGTATCCTTATTGGATAACCGAAAAGGAATCGTGAAGTTAGCTTTGGCTATTGGTATCCATGTTGGATAACCAGAATGATTGAATGAGACTAGTATTGATTTATAATGATAATGATATCTGCTTTTAAGAGTAATTATGGATACGCTAAAGTGAGAATATTAACGTGTCAATTACACTTGTGATTAATGTATAAGAACTGTAGACTAATTGATAATAGTTAGGAGAGTATAATCATTCATGGAAGGATGCCCAACGTACTAGGTTTTCTAGATCGTAATGCACGTTATTGATTGGTATTGATTATAGACTAAAGAAATAATGTGACGTAAGGTCACATGATGGTATGAAGTGAAATGTTAAAGACAAAATTAGTAGGAACTTAATAATGAGAATCTACCTATTTAAATTGCTAATACGATTACAAGTATATGTCCTGTAACATCTCCATATCCGAGATTAAGCAACAATCTCATGTCAACTGATATATAGAGTAATTAAAAAAAAATCTATATATATTCATGGTGTTCATATTAAAGTCTACCGAAATTTCGATGGAGTCTCCTCTATACCGGAAGGTCCCAAGTTATCGACATTTAACCTGTTTACACTTCTAATATTTCATATTTCATAACTCAATCACGACCCAAACATCCTGGTTCTCAATCCCACAAACATCATCGTCATCACAACCATAAAATTTATAACATACATTGAACAACAAATATCATTATAGAAGAATAAATGAGATAAACATGTATACATGGACACATTCATATGAAATTCTTAGTTAAGATTATATATTCAAGTTTAAACATTGATTATACAAATTAAGTTATATAAAAGTTGTAATATTACAAAATACAAGGGTATACTCCCTAGAACCTAGAATTACAAAAAGTGAACATAAGCTAGGATTTACTCTTGTCGTGCATGCGAGGGTCCTGAAACAAAATACATATTATTGAAACATGAATATCACAATAAATATAACAACACAAATATCCAACAATTTAAAAAGGCAAACATGCATTCATGTTTTCATTGGAAACTCTTTCTCATTCAACTACTAAAAACCGTTTCCTCTTCCATTATCAACCTCCATTTAAGATTTCATAAGATCAACCATGATTATTTCCGCTTAACACATTACCGATATCAATTTCACTGGTATCATCATCACCCCGTAGGAGTCGACGAATGGTGATCCATTTCCTTGGGATCCTAACATACACTAAATATATGCTAGCCAATACATGGTGATCCCCTTACCCAGAATCCTAACATACACTAAATGTATGCTAGCTAACACATGTTGATCCCCTTACCCGGGATCCTAACATACACTAAATGTATGCTAGTCAAAACATGACGATCCCCTTCCCCGGGATCCTAATGATTAGTACTTAAAAGTGCATTTTTATCAAGGTTTTATATCATCATTTATAATAACATGTTTTATAATAGAGCACTTGAAGTATCAATAACTCCTTAACTAGAGCATGTTTTATAATAACATGTCTAATAATATAAGATACCTTTAATTTATGATAAATGTTCATTTTAAATGCAGGCCTATCACATAAATCAAATGATTGATTGATGAGTTTAACTACTGAAATTGAGAAGACAAAGAGAGGGTTAAGCTTATAAAAGAGATGTTGGTTCAGTCCAAACTAGAACATCATTCGGTTATTGGATCATAATTGGAGCTGTAGAACTTGAATTTAGGTCTGGTTTATATGTATGGAAAGCTAAGACATAGGCCTAAGACTTTCATGGAGTCCAAGATTTAAAAGTGCCATGTTCGAGTTCAAATGATAGCAACAACGGAGAAGTCGGAATCTGTCATGTAGCCCAGACACTGCTCAATGTTCAGCCCATATCTCGAGTTCTAGAAATCTAAATGTGTCGATTCTTATTTTGTTAGAAAGCTGAGACAATTTTCCAGAACTTTCATGCAGACTATCTGTTCAAATTCTGATGTTAACAATAACGTTTTGTTCAGACAAGAAGATAAGGATTGTCACCAAGTCAAGATGTGGCCACCCACTCAACAATTAGTCATCAAATCAATAATTCCAAATTTTGGCCTATAAAAGGAGGCATTTTCCATGCATTTAGGCATCTTGGTTTTCAGATCAAGATCATTTCCTTGTTTTCTTTCTTTGTAGTTTTAATGTTCTAGTTTTATTTCATGTTATAGTTTCATTAATATCTTGTTTATGTCTTTCATTTCCTTTACTATACTTATATAATTATGTTCTTATCTTGTTTATCTATGTTTCTCTTATTCATAATGTTCAGATAAGTTTATTATGTCAAGGTGAAAAGGTTACACTAATGGTGTAAGAATAAGTATAGTGTAAACTCAACATGGACTTTAATGTTTGATACTAACATGTTTTGTATTTGTTATCATATTCACTCTTAATACTTTGCTTGTTAAATGGTTAATCTAGATTTGTGTTGTACAACCATTGGTACAACAAATACTTGATCATGTGTTATGACACGATCAAAAGATTGATGTCTTCTCCCAAGTGCAGGAGTGTCGAAGTAATAAATAACTCGGCAAGACCCGGGGAACCATAGGGAGGTTAACTATATAAATTATAAATAACAATAATACAACAACAATATTAATAATAGTAGTAGTAGTAGTAGTAGTAGTAGTAGTAGTAGTAGTAGTAGTAATAATAATAATAACAATAAAGAGAGCTTTGAGATGTGATATTGATATAAGGATTAAACAATGATAAAAACAATTGTCAAAGTTAGAGGATCCACTAATGGTATTTCAAACAAGTATAGTATAAACTCTTATTATTCAACTGGAAACCACGAACAAAGGAGGTTCCAATCGGATTATAAATTGTTAACATGATTACATTAGTTATGTTATTCGAATAATGCTAATACTTGTAAATGTTGTCAAGCATTCATGATTATAACTTATGTTAACAACAAATCAAGTTCCTTTCATAGCACAGGTGTCGGTTATACCATATGGTTTGGGCTATGAAAGTGCCAAGTATTTGTTGTACAAAGGGTTATACAACATAAATCTAGATTAACCATTTAACAAGCAAAGTATTAAAAGTTAACAAGATAACAAATATAAAACATGTTAATATCAAACATTAAGGTCCATGTTGAGTTTATACTATACTTATTCTTACACCATTAGTGTAACCTTTTCACCTTGACATAATAAACTTAGCTAAACATAATGAAAGAAAGAAACATAAATAAACAAGATAATGACATAAATAAGATATAAGTTAACTAAGGAAATGAAATGAAAAGCATAAACAAGAGATTAATATAAACAAAACTTAAGCATTACAAAATATAAAGAGAGATCAAGAACATGATCTTAATCTAAAAACCAAGATGCCTAAATACATGGCAAATGCCTCCTTTTATAGGCCATAATTTGGAACTATTGATTTGATTACTAATTGTTGAGTGGGTGGCCACATCTTGACTTGGTGACAATCCTTATCTTCTTGTCTGAACAAAACGTCATTGCTAACGTCAGAATTTGAACAGATTGTCCTCATGAAAGTTCTAGGAAATTGTCTCAGCTTTCCAACAAAAAATGAATCAGTGCATTTGGACTTCTAGAACTCGAGATATGGGCTGAACAGTGAACAGTGTCTGGGCTGCATGACAGATTCTGACTTCTCCGTTGTTGCTAAGATTTGGACTTCCAAACAGCAGAATTGAGTCTTTCACTCCGCATGAATGTTTTAGGTCTATGTCTAGCTTTCTAGCCATATAAACCAAATTGAAATGAAAGATCTACAACTTCAGATATGACCCAATGACTGAACAGTGTTCCAGTTTGGACTGAACCAGCATCTCTTTTCTAAGCTTAACCCTCTCTTTTTCTTCTCAATTTCAGTAGTTAAACTCATCAATCAATCTTTTGATTTATGTGATAGACCTGCATTTAAGATGAACATTTACCATAAATTAAAGGTATCTTATAGTATTAGACTTGTTATTATAAAACATGATTTAGTTAAGGAGTTATTGATGCTTTAAGTGCAAAATGATGATATAAAACCTTGATAAAAATGCACTTTTAAGTACTAATCACACCCCCAACCAGCTTATTACTAGTCCCTAGTAATCAAAGCGTTAAAATAGAAAAACAATTTGCAAGTTCCACAAAGCAAGGCATTCATCATTCAACTTCCATTAATCTATCCAGATAAACAAACTCTCATTAAATTTATATATCTGCTCAATACCTCTTAAACAAAATATTAATAAACTTTTCTTTTTATGTGCTCAATGTATGAAAACATAGATGATGGGGCTTTTATTGGAAGAAAACAATATTCTGTTCTAATGTTTAAGGTTAACTTCCTTGGGTTGAGATTATTATCTTTTTTTTTCTTTTTTAATATATATACATAAAACTTAAAACACAATGCATCTTTAACCCATGTAACAAGCTTTCGGCTAATGACTCCCAAACCAGTTGGTCTTAGGGCATTAGGTGTTGAGACACCTCTACGAGTTTAGTAACTCGGGTTGCAGATACTAAGACGTAGATAGTGCAATGTTTGATTCCCTTAAACTTTTCTCCTTAACCCATGCAACAAGTTTTAGGCCAATAGCTCCCAAGTCAGTTGACTTTAGGGTATTAGGTGTTAAAACACTCCTTCGGGCTTAATTGCTTAGGTTGTGGAGGCTACGAAACCAAACTTATCTACGTTTTTATTATCATCACTATTATCAATTTGTTTTTTTTTTTTTTTACAAATTATATACTATCCCTTTTCCTTAGTTGTTACCTTTAACAAAAGAACATAAATAATGTAATAATCCAATGTGCAACCCACAATCATATGTTAGAGTGTGTGTGTGAAAAATGAAGGTTTAAGAATACTTGTTAAATGAGTATATGAGCAGAATCAAGTGATAACAATGCAAGAGTTTGTAAACCTGAATATTTCAAGAAGTATTCTGATAGACCTTGATAAGAATATTTACTAAGATGC
>Ga0307510_10004635_pt1 | contig 16215 bp, 11 predicted proteins | sample 12_EM_MG_FD_207224 | JGI IMG/M metagenome (GOLD analysis project Ga0307510, IMG submission 207224) | Populus trichocarpa ectomycorrhiza microbial communities from riparian zone in the Pacific Northwest, United States - 12_EM | ecosystem: Host-associated > Plants > Roots > Unclassified | place...
CTGTCAAAAAACCAATCTTTGTATTTTTAACCTCATTGACCAATTTTCCAACCACTTTCTGAGCGCTTCTGCCTCCTGTTATTTTTCTAACCTCCTTTGGCTATATATTTTTATATATATTTTGTGGAGACCCAAAAATGGGTTACAACAACAGTTTCCATAGTTGGGAAGAAAGTGTGTTTGACCTACTTTTGGGTATACATTTAATAAATTTGGAAGTGCCGCCTTCATAAAGCATAAAATTTAGCCCACGGTTGTCCTCTTAATATCTGCTGCTAGAATACTATTTGTGCTTAAAATGTTGGAAGTAAAATAATCAGGAGCAGAATATGAGTATCTATTGGAGCTTAATGCTGCAGAACCTATAAAAATTCTACGTGTCACTTCCTCAATTAAAATAATGCTGCAGAATTCACTCGCATGGTTGTATAGAATGCTCCATTCAAAGGACAGCTTGCTATTGGGTTTTCTTGGTGTACTAATATACAACTTGTTGGGAACAACTGATAATAGCATGATAGCAAAGGCTTATTAGATATCTTTTGTTTTTTTAGCTGCTTTTGTTTTTTAGTTGTTCTTAAAGAGGGTGTTTTCCTATTTTAGATGAATGATTTTGAAACCTACAAAAACTTTGAATCAGGTAATGTTTCTTAAAAACTTACACCTTTTATTTTATGATTTATTAATTAACACATTTTTATTCTAACATGTTTAATTTTTTATTTTATAGAATTTGGTGGAAAGTTGCATCTAACAACAGATGATAATTAGTTCACAAATTGTGATGCATTTATTGAAAACATATGGTAAAAATACAATTTTTTTATTTTTATATCTTCTAATTTAATTTATCATGTTATAATTCTAGATTATAAATTTCAGGAATCAAAGTGCAATGTTCTTGAAGAGTTTTTTTTATTAAGATGATGTGCACATGAGGATTTTTTTTTGTTTGGAGTGTTTTATGATAATGTTATTTGTTGTTTTTTCTTTAAGCCCTTTGAAGGCAATGGTTTGTAATTTGGATTTGAAGTTATTGGTGTGTGATTGTGAGTATGTGTTATTTAAACTTTTTGGAAGCAGAAAAATATTAAGAAGGTAAAAAATATATTGAACACAAGATTGACATTAATAATTTCATATAAATGAATACTCAGTGGCTAAAAAACATAATAAACATAAGATTGACAATACCAATTTAATACAAATGAATATTTAGGGGTAAAAAAATTAAATGTACTTTGGAATCTTCAAAGAAAATGAGACAATATCAACATTAATTGCAAACCCATTAGAAATCCATTAAAAGCTCGTTACAAATCCCATTATAAAGCCAAAAAAGCCCAAAAAAATGCATATAGGTTTTTTCGGTTTTTTGCATAAAAAACCAAACTGAAACCGGACCGAAACAGGTTAGTTTGGGCTGGTTTCGGTTCGGTTTCGGGTCTTTTTTTTGGGTTTGGTTGTTTGTTTTGAGTAAAAACCAAATCGAACCGAAAATGATCACCTGTAAGTTTAATACTCTCACTTGAACATATACTTATTGGAGGCATGAGAAATTCATTCCTTATTTTTTTTATATCACGATTTACATGTTATGATAAAACAACATTGAAGATTTTTTTTTTATCAGGTTTCATGAAATAATTTTTCATAGGGAGAAATTCATATTAATATCTTTAAGATATAAGTCAAATAAATTTAATTTTAAAATTAATTTGGGGTAATCAATATTGGTTGAGGTTATTTTGATTTTGTAATTTGCAGCCAAAATCTGCTAATGTAATTGTGACGATTTAATTAGCCCACATTTATTATGTAGGTGTGTGGCCTTTGTGTTTTTCAACTTTTATCCTATTTTATGTTGTAACAATCAAATTCTTTTAAAAAAAGAAATCAAATGAAAAAAATTAGTTATTTAGGTTACGTTTAGGTAATATTTGATTATAGAAAAATATAAAATAAATCAATATTTATAACAGTTTTACAGTAAATTTACATACTTCAAAAAAATAATAAATACAAGGAGACACGTCTTTTTTATTTCTACCGTCTCTCTTCTTCTTTTTTTTCTTTTTTCTTTTGGTGATAGTAACCAAACACAAATTTAGTAATGAATCTTAATACTCTCTCCCCCTCCACACGTAGCATGAAGGCTGGAACCATTACGTATTAGGTGGAGGAGAAATATATTCCTCGTTTTCTCCATGAAGACTCATGAATCTTAATGAAATTATGAAGAAGAATTTATTTGATCAAGCTTCACACACACATTTTATAACAAGAATCTCATTAGATATAAGTGTCCATTTTACACAACTATTATTAAAATGGTACTTATCATCAAGCCATGGGGCATATGAGTTGTATTATTTCGTTGATTTATAGTTTCTAAGATATGTCTCCACAAGATAAAGCCCTTAAATAATTCTCTATGGAGTTCACCATGGGGAGAAGTTGCTTGAGTTGATAAGTCTTATAGTGGGCCTCTTGTCTTGGGTTCCTATTTTGGTTCCATCGTGGGGTGACTGATGATGTTGAATTTAGTCCAAATAGAAAAATATTTTTTTTTCATTGATCCTTTTGATTTTTGATTTTATATTTGGCATAATTTTTAATTCTTGTTGATCATTATAATAGAATAATATTTTAATATTGACATGTTAACAATTCTCCAAAAAGTTATATATGTGTGTGTTATGGTAAATGAAAAATTTTGTCTGCTAAAAAAATCAGTTTTAAAATAGAGCTATGTTTTATTTTAAATACAAATTTGTGTCTATTAAATAAAAAAAAAGATTTAGTTTTTTAAATAAAATAATGTTAGATTAAGTATAAAAAATAAACAATTTCAAAAATATTTTAACATTAAAAACTCTTTGCTTTTTAAAAGTCTATTTATTTTATTTTTCTTCTATTAATTTATTTTCCTTCTCACCATTGTTTTGAGATAGTTACATTTATAAATTAAATTTGTTATTTATTTTCATTTGTGATATTAAAAATATTACAATCAACTGCAAGCACTCGAAGGCAAACACTAATTGTTTTTCAAGGCCAGAGGATTTATCCTTCTATTCAATCTACATCTTGGAATTTTATATTCTGCCAATATATTTGTAAGTTGATTTTTTTATATATATACTCATTCACATGTATTTATATATCTATGTAGAACCAGATTAATCAAGTGACTTGCTATATATATATAAAAATACAAACTTCAAAAAAAATTATTTGTTACCAAATAAAGAATACGCAATAGAATCTTGAGTTTTCTTGTCAGTCGTTAGCAATAAGCATGTTGATGAGGAGAATCAGAATCCACACATTAAACAATAACCACACAAATGAGTAAACATTATGCCCTTGCTTTTGAAGGTTCAGACACTTGAAAAAGAAACACAAATGGGAAAACAAACATTCACCCTTATTTCTGGAGATTCGCACAATAAATTACTAAACACACAATATTACATGAGTAAACAACACAGATACCCTTATTTCTGGAAGTTCACACACAAATACAGAAGCTAGATAAGTCAATATTGTTCTTTTGAGAGTTCTATAAAATTACATTTGCAGCACCATAGCTCAAAGACATGAATCTCTGTGAAACCAATTATATCGAGGTGAACATGTAATAGGTAACCAACCTTGCCTGATGCAAACATGAAGAACAAAGACCATCCAGGAATACCGCATATGTTGATTTAATTCAACCATTTAAAGTTAAAGGAGAAGGAGAAAACATAAATAACCACCTCAATCATAATGACCACATTTAAATTATTACCTGAAAGAATTAATTATTAGCCCTCCATCATCTCCCTTTTCCTCTTCCTCTTTCTCTTCCCACCCATTATTTCGGGTCCACATTCTACAAATGTTGGTTGGCACGGAGCAACCAGTGCTTGAATCCTCAGCTACTTGAGATACCTGCAAAACCAATTCAAGCATGGCATACGCATTCTAACTTGTAAGTCTTATTATTGAGAAGAAACAAAAACACTATGAAATCAAGTCCAGTAAGCAGCACCTCTGATTGAGCACTCATTGAACCATTTGATGTAGTAGCAAATTTTGTCGTCAACTTTGGGCATTGACGCACCTCCAACATCCACAAATGAGGGAATAAGAAATCATAACATCCATGACTGAAGCAGACAATACTTGGTAATTTTTCTAGAAACAGCCATTGCAGATTATGGAGCACCATCTCCTTCTCAACATCGACTGGTGAGGCATGACTCTTTAACTTGTTTTCTTCTATGATTTCATTTGAACATGAATTGGGGAAGCATAAAGATTGGTGACATCTTCCTAACAATATCTTATTTTTTTCATCATCAATATCCTTAGCGATGATTTGCTCCAATTCCTCACAGTTTGATATCTTTAGATAATTCAGTTGAACAAGAGTAGCAATCATACTGTCTGTAAATATATGTGTCAGTCTCTTACACTCATTCACAACCAAAGTGGTCAAAATGCTCGGCACGAGACCCTTCCATATACACCTCATGTCAGGCAATAAGTTCAAGTGTAATTTTTCCAAACTCAAGAGTGAAAGTTCATGCCCACCTCTTATATTAGTTACCAAACTCCCAACCTGCATTAAATCCTGTACTCCTTCGCAGTTTCTAATATATATTTCTTTTGAATTTATAAACACCTGCATCAAAAGAAAACAAGGGTACCAATTTGTTAGAAGTAATTCCTAGTAATTATTGTGAACCTTTGGAACTAAAAGAGAGGCAAGAAATCAAGTCAAATCAGCAGCACCTCTGATTCAGCACCCATTGAACCATTTGATGTAGTAGCATGTGTTGTGATCAGCTTTGGGCATTGACGCATCTCCAACTTCTCCAAACGAGGGAATAAGAAATCATAACATCCAGGAATGAAGCACGCAATACTTTGTAATTGTTGAAGCGACAACTCCTGCAGATTAGGGAGCACCATCTCCTTCTCAACATTGACAGGCGAAGCATGATCATCCTGCCCAAATACTCCCAATAATTGAGAGGATTCTCTTATTTCAAGTATTTGGAGCTTTGGGAGACCTGAAGCCATGGCTATTGGGAAGAGACTCTTCAACTTGTTGCATCTTTTGATTTTAAGTTGACACAAATTAGGGAAGCATAAAGATTGGAGATCACTTCTTGACAATATCCGGTCCTTTTCATCATCATCCTTAGCAATGATTTGCTCCAATTCCTCACACTTTGATATCTTTAGAACTTTCAGTTGAACTAGACTAGCAGTCATGTTGTCTGTGAATGCATATGTCAGTCTCCTACACTCTTTTACCTTCAAAGTAGTCAAATTGCTCGGCACGAGACCCTCCCATATACACCTCATGTCAGGCAATAAGCTCAAGTGTAATGTTTGCAAACTCACGAGTGAAAGTTCATGCCCACCTCTTTTATTAGTTACCAAACGTCCAACTTGCATTAAATCTTGTACTCTTTCCATGTTTCCAATATATAATTCTCTCAAATTCATAAACCCCTGCATCAAAAGAAAACAAGGGTACCAATATGTTAGATTTAATTCCTAGTAATTATTATTGTGCACTTTTGAAACTAAATAAGAGGCAAGAAATCAAGTCAAATCAGCAGCACCTCTGATTGAGCACTCATTGAACCATTTGTTGTAGTAGTAAATTTTGTAGTCAGCTTTGGACATTCATACACCTTCAACGTCTCCAGACGACGGAATAAGAAATCATGACATCCAAGACTAAAGCAGGCAATACTTGGTAATTGTATAAGCAACAGCTCCTGCAGATCAGGGAGCACCATCTCCTTCTCAACATTTACTGGTGAAGCATGATCATCCTGTCCAAATACTCCCAATAATTGAGAGGATTCTCTTACTTCAAGTAGTTGGAGCTTTTTGAGACCTAAAGCCATGGCTATTGGGAAGAGACTCTTCAACTTGTTGCATTCTTTGATTTCAATTCGACACAAGTTGGGGAAGCATGAAGATTGAAGATCACTTCCTGCCAATATCTGATCCTTTTCATCATCATTATCCTTAGCAATGATTTGCTCCAATTCATCACAAGTTGATATCTCTAGAACTTCTAGTTGAACTAGACTAGCAATCACGTTGTCTATGAATACATATGTCAGTCTCTTACACTTATACACCACCAAAGAAGTCAAATGGCTCAGCACCAGACCCTTCCATATACACCTCATGTTAGGCAAAGGCATGTAGACCAACTCTAATGTTTCCAAACTTGTTAACCCCTGCATCAAAAGAAAATAAGAGTACCAATTTGTTAGATATAATGCCTAGTAATTTTTGTGCACTTTGGAACTGTTACATAATTTTGGTAAATAGAAGAACCAATTGTCCCCAATACTTTAGCCAAATACTTATCAGCAAAAAGACATAAATAGATAGGGCACTAGAAATAGACGACTGAAACAGACAACTTAAAATTCTAATGTGGAGCTTTATCGTCCTGTCCAGATACTTCCATTAATTGGCGGAAAAGCCTCAATTTCACTCAAATTGGGAAAGCATAATGATTGAAATTAAAGGTCTCATTTCATTACAATAATTATTTTCTAACTTTTTAAGCCCTGCATCAAGAGACAGAGAATGATATACTGAGACGACTACTTTTAAATTCAATGAATAGCTAAAGTATTTAATAGCATTTATCAATTACTTTAGTTTTAGAAATTTGGTGGAAGAAAGAAGAAATTATCACAATGTGTTGAAGTTGACAATTTAAATTAGAAAAGGAAAAAAATTAGTGTAGAAATATAAAGGACGTACTTGGAGCTGTATCAACAAATTATCCAATTCTTCGTGGCCATAGATTCTTAGATTTTGCAAAGAAGGCAATTGGGCAGCAAAATTCTTTGGAGCAAAGAAGCTGCAATTTGATATGGAAAAAAGAGACAATTTTCTTAGCTGAGGGAAGTTGATGATGTCATCTGTGGTGAGTGCATCTCCTTTTCCCCTGTAAAATATTTGCTTTAAATTGCCAGCATCTCTAATCATTATCTCTTCCAGGTTCCCAAGACTTGGAGACACACAGTCAGGGAAGACATGTTCCAATTTACCACATTCAGATATGAAGATAGTTTTTAATTTTGGGAAGCGAAGAGGCTCTGAAATTATTTCCCTTTCATCATCTTCTTCTCTGATAATATGTTTCAATTCACCGCAACTGAGTATCAGTAGTGTTTCTAGATGAAAAAGACTCTGAGCGAGGGACGGTGTGAAAATAAATGTCAGTTTGTGAAGAGACTGCAACTCCAGATGAATAAGACTTTTAAGGCTGACATGTCTGGTGGGCCCCTTCCATATACATTTGAGCTCAGGTAACCATTGCAGATGTAACCTTGTTAAAGATGACAGCAGCGGCAGCTCCTTCTCCTCGTTAATTCCTTCATCAGCCACACCCAATTCAAATACCTCTTCCAATGATTGGCAGTCTTCAATTTCCACTCTCCTTAGATTTTTCAAAGCTTGCCGCCATTTTGCTGGAAACAGAGTGCGAATATCCCCACATCCATTCACTTCAACATGTTCTAATCTTTTTAACAACTGCTCAAATGTCTTTGCATTTAAGGATGTGGCGCTTGTCTTATCCAAATATAATACTGTCGAGGTTGGGTATATTGTTACTGGTACTTGTAACCCATCCCCTAATAGTATATCATATTTGAGCAAGCTGGGAAAAACAAAATCTCTGGGAATGCGTTCAACCTTCGGTATCTTCAATGATAATACAGCTAAATGAGACAGCGAATTTAGTTCTGTTAGACTTGCATTCATTCCTCCTGCGCTTGTCCCAACAACATCCCATGCCGTGAAGCTGTGATGCCCGATCAGCAGTTCTTCTAACATCTTCAACCTTCCAATCAAATTCACAGGAATCCTTGCTAGGTATATACAACCTGTCAAATCCAACAACCTTAAGTCTTTGAGCTCCCCAATTTCATCAGGTAATTCTTAATGGAGTCGCACCACATGAAAACAAGAATCTTAAGTCTTTGCAGCTTTCTCAACCGAATGAGGTCCTTGCATTCACACCCGATCAACAGCAACGCTTGAAGGTTCGTTGAGAGTTCAAGTGATTGCAATGACAAACACCCTCCCTTTAGAGACAAAACTTCAATTGCTTTCATCCCTTCAAAAAACCTCTTTGGAACATTCAAACCATCATCCAGTCCTAATAATAGAATTTTGAGCCGTGGACACACCAACCCCTCAGGAAGTTCTGTTAGTTTATTGCCCATTAACGAAATTGTTGTACAGGCTTCAAAGCTTTTATTGCTCATTGGCCACTCCTTCAACCCACTGCCAGCCTCTACCATGAATCCATATTCTTCTGATGATGCTATCTGAATAGCAACATCACGAAACAAGTCATGTATTTTCACATGTTCTGCAGTTTCAGTGCCCAACAACATACAACAAGCTTTGAGGTATTCGATTTCCATATAAACTCGTTTCCTTGCACCTTCAATGGACTTCACATCTTGATTTAACCCGTAGCCAACTGCATATCTCGTCAACTCCTCGATTGGAATGTCATAATCTTCTGGAAATAAACAGCATAGCAAGAAACATAACTTGGTTTCCTTGTACGTCAAATAATCATAGCTCAATTTAAGACATGCATATGCATTTCTTCGGTCATCAAATTTTTCCATGTGCCGAGATTGAGATTTTTTGAGTTCTTCAGATGCTACTTCCCACTCATTTTTAGATTTATCTATTAGAGCCTTTCCCACTGCCACAAGTGCTATAGGCAAGCCTTGGCATTCTCTCGCAACCTCCTTTGCCACTCTGTTCAAGTCAGAGTCCTCATCACGTAAACCTGCATTGATTTTGAATAAAGTCCATGCTTCATTTTCAGATAGGACTCTTAAAAACACTTTTTCCTGGCAATCCATAGAAGAACATATGTTTTCAAGACGTGTTGTTAGAAGAATTTTACAACCCCTGTGAGCATCACCAAATGGGATCCCTATCTCTTTTAAGTTAATAACTTTCCAAACATCATCCAGGACTATAAGCATCTTTTTCTCTGTCTTCAGTCTCTGCCATAATCGATCTGCTCTCCCTTCTTGGGTCTTTTCGTCAAAATGTAGACCTAAGCGATCTGCCATTCGATCCTGAATGTCTATGACATTTGGATTCTGGGACAGTGTAGCCATCAAAACTTCATCAAACAGCTGCAACTCTTTGGCTCTCCTACCTACTTCTTTCACTAGGGTGGTTTTACCCACCCCTCCCATGCCGTATAGTCCGATCATATTGGCAGTGTTATCTTTGAGAGCTTTCATAATTTGTTCGAAAGCTTCTTTTGAGGATTTCGAGGGTGTGAATCCCTCTGATGGAAGAAATTCTATGTCTTGAAGAGGTGCTTTGTGGGACACTTTTGGAAACTTTCTGCTATTCCCTTCAAGTTTTCTCAAAGTCTCTGTCTTCTTTGCCAGTGCCTTGCTTAACTTGAATTGTCGCATCCAATTTGGACACCAAGTAAAGCATTTGCCATTTTTTCCCTTTTCATTTTCCAAACGATTCACACCTTCAATTTCGTTTTTTGCATCTTCCAGCCATTTGTTGACATCAATCTCAATTTCTTCAGCATTCCTTTTAGCAACGTCGACAGCATCTTGCAGACGATAAAGTGCCAAAGCCAGGCTCATCATTTGTTCATTGAATTCTTGAACAAAATTGTTGAAACAGAACATGTAACGGAACTGCCTTATTGCTGGTTCCACCAAGAGTTCTGCTATCTTAGATACAATGGATCCACCAGCACTTTCGATAGCCATTTTCCCTTAATTTGTGAAAATATATGCGGAAAGCTCTGGTACTGACTGCTCAATAATAAAATATAGAGGAACAAAAGGAAAAGGGCCTTTAGCTCTGTATGGAAGCCAGCTTCAAAAGCAACAAGACAAGGTAAAAGTAGAACGATAAACAATTAATCCCTTGTCCTAACACAACAATTATTTACACAATAGTTCATAGATCATTGTAATCCCTTTGTCCCCTCATCAATATATCTATCCACGCCATGTGTTAAAATTCACACTTACCCTAACAATTATTTACACACTAGTTCATAGATCTCTGTGCTTTTCCATAAAAAAAAGATAGAAATACATTTTTTTTTCTCAAAACCAATAAAAATATTTATAAAAGAATTTCATTAGTGAAAGATAGCATATCATCAATCTAATGAAAATATTTATAAAAGAACGACTTTATGTTAAAAAGAGGAGAAGTATTAAAACAAAATAGTTTACATGGATTCTAACTTGCCAGTTAGAGCAGCAATTCCCATAAACAAATGCAATTTGATGACATAATTAAGATACTAGGCATAATATTATATAAAGATAATGATAAACAAATAGAATAATAATTTTTACAAGGACTCACCTAGCAAAGAGAGAAATGAATGGAAGGTTGATGATGATCACTTTGACACGATTCTAGCTCCTCATCGCTTCCAATAATTAATCTATAAGCTATGATCGGTCAATGTTTTTTTTTTTGTTTTTTTTTTTTGTAAAATTATGAATAAGGAGATAAAAAAAGACTTGCAAGGAAGTATAATTAATGGAACGAACTCAACAAAATCTGTAATGACTATCTCTGCAACACCCACTCAAGAAAGTAAAAAGAAAAAGGAAGGAAAGAAACAAAGATAGAAGGTCAACCACGGTTCTTTTTTCAATGTTCAAGAAAACAAAGAAACGTAAAACAGGAGTTTTTTAAAACCCAGCTAAGTATATGGCTTATTATATAATGAAATTTTTTGTTAATTAAGATTATATAACAGTTGAGTTGTAGAGCTGTAACTAAAATTTTGTGTTATATGTAAATTTTTGCAGAATTGAAAATTTTATGAAAATATTGCTTATACAAACAGATTTGTACCCTATAAATATATACTCTTAAACCCATATTTGAATTCTATATTCCTAAATGAAGGAACAATAAAGATTATTGCATGTACATATTCTCCTTCAAAAAACAAATAATAAAGTCCTATATGTCAATGAAGATTTAATTATAACTTAGCGCTGTTATTAAAATTAATTATTTAATCCTTGTAGTACTATCATATATAATTAAACATCTCATTAACTAGTGTTAACCACCCTCAATTTACTATATATATAAAATACCTTCCTTCCTTATGAAATTTCCCCAACTGCCTGCTTCTCTTTTCCTTTTTCTATTTTTCAAGAAGGAAGAAAAAAAAATACTTGGAAAAGAGCTTGAAATTGACAGTACTAAACTATATATAACTAAAAATATAAGAATCAAACATATAGTTATTGAAATTATGGAATTGATTAATTAGTTTTTATCAAGACTAAATTATTATTTGTTAAGTGTGCTTTCTAATAAAAAAATTAAATCGAGTAAGGGTTATCTCGATGTGACCCGGTCAACTTGACAGGTCTAAAAATAAATTAGACAACCATTAAAAATGTAGTTTGACTAAATAAATTCAAGAGAAGATGCTTGAAAATTTTTTTTTTGCATAAAAAATGTAAAAAAAAGTTAAGATCTAAGAGTGTTAGGTCTTGTTGCAAAGTTATACCTAAGAGCATTGAGTCTGTCTGCTACGCCTGACCCACAAGTTATATTTATAATATTAACAATAATATTAAACTTGCATGACCCAAGTTTAATTGAGTTTGAGTGCAACTCAAACCTGAAGCCTTGGATGTGGATCTGGTTGCAAGGTTGTGTTATAAAAGTTTGATAATTAAAAAGGAAAAAAAAAATAATATTACAGAATGAAATTAAAAAAAAATTAATTAAAAAGAAAAAAACAATAAAGCAAAGCATTATTTTGATGAATAGTGTTTTGCAAGGAGGGGTACAGTAAAATCCCCTCATGAGATCACAATAATCTAATGACCAGTAAACAAAACAAATCATAAAGTTTAATTCTTAATCAAATTGATATTAAAAGATGAAATTGAAAGAAAAAAACTACTTAAGAAAAAGAAAAAAAATCTGAATCAACTGGTTTCACCGATCAAATTAGGTTAACCCGTCAAACCTGTGATTCTTGTCATGAGAGTGTGATGACTAAATAGAAACAAATTTAATATTAATAAACTAAATTAAACAAAAAAAAGATTAGTTAAAAAAACGAAAAAAAAAACCTATAAGAAGAAAAAACTCATGAAAAAAAAGAAAAAAAATCTGAATTAACTGGGTTAACCCGTTAAACTAGGTTAACTCATCAAACCTGAAATCCGTGTCATGAAAAATTGATAACTAAGTAGAAAAAAAGTTAATAGTAACAAACTAAATTAAAAAAAAGAAATTAATTAAAAAGAAAAAAAAGCAAAAATGAAAAAGAAAACTAATTGAAGTTTTAAAATCTGCTTAAAAAGATCAAATACCCATTATTAAAAAGGTTATGGTGTTTTAATTTATTAGTCAATTAGAAAACTAATTAGTTTTAAAATCTGCTTAATAATACATATATAAGAAGAAGAAAAAATAAAAGTAGATCAAATTTGAAATACAGAATCCCTTTTAGTTTGAATATTTTTGGCTTTGGCCTTCATGGTCAAATCAAATTTGAAGTAAGGAATCTATTTTAGCTTTCATACGCTTGATGCTTGCTCGAGTTTGATCCTTGCGAGTGGGACAGAGGGTCCTTGATTCCATTAATTATTTACTCCTTTAGAATACTTTTCTTTTTATTCTATAAAAAAACATCTTTTTTCAGAGATCAGAGATATAGTTTCATGCATAACTCAACTCATTAGATTAATTATATTTATGTCATCTATACAGGTGCTTAACTGATCATCACGAATTTCTCATTCGTTTATCTCTTTAGTATCAAGTAAGTTCTTGTACAAATTCTTCTTTTATTTGTTTATTAATATTTTTATGATACGTATGATACCTTAATTTATATGTCATGAAATTGCATTTTTCATAGAAAATGCCACTTTAACTCACAAGTCTTTGTGATGCCAATATAAATACACTATAACGTTTTAAGGTCATTTAATTAGGTTTTGAGTGAAGATTACTTAAAGAATAATTTTTTCTTTTAGGATTTGATAACCTCTTCATGACAAGGTTATCATAAATCACTAGTTATTTAATTATCTAATTTTTAATAATAATCCATAATCAAATTAAAAATCTTATAAACCCTTTCAAGATTGAATAATTGCAAAACCTTGGGGGTTGACTCTTTCCTAACTCTTTAATAAATATTATTATTAGAGTTATGAGTAACATTATTGTATTTATAGGAAAAACCTCACTCTAACTATGTCAAAATATAGTGTTATTTGTTATTGTCTTTATATTATATTATTATATGTTCATACATGTTTGCAAGTATGATCCATGAAGAAAGAAAGTAAAATACTTGTTCAATTTAATCCTTATTCTCTCCTACCAGACTCAATCAATCTTTATATACTAGTTTATATGGAAGTCTATATATCTCGTTGTAGGGTTGAATCATTGTAAATACAGATCAAATACCTATTATTAAAAAGATTATTGTGTTTTAATTTATTAGTCAATTAGAAAACTAATTAGTTTTAAAATCTTCTTGATAATACATATATAAAATTAAATTAAGACTTTAATCTTGATAACTAACATTTTGAACTTTTACCTTAAATTTGATACGGATGTAAAAGTTGGATTTATCAGGGCACGGCAAGCTTTCACCACCGTAATTTGATCTGGACACCATCGTTTCTTCTTCTTCTTCTTCTTCTTCTTCTTCTTCTTTATTATATCACTTATGGTTTATTTATTTATTGGAAAGCCCAAAAATCCACGAACTTCATAGTAAGAACAGACCTTCCCGTTACTTAATAACTGATGAAATTAGAGTCATTTTAATCAAATCATCTTCAATAGAAAAAGCTATAATGTAATTATTTGCTAGGCTAAGCGTATTTGTATATTCATAGTTCCAGTTAAATTCTAAATACTATAAATCTACAAGGATTTGTATGATGTTAAGAGAAATATTCCCTTTTAGCCGATACTAAGATAATTTTCTGTGATATGCTGTAAGTTGAATTAATTTTTTTTAAAGTAAAAAAACATATCTAGATATACTTAACATGTTTTCTATTTTAGCTTTTATACGCTAGATGCTAGCTTGAGTTTGATCTTGCATCCTTGATTCAATTAATTATTTACTTCTTTTGAAGACTTTTCTTTTTATTCTCTAAAAATAAATTTTTTTTAGAGACCATAAATATATTTACATACATAATTCATTAGATTAATTCTATTTGTGTCATATATAGAAATTGCCTCTTTAACTCACAAGTTAGAGTTTAGAAAAACTAATTCACTCCTAGATACAATGAAGACTCCTAGTCTTAAAGGAAGACTCAGTCAATTACTAAATATAAGAAAATTTGAATTTAAAATGGATTCTAATAATTGAATTAATTTACATTTTAATGCTTTTACCATCACCATTATCATTGTTGCTGTCGCTAACTCATCACCATCTTTTCTACCACTATTATAATCCCACCATCTTCATCACCATCGTTATTAAAAAATATTTTACATGTAAAATATTTTTTTATTATGCTATTTCATACATTTATACGGTCTATTTTTCTTAAATAATCTTTTTAATTTAAAGTTGTCCTTACTTTTTTTACTCTCTACTCAATAACAATATAATCTTTATCGGCTTCAATTCTGTAAAAACAATTTTAAAAATTATTATAGAATTTCAATGTATACTTTTGTGGCATAAAGATTCTGCCTTTAAAATGTAATTTATATCAAGTATAAAGTCATTGCAATTGGATCCAAGCAAAAACACTCCAAGAACCGTATAAAGATATCAAAGGAATAAAACATCTGAAAGAACTAAGAAGTGAAATAGAACTAAGATATATTAATATTCTATATTTTATTAACAACATTATGACAATTTAAAATTTATAACAAATTAATTTAAAGATATTATAGATGAGGGGACAAGGAATTAATTGCTCATTGATATGCTTGTACCTTCTTGCCTTGTTCCTATTGTATTTCTTTTCACACATATTTTCACAAATTAAGGTAATAAAATTACTATTCTCATTCTCTCAATGCCTATTTTACTTGTAAAGACTCACTCTCACAGTCAGCATCCTCATTTCTCTAATTTTTCAGACTGGTGGAAAATGGCTATCGAATGTGTTGGTGAATCTATTGTATCTAAGATAACAGAACTCTTGGTGGAACCAGCAATCAAGCAGTTCCGTTACATGTTCTGTTTCAACAATTTTGTTCAAGAATTCGATGAACAAATGATGGACCTGGCTTTGGCATTTTATCGTCTGCAAGATGCTGTCGATGTTGCTAGAAGGAATGCTGAAGAAATTGAGATTGATGTCAACAAATGGCTGGAAGATGCAAAAAAAGAAATTGAAAGTGTGAATCGTTTGCAAAATGAAAAAGGAAAAATTGGCAAATGCTTTACTTGGTGTCCAAATTGGATGCGACAATTCAAGTTAAGCAAGGCACTGGCAAAGAAGACGGAGACTTTGAGAAAACTTGAAGAAAATAGCAGAAAGTTTCCAAAAGTGTCCTACAAAGCTCCTCCTCAGCCCATAGAATTTCTTCCATCAGAGGAATTCACGCCTTCAGAATCGTCAAAAGCAGCTTTCGAACAGATTATGAAAGCTCTCGAAGATGACAAGGTCAATATGATCGGACTGTACGGCATGGGTGGGGTGGGTAAAACCACCCTAGTGAAAGAAGTAGGTTGGAAAGCCAAAGAGTTGCAGCTGTTTGATGAAGTTTTGATGGCTACACTGTCCCAGAATCCAAATGTCACAGGCATCCAGGATCGAATGGCAGATAGTTTAGGTCTGAAATTTGACGAGAATGTTGTATTAAACTCAATCCATCTAGAAGGTCAAGGAAGGCAGCCACCAGCTGTCACCGCCCAGCCACCAACCACCCAGCCGCCAGCCACCAGCTGTTTGCCGCCACAGTCCACAGCCGCCTTCACACTTGAAGGTTGAATTATCTTGTTTTGAATTCGTGTATAAATAGCAAGCTAAGCTTATGTTATTCTGAGTGGAGAGAGTAGAGAGAAACACTAGAGAGAAAGAGAGAGGGCGTGTATTGTGTTAAGCTTTTGTGTTAATTGTTTGTAAGCTTTTGTTCTTGAAATAAAACAGTGTGTTT
>Ga0307510_10004636_pt1 | contig 16214 bp, 14 predicted proteins | sample 12_EM_MG_FD_207224 | JGI IMG/M metagenome (GOLD analysis project Ga0307510, IMG submission 207224) | Populus trichocarpa ectomycorrhiza microbial communities from riparian zone in the Pacific Northwest, United States - 12_EM | ecosystem: Host-associated > Plants > Roots > Unclassified | place...
CCTCACAGGGCGATATCTCGTGCAGAGAAGGCGTAAATTGAGGCGGCGGGGTGACGCAATTACGACATATCGCCATTGTCGGCAGACATGCACAAGGGTAAACCACGCATCTATTTCCTCGTCCTCCTTGGCTTCAATTTCAAAATCATCCAAGTAAAAGTCGATCATTTCCAGGAGGACTTCGTCGGGGAGTGTTCTGAAATGCGAGTCTGTACTACCCACATCAGTTTCCATTCCAAGAGGGGCCTGCACTTTACTCCTCACCTCGACCGTTTTTGAGACACGGCTCTTCTTGATGGCGAGCAACCTGCTTTCCCTTATTTACGATCGGCATTAACGGACTACCAGGAGATGAAGCTTGTGAATAATCGGCGAAATGATTGATTGGCTGAGAGAATTGATGGCTTGGGCTGTCATGACTTGGCGTGAGCAGAAACACGGATTAGTGTCAAGGACGATCACGGTGGGACATTAGACATGCCTAGCGGAGTCCATGACTGCAAGCTGTGGAGTCCACGTTGCAAGAGTGCAAATGATAGGATGTTGACCTGAAAGGAATGGCGGAATAGGAAGAGCGGATGGAGAGGGAGGAAATAATAGAATGAGCAAGGAACAGAAGAAAAATAAGAGCAGGGTATAGCAAAGGCAAGTGAGAGTCTGTGAGACAGCGAATGCGACGGGGAAAGAGGTCTCGCGGGGTAAGGGTTGGACGAGTCGAAAGGCGGGGAGTCGGAGAGAGAAGGGGCTGTGAGAACGGCATACGCTCGAGCCCCGTCGCGGTGAGCCGTACAGTACTGGTTGCACTGCCCGACCACGACCACGTGACGTCCCTCAACGCGCCCGCCTAACCCGACGCGTTCTCTCACCTTCGTCTCACACGCCTCGCCTCCAACTCGTCTTGCCACCCTCGTTGCCATACGACCGATCCTTTCCCCTTCACGGCCGAGTTCCCCTTCTCGTCGCGCCCCAATCCTTACGGCCGAAACCTCGCAGATCGCGCAAACCTCGTCGGCCGACGTTACAAGCACGTGCCTCCTCGAAAAGTCCGCTCCTCGCAAGTGGCCCCCCGCAAGCTGAACACCGGTCTGGACTGTATCCCCGCTTAAAAAAGATTTTGCTGTATATCGGCTCGCTCAGGACACTTTCGTATGTTCTTTTATCTCCTTTTCATCTTAGACCTTCCTCTACAGTTTCCTATTTTACTTTAGCGTTGTACCATCGAGCGTAGCTGCATCTCCCTCACCCTCGTCTTCCACGCGCTCGCTGTCGCACTCCTTACTACGATTCAGTAAATTTTCTGCTTTTCTGACAAAGCTGTTCCTCGCCTCCGTCGCCGTGCGGGTCTGTCACCGGCAGGACAACGCTCTCATTACCTCTCCTCATTTACTCCATTTTCACGTCCTGCTCTAGAATACTTGTCACTATAGCCCTTAGTCTCGTGTCTGTAACCCCCCCCCCCCCGCGCCCGCGCGCCTGGCTCCGTCAGAGGCAGGCAATCCCAGCCCCACTTTCCCTGTTCTTTTTTTGTGCGTGTGTTTTCGACTCTCGCCGGCAGATTGACGACAAACCGAGTCGACGTGCCGTCGATTGTCTCTCTGTTTTATGACAGTAAACGAAAGCACTATGTCCGCATCGACCAGGCTCCAAGTCCTTTTCATCGGGTTTCGATCCCCTCGATCTCGTGCTGACCGAGAACGCCGAGATCTGACCCTGTTCAAACGCCTGGTCCTCCCATCTCTCACCGAGTTTTCCTTCAAAGGCGATAGCGAATACTTGGGGGATATCGTTGGCAGAACGGATGCTCCTGCACTTGACAGGGTCAGCATAACCTTCTTCAATCAACTGGTCTTCGACACTCCACTGCTGCGCGACTTCTTCCGTCGCACAGCAGTGCTCCAAGAACCCCATCGGGCAGACATATTCTTCACCAGATCCTCTACCAATTTCATACTTTCTCAGCGCGAATGGATGACAGATCACCGCATACTACAGGTGGGGATCTCATGCAGCGTGTCAGAGTGGCAGTTTTCCTCTCTGGCACAATTTTGTAGCACATCCCTCCCCTCCCAATGGAATGCCTCAACATCCACCCGTATGACTATATAGCGCCCCACTTTCCACGTGACATGGAGAGTGGTCAATGGTTGGAACTTTTACACCCTTTTCTTGCTGTGAGGGATCCCATCCTTGGAGATCGCTAGTCAAGCAAGTCAAGTTGGGCCCGCGCTGCGAGAGCTCACTAGCGCTTACTAGGAACACGGTAACAGAGGCGTTACCTGCACTTCGACAAGTTTTTGTCGATGTTTCTTACCTCGGCACCTGTCCGGGAAGCATTCTCGCAGTTCATCACCGTGAGACAGCTCTCTAGTCACCTTGTGCCTTTTCACCCTATGTAAACCGGGAGGTCATGATAAATACATAGGAGGTTACGTGCTGTTCCCTTTCCATCATCTCGACGTTTCTATTTACTGCTTTCATTCACCTCTACTCAACACTTTCAGATGCCACATAGAGTGATTTTCCTTCCATTATCTCTCCGTATACGATATCTCGGAGCTAGTACGAACCGAGGTATTCAGTGTTGTAGAACATTTGTCTCTACAAATTTTCGAAATATAGCATCACGTCAACATGTCATAAGGCGATTTGTCCCATAAAATCATGATTGGGTGTAGCATGCTTCGACCATGTGCCCGAATGGCGCTCAGTGCTCAAGCTCAAGTCCGACTCCGCGTCGTGTGGCACTTGTGCTACTAGTAACTTACTGATCCCAAGACTGTTCTTTGCTTCAGAAAGCCACGGGTGTCGTCCGACTCAGCTGGGAAATCGGGTAGCTTACGCTTTAAGAAACCCCCGGTCTCGGAGTCCGAGTGTGGTTGGGGATTTTAATTTGTGATAGCCGAACCAAACACGGACTGAATCAATTACAAGGTGACATTCGAGGGTCATGGGACATTGAAGTTCTCGGTGTATTTTAGGCGCCATCAATAACAGACCGCTTTGTACCTGGATCACGCTTCTATCAACTGGTACCCGTGAGAACCGTGACTGAACCACCCGACCGTTACGCCCTACAGCTGCTCTCCAGGTCATTTCAGCTACTACACATTATGCCATTGCAGCCACCCTACCAGGTCTACCAGGACCAGCTCTCGTCTCCGTATCACGGCCAAGCTTTATGGGATCCGGATCCTGCTGGCCTCTATGAAGAGGTCTCAGTCGGTGATGTCGGTTACACACTGGAAGGCTACTTCTACCGCATGTTCAATGTACTACATGAATCAAACGACCCCTCGAATTGCAGAATCTTTATACCACAGTCTTACCCCCGTTTGGATTTGGGTCCATTCGTCAACATTGAAGAATCAACGTTTTCCAAAGGACATTACCATTCGCGCTTTGTGACCGTTGAAGAAGGGGCCCCTCACCATCCCATGACACCCGATGAGTAAGTAATGACTTTTCCTCGGACAGCCACAATCGACGCAATCTCTTCCAGTCCCCCCCTCACCAGGTATTTCTGCAGGAGGAGACAGGGAGCACTTCTGACACTTCCCCATGACGGTCGCCGAATAGATGTCACCCAGACGAAGGTTTTCGAGGAATATATGCGAGACCATGTGGACAGTTGGTTTTCCATGGCACAACAACATAACCTGCACGTCGAGCGCATGGAAGACCTCATTCTCGTCACTGGATGTACTCTGGTGCCGTCATGGGGTGTCGCTGCGTTTGTTGACAGCGCCTTGGAAGCTGAACTCCGGATGAGGTTCCTAGCGCACCAAAATGGCGGGGCGAGGTTTGAGTGGCACGAGAACCGCCCCAGTATAGCATTTCAGAACGTGCACCATGATAACGCAGTTCGTTCACTTCGCGAACATTGCCACTTCATAACTAATTCTCTAATTCGTTTGAAAGGGTGAACAACCACGGAATCAATGCGTTTTCATTAGAGGTTTTAGGGCAAAGCGCGTCTTTATATGGACTAGACTTATCCGTCTCGGCAGTGGAGGTCGTCGTCGCGAGAATGGGATACAAGTGACGCAAATTCAAGATAACCCGACTGTAAGCAGCCCTCCTCCGGTGAAATGTTAGTTTGACAGCTGCGCTCTCACAGGAAGACACAAGGGAAGACCATCAGGAAACACTTACTCTCATAATTTCAACAGGCTAGTGAACGTCAGGCTGCTTGCCAGTGTCGTACATAACTCTCTTTCCTCTTTCTTGTACCATGTTCTCACATTCCCGACTTATTACTCCTTCCAATGTCCCTCTGACTCTGGTTGACCTTGGAGGCATTGCACATTGACTTACGCTGACTGTAATTGACTTGTATTCCATATACACAAATCGTAGCTACCCAGAGAACGAGCTTCTATGTTGTTCTCTTGTACAATACAGGAATATTACCCCGCTTTCCTTTAGAACTGTGAGCTGTGAGATCCGACCTTGAAATCCACACGACTTGTGAGCTCAGCTCCAGTCACCTTTGTGTCCCGTACTTCGAAGAGAACAGCCCGTGTCTCCTTCGGAGGCCCTTCTGATAGCGATCGACCTGCAGGTGTAGTATGCACAGCTTGTCCAAGATCATCGAGATTTGACTTGTGTTCAATAGACTCTTGACGTCTCCGAATCGCCCGACTTGACCGAGAAGCCCGACACGTTGGGTTTGATCCTGTGTCCTGGAAAAGCCTTGATTGCGACCAACGCCCAGACTAGGGATAGAAGTCCACCAACAACTACCTGCATTCAACACGCTGACCTGGGCGGGACATTAGAATGGGCCCCACAAAAAACGCATCGAAAATCCCGAACATGAAATGACGACAGTATCCGACTACCATTGCCTTGAAGGCATTCCCCCCCGACCAGTTTGACGGCAATCGCACCCAACCCCCGAGGTTCTTGACAAAATCCAAACAGTGTATGTCGACGACCCGAAAGTAATCTTTGAGAATCGCAGAGCGGCAGAGGATTTTGCGGTTGATGGCGGATAGTCCAGCGGAGACGACTCAGTTGAAGGACGTGCCTTGGGCCGGCGCGAAGTCCGAAATGAGGACAGTGTAGCCAAGCAAGACTTTGCGAAGACGAAATGAAGGAGGGCAATAACTTCATGCATGACCTCGACCCTTGGGCGACCACTGAATTCGTTGAGGTGAAATATATCAGAGCAGAAGATTCAGCATACAAAGCGGTACATGAAATACAGACCACAAATAATACCAACACCCAAGGTACACGACTTCGCCAGCCGGGGCATCTTGCCATATGTCCCCGCATCACAACGGTTTCGTCACCTGTGAATCTGTTCCCCAACACCCTATCACTGGCACTGACAGTCGCGTCGTTTGTCCCATTGGGATCGGTGATTTCAAAGTGCCGGATGGTGCATCCCCGACTCGGACGAAGGTCTTGAACTTAACCCTGAGCCGACGACTATCTGTTGATCTACCGACGGCGCAGGTTACCCAGTATTGTTCATGTAGAATAAAGGGAGAAAACGGGACTGTCATTCCCGGCCACAAGGCCGCGAACTGGCTGCGAGCGAGTGGAGTCGGGACTGAGTCGGGTTACTGAACCCCACGACATTCTCACGCCACCTCGGCACATTCAAGGCCTGTTTGTCGGCCCGAGACCGAGACAGCCTTCCAGTACTCCTCCAGCCTACAGTATCAGTGAACAACTCCTGTGTATGTGTATAAACAGTGGCCGGCGACATGTCGTGCGACATTCAGTTTCAACCAGTTGAGAATGGACTCGTGTTGATCGATTTTAAGCATGTTATAATGATTTCACTTTCATATGACCTTGTCATGGATCACGCAATTTCAAGTTGATGCCGCGCAGAGAACACGTGTATCTGTGCATTGCAGTGCTTTCCCGAGAACATGACCTTAAGGTGTAGATGATACAAATATGGTTTCTCTCTCCTTCATCTCAGGCTTCATCTCTTGCCGTCGTCATTCTCTCATAAGTGCGCACAAGGATTCCCCCTAGCTTTCTCGTGACATGAGCTGACCTATCAACGTATATATCAACCATCACTTACTAGTCGCTACTTCAGCGTGCTCGACTCGGAAACTAGTAGAATCCCCGGGCCCATTGTCAACTATTAACAAACCGCTGCCCTTCATCTCTAATGCTAGCTGTAAAGAGCTTCAATACGAGAAAGCGTGTAGCACGTCGACGAATCGGAAGAGAGGTCTGTGTTGAAGAATCTCCAGGTGAATGATAATCTGCACATGTTTCTCTCGAACGATTACTGAGTTGGGTCGGACAGTGCAGCACTCCCCACTGGCACGAGTGGCCATCAGGGCCATCCCTGACGATACCCTTCTGGAGATATTTAAGTTCTATGTGGACCACATTTACCATGAAGTCGCATTGTTTCGGTCCAAATGGTACCAAACGGTACACCACATGGTCAAGGACATAGTCGCATGGCATACACTAGTGCACGTATGCAGAAAATGGCGATATGTCGTGTTTGATTCGCCGCGTTGGTTGCATCTGGAACTTCTTTGCACAAACAGAAGTCCGGCGAAGAAGATGCTGGTCGTCCGGCCGGCGTTGCCTATTTTCATCAACGTCGCCAACGGTGGACGGTGCCAGTGGCCAGGTGTGACCAATGTCATTTCTGCGCTCAAGCGGCACGACCTCGTGTGTAGAATTAGAATTTTGGGTGTTCCAAATTCGCTGTTGAAATCCTCAGCGATCAAGAAGCAATTCCCGATGTTGACCGATCTGACGCTTCACTCATATGAAGACTATGAAGACAATGCGCCGGCCATTCCCGATCTATTCCTCGGTGGATCTGCCCCACGGCTTCGATCCCTCGAATTCGCAGGCATCCCGTTTCTATTTCCAGCATTAGGGAGACTACTCTTGTCTGCCACGGACCTTGTCACCTTTCGGCTTTTGGATCTTCCGAATTCCGGATACCGTGACATTTCACCCGAGCTGTTGGCCACAAACCTGTCCGTATTGACCAAGCTCCAAGAACTTTCCATTGATTTTCGATACCCTCGATCTCGTGCGGACCGGGAACGCCGACATCCACCCCTGTTGAAACGCCTGGTCCTCCCGTCTCTCAACGAGTTTTCCTTCAAAGGCAATAGCGAGTACCTGGAAGATGTCGTCGACAGAATCGATGCTCCTGCGCTTGATAGGGTTACCATAACTTTCTTCAATCAATTGGTCTTCGACACTCCACTGCTGCGCGACTTCGTCAGGAGGACAGAAGTGTTCCAAGAATCCCATCGAGCAGACGTATCATTTGCCGGATTCCATATCGAATTGACGCTTTCTCGGCGCGGAGGTGTGAAAAATCACCACACACTAGTGGTTCAGATCTCATCCAGGGCGATAGACTGGCAGCTTTCCTCTCTGGCACGATTTTGTAGCACATCCATCACTCCCCTCCCCACGTTAGAATACCTCAGCATCCATACGGGTCCGCTTTGGTGGAAAGCTTCGATAGATGGCATGGATAACGCCCAATGGTTGGAACTTTTACATCCGTTCGTCACTGAGGGACCTGGCCTTATCCGAGTCCTTAGTTCGGCATGTTGTGCCCGCCCTGGGAGAACTCACTAGCGAACGTGTAACAGATGTGTTACCTGCGCTTCGACAAGTTATCCTAGATGAATCCTCACGGGGACATATCCGGGAAGCATTTGCACAGTTCATCACCGCGCGACAGCTCTTTGGTCACCCTGTAGCTCTCTACCTTTTTTAAATGGGAGGGTAATGATAAATACATCAGGAGGTTATGCGCTCTTCCCTTCCCTTTCCATCACCTCGAATTTTCCACTTACTGTTTTCATTCACCTCTACTTGACACTTTTAAATCCCAGTATCGTAATCTTGTCTCTCTATACGATGTCTCGAAGCTAGTCCGAACTGCGGTATTCAGTGTTGTAGGACATTTCTCTTCGCGGATTTGCGAAATATAGCATCACATCAACATGTCGTGGGGCGATTTGTCCTTAAAAAATCATGATTGGGTGTAGCAGTCGCTTTGACCATGTGCCCGATTAGAGTGGTACTCTATCTACCCAGTGCTCAAGCGCTCACTGGCAAGCGCTCAAGAGTCAAGTCTGGCTCCGCGTGACACTGCGCTACGAGTACGTTGCCACTCCCGCGGCCCATATTTAGACCTGGATCTCATGACCACTCCTGATTTGGAGTTCGAGTTGTGCTCACAACCATTAGTACAACCAGCACCAGGCAGGTACATATTGAATAGTGGGTGAGAAGTACATCATTCGCCTCAATTTTTCCTGCGCCGGATCATTTACGATCAACACATCCACGGCGCGCCCCTTGTTGACGTCTTGTTTGCGACATGTCTCAAGAGTCTGTCATTTTCGCACTTAACGCAGACAGCTTTGGGCCTTCCGTGGCATGTCGCACAATGCGCCAGGCGTGAGACGAGAATGACGTGTTCGCGGTGAGAGGGCACTGTGAATCCGTCAGTCAGTTCACAACATTGTCCCTGGTGTAGTTACCATCCATGCAGACGACCTTGACCTTCATGGGTGTCCTCTTTCCAACGCAGGTGGTACAATGTACTCGCAGTGATAGAGAAAGACAGGTTCATGGTGAGAGACGACCGCCCGCAACATTAGATAGCGCCATCCATAGAATGAATTGAATTGAGTAGCATGCAGGAACGGCGAAACATTTGTTATCAGCGGTCCTCGTCAACGGAGACAAGAACAGAATCTAACTGGGACAGCACGGGGTCCCGCTAGTCAAACTACATCATGGCATGGTCATTTATGGAATGAGAGAGAACGAGATTAGCGTACATACACTCGGAGCTTCTATTTCTGTCTAAGATGTTCAGAAGATGTAATTGAGCGTATATGCAACCAATCCAGTCATCGTGAAAGGCATCAGGATGTATCGCGGAATCAAGAACGCTGAGGAAAGTTCCACGGAGCCCGTAGGCGAGTAGATTTGCGTAAGGTAGACATACGGAAGCTAATGAGTACATGCCTTAAACTGACATCAAAGCGGAAAAGGCACGACTCACCTGAGTCGTAGCTGACGGCAGACCCGAGAAAAGGCTGCACCCAGATCCATTCATCAGCGAATCGTAGATTAACGGCGCATCAGTCTAGGGCGAGACACGTACATGCATACAAACTGCAAAAACTTCATCGTCGCGGTCCAAGAAATCAGCAGCAAGCGCGCCGTCCAGGAACATTAAGCCAATCGGGGCGCCCGCGGCGCCGACAAAGTTGGCTGTGCCGAGGACAAGGCCAGCAGGGCCGGGGTTGCCCATCTGGCGCGACGGGCCGGCCCGGGAACGGCGGTTGGAGGCTGCCCGACGGGGAAGAAAGAGTGCTTTGAGCGGATCTACGAGCGCGATGATGACAGAAACGAAGATCACTACGGGATGGGCTTGAGTGACCCGGCCAAAAAGTGATGAAAGCGGGAGTAAAGTTGGGATGAGGGTCTCTGTTATGCGGGATGTCCGTGAATTATCAGGGGCACGGAGAATGTGAATGAATGATAGGGCCTTCAGTCGGGGCTGGTACTGTGCAGCCCCAGAAAGGGGATAAACGGCGGCACAAGTCCAGCGCAGCACAGTCGGAAAGTACTGTATCGCCACGTGGCCATCCATCGTTACGCCAGAAAGGTTGCATTGAAAAACTGCAGCTACATTGATAGGGAAAAGACAGGGCGATGCACATCATGTACAGAGGTGTTTGAAGTCTGCATATGAGGTGACGTTCGCGAGATAGCGGAAGTCATAGCGGAGAACTCGAAAGTGATATCCGGGGATCGTGGAAGATTTTGCGGCTGATGGCGAATAGTCCAGCGAAGACCAGTCAATTGAAGAACTCGTGCCTTGGGCCGCCGCGAAGTCCCAGACGAGGACAGTGTAGCCGAAAACGACTTCGAGGGAACTCCCTGCGAAGGAGGGCCGTCAGGAGACGGTAACGTCATTGATGACATTGACCATTGGGCGACCACTGGACTTGTTGAAGAGGAATCTATCAAAACAGAAGATTCAGCATGCAAAGGAGTACACGAAACACCGACCATGAAAATCTCGATGCCCGGTGCATGAGTTCGCCAGCCGGGGCATCTCGCCGTATGTCCCCGCATGACAACCGTTTCGTCACCTGTGAACATGTTCCCCGAAATCCTATCACTGGCGCTGATAATTGCGCCTTATGTCCTATTTTGATCGGTGATTTGGAGTTCAAAGCGCCGAGTGGTATCTCCGACAAGGTCTTTGCTGAAGAATATCTTGCATGAGCTTGATCTTGGGGCGGCTACTATCTCTTGACCCTATGGACGGCATAGCCCAGTGCTTCCGGAGATTGTTTATGCAAATTAAAAGGAGAAAATGGGATTAGCATTGAATCTTCCCGGCCACAAGGCTAGCGCGAAGAAGCCGCAACTTCAAGACTCGGGACCTCGGGTTAGTCGCTCCGCCGACATTCTCTCACGCCACCTCAGCACATCCCAAGCTTGTCGGCCCGAGACACCGCGCGATGCACGGAACACGTTTGATACCTGTGCATTGCGGAGCTTTTTCCCGGAACACGACCTTAAGGCGTGGGTGATACGAAGATGACTGGTCTCTTCTTCGTCTACAAGTTTTCTTTGCCGTCGTCATTCTCTCATAAGTACGCCCAAGGGCTCCCTAGCTTTCTTGTGAGTTGTGACATGACCTGACCTATCTATCAACTATCACTCACTAGTTGCCATTTCAGCCTGCTCGACTCGGGAACTAGTAGAAGGCTTAGAAGCCCCAGGTCCATTGTCAATTATTCACCACTACCCCTAATCCCTAATGCCAACCGTGAAGGGCTTCAAAACAAGGAAGCGTGTAGCACATCGACGAATTGGAAGAGGTGCGTGTGTTGAAGAATCCCCAGGTGAGTGATAATCTTCATACTTCTCCTGAATGATTACTGAATTGGGTCGGACAGTGCAGTGCTCCCCACGACTAACCATCAATACCCTCCCAGACGATGCCCTTCTGGAGGTATTCAAGTTCTATGTGGATCAAAATTACGACGAAGACGCTTGGCATACACTGGTGCATGTATGCCGAAAATGGCGAGGTGTCGTGTTTGCTTCGCCGCGTTGGCTGCATCTGGAACTTCGTTGCACAAACAAAAGTCCAGTGAGGAAGATGCTGGATGTCTGGCCGGCGCTGCCTATTGTCATCGATGCCTACATCACCAATTCACGGCGGTCGGGTGTGACTAATATCATTACTGCCCTCAAGCGGCACGATCTCGTTTGCAGAATTAACATTTGGGGTGTTCCAAGTTCGCTGTTGAAATCCGGAGCGATCAAGAAGCGATTCCCGGAGTTGACTGATCTGACGCTTCGCTCAGACGAAGAAAACGCACCGATCATTCCTGACATGTTCCTGGGTGGATCCGCCCCACGTCTTCAATCCCTCGAATTCAGAGGCATCCCGTTTCCATTTCCGGCATTACGGAAACTACTCTTGTCTGCCACGGACCTGGTTACCTTTCACCTTTTGGATATTCCGAATTCCGGATACATTCCACCCGAGCTAATCGCCACAAGCCTGTCCGCATTGACTAGGCTCCAAGAATTTTTTATTGATTTTCGATCCCCTCGATCTCGTGCTGACCGGGAACGTCGACATCCACCCCTGTTGAAACGCCTGGTCCTCCCGTCTCTCACTGAGTTTTACTTCAAAGGCGATAGCGAGTACTTGGAGGAAATCGTCAGCAGAATTGATGCTCCTGCACTTGACAGGGTCACCATAACTTTCTTTAATCAACTGGTCTTCAACACACCACTGCTGCGTAACTTCTTCAGTCGCACAGCAGTGTTCCAAGAACCCCATCTGGCAGAGGTATCCCCCCACACACACTGCATCAATTTCACCCTTTTTCGGCACGAAGGGATGGCAGATCGCGCCATTCTAGTGGTGAGGATCTCATGTTGCCTGATAGAGTGGCAGCTTTCCTCTCTGGCACAATTTCTTAGCACATCCCTCCCTCCCCTCCACACATTGGAACGCCTCCGCATCCTTGGGTATTCAGGGATACACGGCATGGAGTCTAGTCAATGGTTGGAACTTTTACACCCATTTGTCACAGTGAGGGATCTGGTCCTGTCCTTGGCTTTCTATAGGCCATTTGCGTCTGCACTGCGAGAGCTCACTGGGAACACGGTAACAGAGGTGCTACCTGCACTTCGACAAATTTTTGTAGATGAGTTTGACCTCTCGGAACCTATCCAGGAAGCATTTGCGCGGTTCATCTCTGCGCGACGGCTCTCTGGTCATCCTGTAGCTGTCCACCACCTGTAACCAGGAAGGTTATCATTGTAAATACATCAGGAGGCTATCAGTTCTTCCATTTCCATCACCTCGACGTATCTATTTACTGCTTCCATTCACCTCTACTTCACACTCTCAGGTGCCAGATACAGTGATTTTCCTACCATTATGATGATATTGTCGCATACGATATCTTGGGGATAGTGCGAACTTCGGCACTCATTGTTGTAGAACATCTGTCTCTACAGATTTGCGAAATAGAGCATCATATCAAAATGTCGTAAGGCGTCTTGCATAAAATCATGATCGGGTGTAGCAGTTGACTTTGACAACGTGCCAGAATGACGCTCTAGGGGGGCTCCTTGAACCACCACCAGGCGCAATTTTCCCATGGTTTTTTTTTTTTTTTTTTTTTTTTTTTGAATTTGAGTTTATACACCCCAGTCTATCGACTACAAGTGTCGTGCTACAGGTAGCTACGGTATGGAGTTCGGGAAAGTATGGATATGGTTATGTAATATGTCAGGGAGTGTGCTACACTTGAGATATGCGGGTCTTGGAAGAATGGGTAAATAACAATAAGTTAAACACCATGATTGTGTACATACTGTTTGAAGTGCTACATGGGGTTCTGTACCCCAAGACGCACGATAATCGAATCAAAAAAAAAAAAAAAAAAACAATAAGTTAACTCATGGCGGGTCCGGGCATGGTGGTAGAGGGCGGAGGAGCGAGTTCGAGGTGAAAAGGAATGTAAGTAGTTGGACGGCACCTTTGGCTGTATGGAAGAGGAAGGATGGGGATGGGTTTGTGCCAAGAATGTCTAGGCGCAAGTGGTGGGAGGCGGGGCAGGAGAAGATCGCGTGGTGTGCTGAGTGTTGAGTAGGGCGGCGTGCATGGGGGGGTGTGGGTGTGGGTGTGGGAGGGGTGGTGCCAAGGTATTCTGCCATCCGTCGTTCAAAGCCGGCTTGATCCACTGTGGAGTGGTCGGATGTGGCAGGGTTGTTTGCCAAGGTGGTGGCCGCTGGATCAGCAGGATGCGGTGTAGTGAAGGAGCAAGGGCAGGTGAGAGTATCACCAGTGCCAGGACAGAACCTACAAGAGTAGTCCCCGCTGAAGCAATGCTTGAGGAGGACCTGTAGGGCTACGGAGGAGGCGCGTCGCTGTTTCAGGGAAAGTGCCCCTTGCGTGAACGGGGGTGGGATGGGCGAATCTGGGATCAGGAGGGACTTCTCTGGGGCCCACTTGCATGCAATGGGCTTGGGGTTGTCCTCCTTCCACAGGTGGAATGCAAGGAGTTTCGTAGGAACAGGGGGTGGGGGTGTGATGGCATGGTTCTGCACGGTGATTCGAATCCCATCTAGAATGTTGTCTTTCCTTGGGGGGCCTGGCCAGTTACAGGAAAATATTCGGGGATCAGGGGCTGGGCCTGATTTGGGTGGTTTGGGCAGCTTGGTGGGGAGGTGGAGAAGAGTGATGAAGATGTCTGGGGAGGTCATGAGGAGGACAGAGATGGTAGACAGGAAAAGAGAGGCAGAGGGAAGGTTTGTGTGTTTGCGAAGGGAGAGGAGTGGGGTTTGAAGGGAACGTGAGGGGAGAAAGAAGGATGTATTGCGGTGCAGGAGGGGAGGGAGGGACTGGGCGCCAAGGACAGCTGCATGGGCCGCAGAGCAAAGCTGGTTGTGGTCTGCACTGAAGCCACGCGCGACAATGTCGTCATCTTGGATGGTGAGGAATGCCGTGACAAAGTGGTCGGGGTGGGGAATGGGGTAGAGGAAGACAGATGTGGTGCCCACTGTGGAACTTGTGGCACGTGCCCTGACCGCTGTAAGCAAGGCATCAGAACGGGGCTGTGTCAGTGAGGAAGTCAGCTGTGGGTGGGACCAGGAAAGAATGGAGGGATGGAAGAAGGGGGGAAAGGCAGTGGGGAGGAGGGAGGTGAGGGGTGTGGGGACTGAAATGAAAGGAGGGTGGAAGCGGGTTTGGTCAGTGGTGATGATGGTGCGGAGTTTGTGGGATGGGGGGAGGCGAGAGAGGCGGAGTTGTGCTTGGTGACGCAGCTTGCTGACTGTGTACTTGATGGGAGGGATGGCAAGCATGTGATGGAGGGGGAGGGTAGGTGTGGTGCGGAAGGTGCCACTAATACGTCGGACAGCATCGTTTTGGGCGACCTGAAGGATGTTGAGGAGTGACTTGGTGGGGCGGTCAGACCAGAGGGCAAGTCCATAGGTAAGGATGGGGAGAATGACAGCATGGAAGACCTTGCACCAGTTGGCGAAGTCAAGCCCTCAGACAGAGTTACCTATGACCTGTAGCGCAAGTGTTGTGGAGCGAGCCTGTGCGGCCATTACCTTAGCATGGTGTTCCCAGGAGAAGAACTCGGAGAGGAAAATGCCAAGGTAGCAAACTGTCCTGGAGCGGCGAACCACGAGGACCCCACCACTGGGGATGTTGAGGTTGATGACTGGTCTTAAAGCACCGATGCGGTTTGGGGAGATCTGTCTGGGATAGAAGGAGGTGAACTCCGTCTTGTCGGCATTGATGGTGAGGCCGTTGCAGTTCAGCCATCCAACAACCAAGGAGAAGCCCTCAGCACATTTTGAGTTTGCGGAATGATGGGTGGCCCCTGTTGCAAGTATGGAGCCATCATCCACGTACACTGTGAGGGAGCGGTGGCGCCACACCTCTGCTAAGCGCAGCAGTGGGCTTGTATAGATGGCGGATAGGATAGGGGAGAGGGGAGATCCTTGAGGGGTGCCGTGATTGAGGGAAATCTCAGGGAGGAGTTTGCCATTGAAGCTAAGGGAGACCTGCTGATCAGTGAGAAATGAACAGACCCAGCCACAGAGGGCCGGGGCAAAGCCCAAGTTCTGGAATAGGTGAACCAAGCGGTCAACATGCAGGTTGTCAAAGAAGCCCTGAATATCGAACAGGATCAGGGATGCGACATTGCTAGATTTGACATAGGACTGGGCGGAGTGGACAAGAGACAAACATGCATCCGTGGCACAGTGATAGTCTCTGGATCCGAACTGGGAGGCTGGGAGCAGGTCATAGCAGCTGGCATCAGATAGGATGTGTTTGGCAACAATTTTCTCCAGTAGTTTCCCGCAGCACTCAAGGAGGGAGATGGGGCGGTAGGCCTTTGCCATCCGGTAGTCGGGTTTATTTGGCTTGGGAATTGGGATGACTGTGGCGGCTTTCCAGGGGTGCATGGAAAGGGCTATCGCAGCATTAAAGAGGCCAGTGAGGCGTTCAGGGTTTGTGGCATGTGCCCATTTGAGGAGCTTGTAACCGATGCCTAAGGGGCCCAGTGCAGATTTGTTGGATGTGTCTGCCAGTGCCAACGAGACTTCTTCAACTGAGATGGTGGGGAAGGGTCGTGGGGGCTTGGCTGGAGGGTCGTCAGGATGGGATGCAGGTATGGGTTTGGGTACATGGGGAAAGAAGCGGTTGGAGAAGACTTGACGGATGTCAGAGGTTGAGGATGCTAAGGACCCATCCACTTTGAGAATGGGTGGGATGCGGTTGGCCCGACGGCCATGTCACCATGCTGTCCCTTTCCAGACGTTTTCTGGAGTGGCAAGGTGGAACTGGTCATTTGACCAAGCTCGCTTGGCCTCCTGGACCATGCGCCGCAGGGCGCGGCCTGTTGCCATGCGCGACTCCCTATCAGCAGACTTGACCAGTGCAAGGGCAGCCTCACAATGGCAATTCCACCATCGGACTCCACAGAAGTCTGGGGTCATGCGGCGACGGAAGAGGGGGGAACAGGTATCATAAATGTCTGTATCATACTGGTCCGCCGCTGCAATAAGTAACTGTACAGTGTCTGTAGGGGGAGAGGGTAGTAAAGAGAAGGCTTTGGACCACAGGTCCTGTAGAGTGTCATCTAAAGTGAAGCCTGGTAGGATGGAGCATT
>Ga0307510_10004637_pt1 | contig 16214 bp, 14 predicted proteins | sample 12_EM_MG_FD_207224 | JGI IMG/M metagenome (GOLD analysis project Ga0307510, IMG submission 207224) | Populus trichocarpa ectomycorrhiza microbial communities from riparian zone in the Pacific Northwest, United States - 12_EM | ecosystem: Host-associated > Plants > Roots > Unclassified | place...
AAACATTTTATATTCTATAAATTTGATTTTCTCTACTCGCTCTTAAAATAAGTCAAGGTACCTAAGAGCACAACATCAGCAAAAACAGATCCTGCCTCTGATCAGTCAGGGTTCATCTGCAAAAATAATACCTTGCATTCTGTGCGTTCTGTGTGTCTGACGCACGTGACACTGGAACGCAAATCGCCAACCAGGACGCAACTACCCTACCACACAATGAGCCTGACGCAACCTGACATAGCACCTAATCCTCAGGACGCACCAGACGCAACACCTAATCCTCAGAACGCACCAGACGCAGCACCTAATCGTCAAGATGCAACCCGACGTTGGACCTTTTCTTCCGGATCCAGTGCATTCAGTACTTATCTTCCTGAAATAAGCGAACTTGAAGGGTACCCCCTTTACTTTTCCTGACCAGGGTCACAATAGATTTCATGCTCTCAGTGTATTAAATATACTACTACTAGTGTTCTATTGGTCTAATATAGAGGACCGATGATGATACTCATATGCAGCCCCTCAGGCGGCGCTACCCTGGACTCGACCTCTACCCGGTACTCAACACCTATCCGGGACACTGTAACTTCATGAATCAAAGTTGCGGGGGAGAAGATCTTATATCATTTTCAAGCTGGCTTCGAGGCCAACAACCTCCCGCAATCGGATCGAGGATCGGAGCCGTGATTGTGGAAGAATCTGACTTCGAGCTCTAGGAGCGCCATGGGACCTCTAAAGACAACCCCCACCATAATGGTCAGCGATTTCATGGGTTCTGATGCGACAGAGACGACCTTTATACCGCTGCGTAGCTGGCGTCGAGCCCAACAATCTCCCGCAATCAGAACTAGAATCGGCCCTGTGGTCGTGGAGGAATCTGACATTTAGCTCTGGGAGCGCCAGGGTATCTATAAAGACAACTCTCATAAGGGTCAGCTATTTCCTGAGTTCTGATGCGACAGAGACGTCCTTTATACCCCTGCGTAGCTGGCATCGAGCCCAACAATCTCCCGCAATCAGATCCAGGATCGGAGCCGTGGTTGTGGAGGGATCAGCCATCGAGTTCTGGGATCGCCAGAGCACCGATAAAGACAACCCCCTCAAGAGTCAGTGATTTCCTGGGTTTTGATGTGACAGAGACGTACCTTATACCGCCGTGTAGCTGGCATCAAGTACAACAACCTCCCGCAAAGAGCAGCAACATCCGTCCACCAAGTGTGGAGTAATCTACCATTGAGTAAAATATCGCCAGGGCTACTATAAAGATCCTCTCCACAGAAGACAGCAATTTCCTGGGTCTTGATGTGACAGAGACGTACCTTATACTGTTGAAAGGCTGGCGTCAAGCCCAACAACCTCCCACAAACAGAATCAAAATCCGTCCCACGGTTGTGGAGATATCTGCCATCGAGTAAAATATCGCCAGCTTGATACCTGATACACCCTGCACAGAAGACAGCGATTTCATGAGCTTTGATGTGACAGGGATGTATCTTATACCATTGCGTAGCTGGCGCCCAGCCCAACAACCTCCTGCAATCAGATTCAGGATCGGAGCAGTGGTTGTGGAGGGATCTGCCATCAAGTTCTGAGATCGCCAGGCTATCTATAAAGACAACTCTCATAAGGGTCAGCGATTTCCTGAGCTTTGATGCTACAAAGACGTTCTTTATACCGCTGTGTAGCTGGCGTCGAGCCCAACAACCTCCCGCAATCAGATCCAGGATCGGAGCAGTGGTTGTGGAGGAATCTGCCATCGAGTTCTGAGATCGCCAATACCCCACCCCATTCAGCCCTGTAACTTCATGAATAATATCCCTCTGGGGATGAATCTTATACCGCTGGATAGCTGGCATCGAGCCCAGGAACCTCCAGGTGTCGGATTCAGGATTGATTGTCTGGCTGTGGTGGAGTGTTGCAGCTGTCGCCCAGGAGTGTGGATGTTGAGTGTTGCGATGAAAAGAGTGTCGCGTCGCGTCCAGTTTCAGGCTAAGTGCCGAGAAACCACCAGGCACTATGCTAGACTTGCGAGTATTATAGCTATCACTCGCTTTCAGGCTGGAGTGAGCTGGCATTTTCGCTCATTCAAAGATGATGTTCTGAAAATAGAACTCTGAGTGGCAGTGTGACTCTAACTTGAAGTGTTTAGTGCAAATATAAGATTAAGGGTATGATGGCTTTCTCACCAGGCGCCAGCACTAACTATATTTTCTTTGCCAAAAAAGTACTCCTTGTTCACATCCTGGCTAGTAGAAGACAAAGAAGGCTGAAAAGAGAATCAGGGGTAGTGGTAAATCCTGATGTGCGATGGTGTTGAGGTTTAAGTCAGGATGCATGGGAGGCAGGGTTGCTTGGTTGGATGTGTCCGGACGGAACCCAGTGTAGGCAAGGGTCTCCGGACGCACCTGACGCAACAAGATGTGGTGTATGGGTACTTGACGCACAGGACGCAGGGCAGGGTCCAGGCAGGGAGTGTCAGGACGCAACACTACTGTATCTGACACAGGCTACCTTTTTGCTGATGTTGCGTCCTGATGCAAGCAATATATTTTTTGCGTCCTATGCGTCCTGTGCGTTCTGAGTTCTGTTGCAATACCCCACCACATTTGATTGCATCTGGTGCGTCCAGCCACCCTGGGTTCCATTCAAATACATGCTCCTAACCAATTATGCATTCAGAGTCAGACCTCAACACCATCGCACATCATGATTTACCACCACCCCTGAATATTTACAGGCTCACAGCCTTCTGAGTGTAAGCCCAGGGTATTTCCTGGCAAAGCAAATATGGTTAGTGCAAGCGCCAGGTGTGAAAGCCATCATACCCTTAATCTTATATTTGAGCTAAAGACTTTCAGGCTCAGCTGTACTCAAACCCAAAGTTCCGTATCTATTTTCAGACCTTTACCTTTGAAGAAGCCAATATTCCAGCTCACTCCAGTCTGAAAGCGTGTGATAGCCAGCACACTCTCTAGTCTACCACTCAGGCTATTTATGGTAGTTTCTTAGTACTTAGCCCCCAATGCGACATCACCTACTCAGACTCTCTCATCAATATACTCAAACCCCTCCTTCCCAGGAACTAGCTGCAACACTCTACACCAACCACTAGACTAATCCTAAATGTGATACCTGGAGGTTACTGGGCTCGCTGCCAGCTCCATACTGGTATAGGATTCATCCCTACAGGGCTATTTTTCATGAAGTTATAGGGCTCGCCATCTTTTGATTAGAAGGCTAATTTCACAACAACCGCTTAACCAATTTTGAATCATTTTGTAGGAGGCTGTTGGGCTCGATGGTAGTTACGCAATGGTATATGGTAAGTCCCTATAGCATCGAAACTCAGGGAGTCGCTGTTTTCTATATAGTGGATCTATATACAATAATAGCAGGCCTGGCGAGTATTTACTCGACTGCAGATCTCTCCACAACCACAAGACGGATTTCGATTCTGTTTCCAGAGGATTGTTGGGCTCAGCGCCAGCTTCCCAACTGTATAAGATATATTCCTGTCTCATTGAAACTCAGGAAATCGCTGTCTTTAGTAGAGAAGATTTTTATAGTCACCCTGGTCATATTTTACTCAACAGCGGATTACTCCGCAACCGCTGCACAGATTTTAATGTTCTTCACGGAAGGTTGTTGGGCTCGATGCCAGCTTCCCAACTGTATAAGGTACATCTCTATCGCATTAAAACTCAGGAAATTCGTTTCTTCAGTAGAGGGTAAAGTAGGTCTCAAGCTGGCAACATTTTACTCGATAGCAGATTACTCCACAACTACAGCATAGATTTGATTCCATTCGTGGTAGATTGTTGGACTTACTGCCAGCTTCACAAAGATAGAGGTTTCATCCCTCTGCGATATTTATTTATGATATTACACGGTCCCAGCTAGTGGGGGTCCCTGGGACCCTGAGCCTCAAGGGAGCGGTTGGACTTGCCTGTGAAAGCGTATTTTATCAGAAGGCTCAGGCTTCTTATAGGTATTGGCATTTCAATGTGGATTAGCTTGTATATTTGAATCATTGTAGAATAGTAGTAAATTTAAATGTTTAATCGCATGAAATCTATTGTGACCAAGGTGACCAATAACAGAAACTGGTAAAGGGGAGACCATGCACTTATCTCAGGAACATATAGTCCAGTTTCAGGTAGTGTCCTGAGTATTAAGCGCTGCGTCCAGTGCGACCTAAGGCTTAGGTCCTGCATTCGGTTGCATCTGGTGTGTTGTGTGGTACCATGGTGGTAATCAGCAAAAGTGGCTATGTTCCCCCTATACCTCAGGAGTCATGTGACGGAAGAGGGGCCAAATTATAAACTCCAGTTGATGTACAGGTCATTCACACCCCGATAACCCCCAATCAACTCCTAGGTTACAAGGTCAATTTCTTTTCTCTCAGTTATTTCATTGCCATGCACTTTCTTCAGGATGCGCTTCATCCCACTTGTGCCTTTACATGGTACTTTCCGGCTTTGACCATGCTACTCGGGTTTATCTGGCCTTACCACCAATCTCTGAACTTGTTCCATCATAGACCTTTGCGCCACAACTCATTCATACTTTACCGTAGCCCAAATGCACCATCAACCTTATCATTCTTACTACTATTTCTCCACCTATTACTACCGCCCATTCACTCACATTCACAGACCATTTGTGCCTTCCAACATCCCAAAAGGACTGTCCCCCATCATGTTCCTAGTTCTATTTAGCCTTACTTATTTCTCCGCTTCCTGCTCGCCATCACTCCCTGAATTATGTCTACCCAACACCTTGCTTCTCATACCCATTTCCATACGAACAATATATGTCTCTTGGGCGCTTTTGCACAATTTACATGTGAATGATGCATAGAATTCTTCCCATTCCCCTACTTCTCTAATCTTCTGAAAAGCTCAGTCAAATCACAGTTATTTAGTAACACTATTCAGCCTTAAAATCATTTTCTCATGTTCAGGACATTGTACAGAGAGCCTTCTTGGATCTTTCATATCAGTTCTGCCCTCTTCTAGACTCTCAGACACTTTTACTTGACTCAATGTGACCTTCTGCAGCATATTTTATTCACAAACTAGTTTAAAGTCGAACTCAAAATATTATATTTTATTTACAATAAATGAATACTCTTCAATTATTTTATACATATTTTATTTAAATAATACATATGTCTCAAATATGACGTTATTGGTCTTGATCCCACCATTCTGCAAGTCCCTTCACTGCTTCACCCGCTTCAGGATCTGAATTATTGTCTTCCACTTCGCTGTCCTCATCCCCTGAGCCGGCTAAATCCTGATATCCTGCAGCTTCTTTGTTCTCAAGTGCCTAGCGAGACTCCTGATCCTGAATAAATGCACTCTCCGCCAGCATTCGCTTAATGCATTTTTTTGTCATCAATCAGGTAATTTCTCACCTCCGTGGGTAACCCCGCCATGTTGCACACAGTTGAAAATAAACATCTTAATTGGGTGTTAGTACACTTCTCTTTAGAAAGGTGTATTTGGGACACTAAAGATTCGTTACTAACTTTGGGCAGTTAAAACCAACAAATATGCAGTGTGAATAAATGATCCAGAACTTCTTGCGATTAATAAATGATATATCCAGGCCGTGGTAAGGTATATTAGGACATTATTAGTACAATTCAGGAACAATTTATCACTCCTTCCCTGTATTTTCCCACCCCTAAACCACTTTTAGAACAAGAGTTTTGCTATCTCTCAGGCTGCAAATTGGAAGCCATATTCCTTGCAGAATAAGTCTTTTGGCTTCTTATCTTGGACGATTTGAGAAAAGAAGTAACCTCTTGTTTACTTGGATGACATGTAAACTGATCGTTTCCAGCAATTACGTAATTTTTGCCCTTATATCGGTTACTGGTTTATCTGATAAGTCGTAAAGGTCCTGAAACATGTTTCTGGTTTTGGAAACTAGATGTGACCTGGCACTGGACTGCTTGGATTTCAACTGAATCAACTTAATTAGCTGTGCTCAGTCTCAGATGGGACGTATTTAGTTACTTAATAAACATACAAAGGTCATTGCCAGCCTTCTCCTCTCCATATTACTCCAACCTTGCAAGGTAGCTGGCTGCCTTTGCCAAACCGGTTTCCAAACGAGTATCATTTTCAGCCGGCTTTACAACTAGATTAACAAACCATATGTGATACTGGACCATATCTGTAGCGTTCTCAAAAACTATCCTCCGATCACCATTTAAGGAATTGCTTTTTCTTGGCTGTGAGGTGATTGGGATCCCAATATCAGACAGCGGAAAGTCCAAATTGATTGTACTTGGTCCCAGATAGGATGGAAAGTTTTGTCCCTCTTGGGTAGCATAGGGTGAAAAGTGTGATGAATGGGCTCTGAGATGGCCTGAATGTAATTGTGCTGCCAGCTCTTGAGAAGAAACTACCTGGAAAGTGCCATTCAGAGTCGGGGATGGGGAGTTCTCCGTACTCTGTCTCATCAGGATCTTATTTCAAAGTTTGACTCACAAATCTCAACCGGTTTCTTACTCTCCATCGATGTTGCTGTCAAGGAGGTTCTCCAGAACATCTTTCGGCGCTTTGGGGGTGTCTGGGTATATCATCATCATTGTCAACCTTCGTTTAATCCTCCTCCTCCTCGGCAAATGAATTAACTTGTCGATGTAACCTCACTGCACCTGATTCAACCACTACGAAGAATACTGAAGATCTCAAACTTGAAGATAATGACTGTGCTCGAGGGACTGGTACTACGAGGGTCAAGAATGATGTATTTAAGACTCTAGGTAGTTGTACTTGGCTTTCAGAAGGCTTGACTCACGTCTGCTCATATTTCCAGCCATGGTTGCAGGTTTATAAGAAATATCTAGATCAGGATGAGGAATTGTTTGTGCACGTAAGGCTCTCCAAGAGGACTTTTGAGCTCACAGCGTCCTATTGGAGATGAATGAGCTTTATGTTGGAACTCGGATTCTTGCTAGGATCCTGTTAGGCACACAGACTCCGTAAGGATTTACAGGGCAAAGTTACCCTGCCTTGACACACACGAACTTCGAAGGAAAAAGATAACACCCCCCTCCAGCCCCGGCGTGGGGACGGCGCGTCATCACTGGCCGCCTGGGTAGTTGCGTCCCAACACCAAAGACCACTATCGATGGAACACATCTTATAACACCAGATACGTCGCGGCCGTCCTTCCGCCCGGATCCTGTTCGCAGGATATATCAGGGGAGACCTCCGGGCACCTTATGCAAGTGGAGGCAGGTGAATCGGACAACGGCGCATAAGGTTACAGAAACTTGAAGACCGACAGTCGGAATCGTGGGTTGAAAGTAAGAGGATGTTTCGCACGAAAGTTAGTCTCCTCGTACCTACAAAGACGGGTAGAGTATGAAGGAGGTAACTATGCCCAGTAAGTGGATCAGGTGCATCCACAGAGGACAAGTTGGTAAAAGAGGGAGCCCGAGGGAAAAAGACTATAGGTACAATCCCGAGGACAAGTCGTGTAATGCCGGAAGACCAGAATTCATCATGCAGTTGCAGGTTGAATTCTCGACGGAACCAACCAAAGAAGATTGGCCATCTTCTGTTCAGCGAGTTAGACTACCCTTGAAGAACACGAGGGCAAGATAATTCGTAACCATCGTTGTCAACGGATAAGTGGATGAGCTGACACCTCACGTGGTCTCCACACTATCAGGAATAACAAAAGCGCAAACCGATAAGTTGGCCATGGGAGCAAAAACGTGTGGTAGAGAGCTTTCAGGGTCTACGAGTGTTCACACTCAGGTGAAGTACGCAGAGTTGTGGGCAAGATACTTAATTAGTATAGAGTTAGCATGTATACCGCGATTGCTCAGACGCGAAATATAAATATCGATGCATCTTCACAGCTATAAGACACAACAAGCACGGAGAAGAGATCTTATCAATATAATAAGTTATCTACACTTTTATATCGTTACCAATACTTCGACTATCTATACCGAAGTGAATCATTATATCTAGCCTACATTACTCGTGTCTTTTTAACGAGTTCTCCGATATAATTATGATTAAAGTCCTAGCTGTCGGAATAACTCAAGCCGAAGCTACCACCTAACACATCCAATGTCTGTGCAATCATGGGTATGTACTCAACCTATGCTATCCCCTTTTGGACTTCAAATGACTCTAAGACAATGTAGTCGGTTTATTATACCTTGGGTAGAGATTGGCTATTTACATTTGCCAGGACAGGATTTCGCTCATTGGATCACTTGTCTCAATCAACATTACTTATGATTTCCAGAGAATTAGGTCATGAACAATCGAAGCAAGAAGAAAGATAAAAGTGACGCTTGGCATCTCCAGGAGGCTTTCTGGTTCACCCACCGAATTCTAAAAAATGTTACTAAAATCATTGAAATCTAAAACTATGGGATAAGATATAGGAAAGCTGTATAACAGTGTAGACACAATTAAGAAAGAAATTCGTAGATAGATAGAAATGAAAGCAAAATAAAGAAAAAATCTCATGAAACAAAAGAACAGCTATCTGAAGGCCCAAAGAAGACCCAGTTGGGCACAAACAAATCTTAGAAACCCAGAAAATAAATAAAAAGGAGAGTAAAAACTAAGCATGAAGATACCTATAAAACAAAAGAAAAATCCTCCAAAAGCCAAAAGACAGCCCTGCCCGGCACGATCAAGCTCCAGAAACCCCCCTCTCCCAAACCAACCAACCAATGAATCGAAATGAAAACAAAACCCATGAAAGCCATGAGACAAAAAGAAAAGCACTCAAAAGCTGAAAGACCACCCAGCTTGTCCCAAACAACTTCTAGAAACTCTTCCAACTCCATCTCCATCTAAGAGGCCTCACACCTGGATGGTGAGATACCCAGGGGAAGAGGCACATTTTGGACATCTTATCCTGTGTAATGACTCAGTTAGGCCGCTCCCTGCCTGATATGAGCGCAGGAAATCGGCTCTCAGGAATGGTCCTGAAATCGAGTGACCTTGCGATCATTCCTCTGAATCCTCATCTGCCAGCCCACATTAGACCTGGGAAAGGTCCTTCTGTGCTTTCCCTGACCTCCGGCATCCTCCTCCACATCAGAGTCGGAATCTGGCTCTGTGTAGAACTCTGCAACATTGAATTCTCCAGGGTCGAAATAGTTGCGATTGTGCCCCGCAAGAGGCAGATTCAGACCAACAGGGTCTCCAGGATCAGGAGGGGCAACAGCGGCTCGGTGGAGGAAGCAAGCAACACTAAGAGTGATGCACTGGGAGAGACGAAGCCAGGTATTGACTAGAGCATCATCGATCAGTTCGATCTGGTCGGCAGCATCAGCAGTAACATTCATACCCTGAATGTCATGACGAATACTAATGAACTGCCGGAGATGGTCACTATCCTTAACATTCCAACAAGCAGCTTCGCTGAGCTCCTGCAAAGTGTAGTGCTGCAAAATTGCCAGCAAACTCTTGTTTGGTGTTGCATTCCTATGTATCACCCATTGGAGCTGGCGAGCCTGCCCTGGATTGGCACCTGAGGTCTCAATAAATATTATTCGCACTGGTCCTTCTCGTGAAGGCTTGGTTGGGGACGAACATCCGCTCTTTCACCACTTGATCCATATCCTGACCCACAGCCAAAACCCTCAGCTTCCTCCTCTTGCTCATTATTCGAATTTAATCTGAAATTGCGACCAGACTCGGCGGCCTTCTTCAACATGCCACGGATAAGGGAATCCAGGGTGAAATGGAAGGCCTGATATGGGCAGTTCTGGGATGTGTTGAATTTGGCTTGGAAGCCTTGGAGAGTAGTGTGTCCGAGAGCCTCCACCCTGACTTAACCCCACAAAGTGTCGCCGGCCTGGCTACGAGAGGGGATATTCCTCTTCTAACGCTTCTGGAGAATAAATTAGCGAAGGTCGCAGTATCTCCTCTGAGCTCCGAAGCCTCTAGTACTGTTAAGGTTGAGCTCAGTACGAAACTCGGCAGTTGTGGAACAAGGTATGCCAACCAGCAATTAGATTCTATTTGACAAAGGAGCAAATAGGGTGAATATGATTCTAACCTGAATTAAGCGAGGATGAGCTTGGCGTGCAGATGAACACGGGAAATCCCAGGAGATCTTGAGAAAAGAGATCAGTAATCATTCCAGCTTGAGAAAGGCGAAAATGAGACACGCAGGAGACCTACTATAGGGGAAATGGTAGCCAAAAACGGGGAAGCCACTAGTATATCTAAAGAAGACAGGTCAGCTATCATTTCACATTGAGAACAGGCTTGAAAGAGTACATACGAGCCGCATGCAAGTTCATTGAAGAACCTATACAGTGCTTGACCACCCTAGAAAGAAGTGAGGCAGAATAGGCTTGAAAATCATTTTTTTGTCTAGCAGGATAAGAAAAGGAAATAAGGAGGCAAATTGTGTGATGAACTTACCTTTGTAGGGTAGCAGACAGGCTTGTCTACCATGACTTATTAACTTCCATGGGGACAAGTGAGGGTTTGGAAAAGGTGTCCTGAGTGACAAAGTTACCTTTAAGAAGTGAGAAACGATCGAATCTTGATTTTGATTTAATTGTAAGTTATTCTATAGACAGCAATCAGTATACCTGACGAAAGGCCTGAGAAAGGTCCAATTGGTATATTACACAGAGCAGATTAGACTTACCGGCAGAGTTGGTATGAAATATGAGTGAGACTGTATAATCACCTGAGGGAATTGATGGCTGGATATGAATGTATCGTGATGAAGAGAAAAAGCACCTTTTGAGGTCCAAGAAGAACGATGAGCACCTGTAGAATGATTAGAAGATGAATGAAGAAGAGCAGGAAGGAAAGCAAAAAAAGTAGGTAGAGAGGGGTCTATCTAAGAAGGAAGAATATACTAATCAAGCTGTTTGTCATGGTGCGAGAATTCTAAAAATTCCGAAAATTTGAAAAAGAGACTGTTAAATGTCCCAAGTTGAACGTTGAGTGTTCTTTAGTCCTGTACAAAAGACTAGGGGAGTACTATTACCATGAGGCTTTTCAAGCGTACAAGTTTGCCTTGTACACTTGAAAAGGTAAGTCAAATAAATATGAACAAGCTTTTTAAGAGATCGTTAAGGTACGGCTATGTCATAGGTAGGCCGCCTCCTATAGTACCCCTGCTTTTTTGATGTGTATGCGGCCAAGGATTATTAGAGTATGGTATATAAGCTCTTGACATTAGGTGGGCCCTTTCAAAGTCTGGGAAGCCAAATAAAGTATAAGAATCTGTTAGGCGCACGGACTCCCCGTAAGGATTTAGTCATCAGAGTTACCCTACCTGGAGACACACCAACTTCGAAGAATAAAAGATAACACCCATCTCCGGCCCAGGGGTTGGAACGAGGCATCATCACGGGCCGCATGAGTAGTTGCGTCCCAACACCAAAGACAACTATCAGGAGAACACCTCTTACAATACCATATACATGGTGGCTGTCAGTCTGACGGGCTCCCATTCAGAGAATATATGAAGGGAGACCTCTGGACACCTTATGCAGATGGAAGAAGGTGATTCGGATCATGGTGCATAATGTTACGGACACTTGAAGACAGTGTCCGAAGAGTGGGTCGAAAGTAACAGGACATTTTGCATTCAAATTAAGCCCCTCCTGGCTACAAGACGTGTAGTGTATGAAGGAGGTAACTCTGGCCAGTAAGTGGATCAGGTGAATCCACAAAGTACATTTTGGTAAAAGATGGAGTCCGAGGGAAAAAACCCATAGGTGCGATCCCGAGCACAAGTTATCTAATGCCAGAAGACAAGAATACGACATCTGGTTGTATGCCAAATTCTCCACAGAACCAACTAAAGAAGAGCGGCTATCTTCTATCTAGCCAGTTAGACTACCTCTGATAACCACAAAGGCAAGATCATTCGCAACCACTGCTGTCAACGGATAAACAGATAAGCTCACACCTGACGTGGTCTCCACACCATCAGGAATAATGGAAGGGCAGACAGATAAGTTGACCATGGGAGTAAGAAGGTGTGGTAGAAAGCTTTCATGGTCTACGAGTGTTCGCACTCAGGTGAAGTTTGCAGAATTGTGAGCAAGATATCTAAGGAGTATGGAGTTAGCATGAATACCGTGATTTCTCAGACTTGGAATATCAATATCGAAGCATCTTCGCTGCTATTTAGACTGAACAAGCACAGAGAAGAGAGCTTATCAGTATAATAGGTTTTCCACTTTATCATTACCAACACTTGGACGATCTACACCGAAGTGCCCCATTATATGCAGCCTACATTACTCATGTCTTCTTACCGAGTTCTCCGATATAAGACGATTCAGGTCCTAGCCGTCAGAATACTTCACGCCAAAGCTACCACCTAACCGAATCAGGTGCGATTCTGAGCGTTTGCCTTGAAAAAAAGAAAGCCAGCAGGGAGGTTCCCGTGACTAAAGACACTAGTCTAGTATTGGTGCTAATGTGAAAAGGGAGTTTTGACCTGAGAAACAGAGATCATTTGAATCCTCACATCATCTTGGTCAGGGCTATGTGAGACAAAACAATGCAGTTGGCCTTTAAAGAATTAGCAAAGGTACCGCTGACAAGCCATACAACACACCCTGAAAGGTTTTCAAGTTTTTCAAATTTTCCATCTTTTTCTATCCTCTGATCTATGATACTCCCAATTTCCTAATAATACTGCGAGACAAATTTCGTCCCATTTGGATACTTTCATACACAATGCCTATCTACAGTACAGCTTCGGTTAAGAAAATACTTATTCAATTACTACCAGTCGCATTCAGGTACAACGTGAATCACTCTCACAGAGTAAGGTTTATTTTCGTGTCCTATTTGTACTTTTGTTAAACTAATTCAATTCCTAATAGAATAACACAACGGTCTCAATGCCCATACCACAGAAGAAAATACAATTCAAGTACATGGTACAGGAACTATATAGAAACTGAGCATTCCAGCTTGGTACAGAGTCAGAGTATATTAGAACAGCCTATTTGCGACGAAGAACGTTGTGAACAAATACGGCAGCTAGCAGCTGACTTTGATCTCTCATCCAATATATTAGAGAAAGAATTCAGTAAAATTGAGCCATATACTGGCGAAAATGAGCTCAATCTTGACGAAAACGAAGTGGATTCAGAGGTGGAAAGTTTCAATCTTTGAGATCCGAGAGAAGCATACCCAAGGTTAAACTACCGATACCTACTAAATATCGATAGCATGAGTCACTGAGAGATATTGTACGGCGTGCACAGTCTCAAGATGAGATGTGGTTACCATTACAAAACAATACTGACTTTGAGCTGTGTAACGACCCTATAAATAGGTAGCTATAGTGGACTAGACTCAAGCCCATATGGTATACCGAGAGGTAACCAGGTTGAGGATAGACCAGTATACTTAGTATACCAGTAGTAGACATGAGTTGGTACAAGTGTCTACAAAGTGACCTGGTGACATAGGGTTAGACAGGGTAACCTAGGTAGGCCAAAGTTACCCTGCTAGGCAGGGTAACCTCTGAAGAGCATGTTCGCGTAAAGTTAAGGAAACATATAGTGGGAGTCGTCTATAACGTGGACCGCTAGGCGTTGCAAAATGTAATGCCTTATATAATCAGGGCGACATGTATTATATTACAAAGTCTAATGATCAATGGTAGGGGGTTGAGTCTGAGGGTATAAAAGTGTTTTATATTTATTTTATTATTTTTTCAATGATCTTAGTAATCAAGTATTACAAATATCTTATTATGATACATACAAGAGAAACAAAACTGTCAATGGATCTTCTGTTATTTTACTTCAATTGATCACCCAAATGCTCATCACTCTTCCAATTACAAAATGAATATTCCTGATAATTGGAACGAAGTAAGCTTGCCTCAAGCTAATGCGAAATCCGATTCCACCCCGATATTACCTGCAGGCTCAGTATCCACCAATGCAAGCACCATGAGATCCAGAGCAAGACGAGAAAGACTAAGACAAGCTCAAGCAATTGTAAGTTAAATGCGGGATGTGTCAGGAAATAGATGTGTAGAATAATGAATATTGATAATTTCTTAGAGAAATCCAGTTATTTCCAAGGTTCTAACAGCAAATGCACTTCGCGTACGCAAGTTTCGGGAAAGACAAGCAGCCAAAAAGGCCAGCAAGGGACACAACTCCACCCAACATGATGTCTCGAGGAGCCCAATACCATTAGAAGGTCCTGTGACACTAGCTCCGGTGTCCATTGATGATGAGTTACGTTGCGATTACAAATACTGGCCCCGACGGCGAATGTTCGTCGATAAGTCCTGTTCCCGTCGCTTAAGTATCCTTCAAGCTGCATTTAAGTCTATAAGCAAGAAGGTTCTATATCGAAAGGGTGTTAAGAAACAGCGACCTACTGGACTTTGGTTCAAATAGCACTATCTGGTTTTTCTGTTTTTAAAACTTCAGATCAAGCAGGAGCAGCGTGCACTCAGAGGACAAGACCTGTTTACTGGAATCATACCTTCACTACAATCTCGTAAGCTTCTTGCACAGCAGATGGCTGATGGTGGTGGATGTGGCAGTCGTGTGCGAGACCGTATCATGTCTTATGAGGTCCAGTGGATCAAAAAGCAGTTTATCCCAACCCCTAGACGGGGAAGACATCGGAAGGTTCTGAGTTTATTGGAGGATCCAGATACAATTCTGGCAGTACGGCAGTATATACTGCATGTCGGAGATAGTAAGTAATTTCTCATCCCACTAGCTTTGCTGGTCTTTCATTAAAAACAATCTAACTTTAAGTGATAGAACTTACAGCGCATGGACTTGCAAAAGCAGTAGTGATGCACTGGCAAAATTCCGATAACGATTCTGATATTGCCAACAGATCAACCAACAGCGTGACCAGAGAGGTGGAGAAGACTATTACCTCAACCACTGCTAGGAGATGGCTTCACAAACTCAGTTTCAAGTACAAGGAGTACAGAAAGGGTATATACAATGATGGTCATGAGAGACCAGATGTTGAGCACTATCGCGACAGTGTATTCCTGCCTAGAATGGCATCCTATGAAGGACAGTTTATTAACTGGGATGAAAACCTACTCGAGATTTTCAATCCAGGCCATCAATCAGGTGAAATCCAACCAGTTATTCTGGTAACACAAGACGAGTGTACGTTCAACTCGAACGACAGTAAACACTTTATCTGGGTACATCCTGAACACAAAGCATTAAGGAAAAAGGGATGTGGCCAAGGACTTCATATCTCCGACTTCCTTACCCCTATTGGTCGCTTGGGGGATGGAGAAGCTTGTGTAACACTCAAGTGTGGAGGGGATACCTGGTAGACTGGGGATAGATTGCTAGCCCAGGAGATTAATAAAGCGATCCCTGTGTTTGAGGCCCAGTTTCCTGGATGCAAGGCACTTTTTGCCTTTGATAACTCAAGGAATCATCTGAAGTGTGCCAACAATGCTCTTCGTGTCTCTGAAATGAATCTGGAGCCTGGCGGGACTAAGATGAAAATCATGTATGACACCTATGTTCTCGATGACAAACATGCTGATGGGGGTTATGTCCAGTCCCTGGTTTTACCTGATGGAAGACCCAAGAGTCTTAAGATTGTGCTTATGGAGCGTGGTTTATGGCCAATGAGTGGACAACATTTTCTCACCCAGTGTTCAATCAAGTCACGGTCTGGCAAGTCAACAAAACCTAATCCGCGCTGCTTGAATCGAGGAAGTTGCTGTGCACGAGCACTTCTTGCAGCACAGCCTGACTTTCGCAATCAAAAATCTCAAGTGGAAGCGGCCATCCTGGATGCTGGCCATGATGTAATAATTTATCCGGCATTCCATTGCGAACTCAATTTTATTGAGTATTTCTGCGGTGCTGCTAAGAGGTATACGCGCGAAAACTGTGCGTATGATTTCGAATCACTTAAGAAGTTAGTGCCTGAGGCCTTGGCCGGGGTGCCAAAACAATTAATCTGGAAATACTGGGTACGGACTCAGCGGATTATGGAGGCATATCGATCAGGAGTAATATATGCCTCCCCTGAATACGATCATCTTGTGAGCCGAAGGTATGCCTCCCACCATCGCATTAGTGAGGCAGTTCAAACCTAAGTGTATTTGTCATTGCAATTGATTCTAATATTTAGTGATATTAAATAACCATATTTTTCATCTGATTTGTATATTATTAAAAATCTATCTATTACTTATGAATTAAA
>Ga0307510_10004639_pt1 | contig 16211 bp, 11 predicted proteins | sample 12_EM_MG_FD_207224 | JGI IMG/M metagenome (GOLD analysis project Ga0307510, IMG submission 207224) | Populus trichocarpa ectomycorrhiza microbial communities from riparian zone in the Pacific Northwest, United States - 12_EM | ecosystem: Host-associated > Plants > Roots > Unclassified | place...
TAGTACGCGTTAAGTGATAACTGCTATGTATCTAGATAACGGGTAAGTCCGAGAATGCGGGAAAGCGGTAACGCGGACCGGGTATCGTACTAATAAGGAAGGAGAGCTGATATAAGCGAATGCGCGTTGTTAAGTGGTACTTAACTGCATAAATGCTTGATAAATCGAAGGAGCTGTAACATATGTTGTAGTCTAGCCCAAAGAGGACACTGAGACACGATTTGGCAAGAAGGGTATGAGCCGGTTTGGGGTGGATGTGGAAGTGGGAAAGATGTTCTGCATTTGCGATCCGATCAGAGGTCAAGTATTCTTTCACAGAGAAATGTGAGAATTGTACCACTTTTCCCCGCCACTGGGCGTCGACAATAGTGACCAAAGTAGAACAAGCGGAGAGTACTGCCTTTTCGGCATTTGGGTCCTGCCAGCTCGGCTCAAACTTGGGAATTCCAGACATTTCCTCGTTGAAATTAATCGCAAAGACCTCCGCAACCTCTTCTACATACAGCGGCCACGAAGATACCATAATCAATTGGAAGATACAATGGGCATCTTTCTGCATCATCTTTGGGATGCCTTGTAATATTCATTTGTACGTTCCATCCAGAGACTCTGGTAATGCTTCCAAAGTACTTGAAATATATCGCAAGGGACACTGGTGTAGCATTTCCAGCTGACAGTATGCCCACCAAAACCTGAAGTCACCAGATCAGAAAGGAATACTAGGCATCGGGACCACAATCACATACATTCTACCACCCTTTTTAGTGAGGGTATCGACCACCAATTCTTTTACCTTTGGTGGCCAATCCTGTATCGTTGTGTCTGAGCCAACAACTGACTTGACATATTCCACTAGGTCTTTGATTTGTCCATCTTGATCATGGAGTGACACATTATAGGGATTCAAGGGATCGAAAGCTTGTCGGATATCGATCTTGGGCCGGCTGGTGACACATAAATGTCAAAAATGCAACCCGGCAACCACCATCATCTAAGAAACCCGCTTGCATATTCTCTGTACCACAGGAATCTTGCAACTCTTACTGCTGGTTGTTTGCTCTCGAACATCGAATAAACCTCTTTCCCATTGTACCCAACCTTTTTCCGAAGTTGTTGTCATTCTCCACACCCTCCTCCTCTGTTCCCGGCCCCCTCCCTCCTCCTTCCCTCATGGAATCCTTTGTCCCTAACACTCCCAAGCCTCCTGTCCCCATCCCCTTCGGCCAGCTCACCGTCGCTGTTGCCGAAAGCCTCACACCCTCTCATCCCATTGTAATTGCCAACCCTATCCTCCTTTCCGACTTTCCAGACACCCCCCAAGGTGCCGTTGCATACACAGCCTTACAACATGTTTCTGAAATCCTTTCTCATGGTTTCCTCTCCTCTTCAAACTCTTCCTCTACGGAATCCACTCCCCACCGCGAACTTTGGCTCTCTACAGTCTCACAGATCCTCATCCATGTTCACAACAGCATCCGGCATACTCACGGCTTCAAGCCCCTTCCTAACATTTTCACAGACATGTCATCTGACGAGACTGACTCCTTCAAACTTCTTGCTTGCACTATTTCCTTGCTCTCTTCCTTCTTCGCTAACCGCTTTGAGAACCTTGTCACAGATCCTGACGAACCCGACACTGAATCCTGGGAAATTTGTCTCAGGTGTCTCGAAGAATGCCAATATCCCATCGACAAAGCGGGATATGAATCCGTCCTCATGTCCTGCACGCAGAACATACATGCGGCCCACCGCACCATCATAAATGACAAACTCCGCTCGCTTACTCACAAGATGGATGACTGGGTTGATGCCAGATGCACCCAGATCCAGAACACGTTTATAGACACTGTTATCTCCGATGACCTTTCTTCACTTCACAATATCACTGATCAAGACCCTCGCCTCACGGCTTGGGCTACAGCTACCCTCGCTTCTTTTACAGACACCACTAAACGCTTCATGGCCCAGGAGGCCATTGCTACCACCACCGAACCTCTCCTTATCGAATCTCTCCAAGCTGCCAAAGTCAAGGTTGACACTGAAGGCGCCGAGTATCTTTCCAATTATATCCGTGACGAACAAGCCAAGGCTGAGTCCGCTGCCAACCGTGACGCTCTTGTCTTCTATAACGACACCCTGACTGCCCTCAAGGCTGAAGCAACTGAACGCTCTGAACGCGAAATTGCGGAGTTCAAGAGTACTTTGAAGGTAAAGAATGAGGAGCGCAAAGCAGCGCTTCTCGACGACTTTGACAAACAGGCTCCCAAGCCCTCTCTTACTTCCTCCTCTGCCGTTTGATCCTCACGCTGTAAAACTCATGTTGATCGATCTAACTTGATCTCCGGCCCCTCTCTGGGCCCTCTTAAATCCCGATCTGTCTCTCGATCACATTCCCTTGCTCCTTCCCCTGATTCCCTTGTCCCGGGCCGGTCCCCGGACCAGATGACACCTTGGGCTTCTCCCATTGTTGATTTGCCCCCCACCCGTGCCAACACGGAACCGCCTGTTTTGGCTCTCCGCCCCCCACTGATGAACGTATCGGTACCCCCGTCTAATTCTTTTGAGACTGCCATGATGCAGGTTGATACTACGATGCTTACGGCGTTCGAATATCCCCGCGCTCCCTCTGCATTCGAGCCTCAGGGGCCTCTGAATACGCAGTCAGCTCTTCCCACCTCTAACCAGGCCGTTTCGTCTTTCTCATCCTCTATTGACCATAACACTTCCTCTATCGAATCTCTCATTTGTGGGATGTCGGATTCTTTCCTGGCTAAACTCCAGGAATCTTCCTTCGTTGCCCAGTCCCAATTCTCCAAGCTCTCCCAGCGTCTCCAGAAATTGGAATGGCCTGTTAAGGCTTACTCCCCGTCGGCTGCGGCTGCCTCTTGGCGCCCCCCGCGTTCTTTCCAACCCGATGCCCCTCCAGGCTCTTACGATCATGCTCTGATTGATGATGACATCCCCACATGGTTTTACGGGGACGCCCAGATGGGTGACGCCCTTGATCCCGACTGGCTAGATCCTTATCTCCAGACTTTATACTTCCAACGTCTTTCTGTTCCCTCTTCTCATGTTCCTACTGACATGCAGCGTGACTACATCTTGACCCTTCCAGGTCTCTTCACCACCTACTGTAACCGCTTTCATCTCTCCTCTGAACATCATCTTCACCAATATGACGTCGCCCCCTTTTGGGACTTCGTTGATGAGTACAAGCGCATCAAAGCCTCGGGTCGTGACCCCCTGGTGTGCGAATCCAATGCTTTATGTGGTGGTCCTACCGGATTTCCTGATAAGCTGGAGAAGCCTGTTCTTCACCCTCTTTCTTCTGACCCCCCCGCGCCGCTCAGCTCCATCCATCTCTTCCCTCCGTGTGCACCCTCCCATCCCCCTATTGCTACCATAAACGTTCCCCCCCCCCCTCTTCGTGCCCCCGTAAGCGACCACGCTCAGGGCTGGGCTGGACCTAGTGTTGCCCAAGAGGTTCCTCAACCCCCAGCTTCCCCTACTCTCCCTTGGTCCATTATGGGCCCGGGTAACAAACCACACAGCTTTGCTGCAGCGGCCCGCTCCCGTGGCCCCACTACTTGTCCACAACCCACTCCTTCCCGTCCTGCTAATTGCCCCGCCAATCTTTCTTTCGCACAGCTACAGAACCTCTCCCGTGAACAATTGATCGCGGCATATGAACTCCGCTTCCGCAGTTCCATCCGGAACCGACGCACAAGAAAGGTCTCACTTCAGAACGCCTATCTCTGTGCCCTTGAGACTGAATCCTCATCCACGTCGGCACCTACTGCCCCTGCTATCCCCTCTTCTTCTACCTCTTCTTCCTCTTCTGTACCTACTAACCACCCAAAGCCTCGCCCCATCTCTACGACGGAGTTTACTATTACATGTGACCCCTCCACGATTGCCCTCCAAGGCCCTCATGGAGACCCGGCGGCTATTGTCCGCTCTCTACAGACTCACATTCGCCAAGCCTTCCCGGGCAGCCCCCCTCCGATCACTCTTCTTAGTGGTCGTTGGAGTTCTCAACTTCATTCTAATTTTGTACTCACCTTTTCAGGCCAACCATCTAATGATGATGTTCTCCGCTTCCGACACGTCCTGTGCTCCCCTTTCGGACCAGGCGCCTCTATCCTACCTCAACGTGGCTACACGCACATCAGTATTGGCTTTGTCCCAATTATCTACGATGCTCAAGGCAACCGCCCCACTTCTGAAGCTCTCACCGCTGAACTTGAGCTCAACGACGCCTTTAAAGGCCTCCGCGTCGTTTCCAAGCCGCAATGGCTTCGTTCCTCTTTCGAGGCGCACCAGTCGCGTTCTTCCATCTTGATTTCTTTCCTAGATGAAGATGGTTCCCGTCTTTCTCATATCACTAAAAACCCTGTGTTCATGTTCGGCGCCCCTTGCGTCGCTAAGGTTTTTAACTCTCTTCCTCTCATTCGCCAGTGCCTCCACTGCCACAAACTCGGTCACTCGATCGAAGAGTGTAACCTCTCCGCTAACATCATTATCTGCCCTATCTGCGGCAGACGCCATGTGTTTAATGTTCATGCGAGTAAATGCCCGACTGCTAATCTCCACACAGATCTTAATTGCCACTGTCCTTTAAAATGTATCAATTGTGTATCAGCTTGCCTCCCAGGCAAGGGACATCTTGCCCGTGACCTCTCCTGCCCTCTTCGTAAGAAGTTCCAGTGTGACACTAACCGTACTGGGGACTCTTCCACTGAAGAACTTGATCGTCCCATGGTCGTTGACCAACCCATTCCCCCTTTGACTTCCATCCCCTCTTCTCAACCTACTAATGACAAGCAGATTGTTTTCAAGCCCACTTCCCCAAAAGGGAAGTCTGCGGCCTGCATTGACGACACACCGCCGCCACCCATGTCCAAACCTCTTTCCTGTGCTCCTGTATACATCCAGACCCTCCTTGCCGAACTTCAACGCTGGCGTGAGGTTACTAACCCCACATACTTCTCCTCTCTCTCCGACGTTGAGATCAAGAACATCAGTGACACTGGCCGCTGCAGAGCTTTCAAGCTCGGTGTTGACCTTACAGACCTTCTTCAGTCCCGCACTAATGCCTGAATGCCCCATACAGATTATGTTGGTCAACATGAACCGACAGAGTCCTCTGACTCACTCCCTCCTTCAAACGTGTACCACTAATATCATTCTTATCCAGGAACCATGGATCGGGACCGTCACCACGGCCCGTTCCAACTCTGACCCTCTTGGTACTGCCATTCCCAGCGCTACTAATAATACCATGTGGGAATGTTTCCTCCCTTCCTTTACTGACCCCAAACAAGTCCATGTTGCTGCCTATGTTAAATTTGACTTGGCATGTACTTTCTCTATCCATAATAACCTTTCTCACCCTTTATCCACCCTTGAATCTATGGTCCTCGATTTCTCCTTCGAAGATGAGACCCTACATATTGTTAATGTTTACCATCGCGTACCTGATGAACCGTCTCACCATAACCTCTTACACTTACTTTCTTCTGAACTTGACCCTCTTTTACCTACCCTTCTTCTCAGTGACTTTAATACTCATTCTCATATCTGGTCGTTTCCTTACTCTACTATTTCCCCCTGGGCCACGGACCTTGTTGATTGGTTTGACAACCAAGGACTTGAGCTCCTCAACCCACCCCGCATTGCTACGTGGGAGAGTGGCCATGATGATCGTCACCCCTCAGTGCTCAATCTAGCCCTTATCAATGAAGCTGCAGTGATCTCCGGACAGATCTCCGACCTTCACATCTCTTTCCAGGAGTCTATCTTCTTGGATCATGCGGCTTTATGCCTTCTTTGGTACCCGGCAGAATCCATTGCCATAACACCTCCCCCTTCCCTTTCGGGATATGCCATCGACGATCTCCTTATCGACTTGTGGCTCAAGATTTTCGGCCCACTTCCATCAATCGACATTTCTGATATCCCTTCTCTTGATTGCGTGGCTTCCCAGCTTCACGCCGACATTGATCTTGCCTCTTCCCGTGTCTTTTCCCCACATCGGGCCCCTGACCCCTGCGGTGTCCGTTGGTGGGACCAAGATTGCGCCGCCGCTCTTACAGCAGTTTACCACTCCACCAGCCCCCCTTGCAAACTTGCTGTCAAAGCTCTTCACTGTACCATCGCTGCTTCTAAGTGCAAATGGGCCCACGATTTCCTTCACCACACCACTTCTGAGAACCTATGGGAAGCTGCTGCCTGGTGTAAAGGGCGTTCGGTCAAACGCATCCCTCCCCTTCTTGTTGCACCAGAACGCGTCTCTGATAACACCCTCAAAATGACAGAGGCCCTAACAGACCGCTTCTTTGTCACAGCCGGACCTCATGTCCATCCTTCTCAACCCGACGACCCTGCGCCTCTTCCCACACGCTCCCTCCCCCCTATTACTCAAGAGGAAGTTGCCTTGGCTTTAGCTGGCACTTCGAATAAGTCCGCGCCTGGACTCAGCAGGATTTCTTACCAACTCATCAAATGGGCTTTCCGATCTCGGCCTGACCGCTTCCTTGACATTTTCAATGCCTCGATCTCCCTTGGCCATCACCCATGGTCCGACGCTCTTGTCGTCGTCATCCCCAAACCAGCCAAACCCGACTACCGCCTCCCCAAAGCCTATCGTCCCATCAGCCTCCTTGAGTGCTGTGGCAAATTACTTGAAAAAATCATCGCCAAACAAGTCCTCCACGACTCCCATCACTATGACATCCTCCCCAACACACAGTTTGGATCCCGCAACTACCATTGTGCTACCGACGCCGCCTTATGTCTAGTTCACAATGCTCAAGCCACCGTCCAGGCCGGCTTCACAGCATCTGTTGTTCTTTTTGACATCCAAGGCTTCTTCGATAACATCAATATTGATCGCATTGTCCACATCTTCCTCAACCTCGGCTTCCCCACTTCCCTTTGCTCCTGGTTACGATCCTTTCTCTCTAACCGTTGCGTCTGCCTTTCTTTCAACGGTATCAAGTCCAACCCCATTGTTCTCAACCATGGCACCCCCCAAGGTTCCCCTCTTTCACCTATTTTATCAGCTATTTATATGTCCCCCCTTCTTAAACATCTCAACTCTTCATGGGTATATCGTGGACTCAATATGTATGTCAACGATGGTGCTATTTTTGCCAATGCCAAAACCCATTCCCTTTCTTCCCTCAATGCCATGCGCGGACTCCAGGAGATCACTGAATGGTTGGGGCGGAGCGGTCTGAAATGCGACACGGATAAAACTGAGTTCATTTCCTTTTCCCCTCCCCGCTCCATGGTACACATTAACGGCCCTTTGGTCACTGCCATCCATCCCCGCACATCAGCCTCCAGTTCTTACACTGTCGAGCGCTCCACCATTATCTGCTACCTGGGCATTTTCATCCATCACCGATTTGACTGGACACATCATGTGACCATTATGGCTAACTGTGCCAGGTCAACCATCTGTGCCCTTAGCATTCTTGGGAACTCTGTACGGGGTCTCAACTTTGCCAACTGGCGCAAACTATTCCACTCTCTCATCCTCCCTGTCCTCACCTATGGCTTCCCTCTCTACTCCACCCTTGCCCGTAATAAAGGCCTCATGGATATTCTCCAAGTCGCCCAGAATGACGCGGTCTGTAAGATAAGTGGCGCTTTCAAGACCACCCCTATTGTTCCCCTACATTATCTCATGGCCATTCCCCCTATTCCTCTTACCTTATCCAAACTCACTGATGTCTTTCGCCTTCGCATCCAACACCTTCCCCCTTTTACCCTGATTTGTTCACTTACCACTTTTAATCCTGCCGCAGACTGGCATCTTTCCCTTAACCCTCCCACCCCTCTTACACATCTCCTTCCTGATTCTTTCCCTCCCTTTACTTTCCCTTCTCCTACTTACAAGAGTATCTGGACTCATCCCCGGGTTCGTGACAACACTGTCATTGTATTAAGTCATGAATCTAAGGAGGCAACCAAAACACTGATTCACACACCACCCAACGATACCTTTCACCTTTTCGTGCGTCTACTAACCATACCTTCTCCTCCTTTCGCAGCTTCATTCCTGCTCTTTTGAGGGCAGACACTTGTCCACCATGGTGTGATGAGAGACTCTTCCAGGCCACATGCGCTCTTTACTGCCATCTGCCAAGGCCTTACGTACGATCTTCTTTCTAATCATGTCTGCATTTTTCTTCTGGATCTTTCCCTTTCAAATTATCTTTTTCATTCTCATAAGCATGCGCTTCTTGACCTCTCTTGGTCCTTTACTTCACTTTTGTCCACGTTCCTTTCTGCAGACCCTGTGCATCATGTTGACATTTTCAGGTACTCCATCAAGTGGTCTGGTCTCCTGGGCATGGCACAGATTGATTCCCTCTCGGAGGAACAACAACATATCATCTTCCCCCTCCCTCCTCTTTCCCTCACAAACCCTAAAGCCCATCTCCTCTGCCTTTTCCAAGATCAATACGATCTTCTTCGCCGCGATAGCCGTATCTGGCAGTCTATTATCCGGCCTGATGGCAAACCCCCCCCTTTTTACCTTGGCGCCCTTCATCGCAAAGATCGACGCACATCCTCATCGGCAGTCCAGCTCACCTTTGATCATGCCTTCACATGCACTTACTCCCGAATCTTTCACGCTAACGCCGGTGACACCCTTTGGTGCCCCCATCATGGCACGCCACCACCCTCTACCCCTTCATCTCCACTTTCGGATCAAGCCAGCTTTGAGCGCCTCATGGCGATCCAGCACGCTAACCCACGCGCCACTGTCTCTCCACCCCCATCTTGAGCATCACTTCCCCGTCCACAGCAGCTTAGTCCGAGCAGACAGAGGCATTCTCTGCAGCCTAGCCCAAGAGTCTGCTATCCAAACTCCACCCATCACATCTTATTTGAATGCTCTCACCTCAATTCACCTTGCCGCCGGATCTTCGGACCCTTCCCATTTGACGCTTACATCTTTGGGATGTTTGACAGTGGTTTCAAACTAGGTGAATTCCAACGCACCACCAACTCTCTCCTTCACCCTCTGCCCCCCCGACCAGACCCTCCTTAATTGGTAAGTGCCGAGTCGACAGCATGGCCCTGTCCCTTCTAGTCCTTTAAACCTTTTCAGTTCGCGCCTTCTACTTACCACCTTCTATATCTTAAACACTTCTCCTTTTACCTACGATGAATACCATCTTGTGCATGTATATTATCTCTTGTAGTAAGTCTGATGGCCTATGGCTAAGGACTATAAAATTGAATTCAAAAAAAAAAAAAAAAAAAAGACACATAAATGTAAATAGGCGAATTTAAACACAATAAGCTCCTTCAGAATCTCGAGGACCTCTTGGCATTGTGTTCGAAGCCCAGAAGCATTTGGGCACTCATTGAGTGCGTCCACAACAATGTAGACCGGGGCCTGCCCTTGAAGTGCAAGGATGGTTTTCAAGCACTCCAGAAGTGTGTCTATGCTGGGCTCTTGGGAACCATTGCCGTGGGACAAATAGACAGATGAGAGAACTTCAGAGAATTTATCTGATTGGGAAGAAAGCTGGAAAAGGAGAGAAGATAGCAGGTGTCGCGCGTCCTGTTTGGTGGGATCTCCGAAATGAAAATAGAAGATTGCAAGGATGGCTAATACAGTCGGACACATGTCCTGGATGTCTTTGATGATGCTTGAACTGTCGGTGACATGAGTACACAGAATGAAGAATGGTTTTAGTGACATATGAAATGATAGTCTTTCCTGAACTGGCTATGAATTGGAAACAATCAGCAGTATAGAAAGATGAGAGGGAGAAATGCGCATGTAGGCCATTCACCCATAACAGGGAGCCAGTCGATTTCCATTTTTCGAACGTATCACCTTGGATAAACCATGTGGCAGTGCCAGGGTGATGGACTTTGCGAGCAGTATTGTAATTCGACCACGGGTCTGGTGGAGACAACCAAGATCGGATCTTGTCTTGCAACTGATCACCTGCAATACAGCTTCAGTTATACATTCCAAATAGTAATGTCGGAGAGGTACCGACATTTGATCTTGTTTACTTTCATTGCTACGGCTTGCATGAGGACTAGCACACAATGTAAAAAAACTTGAGCTTTCATCGAGTAGGTCAGCTGGACGCACCAAGGGTCCCTTGGATGTCGTCTATTGATGCCTTCCCATCTACCAGATTTGTGGGTCCCAACTCACAGACATCAATACAAGCAGACAATGCGCACCTTCCATCACCACTTGCATGTTATTGACCAGACCATATACTACATCCAGCGTCTGGGTAGCAGTGATCCTGGACTCCTTGAGGGTGAGTCAATCAAGACGCTGAAGTACTGATTTGATGGCTTTCTCTCCCAGTAGCGTTCTTGCAAATTTCTCTGTGGTGAGTCAAAACCATTGGTTGTTGTCAGAAAAGATGCTGCAAGACGTACTCAACATTCCCTGGTTGATTTGTTTCGTTGCAAGAGCGAGCACGGCCAATAATTCAACCATAATTTTAACCATCGTTTCAACCATGGCAGAGGTGGTATTGATCTCCGTATAAATCTTTAGCCAACTCATGAAGTTTTCGATACATTCGAAGATATCAACAAGGGTATCATAGCTTTCCCTCACAGTTTTGGCTGTCTGGCAGACACATATATCATTATTGACTAGACAGAGAGACTGAGAATCACACTCACAGAGAGAAGGACACCAATTCCAGAAAAAATAATATTTGCAGGGGGCCATGCCTTGAAGTTACGGTCAAATCACTATGTCAATGGAATACGGACTGGTTTGAACTTACGATACTGACACCAGCGCTGGCAACTGTGTTGGTCGAGATAGTGTGCAACCTGTTGACAACGGGCCTGAGCCACTTGATCAACTTGGGATCGCCATTCCTGAATTCATCAAAGGCCTGGGATTGCGCTTGGAATATAGCGAGAATGTCATCCGGAGACTTGCATCTATCGATGTTGGCAGCCAGTAGGTGGTTGCGAAGATCTTGTCCAGTGCGTTTGGTATACTTGGCCAAGGCTATCTCAAAGAGGGTTTTGAAGGTGGATGATAATGAGGACGTATTTGAAGCCAATGACATGGTCCAGTGGGAGGGAGGTTGGACGTTGTGGGTGGAGACAGGAAGGCAAGGGAGGGGGGACAGTGTGCCCTCATGGTAACCCCACATACGCCTTGTGGCTATCCAGTGGCTATCCCGGGCAGTGCACTTGTGGCGGAGGGTGGCTTTTGGGTGGGTGTTTGCCTGCCATACATGGTGATCTGCATGATGTAACGATCTGTCACGATCACACTGGCTTGTTATGAGGAGGTGGGTTATTCCAGCGGCATTGTACGTAAATTGTCACGCTCCCAAAAAGGTCATTCCCAGTAGTTTGGTTTCCACTAGTGAAAGCTGTCAGAATTTCGTACTCAGACAAATAAAACAATCTCGGAATGACTTATGCAAGAAAAACAAACATAAAGCATGTGTGTCGCTAAGACACAGTGTTGCTAAGTCTGAGCATTCCCAGGCATTATTTCAGCCCGGAAAGTGTCTGTGGGGAAAGTCCTCACATATACGAACCCCAGACTGGCAGCGGAAGAAGGCACAAACGTGCACCCAAGCGAAGTGGGGGAAAGATGTGAAAACATGAGCCTGAGTAATGCGCTTGAGGGGGGATGTGCGACCGGAACCGCTGCAGATGGGTTCGCGTGAGTGAAGGAACGCGCAGTGGAGCTGGTTGCTGCAGTGGAAGGGGATGCGTGGGCAGGGTGTTACGATCCTGAACCCTTACCCCAATTTTCCGCTATTTTCCACCATTTATTTTGCGCTCTCTGTCACTCGTCCCTCACTCGTTCCCTCACGCGCCGCTCAGACCGTCACCAAATCACCTGACAAAGTCACCATATGACTAATCCGCAGTCAACTATCACATGCCATCACTCTGCAGTCCGCAGCATCATGACGTGTCCTTATTTAACCCTTTTTGACTTGCCAGCTCATGATGGGCTATTCTTAGATTGCCAGCTCATGATGGAGCTATATTTAGAACCGCCACGTCATGATTTCACCTTACTAATATTTCCATATTTCTTTGTGACCTCTGTGACCCGTTACTTCTCAAATGTATATAAGCGCTTGTACTTTTAGCAGTTAGGCCTTAAGCCTAACTTGGTTTTCAATCCAAGACTTGTAGCTTCCACCCAGGACTCTCAGAGTCAGACAGCCTACCTTTGGTTATTCCATTCGACTACGTTGTACTTCATTATTGTGAAGTACTCAAAGTCATAGGCTTATCCCTTGTCGCTTCAAAGTGCCATTGAAGCTCTCCCCTCTACTTCTATCAGAACACTCAGGAGTCGCCCTTATCATCAGGGACTTTACTCTTATACTGCATAGCCAATCGGTACCACGCTACTCACGTGATCCATTGCTTCAGGAGGAGACCCCACTGAACAATCCCAGTCGTCGCCAAACCAACCCATGCACGTCGCGTCTTTAAGGCCCTTGGACCTTAACACAAGTTAGGCTTTCCTACGAACTCTTGAAACACAGAGTTGTTATCACTGTGGCGACCAATTAGACCCTCAGCACCCCAACCACAGCATTTACCAACAAGAGGCCAGCGTCCCTCTTACCATCGCAGCAGTTACCACAGCACTTCAGCAGCTTCCTACCTGCCCCAACACCCCAGATCATCCAACCATCATGGAAGGACAACAGGAGGACATTAACATCGCTACTGGCCAAGCACAGGCCGAGACGCAGAGGATTAACATCATCACTCCCTCTAACGGCGCACTCAAGGGAAACCCTCCTTTCATATTCACTGGAGACAGGAATACAAGCCGAAAGTTTATAAACAACTTCGACCTCTGGAAACTACTTAACCAGCATAACGACACTATGAAGAAACCCCTATCCTGCGTCGTCACCCTTCTCAGCTATATGGACAGTGACAAAGTAGACGCCTGGAAGGAAGAACAAATGCATATACTCGAAAAAGCAGCAAACGATGGAGTCCTGGAAACGGACAAAGACCTCTGGAACGATTTTATCGAAAGGTTTAGGAACGCCTTCACCAATCAAAACCAGAGAGAAGAATCCTATCAAAAGTTATGCAAACTCAAGCAGGAAGATAGTCTCGACGACTTCTTTGCCAAATTCAAGCAACTGGCATTCGAAGCTGGAGTTCCCCTAGATGACAAGGGAACTATCGAAACCCTCAAATACGGCATGAACAAAGGCCTTACTAGCGCCATCATTAATTCCCCCAACTTTGACCCTACCGCAGATATCCCTTGGACATTCAAGCAGTGGGAAGAACAGGCTCGCCAATCTCACCTTAAATGGAAGGCGGCAGCCGAGTTCACCCAACGACGTCAGGGACTCTTCCAAGCATTCAAATTATCCCCCAGGCAGAACAACAGCAACCCTGGACAAGGTGGTTTCGGAAGAAACAACAACTGGAGGAATAATAGGAACGACTGACGCACCACCTCTCAAGGAGGATACCATATGGACGTCGATGCTACAGTCACCCAAGACACCAACGCCACTACCAGTGGACAACAACATTCCGAAGCAAAGAAAGCGGAACTCATGCGAAGCAACTCATGCTTCTACTGTGAAAAACAAGGACACCGAGCTAACGTCTGTCGCAAGAAACAGGCTGACCGTGGTAACTTCAGTGGTCGCTCCAACAACTCCAGGGAGCCAACTAAAGTCAATGCCGCACCTATTATGCCAGATATTTCAGATCCCGATACTTTCGCTGATTATCTAAGGGATAACATGGACTCCTTCAGCGAAGAAACCAGACTAGGATTCGTTGAGAAACTCATGTCAAAGGATTTTCCTGTGGCCCTCAACTAGCTGCCTTAGTTAGGGCTTTCCAACTCGATAGTGTGTTCGTAAATAAATCAAATTCAATACAACTCAAAGTTCCAATCACACACTATCGAGGGACAGCAGAAGAAACAATCCTACTTGACACTGGAGCAACGGAAAACTTTATCGACCAAACTACTGTGGACAAACTTCGCTTAGGCACTAAAAGACTCCCTTATTCACGAGCAGTATACAACGTCGATGGAACTATAAACCGGGCTGGAACTATCACTAGGGCTTGTGATCTACTTGTCACTCAGGGAAACAAGAAAGAACGAACAAGGTTCTTTGTCACAAATCTAGGTCGTGATCGAATGCTCTTCGGCTACCCATGGTTCAAGAAATTCAACCCAGACATCGACTGGGAGAAAAGCGAACTTAAAGGACCCAAGGTCAAAATCAAAACCCTACTCTATGGCACCCTCCAACGAGCAAAAACCTGGCTTAAACAAAAGAAACAAGATAACGAAGACCTCATCCTCGAGGCGCAACGGTGCACTCTATGGTCGGGAGTAACTCCTTCAGAAATGAAGGAAGGCCCGGTAGAAATCAACCGCACCCACACATCAGTCGAAATGGCCCATAAGTATGCATCGGAACATGGGAAGGAGGAAGTCACCCTCCCGGAAGAATTCAAACGTCATATGGCACTATTTTCAGATGAAGAGGCAAACAAATTCCTGCCAGCACGCGGAGACGGAGACCACAAAATCGTACTCATGGACACCGCCCCTACTCGCTTCAATTGCAAAGTCTACCCGCTCTCAAGAGATGAGCAAGAAGCAGAGAACAAATTCATCGACGAAAACTTGGAAAAAGGCTACATCACACCATTGGACTCCCCCTACGGCTTCTCTACCTTCATGGTCCCTAAAAAGGACTCAAAGGAGAAGAGATATATTATTGACTATTGCCCTCTCAACGTAGTCACCCGAAAAGACGTTACCCCACTCCCCAACCTCAAACAATGCATCGAGAACTTGCAAGGAATGGAACTATTCAGCAAGTTCGACATCCGCTGGGGCTACAATAACATCCGTATACGGGAAGGCGATCAATGGAAGGCCGCATTCAAAACACGTCGGGGACTATTCGAACCCAAAGTAATGTTCTTTGGGATGAGTAACTCACCAGCTAGCTTCCAACGATTTATGAACGGTATTCTCGAGGAACTATATGAACACTTCGAGAAGAAAGGTGTATGCAACATACGACAAATCCTCCAAAATTATATGGACGACTGTGGCATAGGAACCCTCCTCAAAGACTTCAAATTACACGTCGAAATCATTCACTTCCTATTCAACTTACTTGCACGTCATGGCCTACACCTCAAACTATCAAAATCCGTCTTCATGCAACCGCAAATGGATTTCCTAGGCGTCCGGATCTCCAAGGAAGGAGCCACTGTTGACCCAGCCAAAGTCGCCGGACTCAGGGACTACCCACGCATACTCAAAGACAAATGACAAGTCCGTGGATTCCTAGGAGTAGCCGGATATCACCGCATGTTCTGCCCCAACTTTAGCATCATCGCCGCACCTCTTACAGCACTTACCAGAAAAGACATACCATTCGAATGGGGACCCAAGCAGATCGAGGCCCAAGACAAAATAATCACCCTAATTACCAGCGCACCCATCCTCGCCAGACCAGACCCAGATCAACAATTTGAGCTTGAAACCGACACTTCACAAGTCGGCACGGGAGCAATACTCTACCAACGGGATCCCCCTATCACCAAACCAGACAGCACTCAGAAACCAGGACCACGACGACCGGTGGGATTCCATTCCCAGAAATTTACACAAACTGAGCAAAACTATCCCATATACGACCGCGAATTCCTTGGAGTCATGAGAGGACTCCGCTGCTGGTCCCACTTACTCAAAGGAACAACAATCCCCGTCTTGGTGTATACTGATCACGCAAATCTTAGGTACTACAGAGAGCCCCGCAAAATTGGGCCATGCGTTGCTGGTTACTTACCAGAACGCGAGCAATACAATATTTTACTGGAGTATAAACCTGGGGCTACTAATCGAGCAGACGCACTATCTAGGCGACCCGACTATGAAGGACCAAACGAAATTAATGAAGACGTCACCGTATGGCTGGACCAATACTTTTGTGACCAGCACACTTCAATCCGCGTATTCGACATGGACAGCATAGGCGACAACTTGGACTCAAAAATCAAGCTAGCACAATATCAAAATCAAAGCACACTCAAGAAATGGGCACCAGCACATAATCTATCCCTACTAGACGGCACTCACTGGTACCACAGCACCGCACTTGTTGTCGTGGCAGACAATGACCTTAGGAGGGGAG
>Ga0307510_10004641_pt1 | contig 16207 bp, 7 predicted proteins | sample 12_EM_MG_FD_207224 | JGI IMG/M metagenome (GOLD analysis project Ga0307510, IMG submission 207224) | Populus trichocarpa ectomycorrhiza microbial communities from riparian zone in the Pacific Northwest, United States - 12_EM | ecosystem: Host-associated > Plants > Roots > Unclassified | place...
TTGATGTTTTTTTTTTTTTTTTACAACTTTTTTTTTAGTTTAACATGGGTATCCGGGCCAGCTTGCGCGCACCTCGACTAATCCCACGGGCCCTAAAATTAACGACCATGTAAGCCTCCAGTGCCCATCATATGAGCAACCACAGGGTTCAAACCTGAGACCACAGAGGGAGCAAACCTCTTGGTCCCAAGCTCTTACCACTGGACCACCACCTAGATTGTTAAGGTTTATATTTTTTTTTATTTTTACAACTTTGCACCATATTGTTATTCACTGCGTGGTTCAGGTTTCAACTCCAATTGTTTGACATGGCCCATTTGATAAAAGTAGCCACAATACAACCTGGTCATTCAGTTCAAAACTAACTCAAATTTTTAAAAAAATAATTTAATTCTATTTAAACTAATACTCAAATGTGAAACAATGAACCATAAAGGATAAAATCAAAAAAATAAAATCAAAAGATAACGTGATATTAAATCAACTCCGGTCAATTCAGGTTAATTTACTATATTCACAAATCAAGTCATGGCACGACCACAACAAGCCAATCTGGTATGACAATCTGCTCCATCCATTTCTCTTCCATTATTTTCTCCCTTGCTAAACCTTAAGTGGGTTCGGGTGGGATGGTATTTGGAGCTAATTTTAAAAGTTATTGAGAACCAGGGACCAGAATAAAAAAATGAAAAGTCATAAAAGAATCTTGGATAAAAAAGAAAAGGATGACAATGAAACAAGTGGGAAAAAATAATAATTGGCACATCTGTGTAACACAGTAAAACTAATCACTATTATGTATTAATAAACATACAAAAAATTATTAATAATAAATAAAATATTTTTTAAAAAAACATGATCCCTTCATGCCATTTAATACCATTTTTAACCATGTGTCCACGTTTATTTTTTTAAAAAAAAGAAAAAAAATGAACCGCAAAAAAAATAAAATGCTGGCACAGTTTATGTGTTCTTTTATTTTTTCAACTATGCATCATGTCATGCTTTGTTGCATGCTTCAGGTTTTGACTCAGTTATTCGAAGTGACCCGTTGACCAAGCTAGCCAAAACACGACCCAGTCACCTTTAAAGCCAACCCAGGTAAAAAAAATTACAGTTCAGGGCTAGTTTGAAGAGTCATCCAGAAATGAGGGATCAAAGATAAAAATAAATAAAATTAAAGGTTATCAAAGAATCGTGGATGAAATAAAATAAAATTATTGCCAAGGGAATAAACCGGTAAAAAAAATTGCATGTGTTGCCCGCTCCAATGTATATGGAAACCTTGCCACCGCATTCAAGCGGTGTCTGGGATTTTGTCCAAGCTTTATTTATGGTTTTTTGTGTTTGGAAATGTGTAAATTGTGTTTTTTTAAAAGAAAATTAAAAAACTTGTTAATTTTTTTAATGTTTTTAAATAATTTGATGTGCTGGTCTCAAAAACAATTTTTTTAAAAATAAAAAATATCATTTTGATGTATTTCCAGGTGAAAAGCACTTTGAACAATAATTACTACCACAATCCAAAACATGTCCTTAAATAATACTAAAATTGTTACGGCCGAGTCTCTTTTCCAAGGCAACGCGTGTTGGTGGCAAGTCGCCAACATGGCTTTGATTGTTTTTTTTTTTTCCTTTTCTTTTTATTTTTTTTTCTCTTTGTAAGTATTCCTCGAGGAAAAAAAAAGAAAAAAAAAACCATTGTTAGCAGCCATCATAATATGGGAGAGGGTATATAATAAATCCTCAATGCCAATCAGTTATTTTCATGATGCTGGATTAAAATCAAATTAGTATAGTAATCAATTATATAAGAAATCAAGTGTAAATTAAAAAATGGTCTCCGAATTACATGATGAAACCATTAAATTTTAAATACTCAAATATTGTGATTTGCTTTTATAGGTGCCTCATTATATTTCTATGTGTACCTTTTAATAGGCCGATTGTAAGGGCACATCATACTAGTATGATAGATTTTCTCATTTCGTCACGATAGTTCAGCAAGCGATACTCTAGCATTAAAATTTAATAGCATTTTTTATATAATAATATTGCCTATTGTTTCCCTTGGCCATAAAAAGTGTGTTTGTTTTTTATATAGCTTTTGTGATTATGATTTTAAAAAAAGTAAGTTTAAAAAAAGTATGGATATGTGTGGTTAGTTGGATTTAGATACGTGTTTGGTAAAAATTATAGTTGAGGTTCATGTGCAGCAAAAAACACATATAAAATGTTTGGTTGTGGTTGCTTTTGAAAAGTACTTTTTATTTGGAAACGCATCAAAATATTTTTAAAAAATTTTTTAAAAATAATTTTTGATATCAACGCATCAAAATGATCTGAAAATAAAAAAAAATTAAAGTAAAGAAAGAATAAAAAATTTTTAAATTTTGAAAAAAATGCTTTTGAAACGCAGAGTTTTACGAAACTCTGTTAAAAAACATGTAAAAACTGCTTCATAAAAATTGTGTTTCAAACTCAATTTTTTGATGGGCTCCACAATATAAAACACAGTTTGGTATATTATTACCAAACAACTAACTCATTTTTTACATTATAATCACAAAAGCTCAAGCTAAATAAAGCACCCTAAGTTCCTATTGATATTTGTTTGCATTCTCTTGCTAACCCTTTTTGTTCTTGTCATTTTCTCTATATTTAGAAGAAAATCTTATTATTATCAACTTTTATATCTCATCAAGTGCTTTCTCTTGCTAACCCAAACAGCTAACCCTTTTTGTTTGTTTTTTTTTTTTTTTCTCTTCGTAAGTATTCCTCATTTTTTATATCTTATTATTTAGAATTCCTCATCTAGCCTTGTTTTCTAGTTGTCAATGCAATTATAACTCGGACACCATTTTCTACTATGCTTTTTTTTTTTTTGTCAATCCTCTTGTTTACGAAGTATCAACTCCATGTTTCATGGCCCTCGGAGAGTTAAACATTGTTCGGTATAACTGGCTTGAATAGCCTTGATTTATCGAGGTTATTTTTTTAAATAATCATCGAGATTTTAGTATTATTTCAAGATATAGATATCAAACTCATTAAAAAAAAATTATTCGAAGTCTTCATAAGCTCGATGAGGAATTCTGGGAAAACAAATAAAGTTAGTATGCTATGGATTAATATTAAATCGATACGGCACCGAGACTTGTGGTCCAGTGGTTTTGGCAGGGTTTCCCTGCCTCTGCCTCTTGGGTTCAAGCCTCAGCGTGCCCACCTGTTACCCCCGCGGTGTTTTACCTGCCTGCTGGGCTTGCAGGGTGTTCAGTGGGTCTGGAAATTAGTCGTAGTGCATGTAAGTTGGTCCGAATACCCCGGTTATGAAAAAAAAAAAATCGATACAATCACCCATCTTAAAAGAAACCAAGTACCACTTCAATTGATAAAATAAAGGATTTTTAAACAATTGAAGATTGCATACTGTTTCCATGTTTATTTGATTATATTATTACACATATATCTTTCAATATAGGTTAATTATAAACTGACGTTCTATTGATAATTTTTTTTTATCAATTCTTCATTTACCTTCCTACTTGGAATTTTATATCTATCGCTCAGAATAATATATAGTTCTTAATATATTAAAATGAAGTGATAAGTATGTCCATAAAATCATTAAAATTAAAAAAAAACTCGGTCTTCACTGATGTAAATGTCGTGTAAAGTTGTTTAAATTACATGGGTATTTAAGAAGACAGTAGTAATTACATTTTAAATTATTATTTTTTTAATTTATTAAAATAATTTTTTAAATTTTTTAATGAAACGCCATTTAAAATACAATTTCAAACAGCCTATAAACGTATTTAAGATTATATTAAAGGTTGTTTTTAAAAGTATTTCTTGTTAAAAATCATATTAAAATAGCATATATATATATATATTTAAAAAATTTATTTTTAATAACAACACATTAAAAAAACAATAATAAACCTTTAAAACAAATACAGAATGAAATTTGCTTTTGCCAAACGAAGAAAAACTTGCCGACCCAGCCTACAGATTTTTCATAAAGCTAGCAGCTAATTGACAAAACAAATTGTCTGACTTTTGGTATTGCATTCAACAATGACAGATCTCAATTTGACGATTTCTCAAAAAATAAAAAAAAAGATATTTGAGTTGTTGACTTGCTGCCAGGCATCGCTTTTGAGCCTGACAGGATATGTTTGCTGGAGCCATGAACAGGGGGGCAGGTTGCTGGCCATGGATTTTCAGACGTGAAACCTTACGTACTCCTAATGATTACCTAATTACAATTAACTCTATCATTGCTAGTAAAAGCTCGAAGATTATCCAAAAATACCTTCACACCGAAGATCACAAGCAGTTCAGGATTTCATGCGAATTTTTATATGATGGAAGTCTTCTGGGTCCGCTAGCAGATGTGCTCGATGTCCCAATCAAACAGATATATCCATACATGCTATTGTTGAATTGTGTATAATTTTCAAAAGGATGCTTCCGCTCTGTAGTTTCTTATTCTGCTCTATCTTTTTATTATTTAGTCTGACCGGAATATCTTTAATCTATTGTTTTCATTGAATCGTGATAACATATTAAATGCTGGCTTTGTATTGAAAACTGTACAATTATGCTTTTTTTAAAGTAATTTTCAGTTTAAAATGTATTAATATAATGATATCTATAAGAAAAATACTTCAACACTTATATTCATGTTTGAATAGATAATAAATAATATTATCTAGATTTAAATATTCATTAAATTTATTTTTTTCATGGAAATTTTGGGCATGCATGCTACTTTTTGTTTGTTACATAATTATTACTTTGGTCTCGGTAATGAGAAAATATATTTACTGAAATTCAATTCTTCTATACCAACACATTCTACAGTCATGTACTAGAGGTAAGTGTACCATGTTTTTGTTTTTATTTTTTGGAGAACAAGTATGGAATCTGATTAACAATTTATAAAGTGGCTTTATTAAAAAAAAAAACAATAACCATACTTTCACAAAGAGCTTTATGATCATGCAAGAATTTGATTAATCAACAGTAGATTTTCTTAACACGTTTTTTAATTACTTAGCTGAGATAATGCGTTATTATTATATGGTCAAAGATGGCGAAGGCATATTCTGGATCTTGGATATGAAGAGTTGCCGTTGTTGAAGTTGCCTCTTTAGTTGACATTATTCCTTTTCATGTTGAGCTGTCCTCCGTCTTGATCCTGTAGCTCTCCATGGCACACCCCACAAGACTCGAGCATAAATTGATGGCATTTGGCCCTTTCTCTCCACGCCCATTTCCCGCATCTCTACACGCTTGCTCTAACGATGGCTTCTTCAATCCATCACTTTCTCTGCTCTGCTCTGCTACTTTTACTCCTCTCCCCATCTATTGCTCAACAATCTTTCCGCCCCAAGGCCCTAGTCGTTCCAGTCACAAAAGATAGTGCCACTCTCCAATATGTCACCCAAATCAAACAAAGGACCCCTCAAGTGCCCATCAACCTTGTTGTTGATCTTGGTGGCCAGTTCTTGTGGGTTGACTGTGACAAAAATTATGTGTCATCTACATACCGTCCAGCACGTTGTGGCTCAGCACTCTGCTCATTGGCTAGAGCTGGTGGCTGCGGTGATTGTTTCTCAGGGCCTAGGCCAGGTTGCAACAATAACACATGCGATGTCATTCCTGACAACACAGTGACTCGCACCGCCACAGGTGGTGAACTAGCAACAGATGTTGTGTCTGTCAATTCGACCAACGGGTCAAACCCTGGCAGGGAAGCGTCCGTGCCACGTTTCCTATTCTCTTGTGCCCCCACATTTTTGCTTCAGGGTCTTGCTAGTGGTGTTGTTGGTATGGCTGGACTTGGCAGAACTAGAATCGCATTTCCTTCACAATTTGCTTCTGCCTTCAGCTTCAACAGAAAATTTGCAATTTGTTTAACATCTCCAGCACCCGCAAAAGGTGTCATAATCTTCGGTGATGGTCCTTACAACTTCCTTCCTAACATTCAATTGACATCCCAGTCACTCTCCTTCACACCACTCTTCATCAACCCAGTAAGCACAGCTTCAGCTTTTAGCCAAGGCGAGCCTTCAGCTGAATATTTCATTGGTGTAAAATCTATCAGGATTAGTGACAAAACTGTCCCATTGAATGCAACATTGCTGTCTATTGATAGCCAAGGCAAAGGTGGCACAAAAATTAGCACAGTGAACCCGTACACTGTCCTGGAGTCTTCTATTTTCAATGCTGTGACCAGGTCTTTTATCAATGAGTCTGCAGCTAGGAACATCACAAGGGTGGCTTCCGTTGCACCTTTTGATGTGTGCTTTAGCAGCGACAACATTTTTAGCACACGTCTGGGGGCTGCTGTGCCAACTATTTCTCTTGTTTTGCAGAATGAGAACGTGATCTGGAGAATATTTGGTGCAAACTCAATGGTGCAAGTCAGCGACAATGTGTTGTGTCTCGGATTTGTTAATGGTGGTTCAAATCCCACGACTTCAATTGTTATTGGAGGGTATCAGCTGGAGGACAATCTCTTTCAGTTTGATTTGGCTGCATCAAGACTCGGGTTTAGCTCTCTGCTCTTTGGCAGGCAAACTACATGTGCCAACTTCAATTTCACCTCCATTGCCTAGGGGTTTCACCATGATGCTTCACGAAATATATTTCTTTTCAATGTTATACACAAATTACACTCTGTAAATAAGCGGCCATTGTTTTTTCTTTTGGCTTGGTGAACAAATAAGTGGCCCCAAAATTTCTTAGCAGACACGTTTGTAATGTAAGCTATATATCCCGTTTTCTCTTATTTAATAAAACATGATGTTTGCAACTCTAGAGTGTTGAACATCAAGATCAGAGCTTTAACGCGTATCTGAACATACATAATTTGCTTCTCCTTTGACAAAAGAAAAAAAGAGAGGAAACATTAACGATTTTGAGGTCTGTAGTACTGGACCTTACTTCGGTTACACCATAACACAATGTCTTGCATGAGCAATTACGAGTTTTTTTGGGACAATGAACTGCACATTTCGTCAAGTCTGGAATGGTGACTTCAGGGGGCACGAAAGCTGAATTTTATACCACTAAAAACAATACAATATACAGCTAGCAGCACACTGATTATATTGATGAATGGTTGACCAAACCAAGATCTTTATGTACGTGGCAATGAAGATAAATGGATGAAGTATGGGAGTTCAGATTTACGCAAGAATGTGACATTGACACCGACGATTAAGACAGAATAATAATATGTAAAGAGCATAAAAAAAGAATAACAATATTTTATTGTTGCTTAGTTAAAAATATACTTGCTGGCAGAGAATGGAAGGAGCGAGCCATAATTAACAGTAATATACGATTTAGAACAGTAAAGTGTCCAAGACCAGAATACAATTAAGAAATGTATTCTCGTGCTTCAAAAACTTGTGAAAGTTGAGGTTCCACAAAGAATCAAGGAAAGGTCCAGTAAAAAATCAATGGCTATAGATAACTTAATAGCAAGAATTGAACAAGAAATGGAAAAAATGAATACAACGCTAATAATATACAGGTTGAAGTTCGAAGCAACCATGAGATACCAACTAGAACAGAGTTGTCGGTAACTATGGAAGCAAGAAAAGAAAGCATAAAATAAGGAAGAATAGCTTCTCAAAGTGTAACATGTACTCCCAGGTTTAGTAGTTTGTAGCAGATTTGTTGAATTTCTTGCTGTCGATCAGAAGGAACTGCATTGCCCGGAACATCATTCGTCATTGTGTCACATCTCACATAATTCTCCTAACATGTTTATAATAAAAATGTTTTGATTGCCAGATATAAATCTTTAAAAGGATCACTGGCAAATCAGTAACAGAAGAAGCAACATAAAGAGTTCAAAAGACATTGAGCTGTACCAACTGGAACACAGTTTTAGGAATGCCTTGGCATAGCGGTAATGGAGCTCAAATACTATCAATCAACAAAGGCAGAGGATGAAAGTGTTCTCCACACTGGTTAAAGAATGTTACATACAAGATGTCTCTACACCAACAACATTGAACATAAAACTCTTCTAGAGGCATGCAATACACAACCAAGCTTTCCTAGATTCCAACACTATAATCTGCAATACAAAATAATATAAAGAGCTGGGAACTGATTAAATCGCGCTCTCAAATGTTTCATACATAAACAGGAGTTGCCCCATTATATTTATGACCTCGCATAGATTCTCTGTTAAAATAAGAATCCAAAGGTCTTTTCCACTCCGGAGTTTGAGGGCATGCAGATAGTTCGGGCTTCTTTTCATGATAAAACATGTATATATAACAAACAAGAACCTAGGAACATTTTCAAGAAAATGAGCAATCATGCAGCCTGTCAAGTTATGGCCATGGGTGCAATGGAGGAGAATATACTTCTTTGAGTGTGTTTGCTGGGAGGAAAATTGCAGAACCTAAGAACGGTATGCAACAACAATAAACGAGAACAATTCAAACTGAACATTAAAGCTTTCAAAGGAACGTATGATTCCTATAAAAGCTATTACAATTAATCCTCAGGCAACAACCATTTATCGATAGTGCCAGTGAAATTCTCAAAATATTTTAGTCTACTGTAGGAATTATTGTATCACAGAATTTCTGTATATATTACAGTACAAAGGTCACCTTCATCAGGTGCAAAATCCCGTCCCGTCCCTTTCATCGCATCTTATCTGACATGAGCAAATATAAAAGTTATTAGAGTCCATCTCAACTACCTCGGCAATGAAGTTGATTTAGAATGGAGAGTTGCAAACCTTAATGAACCTGAACGAAGCTCTAATTGCTCAACTTCTTGGCAGTAGAAAGACAACAAAATTACAATCCCAGAAGGTTAAGATATGTTCCTCATCATGGCATGGGTCACTCACTCGGCAATCCTTCCTTTTCCTCTCATTCCATTCCGTATACGGGAAACTAACCAGCTACATTAATTACCAAATTGATTAAGGTATAATCGATTCCAAATTAATTAGTGAGAAGTGGAATTGATTAACAATTCTAATCAAAACACGCGCTGTAACGATCTTGAAAATCGTGGCTCTCAGGTTCTGGGCTCTACGGGCAGGGATATGAGGCGGCAGGAAGGAAGGGTCTGTTCTGATTCATAGGGATCTGCGGGTTTCTATTTTCAACCGCTTTTAGTGGAGAGTAATATTTGTCTTTGCAAACTCTTTTTATTTTTAATGAATTAGTTTTTTTTTTAGTATTTTAAATATATTGATATTAAAAATAAATTTTAAGAATAAAAAAACTATTTTAATATATTTTTAAATAAAAATTATTTTAAAAAACAATAGATCAAATACTACCTAAATACAAAATTTGAATTAATTTAGATTAATTTAAAATAATATAGTTTTATTTTTTTAATAAACATAATACTAGATTTTTAAAAATAAAAATTAAATTAGATTTTGACTTAAATAACTAAGTCATTCCAGTCAAATCCTAAATAACTAGAATAAAATTTATTTTTATATTTGAATATGTTTTAAAAATGCATTTAAAATAAATAAATATCAAATAAATATTTTTTAGTATTTTTTTAATAATTTTAATATACATATGTATTAAAAAAAATATTTTAATATATTTTATAAAAATCATTTTTCAATTGTTTGTTTTTGCGTTTAAAAAGTATTTTTGAAAAAATATAATTTTTTTAAATTAATATTTTTTTAATATTTTTAGATCATTTTGATGTGCTGATATCAAAAATAATTTTTTTTTAAAAAATATTAATTTAATATATTTCTTAATAAAAAACACTTTAAAAAACAATCTAAACCATATTTCCTAACACACTAAAACAACTCATTAGAATTTAATAACACTATTTTATTAAAAAATTCTCCTCAAAACCTGAAAAAATTTACTTCATATTATTATTTTTAACTATCGAACGACACCGTATGGAGAAGCCCTGGGCCTTTCAATAATAAAGCTTGAGAGAGCAGCCCTAATAGCAGTAGAGCAATTCATCACTCCCGCTTCCAACACTGGCCTTCGATTTTTCATCTTCAAACCCTAGCTAGGTAGCTCAGTTCTTCACGTTCGAGAACACAATGAAGCTCGTCAGGTCAGTTTCTACTCTCCTTTTCTGCTATTAATTAGTAATCCAATTGTTGTGTTGTTGATTAATCGGTTTCTTCTTTAGGTTTTTGATGAAGCTGAACAATGAGACCGTCTCAATTGAACTCAAGAACGGAACTGTTGTTCATGGAACCATCACAGGTTACGATCCCTCTCTCTCTCTCTATGACCTGCATTTTTTTTTTCGTTTTATCTACCTAGGGTTTTGTTAAACCCTAGTATTTATTTGGTTATTGTTTGGCATCAACGTGCTACAGTCTTTTCTATAAAAACTCCGGATTGAAGTTTGGCAGCTGTTTTATTTGGGTAGATTCGCAGGGGAGGTCATTTGTGGATGAAGACGCACAACATTGTGCACAATTTACTGTAATTTATGCCATCTATTCACTTTATTATGGTATATTTAGAGTGTTTGTGTTTTTTTAGTGCAAAACATAGATCTGTAATATGACATCATTATTTTCAACATCATAGCAAGGGTTGCTATATCTGTTCTGCTGCAGACTGTTCTTCAGCATAGTACCTTCTTTTTAATCATGTTCAAAATGATTTTTGTAGATTTTGTAGAAAGAAAAAAAAATTGGGGTTGGACTAGCCCAAGGCCAGTAGAAAAAAAAAGGAGTTGTGCTTGATGGTCTGGGGAAATTGTGGACTAAGTAGACCATTAAGTAAGGTGCCTTTTTTTGATAAATTGTTCATGAACTACTGGATATATTGAAATTTTCATATGCAGATTCTTGTCTTATGGATAGAGAATATAAAAACTGAGTTCAATTTATATGATTATTGGTAGAGGAAAGGAAGGTAGTTTTCCTCTCTTTTGGATTGGTTGACAAACCCATCTATGGTTGGAAGCCTTTGTTTTCTTTCATGGAATTTCTAACAGCTGGAATCAACTGTTGAGTTTCAAATCAGAGGTTAAGCTTTTACCCGAGGAAGGATTTGGATTTTTTTTGGTTATTTTGGGGGGTTAGGGGGTAGCATCTGCACTTTTATTCTTGCCCTTTTTGCAAGGGCTCAACATTTATAAATTTAAGTAGAATAATTAAGATTTACAACCATGAATGTAGAACAACATGCAATAATCTCATAGGGACACATCCATTGTAGGAGCTTGAAGAAGCTTCTGGTCTCTGAAGCTTTGATGAGGAATGAGGATAAACATGGTTTTGTGTATAGTTCGTAACATTTGCAACGTCATTTGTCACTGCCAAGCCATTTAATTTTGAGTTATAAATCAGTGTTAACGTGGCCATATTGGTGTAGCATAAGTGCTAGCTGCTATATCTCTTACAGCAACATCTTTTTCCGTGAATTTTTTTTCTCTTAGACATTCATGATGCTCTTTTTTACCCTTGGAAATTTGGTGTGGGAAGTAGTGTGCCCCTGACTCAGGCATATCAGTTACCATTGGTAGGAACAACACGTGGGTGAGAATAATACTTGATAAACTGTGGTAACCAGTGGTCTATCAATTGAAAGTTCAACTATGTATGATTTACACACCGCTTGGATGGTTATGAGATCAATAGATTCAATAATGATGTATCCTACAGGCAGGAGGAGGAAGAGGGCAGATTGCAAGACTTTCTGGAACCCTGCTGCTTTGTAGCTATTTGGTGATGGAGGAGGATTTGAAATCTTTTATGATTTTCTCTTTCTAGGCAATTTTGTTCTGGGATTAAATTTTTTTCTGATCCTTAAATGACTTTCAACTTTAGGGGCTTTAGAGGAGTATCATTAGGTGATGTTCCAATGGAACTGGCCCTGTATTGCTTTAATTTTTTGACTGGCTTTTCACTTTGTGGAATATGTCTAACTTGATTTTTCCTGCAATAGAAATTACAATTATCTTTACTGTGCTCGTGTTGGAACAGGTGAAGTAATGATAATTCTGACTGGTTGATTTGCTGGCTGTAGGTGTTGATATCAGTATGAATACTCATCTGAAAACAGTGAAACTAACAGTGAAAGGGAAAAACCCAGTAACTTTGGATCATCTCAGCGTGAGGGGCAACAACATTCGCTATTACATCCTTCCTGACAGCTTGAATCTTGAGACTTTGCTGGTTGAGGAGACACCTAGGGTCAAACCTAAGAAGCCAACAGCTGGTATTGCTAACTTATTTGCAGCATTAGTTACATTTAAATGTAACATATTATTTCATTTTCAATATACTATTGATTGCTAATAATTTTAATTCTACTGAAAAATCCAGGGAGGGCTTTGGGTGGTCGAGGCAGGGGCCGTGGACGTGGTCGTGGGCGCGGACGTGGCCGCTAATCGTGTTGTGCTTGCTTTAATTTTTACAGCGTCTGGTTATGTAAACACCTATGTTGTAGCAAGTATTTGTCGGTAAAGTTAGGGACATTAAGAGAATGTTACTGCTTTTATTTAACTGTTTTTGCCTTGTGGAGGCTAATTGCAGGATATGAGTTTGTCTATCGGTAACCTTTTCCAAATTTAACCAGAAGATCAAAGTGATGAGCTTATGCTATATTACTCTTCTGTAACCTGCTGTCTTGTTCATGCTGCCATCCTATCGTTTATGGAGCGCTCTGTTCTAAATTGCTTGCATGCTGCAGGTACAAGTTTGCACAACTAGAACAAGTGGCTATAAATTCCACTTCCGACGCTCCTGGTGGCTGGTTCGAAACTGTCTGAATGTCTCTTAATGGCGTTCTTGTGCTGTTGATACTTGAGAGTTCTTAACCCATAAAAACAGATGCTTAGCAAAAGTTCACACCTGGCTGATCATTAAATCTCGTTGATGAATGATAAAGAGATGGTCCTGTACAACTGCTTCTGGCATCTCTCTGTATAGGAATTGATATGCGAAAGTTTAAATCCTAGCAGTAAAAATTGTGTTTAGGGTTATTCTATAAACAAACGCCGAAAAAAAATCTAGAAAATAGTTTCATGTTTACAGAAAAACTAGAAAATAAAAATATTGTTCATGAAATATAAACTTTAACTCTTATTTTAGGAAATTGAACATTGTTACACAATCTATGTTCGGTCAAACAACGTTCGGTAAGGGTCTGGATCTCACTTCTTTTCCTTTTCAAATAGTTTCATGTTTCCTCTCTTGTTTTTGTTTTTTCTTTATCAGCAACGGTGTATCGAATTTGAAACGGCAGGTCCTCCTCCAGTTTATACCAAAAGGCCTCGAGCAAAAATATAGATTTATCGAGCAAGTCAGACAAGTTTTTTCCCACGTAACCCCATCTTCTTTAAAAAAGAAGGAAAACCTTTTCCCAGTGGCCCTAGCTCAGAACCAAATCCTGACCGTCAATCGATAACCCAAAAAACTTGATGGGCCCACGCACGGATAGATAAATCCACCCGGGATACCACCTTTAGTTTGCATAGTAAGCTTAGACATCGTTTGGCTGTGTGATCGAATCATTATTTTTTAAAAATTGAATTTGTTTTAATTTTAAATATTTTTAGATGATTTTAATATATTAAAATCAAAATAAATTAAAAAATTAAAAAAATATTTTTGAGTAAAAAATATCAAAAAGAAACTTTTACCGACTCCAATCTGCCCCTTAAAATATCATACTCAACATAGAGGGCAGCGGCTAAGGAGATAGAAGAAGAAGAAGATGGGGATGAAGCCAGCGAAACAGGCGATTTTTGTATTTGGGGCTCTTGCATTTGGGTGGCTAGCTATTGAAATGGCTTTCAAACCTTTCCTCGACAAAGCTCGTTCCGCCGAGGACAAGTCTGATCCTGCTCGCGATCCCGGTGATGACGATGACTCTGCTGATCACGCGCAGAAGGACTTGCCTACAGAATCTGATGCTTTTGTCTCTGATGAGAACCCAGCAACTGTTTGATGATGATGATGGTATGATTTTTGAAGACTAGATGTTTGGTTATATACAAAATAGAAAAGGTGGGGCCAGGGGTTAGAGATCAGTACTTTTAGCGATAGATTTGTAGGGTTTAAATGCCTGGGAATGGGAGATTTATGGGTTCTTAGTTGTATTATGTTGGGATTTTAACCTCCTCTAGTTATCAATGCCAGGAATATTTTATCAGATCTGCCTTGAATCTTTGATGGTGCTTTTTTCCCCGTCCTGTTCTCCAGTTTGCGGATTCAAGAAATCAAGGTGATTGTATAATCTGTATATAAAAAAAATAGTATTCTATATGTATTTTGGTAAAGCTGATGTTGGTGGCGCATGTGTGACGATGTGAATAAGGTTTTGATCAAATAAAGTATGAATCGTGGGCTCGTTGATTATAAGATTGGGAATTGGATTTATTTCCTCTCGTTTTGTAGATGTGAATATTTGATTTGGATCATTAATCTCTGCAACCGAACGATATATATATTATATGCCTAGTAAATCAATTCACAGACCTAATTCATCTCAATGCTGGAAAGGTGGGTGCTGTTGGTGGTTTCATGTCAGCTTAAAATTCAATAGGGTAAAGAGATATAAATACAGGCATGTTGCATGATATTTGCAGATTTTATCATGTTTCGGATTATAACATGTTTCTAAGGTTGTTTTTTTAAGAAATTTTTGTTTGAAAATATATTGAAATGATATTTTTTTATTTTTTTAAATTTATTTTAATATTAAAATATCAAAACGATTTAAAAATATAAAATTTTTTAATTAAAAACTAATTTTTTTTTCTTTTCAAAAACATTTATAATTATATATTATATTTAAACGTGTGGGAAAAACACTATAAATGACATTGTAATGCTTGTGGGTAATGTTGTTTTTGCTGTGTTTAGTCAAAAATTGCTGCTTGCAGTTGTTTTTTTTGTTTTTTGTGTCAAAAGTTATTGGATTTGGCTTAGAAATCAGACTCAAATTGCTTCCAAAAGATTTTAATAGCGTCAGGTCCTGCTGTCAAGCAAAACCCAATAACATTAGGTTCATATATTTTCAATTTTATTTGTTTTCTTCTTTAGATTTTTTTCCTTTTTTCTTACCGAAAACATGCATAGGAGTAGACAAAAAGCAAGAAAGAGTGTTCGTTATGACTATGGCTGGAAATCAAACTCTTCCCTTTCAGTTCAGGTCGATTCATTTATTAGAAAAATCGATTCATTCATTAGAAAAACCAATTCTTGACCTACTACAACTTCATTCATGTCAACAGAATCATAGAAACTTTTATAGAAGGGGCAGGGGCTAATCTTTCCTTTTTCTGTTAGGCGAAAAGAAAAGGATAGATGAAGGAGAAGTGGCTTGGCGGACGAGAGGAAGGAGCTTTTTAAGCAACTCAACCAAGATGAGCCGAGTACCGAACCTTTTCTTACCATTCACTTAAAAAACTTATCTAAGCACTTGACCGGGGAGAGTGAGGGGGAAGGAAGGCATTAGATTGTGTTTTATGATAAAGAAAATTCGGGTCCGGCCTCTAGCAGGATCCAAAATAGCTTTGGATTCGGTTGCACTGCAAGACCCAATAGATTTGAGTCCGGCCTCAGCTGGACCCATCAGCATCGGGTCCTGCCCCCAGCAGGACCTAATAGCTTTGGGTCCAAACCCATTAGAGCTGGGTCTTACCCCTAACAAGACCCAAAATAGCTATGAGTTAGGCTGCACAGCATGACCCAATAGCTTTGGGTCCGGACCTATTAGAGTTGAGTTTTTCCCTAGCAGGACCCATAATAGCTCTAGGTTAAGCTGCACAGCAGGATCCAATAGCTTTGGATTCGGGCCCATTAGAGTTGGGTTCTTCCCCCAACAGGACTCAAAATAGCTCTGGGTTAGGTTGCACAGCAAGACCTAATAGCTTTGGGTGAGACTGCACAGCTGGACCCAACACTGCCCCCAGTATGACCCAAAATAGCTTTAGGTTAGGTTGCACAACAGGATCCAATAGCTTCGGGTCCGGACCTATTAGAGTTGAGTTTTTCCCTAACAGGACCCATAATAGCTTTAGGTTAGGTTGCACAGCAGGATCCAATAGCTTCGGGTCTGGGCCTATTAGAGTTGAGTTCTTCCCCCAACATGACCCAAAATAGCTCTGGCTAAGGCTGCACAGCTGGACCCGATAGCTTTGGGTGAGGCTGCATAGCTGGACCCTATAGTGTTGGGTCCTGCTC
>Ga0307510_10004642_pt1 | contig 16203 bp, 13 predicted proteins | sample 12_EM_MG_FD_207224 | JGI IMG/M metagenome (GOLD analysis project Ga0307510, IMG submission 207224) | Populus trichocarpa ectomycorrhiza microbial communities from riparian zone in the Pacific Northwest, United States - 12_EM | ecosystem: Host-associated > Plants > Roots > Unclassified | place...
AGGCCGACGACGAGCTCGTCTTCCCCGACGGCACACGGCGGACCGCACACCGCGCGAAAGGCGACTTCGTCGACTATCCGTATCCGATCGAGCACCAGACCTTCAGCCGCACCGGCTGCACCGTCCTCTTCCTCCACGAACCCCTTCCAGCCACCACCGGATGATCCCCCTGCCGCACCACGCACCAGTCCTCCGCAACCGTCCGCCGCGCACCCACCGGCGGGCCCCCTCCCCGTTCAACATCCGGCAGTTGAACCACTGAACGGTGCGAATCATGAAGTTGCCGATCACCGTCTGGCGTGCGTTGACATCGGCGTGCTCGGGCTGGTCACGGACGTACGGCTCTCACGAGGACCATCGAACACCAGGGCGACTTCGCGGTCCGTGAAACCAGCAGGACCTGCCGAGCGCGGCCCTCCACATCAGGTCGGTACGTAGCTTGCCCGGCAGGCGCCACTCCCTCAGGTCTGCGAAGCCCTGCCCGACCGGCGCGCGGACCGCCGTCAACGCCTTCCTGAACGTCTTCCGACTGCGGGTGAGTGCCCGGTTCCGGGCGGCCGTCTGCCGGTGGCGACTGCCCGGTCGGTGTCCGGGCGTCTGCCGCCGAACTCAGCGACGCCGTCGACTACATCGACATACAGGGCGAGGGCTACGGACCCCTGACCAACATCCTCGCCGGAACCAACCCCATCACCGGATCCAGTCCCAGTAACTGAAGACCGTGACATCGTGGTTCCTCGGACAGCTCCGACGGTCTCCTGATGAGGAAATCAGTCCGAGCTGTCCGAGGACGCAGACCTCGTTGTTGCACGGCCGACAGCCGGTTGATCTTACGTCCGTGCTGTCGCGTTGATCCGTCCACGACGACCACGCGCGACCAGATGTTTCGTACGACGATCCCAACCCGGCGCGCGGAAGAGTCGACAGCGTGTGTCCGCTCGCGGACATCGCCGCCGCGCGCCGGGCGTTCGAGCACGGCGGCATCGCGGGCAAGCATGTGGTGGCGGTGTCCGCGTAGCGCGTCCGGGGCCAGGTCGGCGAGCGGGGCCTCGGTCAGTGGACGGAGTCGTGGAGGCCGGAGCCGACCGTGGCGTTCGTAGGGGGTACGACGTCTCGCGGGGCGTTGCGGGCATTCGCGCTGCGGACCTGGCGGGGCAGGGTGACCCCGTCGGCGAGCCAGCCCAGACCGCAGAAGCCGATGGTGAACAGGTGGACCAGTCCTCGGCCGGTCCGGCCGAGGTAGAAGTGGTGGCCGCCGAACAGGCCGAGGAAGAACCACCAGAGGTAGGCGACTCCGACCGACTTCGGAGCGCTCGGCCCGGCGCCTTGGCACGACGCCGGCGCCATGGCGGGTCGGACCGGCGCCGACGGCTCGGCCGCGGTCTCAGCCACCAGGTGGCGCGGTGCCTCCGCCCGGACGGCCGGAGGCACGCGCGCGGGTACGGGGATGGCGGGGGCCACACCTGCGGGTTCGGGGACGACCGGAGGCACACTCGCGTCTGCGAGGACGGTGGGGACCGCACTCGCAGACGCGGAGGCGGCGAGGGCCGGGCCGGAGACCGGTGCGCCCTCGATGGACAGCCTGGGCAGGATCCGGTCCAGCCAGCCGGGCAGCCACCAGTTCGCCGGGCCCAGCAGGTGCATCAGCGCGGGGACCAGGACGGTGCGCAGAACGAACGCGTCGATCCCGACGGCTGCGGCCAGTCCCACGCCGTACTCGGCGATGACCCGCTGGCCGGCGAAGACGAAGGCGGTGAAGACACAGATCATGATCAGGGCGGCGGCGTTGATCAGCCGGCCGGTCTCGGCCTGGCCGATCCGGATCGCGCGGTGGTTGTCACGGGTGTGCTCCCACTCCTCGTGCATACGGCTGACCAGAAAGACCTGGTAGTCCATGGAGAGTCCGAAGAGGATCGCGAGCATGATCAGGGGCAGTTCGGCCTCGACCGGCCCGGCCTTGCCCAGGCCCAGGAGTTCCGAGCCCCATCCCCACTGGAACACGGCCACGACGACCCCGAAGGACGCGGCCGAGGCGAGCAGGTTCATCATTGCGGCGGTCAGCGGCACCAGGACGCTGCGGAACGCGATCATGAGCAGCAGACAGCCGAGTCCGACGATCACCGCGAGGAACAGCGACAGCTTGCCGGTCACTATGTCGGCCAGGTCGGCGGATGCCGCCGTCGGGCCGCCCACGTGGACGGTCAGACCGGTCCCGCGTTCCGCGGCCGGAATGACGTCCTCGCGCAGGTGGGTGACCAGGGTGCTGGTCGCCTTGTCCTGGGGTGCGCTGGTCGGAACCACGTCGATCACGGACAGCCCGCCTGTCGCGCCGTCCGGCCCGAAGGCCACCGAGGCCACGCCCGACGTCTGCCGTACAGCGTGGACCAGGGCCTTCAGGGCGGGACCGTCGCCGGGCGAACCCTGTTGCGCCACGAGTACCAACGGCCCGTTGGAACCAGGCCCGAAGCCCTCGGCGAGCAGGTCGTAGGCGGCTCTGGTGGTGCTGGCCTTCGGGTCGTTCCCGGCGTCGGAGGCGCCCAGGCGCAGGGAGAGCGTGGGCAGCGACAGGGCGGCGACGACCAGGACCGCGCCCAGGGCGTACAGCGTCTTGTGGCGTTCGACCCGCTCGGCCCAGCGGCCCCGGCCGTGGGCGTGGAAGCCGTGCGAGACGGGGGAGGTGTGCGAGGCGAGGGCGCGTCGCTGGCGCCGGTTCAGCAACTTGGTGCCGAAGACGCCGAGCAGGGCTGGCACCAGGGTCACCGCCGCGGCCACGGTGAACAGGACGGCGGTGGCGGCGCTGACGCCCATGCCGGTCAGGGGGCCGATGCCCAGCACGAGCAGGCCGAGCAGCGCGGCCACCACGGTGAGGCCGGCGAAGACCACCGCCCGCCCGGAGGTGTTGAGCGCGCGGACCGCCGCCTCCTCGGGCGGCAGGCCCGCTTGCAGGCCGGTCCGGTGGCGGCTGACGATGAACAACGCGTAGTCGATGCCGACACCGAGCCCGATCAGGGCCGCCACCGTGGGGGCGATGCTGCCCAGGGTCATCAGGTGCGAGGTCAGTCCGACGGTGATCAGCCCGGCGCCGAGTGCGGCGATCGCAACGAGCAGGGGCACGAACATGCTCAGGAGTGAGCCGAAGGCGACGAACAGGATGATGCCGGCGGCGGCGATGCCGATCGCCTCGGTGCTCTGGGTGGTGCCCTCGGCCGCGCTGCTGACGGCCTCGCCGCCGAGTTCCACCTGGAGGTCCGCGTCACGGGCGGCTCGGGCCGTGTCGACGACCCGGGTGATGTCGGCGACCGGTATCCGGTCGGCCGTCGCGTCGAAGGTCACCGTCGCGTAGGCGGTGGTGCCGTCCTTGCTGATCTGCGGTGCTCCGGCGGGGCCGTACATACTGGTCACCGAGGCGACCGAAGGCAGCTTCGCGACCTCGGCCAGCATCGGGGTGACCTTGTCCCGCACCGCGGCGTCCCGGACCGAGCCGTCGCGTACGTGCACCACGATCTGGTCGCTGTCCCCGGCCTGCTGGGGAGCGGCGGACTGGAGCAGCGCCTGTGCCTTGGCGGACTCGGCCCCGGGCAGGCTGAACTCGTTGGAGTAGCTGGTTCCGAGCATCGCGTACGGCACGGCGAGCGCGACCAGCAACGCGACCCAGATCCCGACGACGACAAGGCGGTGGCGGAAACACCATCTGGCCAGTGCGGACATGACTGAACAACCTTCTTCTCTACGGGAGACGAGACGGAACGGGACCGCTCACGCGACGGGCGAGGCATGAGCGTGTGCGGGGTGAGCCGGTCCGGAGGCAAGCGGCCGACGTCAGCCAGCCGGGATTAGCCGGCCGGGGTCAGGCGGCGGATTCAGGCCGCCGGGGACGCGGGCGTGGCAGGGATCGGCTTGCCGAGCATGGCGCACACCGCGGCGTTCACCAGGACCTGGTTGGCGGCGCCGGGCTTCGGCGAGGCCAGACCGAAGATCGTGGAGGTGAGGACCGAGGCGGTACGCAGGCCAGTGGCGTCGGTGTAGGCCTCGCTGGAGTAGCCGGGGACCTGGCCGTTGTGGCCCCAGACGGTGCCGCAGGGGGTGACGACCTTCTCCAGGCCGAGCCCGTACCGGCGGTTCGGGAACTCGGACTCCTCGGCGACGGTGGTCTTCATCTCCTTCAGCTGGGCGGTCGGCAGAAGCTTGCCGGACAGCAGCGCGCTGTCGAAGCGGGCCCAGTCCTGCGCGGTGGAGACCATGCCGCCGGCGGCCCACTCCGTGCTGGCGTTGATGAAAGTGGTGTCGACGTATCCCGCGGGCCGGGCCGGGCCGGCGAACGCGGTCCCGGCGGGCGTGCCCGGAGGAAGCAGCGGGGCAAGGCGAGCGGCGTCGGGCTCGTAACCGTGGGCGAGTACGCGGCTCTTCACGGTGCCGGTGCCGACGCCGGAATCCTTGCCCGTACCCGTGTCGGTGTCGGCGCCGGTGACCAGGTAGGTGTTCTTCAGGTGGAGCGGACCGGCGATCCGCTGCTGGATCAGGTCGCCGAGGGTGTGTCCGGTCGTCTTCTCGGCGACGAGGCCGAGCGCGACGTAGTTGGTGTTGCTGTAGGCGTAGTCCGTGCCGGGTGCGAACAGCGGGTCGTGCCGCACGCCGGCGGCGATTAGCTCCTGGGGCGTCCAGATCCTGGTGTCCCGGCCTGTGAACGCCTTGAGCACGTCGGGGTCGTTGGTGTAGTTGAACAGGCCGCTGGTGTGGTTGAGCAGCATGCGTACGGTGATCGCGGACCCGTTGGGAACCAGGCCGGGCAGCCACGCGTCGACCGGGTCGCTCAGCTTGAGCCGGTGTTCGGCGACCAGTTGCAGGACCACGGTGGCAACCATCGTCTTGGTGTTGGAGCCCATCCGGAACTTGTCCTCCGCGGCAAGGGTGTGGTCGGCCTTGCTCCAGGGGGCCTGCCGGGCGATCTCGATCGGCCGTCCGTGACCGTCGTCGACCCGGACGATCACCCCGGGGGCTCCGGCGTCCACGTCCTGCTGGGCCAGCTCGGCCAGTCGGGCCTGCTGGGACACGTCCGCGCCGACGGGTGCGGACGGCTGCTGGGCCGCCGCCCCGCCGCAGGCACCGAGGGTGCCGGTCAAGGCCGCGGCCACGAAAAGCGTCAGGCCTGCCTGGCGGCGGCGGCGCGGGGACGACGCGAATGCGGTCATGAGGGGCCTCCTGAACGAGAGGACACCGGCCTCGGATCGTCCGACGCCGGCGCACGGATGCAGGCCACTGCTCGACGGCGGTGCCGCCGTCGATGCCTGCCTGCCCTTCCAGCCTCGCCGGGCCGGGGCAACGGAACACGGGGGCTGAGCCCCCAGGGGGGTGGAGAAAACCCCACTGTGCGGCCCCCGGCCACCCGGTCATGATCGAGGCGATCGAGGTATGCCACCGGTGGTCACGGACCACACCGGCCACACGGACCGGTGGCGACCGGGGGCCGGTCGCCCCGACACCGATGCACGATGATGGAGCGTGATGACCGATTCCAGCGCGACCCGCCTCCCCGGCGGCGCCCCGCCCTCCGGGACACGCCCGGTGCCCGGCGGCCATGGCCCGCGCCACGGTTCCGCGCCGCCCTCGGGGTTGGCCCTACGGGTGAGCCTGCTGGGCTGGTCGCTCGTGCTGCTGCTCGGCACGGTCCTGAGTACCGGCCTGGCCACGCTCTGGATCACCTCGGTGTCGGTCGTCGCGCTCGGGGTCGGCATCCCGCTGACCCTGCTCGCGACCGTCCTGGTCCGCTGGTTCGCCGGACTGCACCGCCACTGGGCCGCCGGCCGGCTCGGCGAACCGATGCCCCGGCCCTACCTGCCGCCCCCGGACGCCGGTTGGCCGACGCGGCTGTGGGCACTCCTGCGCGACCCGGCGACCTGGCGGGACTGGGCCTGGCTGGTGGTCAACTCGATCACCGGCTGGTTCACCTGCGGGCTGTCGTTCGTCCTCTTCCTCAGCGGCGTCTTCTACCTGATCTATCCGCTCCTCTACCAGCTGACCCCGCCCCAGGTGTTCCGCACCCCCCTGGGCAACGGCTTCCGCCTGCACAGCGTCCAGGAGTCGTTCGTGATGGTCCCGCTCGGTCCTGTACTCCTCCTGGTCTGGTACACCACCGCCGTGCGCCTGGCCAACCTCAACGCCCTGGTGATCCGCTCCCTGCTCGGCCCGACCGAGCAGGCGCGACTACGGGCCCGTGTCCAGCAGTTGGCGACCTCGCGGGCCGACACCGTCGACACCCAGGCCGGTGAACTGCGTCGGATCGAACGGGATCTGCACGACGGCGCGCAGGCCCGTCTGGTGTCGCTGGGTATGAGCCTGGGCCTGGCCGAGCAGATGCTGCCCAACGATCCGCAGGCCGTCCAGCGGATGCTGGCCGAGGCCCGGGAGGCGACCGCCGACGCCCTGGCCGAACTGCGCGACCTGGTACGCGGTATCCATCCGCCGGTCCTAGCGGACCGTGGCCTGGACGGCGCGCTGAGGGCCCTGGCACTGGTCAACCCCATTCCGACCACGGTGGTGACCCGCCTGCCCGGACGGCTTCCCGCACCCGTCGAGTCCGCGGCCTACTTCGCCGTCACCGAGGCCCTGTCGAACGCCATCAAGCACGCCCGGCCCCAGCACATCCGCATCGAGGTGGAGTTCACAACCCACCCGGGCGGCAGCACGGGGGAACTGACGATGCGGGTGTCCGACGACGGCTGCGGGGGCGCCGCCATCGGTGCCGGCACCGGCACCGGCCTGCACGGCATCGCCCGCCGCCTGGCCGCCTCCGATGGCACCCTGACCGTCGACAGCCCGCCCGGCGGACCCACCGAGATAAGGATGTCGTTGCCGTGCGCATCGTCGTAGCGGAGGATCTCGCCCTGCTCCGCGAGGGCCTGATCAGGATCTTCCAGGCCAACGGCTTCGAGGTCGTGGAGGCCGTTGACAACGGCCCCGCGCTGATCCGGGCACTGACAGCCCACCGGCCCGACGTCGCCATCGTCGACGTACGCCTGCCCCCGACCTTCACCGACGAGGGCCTGCGGGCCGCGATCGACGCGCGCAGGCAGATCCCCGGGCTGCCCGTCGTGGTGCTCTCGCAGTACGTCGAGCAGCTCTACGCCAGGGAGTTGATGTCGGACCGCGCCGGGGCCGTGGGCTATCTGCTGAAGGACCGGGTCATGGCCGTCGACCAGTTCGTCGACCACGTCCGGCAGGTCGCCTCAGGCAGTACGATCATGGACCCCGACGTGGTCGCCGCCCTGCTGACCCACCGCTCGGCCGACCCTCACCTGCTGGCGCTGACCCCCCGCGAGCACGAGGTCCTCTCACTGATGGCCCAGGGCCGCTCCAACGCCGCGATCGCCGCCCTGATGTTCGTCAGCGAGAAGACCGTCAGCAAGCACAGCTACAACATCTTCACCAAACTCGGCCTCGAACCGTCCGAGGACGACAACCGCCGGATCCTGGCCGTCCTCGCGTACTTGGAAGGCTGAGCCCATCACAGCCGATGAGCGGTCGTGTCCGGGGGCCGGAAGGCGCGTAGCTCGGGGTTCTCGCAGGCACGGGCCGAGAGGTTCAGCTGCCCTCGCCAGCGTCCGATCTCCTCGGCTTCGATCTGCTGGCCCACCTTGAAGACCTCAGACGGGTGGTTGGCGCGACGGATCGACACCTCATTTCGGGGAACGCGACCTACTTCGCTGTCCTCCTCGCCCTACACCCCAAGGAGGACAAGGACGTCCGCTCCGTCGAACCCTGCGACCGTCACGCTCCTCACGGGACCCGGCCGGAGCTTGTCGATCAGAGATTGCAGACGAGGATCGGGGACGGACTCGGACATGGGTGGGAGCCTAACTTCCGCACGGACCCTCCACGGCGGATTCCCAGCGGCCATCCAGCGACCCGGCATTACGGAGAGCGACGGCCGTACGACTCGCAGGTTGGCGTGCTCCACTCGCAATCTGTCGTGCTCCGTCACACCCGCCGCCGAGCCCGGCGGCCGGGACCTGGCCTCCAAATTCGAGCACATATTTTAATCGTCACATGGTGCAGCAGACGATGTTTCCGCGCGATTTGATCCGAATCCAGCGCCGGCGGACCCGCACATAGGCGGCCCTGGAGCTCCGACCCCTCGAAACGACTGCGCTGCGCCGTCAGTTGCAGCAGCTCGACAACCGGATCTCCAATCACCCGTTCTGGCAGACGGAGGCCGGGCGCTCGCCGTCGGCCAGAGTCGCGCTGCGCGAACTGGTCCGGGAGATCGATGAGACCGAGGAACGCCTCTCGGACCAGCAGCAGCGCATCCTGGCGTGCATCAGGGACTGGACCGCCGCGCACAACGTCGAGACCCCCTCGGTAAGGGAGATCGGCAGGTGTCTGTTGCGCCGGCCGCCGCCGTGGAGAGGGCGCCCGCGCTGCCTGCGGCCCCGCGCGAGCGCCGTCGCGACGCCCCGCGCCGTCCCGCTCTCGCCGCCGTCCCTGCCGGCGTCGACGCGGTGACGGACGCCGCGCGCGACGTCCTCGAACACACCGCCCGGCTCCAGGCGACCATCCCCTGGGACCGGCTGTGTGCGCAGGTCAAGGGACTGCGCGAGCTGAGCGAGCCTGAGCAGCGCCGGGCGCTTGAGTCCGCGTCCGCCCGCTCCCGTTCCGCCCGGCCGCTCACCGTCCTGATCACCACCGGCAGCGGGACACCGCACCCGCACTACAGACACCCGGCCACGCCGGGCGACGGCCCGGCCGCCCGGAAGGCCTGGCAGCAGGCCGTGGCCGACGTCCACGCCTCCTACCGGCCCAGCCCTCCCCCGCCCGGGGCCCGGCCTGCCGGATGACGGCGGACCCTGTTCACCGATGTCTCGCGCGGAATCCACCGTCCGTACGCGTCAGGGCCCGGAAGCAGCTGCTTCCGGGCCCTGATGACGAGGGGTCAGGCGGGCGTGATGTTCTCCGCCTGCGGGCCCTTCTGCCCCTGGGTGACGTCGAAGGTCACCTTCTGGCCTTCCTGCAGCTCGCGGAAGCCACCCGCGTTGATGTTGGAGTAGTGCGCGAAGACGTCCGGCCCGCCACCCTCCTGCTCGATGAAGCCGAAACCCTTTTCGGCGTTGAACCACTTCACGGTCCCGCTGGCCATGCCGGTGCCCTCTCAGTCGCTGTCGGGAACCGCACCGCGCGGCCCCGGAGGTGATCGCCCTGGTCCAGCTCACCGCACAGCAAAACACCCGCGCAACAGCGCGGGCAGGTACTGCGAACCACGACATCTGGCAGCGACGCTACACGGCAGAACCAGCCCCCACCAGGGCAACAGACACACACGGCACCATGGCTGCCACGGGATCCGGGACCTCCCTACCGGCTCGGGGGACAGGTCTTCTTGGCGGCCACGGACAGGGTAAGCCGCCGCACCGCCCCGATGCCGGGCCCGGTGCGCCGGATCCGGCCCGGACGGGCTCTCCGCGCCCCTTCCGAGAAGTTCTCTGAAGATTACCCGGCTCCGGTCCCCGCGCGATGAAGAGGGTGGAAGGCACGGAGAACGAGGAACGGGGCGATAGCCGCTATGCAGGAGTTGCCAGTGCGAAGGGAGGTGTCCGCTCGAAGCGTCCCCCGGGCAGGGGGCCGCAGAGCGGCCTGTCGGTCGCGTGGAGGATGACGTCGGTCCAGGGCCATCAGGCAGCGAAGAGGCGGCGCAAGCTGGTTGGGCCGGTGCTGCCCACGTCTCAGACGGGCGTCCCTGTCCACCCAAAGGTCGACATCCGCAAGCACATCTGCCCCGGACCGCGCTGAACACCTTCCGGGGCGTCATGCGTCTTCCCTGGCGGCGAGTCCGACCAAGCGCCGGACCCGAGCAGTCCGGGGCTCGCCGGTTCCGGTCCCCGTCAGTCGCGGGTCGCGGCCAGGAAGTTCCAGGAGAAGAAACCCGGGGCGAAGTCCGGTTCCCTGCGGATGATCTTGAAGCCCGCAGCGCGGACCAGGTCCTCGCGACCGGAATGACCTGCGACAACCTGCTCTCGGCCGAGGTGGTCACGGCCGCCGGCGAGACCCTGTCGGCCGCGCCGGACAGCCATTCCGACCTCTACTGGGCGCTGCGGGGCGGCGGCAACTACGGCGTCGTCACCGCCTTCCGGTTCAGGCTGCGGCCGGTTGCCACGGTCGTCTCCGGCACGGTCCTCCATGCCTTCGACCGGGCCGCCGACGTCCTGCTGCACTACCAGGACACCTGCGACCGCGCCCCGGACCACCTCGCCCTGCGCGCGACCCTGCTGACGGCCCCGCCCGCGCCGTTCGTGCCGCCCGAACTGCGCGGCAGGCCGGTCGTCATGATCGGTGTCGCCGACTTCGCGCCGTCCCCCAGGAGCGAGCGGCTGATCGCGGGACTGTGTGGCTTCGGGACGCCCGCTGTCGCCGATGTGCGCCCCCGGCCGTATCTCGAACTCCAGCAGCCGCCCGGCCGGACCGTGGAGGCCATGCGCGCCCACGGGCACAGCGCGTTCCTCGGCCGTCTCGACGAGCGGCTCGTCGAGGTGCTCGTGGAGGCCGCCGGGCAGCCGCCGAGTCCCTTCGCCATGATCCACCTTGCAGCTTCTCGGGGGCGTCGCGGGCCGCGTCCCGGCGGATGCCACCCCGGTCCCCCACCGGGACGCCGTCCAGCTCCTCGGCGTCAACGCCCTGGCCGCGCGGCAGGACCGGACGGCGGGCCTCGCGGGCTGGACCAAGGCGGCGGCCGACGCCGTACGGCCGTACGTGCGCGGTGGGCCGTACGTCAACTTCGTCACCGGGGAGGAGACCGCGGACCAGATCCGGACGACGTACGGGGCCGACACCTACGACCGGCTCGCCGCGGTGAAGAGCGTCCACGACCCCGAGAACGTCTTCCGATTCAACGCGAACATCGTCCCGCGTCCGTTGAGGCCGCCGAACCCGAGCTGACAGACTCGCTGCCGGGAGACCCGCAGTACCCTAGCGGTGCTAGATTCCTCGCGACGCGAGACGATGGGAATGTGCTTATGACCGAGCGGTCCAGACGTGCCAAGCTTCGGATCCGACCGAACCCGGACGGCCTGTGGAGTGAGGAGCCGATGGACCAGCAGCGGCTGGACCGGGCCGAGATCGTCCGTGTCGCCCTGGAGCTCCTGGAGACGCAGGGAGTCGACGCGTTCAGCATGCGGGGGCTCGCCACGGCGCTGAACATCAAGTCGCCCTCCCTCTACTGGCATGTGCGCAGCAAGGAGGAGCTCTACGACCTGGTGGTCGACGCGGTGCTCGGCGAGTGCGACATGCCCGAGGAGGACGCCGAGGGCGACTGGCGCACCCAACTGGCCGAGATCGCGCGGGAGATGCGCCGAGTGCTGCTGCTGCACCCGGCGGCCACCCGGCTGCTCACCGGCCGCGTTCCGCTGGGCCCGAACTGGCTGCGCATCGCGGAGAGCGTCATCGGCACCCTGCGCCGCGCCCACTTCGGCGACCGGCTGGCCGGCTACTGCTACCTCGTGCTGCTGTACTACGCGATCGGCTTCGTCAGCCAGGAGGTCGCCTTCGGTCAGGGCGCCGAGGGGCGCGTCCGGCTGGACCAGATGCGCGAGTTCTTCGCCGGACTGCCCGGCGACCGCTACCCCAATGTGACGGCGGTCGCCGGCGGCCTCGCCGAGCGCGGCCTGTCGGACCGCTTCGAGCTGGGTCTGAACGGCATTCTCGGCGGGTTCTCCGAGGAACTGGCGGCCGAGCGCGGCGACGCGTGACCGATACGGCGGGGGCGGGACGGTCTGGTCGCCGCCCCGCGCCGGCCAGTCACCAGGGCAGCGGCCCGCTCTCGTCGAAGAACGTGCCCGTCGGGCCGTCGGTGGTCAGCAGGGCCGCCGCGATCACCGGGCGCGCGCCCTCCTCGGCCGTCCGCATTCCCTTTCCGTGCCGGTCCATTCCGGCCGCCATGTCGGTCGCACAGAAACCCGGGTTGACCGCGTTCACCTTGACAGGCGTGCCCCTCAGTTCCTTCGCATAGGCCTGGATGATCGAATTCAGCGCGGCTTTCGAGGAATTGTAGGCGAGGAGATTCACCCGGCTCACCGGAGAATTCTCGTCCGCGCCGAGCGTCAATGAGGCAAGCCGGCTGGAGACGTTCACGATACGGGCCGCGGGTGCCTCGCGCAGCAGCGGCAGAAAGGCGTTCGTCACCGCGATCACACCGACGACGTTCGTGTCGTACGTCCTGCGCACCGCGTCCAGCGAGACCTCGCTCGGCGGCACGTCCCAGTCGAGCGCCGGGCAGCCCGCGTTGTTGACCAGCACGTCCAGGCTGCCATAAGTGTCGGCCACCCATTTCACGGCCGCGTCGATCGTGTCCTGGTCGGTCACGTCGAGCCGGAGGTGGTGGGCGTCGACACCCGATTCCCGCAACGCCGTCTCGGCGGCCCTGCCGCGGGTGTCGTCACGCGCCCCGACCAGCACGGTACCGCCGATCCCGCGCGCGATCTGAAATCCGATGCCTTTGTTCGCCCCGGTGACGAGAGAAATAGTCGTGCCGGAATTCTCGGGGCTGGCGTCACTGGAGGGAAGGGCGGAGCGACTTACCATGTCTTCAGACCTTCTCGACCGGCGCCCAGGACGATCAAACCCGTCGATCCATTCCGTCCCAGCCGGCCGGCCGCACAGGATTTCGGCACCGGCGAGAAGGGAGAACCATGGAGTCAACGGATTCCCCGGAAGTCGGACTGCAGCAGCTGCTGGACATCGCCACCGGGTTCTGGCGGTCCCAGGTGTTGTTCAGCGCCGTGGAGTGCGGGGTGTTCGGCGCGCTCGTCGACGGGCCGGCGGCCCTGGCCGAGCTCCAGGAGCGCACGGGCCTGCACGAACGTGCCGCGCGGGACCTGCTCGACAGCCTCGGCGCGCTGGGACTGCTCCTCCGGGAAGGGGACCGCTACCGCAACGCCCCCGTCACCGAGCGCCACCTCGACCGGAAGCAGCCCGGCTATGTGGGCGGCTTCCTGATGTTCATGAGCAAGTCGCTCTATCCGGCCTGGGGCCGGCTCCCCGAACTGCTGCGCACCGGACATCTACAGGAAGGGGACGACTCCTTCGGCGAGTTCTACCGGGACCCCGACCGGGTGCGCGGGTTCATGTCCGCGATGGACAGCGCGGCGGCAGCGGTAACCGCCGAACTGGTGAAGTGGCCCGACTGGCAGCGGTACCAGAGGTTCGTGGACCTGGGAGGCGCGCGCGGCAATCTCGTCGGCCGGATCGCCCTGGCCCATCCGCACCTCAAGGGCGGCTGCTTCGACCTGCCCCCGCTCGAACCGTTCTTCACCGAGCACATGGCCTCGCTGGGCACCGCGGACCGGGTGGTGTTCCACGGCGGGGACTTCCGCTCCGATCCGCTGCCCGAGGCCGATGTGCTGCTCTTCGGCCATGTGCTGCACGACTGGGACGAGGACGCGCGGCGCGTGCTGGTCGCGCGGGCCCATGCCGCGCTGCGTCCGGGCGGTTCCCTGCTCGTCTACGACGAACTGATCGACGACGACCGTGGCGGACCGGCCCGCAGCCTGCTGATGAGCCTCAACATGCAGCTCGTCCGCAGCGGTGCCTCCGAGTACAGCGCGGCCGAGGCCCGGGAGTGGCTCGCGGAGGCAGGCTTCACCGAGGTCGGCGTCCAGGAGTTGACGGCGACGGAACGGCTGATCGTCGCTCGCAAGGCCGACTGAGCCGGCGGGCACCCGCATCAGGACGCCGGGGGAAATCGCGAGGCCACATAGGCGATCAGCTCGTTCGACTCCGGGTCGCCGATCGTGACCCGCACCCCCCGGCCCTCCCATACGCACACCGCGATCCCCTGAGCGGCACAGGCCCGGGCGAAGGCGACCGACCGTGTGCCGAGCGGCAGCCAGAGGAAGTTGGCCTGGCTGTCGGGGATCGTCCAGCCCTGTGCACGCAGCGCGGAGCGCAGCCGGTCGCGCTCACCGGTCAACCGATGGATTCGGCCGGACATCTCGGCCGTCGCCCGCAGGGAGGCGAGGGCCGCCTGCTCGGCGAGACGTGTGGTGCCGTAGGGCAGGGCCGTGCTGCTCAGGGCCGTACTCAGGGCGGGCTGCGCGAGGGCGAAGCCGACGCGCAGCCCGGCGAGGCCATGTGCCGCGGAGAAGGACCGGACGGCGACCACGTTGGGCCACAGCCGGTGTGCCTCGACCCCGTCGGGTGTCGTCCGGGTGCCGACGAACTCCCGGTAGGTCTCGTCCAGGACCACCAGAATGTCGCTGGGCAGCGCGGCGAGCAGTTCGGTCAGATGCTCCCGGGCCACCAGGGTTCCGGTGGAATCGTGCGGATTACCGACGACGACCACCCGAGTACGGCGGTTCACCGCGTGCAGCATGGAGGCGAGGTCCTGACTGCCGTGGTCGAGACGGACCTGGACGGGCCGGGCGCCGCTGAGCAGGGTGAGGAAGGCGTACCGGTCGACACACGGGTCGGTGAAGACGACGGTCTCCCGCGGTGCCACCGCCGCAAGGAACAGCTGGTGGATCAGCGCGGTACTGCCCGCTCCCACAGTGACATGGGCGGCCGGCACCTCCAAGTGGTCGGCGATGGCGGCGGCGAGTTCCGCGCTCCCGGTGTCGGGATAGCGGTTCAGTTGGTCGGCCGTCCCGCGGATCGTCGCGACGACGCTCGGCAGCGGCGGGTAGGGGGACTCGTTGAGATGGGCACGGTGGGCGGCGGGAAGACCCCCCGTCCACCCCTCGTGCAATGCGTCTCGGCTTGCGAGGTACTTCACGGTGGGGCGCAGCCGGGGGGTCACTCGCGTCATCGACAGCTCCTCGAGGGATTCGATTCCGGCTCGGCGAGATGGTGGATTCGGGCGGGTGACGGTCAGCGGCGCGGTCGGGGGCGGATGAGCAGGAAGGTGAGCAGCGCACCTCCGTAGGCGACCGCGGCGGCGAGCAGGAACAGATGATTGAGCCCGTCGATGAAATCGGTCCTGCTGGTGCCGTACCGGGCGAGGACGGCCCCGTAGACGGCGATGCCCATGGCGAAGCCGATCTGGAGGACGGTGTTGTTCACTCCGGAGGCCATGCCCAGCCGACGCTCGTCGGTCAGCTCGACGGCGAGGGAGCCCAGCGTCGGCAGTGCGATACCGCAGGCGAAGCCCGCCATGGCCATGCCCGGTGCGACGTCCTTCCAGTCGGACGTCGGCGTGATCCCGTGCATGACCACGAGTCCGGTGCCGAGCAGCAGCAGGGAGCCGGTCACCAGGAGGCGTCGCGGCAGCTTGTCCATGAACTGGCCGACCAGCGGACCGGCGATCAGGATCGGCACGACGACAGCGAGGAAGCACAGGCCGGCGCGCATCGCGGAGTAGCCGAGGACGCTCTGGAAGTAGAGGGACAGGTACACGAACAGGGCGAAGATGCTGCCCTGGACGGCAAAGGACCCGATCTGCGTGCCCGTGAAGGACGGGATGCGGAAGAGGCTGAGGTCCAGCATGGGTTCGCGGTGGGCGCGCTCGATGAGCAGGAAAGCGACGAAGGACACGGCGGCACCGGAGAACAGCAGCATGATCCGGGTGCTCGACCAGCCGTCGTCGCTGCCGCGCAGCAGCGCGAACATCAGCAGCGTCAGCGTCGCGGCCAGCGTCACCGGCCCACCGATGTCCATCCGCCGACGCTTCTCCAGCACCTCGCGGCGCGGCAGCTTGGACCAGCCGAGAGCGAGGGTGACCACCGCGACCGGCAGGTTGACGAGGAAGATCCAGCGCCAGTTCAGCCAGGCGACCAGGGCGCCGCCGAGGAGCGGGCCGAGGACGACGGCGACGCCTGCGATGGTGCCGCGCACGCCGAAGGCCACGCCACGGTTGCGGCCCGTGTAGCACTGGCCGATCAGGGCCAGCGTGGTGGCGAACATCAGGGCGCCGGCGAGGCCCTGCACGATGCGGGCGCCGATGAGCACGACCGCCGTGGTCGCCAGACCGCAGGCCAGGGAGGCAACGGCGAAGAGTGCCACGCCGACGAGGAACAGCCGACGCCGTCCGAGGCGGTCGGCCAGCGAGCCCGAGGTGAGCTGGAGGCCGGACATCGCCAGGGTGTAGGCGTTCATGACCCACTGCAGGTCCGTGAGATCGGCGTGCAGGTCCTGGGCCATGTCGGGCAGGGCCACCGTCACCACGGTGGCATCCAGCATGAGCATGAACACGGCGAGGCCGATGGCGGTCAGGGGCCACCAGCCGGT
>Ga0307510_10004643_pt1 | contig 16203 bp, 12 predicted proteins | sample 12_EM_MG_FD_207224 | JGI IMG/M metagenome (GOLD analysis project Ga0307510, IMG submission 207224) | Populus trichocarpa ectomycorrhiza microbial communities from riparian zone in the Pacific Northwest, United States - 12_EM | ecosystem: Host-associated > Plants > Roots > Unclassified | place...
GTCGACGCTGGCATGGCTCGTCTTGAGCAGATGCACGGCGCGTTCGGTCCGCAGGTCCTGGAAGTAGGCGAGCGGCGACTTGCCAAGTACGCTCTGCATCCGACGGGCGAGGGTGCGCTTGCTGGTGGCGAGCGCCGCTGCAGCCTGATCGAGCGAGAAACCCTCGGCCAGTCGTTGCCGCGCCCAGCGCTCGAACTGTTGCACCAACGGATCGGCGTGGGCCAAGTGGTCGGCGATCGTATACACAGCTTGTGAGCTGCGCACATCAGCTACAAGGTATTTCGCGGTGAGGCTGGCCAGGTCCGGGCTGGAGCGCCGGATCAGTGTCAGCGCGAGGTCTAGATGGCTGAGCGCCGCGCCGGCGGTGACAATCGCGTTGGACTGCACGATGATACGCGACTCATCCAGCCGCACACGCGGATAGCGCTGCCGGAACAGCGGCGCGAGCCACCAGGTGGTGGTGGCCTCCTCGCCGTCGAGGAGAGCGGATTCCGCCAGCACGAAGGTGCCAACGCACGCGGCCGCGGTCAGCGCCCCACGTCCCGACCATTTGCGCAGTACCGCGCCGGCTTCGCGCACTTCGTCGCTGGCCAGCGCTTGTAGCAGCGGCTCTGGCTTCAGGTGGTTGATGGCAGGCATCACCACCGCGTCCGGTGTCTGCGCGCGCGCCGCCGCGGTCACCGGCACGTTCAGGCCATTCGAGGTCGTAATGATTTTGCGCAGGCCCACCACCTTCATCTGGAAGCGCAGCGAGGAAATGTTGGTCATTTCCGCCAGCGCGTTGGCGGTGCCAAAGGCGTCGAGTACCGCGGCCAGACCGGTGTCGAAAACGCCATTCAGTGCAAGGACGTGGATGCGCATGGCAATTATGATATCAAAATTGGCAATCTTGCCAATACTAGTAAGCGTCGCAGTGGGCCTATTTTGCGCATTCCGGTTCACCCTCAAGCTTGGAGTCGATCATGTCCACACTACGAAAGAGCCTTGCCGTTGCCCTCATAGTCGCCATGGGTGGTGCCACGGCTCACGCCGAGACGAAGCCGACTGCGAAGGACATTGTCATTGTCCATGGCGCACTCGCGGATGGCTCGGGTTGGCGCGCCGTCTACGACATCCTGACCAAAGACGGCTTCCATGTGACTATTGTGCAGGAGCCGCTCACCAGCCTCGCCGAGGACGTCGATGCCACCAAGCGCGTTATCGATCAGCAGACGGGACCCGTCGTGCTGGTCGGCCACAGCTATGGAGGCTCGGTGATCACGGAAGTGGGCAACGACCCCAAGGTCAGCGCTCTCGTCTATGTGGCCGCCCTGCAGCCCGATAAGGGAGAGGCCAGTGGCCAGCTTATGTCGAAGTTCGCTGCGCCAAACGATGCCATGCGGGCGGCTACCAATCGGGCCACGCCGGACGTCAAATATTTCTACATCCCGGCGGCGAAGTTCCGGGAAACCTATGCCGCGGACGTCCCGGCGGCGGAGGCTAAGTTCATGTCGGACTCGCAGCAGCAACTTGCCGAGAAGGCCATGGGCGCGCCTCTCACCGAGGCTGCATGGCACACCAAGCCCAGCTTTGCCATCCTGACCACCAAGGATCGTGTCATAAGCCCTGAGCTTCAGCGCTGGATGTATCAACGTTCGGGCGCCAAGATAACCGAAGTGCCCGCAAGCCACGCTGTTTTTGTCTCTCAGCCGGAAGCGGTCGCTCGAGTGATCGAGGCTGCCGCAAAGCAGGCGAATTGAGCGGTAGTCATCTCGATTAAGATCTGTCCGCGTTGGGGCACGCCCCATCGCGGAGTTTCCGGTACTAAGGATGGGCGGACCGACAGAGTTTTTGAAAGCCGCAGCGTTCTGCGAAGCATTCGATATCCCCGTTTCGTCCCGCGTCTTTCCACAACTGGGCCTCGCGCTCATGGCTTGCGTGCCCAATGCGAGCTATCATGAATATATCAGCTGGTTTGACGCGCTCCACCAGGAGTCCCCTATGAGAGACGAAACAGGCGCCAGCATCGTGTCTGACAGATCGGCTTGGGCTTCACCATCCAGGTCGGGTTGGGGCTTCACCATCGACCCGTCCGCATTGAGGGACTGACGTTCTAGACGCGCTCATTACGCACTGGCCGCAAACAAATCCCATCGACCGGGGAGGCCTTTGAGCTCATATGCGCCCCGTTCGTCAAACTTCAGTCCTGCCCCCGCTACGAGATCCGAGACCACGCGCGATACGAGGATTTCCTCGGGCCCGGAATTTGCCATTACCCGGGCCGCCGCGTGGACCGCGATGCCGCCGATATCGCGGCCCCTGACCTCGATTTCTCCGGTATGCAGACCCGAACGCAAGGGCAAGCCGATCTGCTTGGCTGCGGCCGAAAAGGCCAGCGCGCAACGTACGGCGCGACCTGGTCCGTCGAAGGTGGCGAGAATGCCGTCACCGGTGCTCTTGATCAGGTTGCCACGGTGTCTTTCAACTGTCTGGCGCGCCAGCTGATCATGACTGTCCAGCAACCGACGCCAGTTCTGATCGCCCATTTCGGCAGCGCGACGCGTCGAGTCGACGATGTCGGTGAACAGCACGGTAGCCAGGACGCGCTCCAGATCGGCCGATTCAGTTTCGCGATGCCCGGTGATGAACTCTTCGATGTCGCCTAGCAATGCTTCTACGTCGCCTGACCAGAATGCGTGATCGACACCGGGATATTCGATATACTTGGCACCCGGAATTTGCGCCGCGAAGTCGCGTCCCAACCGGACCGGGACCTGTGCGTCTGCTGTCCGGTGCAGCACGAGTGTTGGGATGCGAACGCTTGGGAGGATATGACCGACGTCGATCTGGAAGTTCAATAACTGGAGGGCCTTCATTGCGCCTGGGCTGGCCGACAGGCGCTCAAATTTGGCAAACTTCGCAACCGCGTCAGGATCGGACGCCCTGCTGGCGATCACGCCTTTCATCAGGGCCCCGGTCCCCCAATATTTCGTCTGCTCCTGAACGATCACCTGTGGGTCAGCGACCGGAAAAAGCTCCGCGTAGCGGACAAACGCTCCGAACAAAGCGAGGTGTGAAACGCGCTCGGGATAGGACGCGGCAAACATTGCGCTCATTGCGCAGCCTTCAGAGAATCCGAGCAGAGCTGCACGTTGCGCGCCAACTGAGTCCAGAACAGCTCGAACGTCATCCATGCGCTGTTCGAGAGTGGGGGCGCCTGATATCATGTCCGACAGCCCCTGGCCACGCTTGTCAAAGGTGATGACGCGGGCGAATTTTGAAAGACGCTGCAGGAACGCCGTATACCCAGGCATTTCATGCAAGAACTCGACGTGCGAAACTATTCCGGGGATGGCGATGATATTGATGGGGCCATCTCCCATGGTCTGATAAGCGACACTTATGTCTCCGCTCATCGCGTAACGCGTCAGTGGCAATTCTGAATAGTTCATCGGATGGCCGTCTCTGCTGAGCGTGCTTCTATCGGCCGCATAGTAACACCGTCCAAATTGCTACGCGAGTTTTGTTCCTGTCATTCGCGTCGTTGTGAAGCTTCCGTAAACTCCGAGTTGATGTCCGTTTATCCGTAAGATTGCTGGCTGCGGACGGTGCTGGTCACCGTGCGGTCGTGGTGAGTGACAAGTGTTTGTCGGTAGACACTGTTACGCATACTGAAACAGTCACTCCGGTTGCTTCGATTGAGCTCAACGGTCTGAAGTGTTAAGGTTTGCACATCAGCGAGAGCTATCGCAGATTTGTTGTGCAGAAATTGAAGTTGATGGATTGGGATCGTATCCGCATATTCCTGGAGGTCGCCCGCACGGGTCAGATTCTCGGTGCCGCCCGGCGCTTGGGCGTGAACCATGCGACCGTGGCGCGGCAACTCACGGCCCTTGAGCGGGAATTGAAAGCCCAATTGGTCGAACGGCGTACGACGGGTTGTGTTCTAACAAGCGCAGGCGAGGCCCTCGTTGCCTCGGCGGAACGAGCTGAATCGGAATTCCTTCAGGTCGGCGCTCATCTTGGCAGATCGTCGGAGGCGATCTCAGGCACGGTTCGCGTTGGCGCTCCCGATGGATTGGGAAACTACTTTCTTGCTGGCCAGCTTGGGGCGCTTGCCGCGCGGCACCCCGATTTGCTCATTCAACTTGTTCCCCTGCCGCGGACGTTCTCGCTGTCGAGGCGGGAGGCCGACATTGCCATCACGCTGGACCGTCCGAAGCAGGGCCGGCTCATTGTCAAGAAGCTCACCGACTACACGCTCAGCGTCTATGGCGCCGAAGGCTATCTGAAGCGCTTGGGACCAATCAGGAAACAGGCCGATCTCGCCGGTCATCTGTTCGTCACGCATGTCGAGGATTTCGTCTACAGCCGAGCGCTCGACTACGCGTCCGCGCTCGGAAAATTCATGAAAAGGCACTACGAGTGCGGGAGCGTGGTGGCACAGATGGAGGCCGTCAGGGGTGGCCACGGTGTAGGAATACTGCACGACTACGCCGCACGACGGTTTCCGGAGCTTAAGCGGTTGCTGCCGGAGATCCGCTTCGTGCGAAACTACTGGCTGGTTTCGCACCCCGACACCCATCATACGCGCCGAGTATCGGAAGTGCATGCGCACATCGTGGCAAGCGTACGCGCGGCGCGTCGAGAATTCACGAGCTGACCGCAATTCACGTCCTCACACGTTGTGCGACCGCGCACTGTTCCGATTTCGGGAACAGAAGCTGCCGCCCAGCGGTTATTCGAAATACGCGCAAATGGCACTAGCTCTGGCCCATCAGACGTGGACCGTCTGGCGGGTGACAATCAGGTCGTCTGCTGATCAATGGGAACACCATGGGAACAGAGCAGAAAGTCGTCGTCATCACCGGCGCATCGCAGGGCTTTGGTGCAGGGCTTGTGAAGGCGTATCGCGACCGCAACTACCGGGTGATCGCCAATTCCCGGTCCATCAAGCCCAGCACGGATTCGGACGTCCTGACGATCGCCGGAGACGTCGCCGATCCGAAGACGGCCGACCGCATCGTTCAGGACGGCCTGGCTCGCTTTGGACGCATCGACACGCTGATCAACAATGCCGGCATCTTCATCGCAAAGCCACTGGTCGATTATACCGAGGAAGACTACGCTTCTGTGCTGGCGACCAATCTCGGTGGCTTCTTTCGGGTCACCAAACGCGTCGCGGCCGAAATGTTGAAGCAGGGGTCGGGTCACATCGTGCAGATTACAACCAGCCTTGTCGATCACGCCAACAGCAACGTTCCCTCGGTCCTTGCCTCGATGACCAAAGGTGGGCTGAACGCCGCCACGAAGTCTCTGGCGATCGAGTACGCAAAAAAGGGAGTTCGGGTTAACGCCGTTGCTCCCGGCGTCATGAAGACGCCGATGCACGCTCCGGAAACACATGATTTCAAAGCGAAGCTGCATCCAGTCGGACGTATGGGAGAAATTCAAGACATCGTCGACGCGATCATGTTTCTGGAAAACGCTCCCTTTGTCACCGGCGAGATCCTGCACGTCGATGGTGGCCAGAGCGCCGGTCATTAACCAGAATGGAGCGGTCGCTAGGGCCGCTGCTCCGCTCGGCGCTGCGCACGGGTGGATAACATCGCCAATATGTCCCATGGCTACCCGAATGCCTTCGTCCGTCAATCTAGCGGCCGGTTCGAATTGAGTGCCGGTCGCCGCGAATCTGCTGGTGCCGGCCCAGGCTCCGGGAGTGTCGGCGGACTCAGGTCTTTCACTTGGACCGGTACTTCACCGACCGAACTTTCGGGTTGAAGTATCGACCCCCGCTGCTTCGGGCTGAGATGCCATCCGTTCGGCGACGGTGACCGATTGATCGTTTCTCGCGTCCGATGAAAGCCGAGAAAGGGCGGGGGCCGACGCGATTGCCAATGGGCCAGAGTTCTCGGTCTTTGTTTGCGTACTAAAAGCGCAACGGCCGGTGTCTTGGGAGGAGTTATCATGCAGGGCACAGCTATTCAGGCTCCGAAAAAGGGGCCGCTCGAAGGCATCACAGTCCTCGACTTCTCGCGCGTATTGGCCGGACCTTATTGTACCATGGTGTTGGCTGACCTGGGTGCGCGCGTAATCAAGATCGAGAAGCTTGGCAGCGGTGATGACACGCGCGCGTTTGGCCCGTTTGTCGATGGTGAGTCAGCCTATTTCATGTGCTTCAACCGCGGCAAGGAGAGCATCGCTCTCGATATCAAGTCGCCGCGCGATCGAGAATTGCTCGAGCGTCTCCTGGGCCGGGCTGATGTGGTCGTCGAGAACTTTCGTCCTGGCGTCATGGACCGTCTCGGTTACGGCGCGGAACGGCTGGCGAAAACGCACCCACATATTGTTTATGCGTCAATTTCAGGATTTGGCCATACAGGGCCTTTCAGTGATCTGCCCGGCTACGACATGGTCGTGCAAGCCATGGGCGGCGTAATGAGCTTGACGGGGTGGCCGGATGGCCCGCCCTCGCGCGTCGGGACCAGTTTTGGCGATCTCGGCGCCGCTCTTTTCGCCACTATAGGTATCGTCTCCGCCCTCTACAAACGAGTGCAACATGCACAGGGAACGCGTGTCGATATCGGCATGCTTGATTGCCAGGCGGCGCTGATGGAGACGGCGCTTGCACGTTATGACGTGGAGGGCAAGATACCTGGTCGCACAGGCGACAGTCACCCCTCGTTGGCTCCATTCGAAAGCTTCGCCGCAAAGGACGGGCGCGTCATCATAGCCGCCGGCAACGACACGCTTTTCATGTTGATGGCGGATGCACTCGGATCGCCGACGTTGGCGCTCGATCCACGTTTTATGAGCAATGACCTGCGCTGCATTAATCGCCCCGCAATGGTCGCGGCAATTGAGGCAATCACCACGCGTGAGCCGGTTGAGCATTGGATCGCAAAGCTCAACGAAGCCGGCGTTCCTTGTTCGCCGATCAACACGATCGATAAACTATTCGACCATCCGCAACTAAAGGCCCGAAACATGATCGTGAAAGTGAAAGGTCAGGGTCGACGTCACATCCGTACTGCAGGTAACCCCATCCGTCTGACCGGATACGCCGATAACGATGTGGAGACGCCTGCCATTTCACCGGGACTCAATCAACACCGTGAAGCAATTTTGAATGAGCTGATGGCTACTCATGGCGCTTACTCTAACGCGGCGCCGGATGATGTCATGCCCGCCGACATCGATGCCTCCGGCTCACTGCCGCGAGCAGCCGAATGATACGGGTATCTCCGAAACGAAGGAAACAGACCATGAGCAATATCGTTGCAACAATCCGCAAAGACAACCCTTCCCCTTCGGAACAGCCAGAGATTACGCCCGCGAATAGCTCGCCGCAGACGATTATCGTCGAGCGCCGCGACCGTGTCGGCCTCATTACTTTGAACCGGCCAAAGAGCTTGAACGCGCTGAATGGCCAACTGGCGATTGACACGCTGGCGGCGTTGAAGGCGTTCGATTCAGACGATCAGGTCGGAGCGATTGTGATCACCGGCAGCGCGCGCGCCTTTGCGGCCGGCGCGGATATTGCGGAGATGGCGGAGAAGCCGTTCACCGATTTCTACATGAACGATTTTCTCGGTCCGTGGGACGAAGTCAGATCCATCTCCAAACCGATCATAGCCGCAGTCGGTGGGTTTGCTCTTGGCGGTGGTTGCGAGCTCGCGATGCTCTGTGACTTCATTATTGCATCGGAAGACGCGCAGTTCGGTCAACCGGAGATCAAGCTAGGCATCTTGCCCGGTATCGGAGGTTCACAGCGGCTGACACGTGCGATCGGCAAATCGCTTGCGATGGATCTTATCCTTACCGGCCGTACCATCGGCGCTGCGGAAGCGAAGGTCGTCGGTCTCGTTGCGCGCGTCGTGCCGAGTACGGATCTTCTACAGGTCGCGTTGGAAGCCGCCCATACGATCGCCGGCTACAACGCTCCCGCCGTGCGAATGGCGAAGGAAGCGGTCAATCGCGCGTTCGAGGGACCCCTTTCGGAAGGTTTGCGACACGAGCGTCTTCTGTTCCAGGCTGCGTTCGCAACGGAAGGGCAGAAGGAGGGTATGAACGCCTTCGTCAACAAGCGAGCGCCGGTCTTCCGCCATCGCTGAGCGGGATGGTGTTCCGGGAGCTTGCTGCGGCGTGATCCTTGGCACGCAGGCGTAGCCGCGGCGTCACGCAACGCAAGCCGCAACATTTGGAGAAGACGGTGGTTCCTGGCACTGAACTGGACGGCGACTATGACTACATTGTCGTAGGAGCCGGATCCGCGGGCTGCGTCGTCGCGAATCGGCTATCGACCGATCGCAATAACCGTGTTCTGGTTCTGGAAGCCGGTGGCAACGACAATTGGATCTGGTTTCACATTCCGGTCGGCTATCTCTTCGCCATCGGCAATCCGCGCTCCGACTGGATGTTCGAGACAGTGAAGGAAGCGGGCCTCAACGGCCGTTCGCTGAAGTATCCGCGCGGCAAGGTGGTCGGCGGCTCATCTGCGATCAATGCCATGATCTCAATGCGCGGCCAGGCATCAGATTACGATCACTGGCGACAGCTCGGCCTCACTGGCTGGGGCTGGGATGATGTGCGTCCTGTCTTCAAGCGCCTCGACGATCATTTTATGGGTGAGTCTGAACACCACGGTGTCGGCGGTGAGTGGCGTGTGGAGCCGCCAAGAGTGAGATGGGATGTCCTCGACAGCGTGGCCAAGGCCGCCGTCGAAATGGGTGTCCCGATGACGCCGGATTTCAATACCGGAGACAATACAGGAGTCGGCTACTTTCAGGTCAATCAGAAACGTGGTTTCCGCTGGTCGTCTGCGCGTGGCTTTCTGAAGCCCGTAATTCATCGCGAAAACTTGCGTCTTGAAACAGGAGTTTTGGTCGAGAAGGTGTTGTTCGACGGGAAGCGTGCCGCAGGTGTTCGATATCGGCAGCATGGCCGTACAATCGAAGTGCGAGCGAAGGGCGAAGTTATCCTGTCCGCCGGTTCGATCGGATCACCCGAGATCCTCCAACGGTCCGGTGTGGGACCGGCAGAGTGGCTAGGCGAGTTTGGCATCACCACCGTCACCAACAGGCCCGGCGTCGGCCGCAATCTGCAAGACCACCTGCAGCAAAGGGCGATCTATCGGGTGCAGGGCACCAAAACGCTCAATGAGACCTACCACTCGTTGATTGGACGCGCGCTAATGGGCCTCGAATACGCGTTGTTCCGGCGCGGCCCTCTCACCATGGCTCCGTCCCAGCTTGGAATTTTCACCACCTCATCACCTGACTTCGACCGCGCGAATATCCAGTTTCACGTGCAGCCACTCTCGCTTGATAGATTTGGGGATCCGTTGCATCGCTTCCCGGCGATCACGGTTTCGGCCTGCAATCTCCGGCCGACGTCTCGCGGCACCGTCCGCCTTCGCTCCGCTGACCCTTTGACGAAACCTGTCATCGCACCGAACTATCTTTCAACCGACGATGATCGACGTGTCGCAGCCGATGCGATCCGGGTCACTCGCCGTTTGATGAAGCAGGAAGCGCTTCGCCGCTTTTGCCCGGAGGAGTATCTTCCCGGGCCATCGATCGATGACAGCGAAGCCGCTCTTGCCAAGGCTGCCGGCGATATCGGGACGACGATCTTCCATCCCGTCGGCACAGCGAAAATGGGATTGGAGCACGATCCCCTTGCGGTTGTAGATCAGCACCTTCGCGTGATTGGAATGGATGGGCTGCGCGTTATCGATGCATCGGTGATGCCGACTATTACCTCGGGCAACACCAATACGCCGACAATCATGATTGCTGACAAAGGCGCGCAGTGCGTTCTGTCGGACGCCCCGTATAAGCTGCTCTAAGGTAGGATACGGGGAGCTTCTGCTGCGTCTGCCGATGGCCGCGCTGAGCGTCTGCGAAGATTCAAGAAGAGAGGACCCGACCGAAGCCGGGCCCAGGTATTGCACGGAGATGACACACGCCGTGCAGGGGAGTTGCAATGACCGCCGGCCACCGACCATTGGTCCGCGAGGCCGACGAAATGTCGATCTCGTGCTAAGCCCTTGGCGAGGTTCAAGATGCGGTACCGAACCGTCGATCTCAATCTCAACTATGGAGATGAAAGACCTTGTTCATGATTTGCCACTTGCCGTCCAACTTCAGCAACGTGAACATGTCCGTGAAGCGTGATCCCGTCCAGTTGTCGATTTCCAGGCGTACATTCGCGATCGTGCCAACGATGTCGATTTCTGAAATGCGGGATTTGATTTCAGTGGCGGGGCCGTTCTGGTCATTCCAGTCGTAGAGCCCCTGGATAGGTCCCGCAAAGAGATCGGGCCCAACATATCCAAAAATCGTAGCATCCTTGTGGAAGGCGGGTTTCATGTCGTTTCCCTTGCCCGATTTTGCGCCATCCAGATAGTGTTGAACAACCTTTGTAATGGCTTCATAGTCGCCCAAATTCGTAGCCGTGCCACTCATCTTTCTACTCCCTTGTGTTAGTCTGCCAACGACGCCATTGACCGAAGTGGAAAACACCCGCCGGCGCGCCCTTACTGCTGGCGCCGTCGCAGTAGAAGCTCGCCCGCAATTTCCAAGCACAGCCTAGTAAGGCGGGAGTTCTTCTCACAGCGCCGGTGCAGGCAAAGCCGATGGTACCAGTAAAAGGGAAGAACGCAGTTTTTGGATCGATCTCGCCCCCGATCGGCGGACAAAGCGTGCCGGGGCCTGGTCGCGCAAACGCGTCCGACTGAAGAGGTGATCAAATGTGATCGACCCCACTTCTTGTGTCGAATCTTCAAAGCACCTTGGCGAGCCTTGAGATTCCCTCTTCGATAACCGATTCCGTCAGCGCTGCGAATCCTAACAAGAGATATCGATCGCAATTCTCAAGGTAGTCTGCGTCCCCGATATTCTGGTCGCGCAACGTGTAGACGCCGATCTTCCGCTTAAGCATCAGCGTCTGCAATTTGACGGCGCTAGGAAAATCCGGTGGCAGTTCCCATACCAAATGCGTACCACAGTGCACCGGGTTTATCTGGACGGAACCGACATGCTTTTGAAGTGCCGCAACCAGGCAATCGCGGCGGGCCATATAGGTCTTGCGAATTTTTCTAAGGTGCTTTTCAAAGGCACCGGTTTCGATGAAATCATTCAGCACGGCCTGTTCGAGCCACGGAACACCGGTGCATGGAAAGCCGTGATCGAGCAGTGAAGCCGCGTGGACGGCCGGATTTACCAAGTGGGGCGGCAGGACCATGTATCCCACCCTCAGCCCCGGGCCGATGGAAGCTGCAAACGAACCGACATAGATCACCCGCCCGTAGGTATCGAGACTTATCAGGGGCGGCGGTGGTGAACCCTGATAGCGAATCTCGGTGTCGAAATCGACTTCGACGAGGTGAGAATCCGTCTGATTCGCCCAGTCCAGCAAGACTTCGCGTCGGGAGGCCGACAGCATAACGCCCATCGGATACTGGCGGGCCGGAGTGACGAAGGCGACGCTGCTGCCGGATTGCGGCAGGTGCTTTACGACGATACCGCTCTGATCGACGGGAACCGGCGCAATATTTGCGCCGTAGGCCCGGAAAAGAGCCGCAGTAGTACTGCAGCCAGGTGCCTCCATTGCTACTGTCGTACCTGCGCGGACGAAGAGGTGGGCGGCGACATTAAGCGCCTGCTGAACGCCGGTGACGATTACGATTTGATCCGGGCTGCATGAAATGCCACGAGAAGCGCCCAGATACCCGGCGAGCGTTTCCCTCAGTTCTCGCAGCCCCTTTGGTGTGCCGGAATACGTCAAGTTGAATTTCGAAGATTGCATTCGCCAATTGGTCAAACGGCGCCATACGCTGCGCGGAAAGCAGGCAGGATCAGTGCTCTCAAGCGCAAAGTCGCAAACGATTTCATCGGGCAAGGTGGATCGCTTTGCTTCTTCAGCGACCGGAACGAACAAGTGGATCGGTTTGGTATGGGTGGTATTCCTGCCGAACGAGACCGCAACCGATAATGATTTGTCGGGAAGCGCATTTGACACGTATGTCCCGGCACCTTCCCGGGACTCCAGATACCCTTCGGCCGTCAACGTTTCATAAGCGAGTATGATCGTATTGCGCGACACTCCGAGCTGCTCGCTCAGGGCGCGACTGCCGGGAAGGCGTGCACCGGGCCGCAGGCGGCCAGATACGATCAATCCGTGGATTTGCTTGAAAACCTGAGCTTGCAGTGACGCAGCCGAAAGGTCAATTTCAAGAGCTAACTGCATATGCAGCTCCTATCATTCGACGGTCGATACTTCGCGAAGTTGGCCGGCCGCAACCGCGTCATTACCCAGCAAGCACTTGGTCCGGAACTCGAGGCGCACCTGCGGCACCTCATAATCTCGAGCAGTTCCTGGGGCGTGCCGGTAAAACGTACCGCTAGGCGCTGCTCGCCGCAAGCATTTCGGGAATCCGCGTGAATTTCTCTCGCGGCTTGCCAAGTGGCAGGCCGCGGGCTCTCTCCGCCCGGTCGATCATTTCCCAATCATGGAAAGATACCGGCCGTATCGACCGCCGCGCCAATAAAGAAACCGACGCCTCGCGACCAGGCTTGGGCTGCGCGTTGAAGTGCGGCAGGTCAGCAAGCAGGGTCGCAACGGTTGCCATGCTATCCGCTCGGTTCGTTCCGATGATGCCAGTCGGCCCACGTTTGATCCAACCGGTGACATAAACCGGAAATCCGTTCGACGATGTCATGGTCGCGCGGCCGTCCTTGTTGGGAACCGTGCCGAGCTTCTCATCAAATGGAATCCCTTCCAGCGGAAGTCCGATGTAGCCGACACTGCGGATCAGCATCCCGGTCTTGATCGATACCATCTTCCCGGTGCCGATCGCTTCCTGGCGGCCGGCCGCCCCAACGAGCCGGGTTCGTTCAAGAACCAGTTCCTCGAGCCTATGCCCTCCACGAGCTTCTCGTGGGCTCAGGAAGAAGTGGACGCGGCAGCATTTCGGCTTTTCCTGCCGACGGGAGGCGAAGGTTCGGAATATCTCAAGATTGCGTGCGCGCACCGGCTCGCGGACGTCGCCCACTTCGGACTTGCATGTCTCACTCAAAAGCAAATCGTCGGAATCTACAAAGGGATCGCATTCGGACAATTGACCGAGCTCGCGCAACTCTTTCGTGGTAAAGCGTGCCTGAACCGGACCTCTGCGCCCGATGAGATGAATCTCGCGGATACGGCTCTCGGCGAGGGCGTCCAGTGCGTGTGATGCGATATCGGTCCTTCGCAATTCATCGGTTGACTTTGCGAGGATTCGACAGACGTCGATTGCGACGTTGCCCTGGCCGATGATGATGGCGGATTCACTTGATAAGTCGAACTCAAGATCCCGGTAGTCGGGATGTCCATTGTACCACCCCACAAAGGCGGTAGCGGCGTGGCTTCCCGGAATATCCTCCCCCGGGATGCCAAGCTTCCGGTCCGTTGCCGCCCCTGTGGCAAAGATCACCGCGTGATAGCAATCTGCCAACTCTTTGAGGGTGAAATCCGTACCGAATGACACGTTACCGATGAATGAAAAGCTCGGATGGCGAGCGATCGATGCAAACGTATCCGCGATATCCTTTAATCGCGGGTGATCGGGCGCGACACCATAGCGCACCAACCCGTAAGGGACGGGGAGGCGTTCGAGAACGTCGACCTCAGTTGTGTGTTCCGACTGCAGCAAAGCCTCAGCGGCGTAGAAGCCACTGGGCCCGCTTCCAACGATCGCAACACGCAAGGGGTTGTTCTCTGTTCCAATTCTGTTCACTGGCAGACCACAATCGTTCGATGCGATTAGGAATAGCCCAAGGCAGCTCGTCGTTCCTCTGCACTTGCCAGGGGCGTTTGCTTACTCCGGATCACGGGTGTGCGGCTCGAGCGTTCTGCGTTGATCTCGACCCACATCTGCTGGTCTTCCGAAAGATCGGCGCTTTCGCTGATGGCGTGAACCGGGCAGGCAGGAACACATGCAGCGCAATCGACGCATGCTATCGGATCAATGTACATGCGCTGATCATCGCCATGGAAACACGCCACCGGACAAACGAGAACGCAATCCGTGAATCTACAGTCGCTACAGTTCCCGGTAACCACGTGGGGCATTGTCGTTCCTCATTCGCACTTCAAGAGAGTGATTGTTTAGCCGCCCGTTACAGCCATGATTCGTGAAATTTTCTCCGGCTTTTCGTTGAACTCGTGGCGCTCCGGCTTTAAGCTCATCGCTGAACGAAGCGCCTCCACTATCTCTTCGTCGCTGGCGCCGCGACGCAATAGTGGACCGAACGCCAGCCGTTCCCGCTGACCGAGACAAAGATACATTGTCCCGTCGGCTGCCAGCCGCACTCGATTGCAGGTGGCGCAAAAATGTTCAGAAAGCGGTGTAATGAAACCGATGCTGAATCGCCCGTCTGGCGTTTTCATGTATCGAGCCGGCCCGCCGCCGGATACGTCGCCCGGGACAAGGCCGCGTTCTTGCTGCAAACGCCGCCGGACCGGTTGGAGGTCAAGGTATTGGGCATTGCGGCCTGTTGTCCCCATCGGCATCGCTTCGATCAGACGAAGAACAAATCCTTGCTCGATGCAGAAATCGACCATGTCATCGATTTCGTCGTCATTCACTCCTCGCATCGCGACCATATTGATCTTTATCGGCGTGAAACCGGCATCTTTGGCGGCCGCGAGCCCTGCCAGGATTTTGTCGAGAACATCCCGGCCGCAGATCGCGGCGACGCGGTCGGCACGAAGGGAATCCAGACTGACGTTGACGCGCCGCACACCGGCTTCTTTCAGTGGTCCCGCGAGGGCTTCCAATCGGGTCGCATTGGTACTCAAGGATAGGTCGTCGATGCCCGGTATTGCTGCAAGACGCGCCGCAAGATTAGGCAAGTCTCGTCGCACGAGTGGCTCGCCACCCGTAAGGCGGATACGCTTCAGACCACGAGGAGCCATAATAGAGATTAGGCGCTCGATTTCCTCGAACCGCAACCAGGAGGCCGGTTCCTGAAACCCGCGAAATCCTTTTGGAATGCAGTAGGTGCAGCGCAAGTCGCATCGGTCGGTAACCGAAAGCCGCAAGTACTCAATTCGGCGCCCGAATGTGTCTACTAGGAGTGGAGCTTGCGATCTCATGATGATGTTGCCGCGATTCTTTGTCGGCATGCGAAGCGCACAACCAAGGATTCATTGGATAGTCCGACCCGAAAGCCCTGTCAGTGAAGTACCGGTGCAAATGAAAGACCTGAGTCCGGCCAGGCAAGCCGGCACCAAGAGATTCGCGACAACCGGTACTCAATTCGCTTGAGTCGTTGGATTTAACTGCGAAAAGGCCGCTCTTGGGGACCGTAAGTCCCAAGCGGAGATGTCCCCTGACCGAACGGTAGAAGGAATATGCCGATGCCTGCCAGCACCCCAACGATGAAGGCGAATACGAAAGAGTTTTTCGGCGGTTGCCCCCACGATTGTCCGGATACCTGCGCGATGCTCTATACCGTGGAGGGCGACAAGCTAATCAACGTTCGGGGAAATCCCAAGCATCCGGTCACGCGTGGCGGGTTATGCGTGAAACTCAACGATTACTCGGATCGCCATTACAACGCGGATCGTGTGCTGTATCCACTGAAGCGCAACGGGCCGAAGGGCAGCCGCGCCTTCGTGCGGATCAGCTGGGATCAGGCGCTGGCAGAAATAAAACAGCGCTGGACGAAAGTCATCGCCGACGATGGCGCGGAAGCCATTTTGCCCGTCAGCTATCTCGGCAATGAGGGTCTCGTGCAGGGCCTGACGGTCGGCGATGCGTTCTTCAACAAACTCGGCGCCACGGTTTGCGAGAAGACCTATTGCGCTTCCGGTTCTTCCACGGCATGGCTCCTCACCGTTGGACCCACCAATGCGCTGGACCCGGAAAGCTTCGCCCACTCGAAATATATCATCATTTGGGGCTGCAACACGCTCAGCACCAACCTGCATCACTGGCCTTTCGTCATGGAGGCGCGCCAAAAGGGTGCAAAAGTCGTTGTGATCGACCCGTACAGGTCGCGGACTGCCAAGCAGGCCGATTGGCACATCGCGCCAAAGCCGGGGACCGATGGCGCTCTTGCAATGGCCATGATCCAGACGTTGATCGCAGAAAACCTCGTCGATCGCGACTACGTCGACAAGTATGTACTGGGGTTCCCAGAGCTCAAGGAGCACGCGGCTACCTGCACGCCAGAG
>Ga0307510_10004644_pt1 | contig 16196 bp, 5 predicted proteins | sample 12_EM_MG_FD_207224 | JGI IMG/M metagenome (GOLD analysis project Ga0307510, IMG submission 207224) | Populus trichocarpa ectomycorrhiza microbial communities from riparian zone in the Pacific Northwest, United States - 12_EM | ecosystem: Host-associated > Plants > Roots > Unclassified | place...
CATCACATTATAGCCACAAAAGGATAATTTAAGTGTAGATGAGTTCATATTATAAATGAGAGTTTCATGAAGGTAATTTAAACTTTAATTTTGCAAAAAAAAAAAAAGATAAATCGTGGCTCGAAATATTTTTTATTCGATTTGTTTCAAATTTTTAGATCGATTAGAGCATGTTAAGGGGTTATAAATGAATGCATTGAGGTTTCTATGATATTTGTTTTTTGCTATATTTAAGTGAGAACAAGTTTAAAAATAAGTTTTGGTGGTCTCTAAACTTGGATAAATAAAAAATACACTAATAGATGATATGTCATTCACATAAGGATATAGACATAGACATATCTTATATCCTATAAAAAACAACTTTAGCGGATTCAAGTCTTTTGTTGTTATTTTTCAGAAAAAAAAAAAAAAACAAAGCATGCTTCCTATCTTTTAGGCCTAGCCAGGTGAATTGTTTTTAAATGACCCTTTAATTTTTTTTAAATAGTGTTTTTTTTAATTATTTTAAATAAAATACACTACAAATAAAATTATTAAAAAAATTCCAATTGTGCCATTATCTTCACTTAACATTGTAGCTTTTATGTTACTTTTAATGATCACTTTGTGAATTATTATATATGAACCTACCATACAATTGTTTTTATAGAAAAATACGCTCATGAATATTTAATGAAAATAATAATTATAAAAGCTTCATATAATATTTTTAGATTAATTATTATTTTATGTTTTTCTACAATTGTGCTCAAATTATCAAGTCATAATTCTTTTTATTAAACTTATTTTTCAAATCAAGATAAGTTTTTTTAAAAAAAACAATAATTTTGATAAAAACAAATACATGTTCAAAATAAAAAGCGGTACATAAATAAGGCAAGGATGTTTTAATTTAAGAAATATATTATTTTCTCCTTAATTCAAATCATTAAAAGTTTACAAATATTTATGTTAATTACTTTTATTTTTACTAAAAAAATGATGTAAATAAAAAAAGACATGTTTCTGTCTACAAAAACAAATTCATGAATAAGAAAAATAAGTTTTTATCTAATAAAAAATATTTTTTAGAATTTAAATATTTTTCTCTGTTATAAATATCAATTTTAATTATCATAAAATTAAATAAAAAATATTTTGAAAATTGTCCACTGACATTACATAAGCATGGTGACCGGTTATATCCAGAGAATAAATGTTACTCCAAAACGAAACAAGCATTGACAATTGTTAAGCAAATAAGATAGTGACGGGGACCAAATAAGACAGTGACCGGTAGCGTTAAAGTTGTTATCTTCTAAAATGTTTTTTTTTTAATATATAATTTTTTTTATATTAATAAAATAAAATAATAAAAAAAACACTAAATTTTTTTAATTTCAATCAATTTTTTGCAAATCACAAAATATGGCTGTAACTATAAAAACAAACAGCTCAAAGTGAGCAAGTGAGGACCCACATTTTTATGGTGACTTGATTACAGAATTGAAGTAATAGAAATATCGCTTTCTCTTCATAAATTCCGTTTGCCCTCTTCCACACTACTCTTTGGGTAGATTTCTGTTTCACTCCAGGTCTGTTAAAGTGTCTGTTAATAACTCTGGTATTGCTCGTGTTCAGTTCTTCTATCATTGTCAGCATTTGTTTTAGCAAATCTTGAGTGAAACACAATTTTTTTTTTGTATGGTAGTGTTATTATTTAAAGTATTTTTTATTTAAGAATGTATTAAAGTAATATTTTTTTTATTTTTTAAAAAATTATTTTTAATATTAGTACATTAAAATTATCTGAAAATATAAAAAAATAATTTTAAATAATTAAAAAAATTAAATTTTATGCAATTTCAAACACATGGGAAATGAAATTCATGAAGAGACAGCGATCCTTCACTTGAATTTTGTAATCCAGACACCATAACAACAAGGGGTACCCATCACATAGTTGTCTATTCAAATATTTACCACTGCAAATTACCATCTTAACCCTATTTCGAGAAAATAACCCTTTGTTATTTAACCAAAAAACAAATAAAGAAAGGAAAAATCCAAGGAATTAATGGAAGCCACGTTGTCTAACGCCCCTCCTCTCGGAAAGTCGAGAAGCATAAGAAATAATCCTCACTCGCACGCACATTTACCGAGGACCGCCACGTCAATAAATAAAAAAACGAAGGCCAATCCAGTATTTGGACGGACAGTCTCTCTGTACAGAAAATGATATTTGTTTGTCTCGGTTTTGAGTAAGAAAACGAATGGCTTGTAGAGGTGGCAATGTAATGTAATCCCTCTCTCCCTCCCTGTTCGTCTCTCTCCCTCTCTCCCTCTCTCTCCCCAATCGTTTTAGCTTAGCTCTGAAAATTAAAATAAATTAACATAAAAGGCCAGTGTGTGTTTGTTCATCTCAGGCAGTTAAGCTGCTCCTTTCTTCCTCACCCACCCCTTCCTTCCTTCGTGCATTCATTCTTCATTCAATCTGAACACATAACTACCAATACTAATACTGCTGCTGTATCAGTCAGTAGTGGAGGAGAATCTTTAATTTGAGTGAGTGAGAGGAGAAAACAAGAATAATACTAATAATAATAAGAAGAAGAATGCCTTTGGTTCGGTTTGAAGTGAGAAATGAGTTGAGGTTAGGACAGGGTGAGCTGTGCAGAGAAGCAAACCGTGAAGAAGATCCAAAAGCCGTGCTTGATGCTGTTGCTGCTGCTGCTTTGGTTGGGATCTTGCGTCAACTAGGCGATCTTGCCGAGTTTGTACCTTTTTTTTTTTTTCTTTTTGTTCAGTTGCTGTTTTTTGTTCTCAAAAAGATATTTGAGTAATATGTTCTTAAAACAGGTAACTGTACTATTAAATTCAACCAAACAATGAAGAATTGGTGATTGGCCTGCTTAATTGCTTTGGAGGTTTCATTCTTAATTTAATGAAATGAGCAATCATTTAGTGATTCTTAATCTATTATGGCTACTGGATGGAGTTTTTTTTGTTAAAATTACATTATATATCGATCGCCTTAACATTGGATATTCATAATACTTTTTCACACGCGAAAGGGACTGCTGTAGGCTATTTGGCTGTCGCATATCCGTAGTGCAAGTACGATTTTAGGTTTGTTTTCCTGTGAGTATTTTTCATCCCAAGGAGCACAATTGTCTTCCCAATTAGATCCTTGTTCTAATGGCTTTTATGTGTTTATATCAAGCACTATATTGTCATATATAAAGGATTCCACAGATTGACTGTGAGGGTTGATTTAATTTTGGCTACAAAATCTCAAATAAATGGCTGATCTAACTAAACATTAATATAATTTTCTCATTTATTAGATTATTGTTGTGCATTGTTGACTATCTGAAGGTATTGATTGAAACAGCATATTTGACCTGGTTCTAGATTTGCAGCAGAGGTTTTCCATGGCTTACAAGAGCAAGTGATGTCTACAGCTTCTAGAAGTCATAAATTGATGGTTCGTGTGCAAAACATTGAAGTTGCACTCCCTCCTCTTGAAAAGGTGGTGCTTTCCCAAACAAGTCATATACATTTTGCGTACACAGCTGGTATGGCTCGTTACCTGATATAAAAGCCATGCTCTATTTTTATTTAGCCTCTCCCGTGACTTTCTGGTTTGAATCAATCTAGTATACTCTGGCTTTGTCTTGGCTGAAGCCTGTTCGGTTATCATATCTTTTTTCACTGTTCACTGCCACCTTAGCAAAGCAGTTACCACCTTGACAATTAGAGTTTAGAAGCTAATCACGAGTTTGGATCATTATCTGTCCAGAAAACTTCGATGGTTTCCAGTACTTTGGAATTCAATAAATATGTGTATCTATTGGCACAAGTTTTCAGAGCATATGAAAAACTTGTAGATGTTAGAAAAGCTCCATTGCCCTTCATTCTTTTGTTGATGCTCAAGTTGTTTTTGGTAGCTTACTTCACCCCATAAGCCGCAATCAAGTTTCTTTTGCTGTTATTTTTGCATCAATATCTAGTTATTCAAATGCTGACAAAAAGCAGCTACCTTGCAGGTTCTGAGTGGCACCCTTGTATTCAAAATGAACAAAATCATTTCATCTACAATGACCTGCCACGATTCATTATGGATTCCTATGAAGAATGTCGTGATCCTCCACGTTTGCACTTGCTCGACAAGTACGCTCATTCCTCATTCCTCTCTCCTCACTCTCCTGAGCGACTGGTTTGTTTGAATGATGAAGCAGTTTGATCCTAGATACTAAATCCTTTTGGTTTCACATTCAGATTTGACACTGGTGGGCCAGGGTCTTGTTTAAAGAGATATTCAGATCCGACCTTCTTTAGGAGAGCATCTAGTAATGCCACTGAACCAGATGCTGTGAAAGTTCCAAAAGATAAGAGAGCTAGGGAAACCAAGGTATTTTACTTCTGTAACAAATTTCAACTATTGTGAGAAGTGCTTCTTTCTATTGATCTTGTGATATAGCCTTGATTTTATTTAGTCAACTAGTTTTCTCTATAATCACAAGCAACAGGGAAACTGTTTAAACTTCAACACCACATATAGTCAGTCACACGTTCCTCCAATTTTTCTATTTGAAGTGCAAGCATGCTTGCTCATTATGTTGACTACTCAGATTTTCAGTGAGATCTTAATTTATTTACTCCTCCCGCAGCGTATATTTAATTTAAATACTTGCCCGAGCACTATTTTTCCACCCTCTAATTTTACTGATTAATGTCAAAATGGACAGAAAAAACATTCATCACAGAGGAACAGAGACTCGGCCCATCATGCATCAATGTCAAATCATAGTGGCAGGTATTGCATCTTTACAAAGGGAGCTAGTGCTGCCATGTGCAGTTTGATGAAATTAATGTGTACATGGTATTTGGCTCTGCAGAATGCAGTTTACTACTCCAACTATTAATGGACAGACCACTCCTTCTCATACGGCCTCTACAACTGACATGACATTAAAATATGACGCGGGTGATCCTTCAAATTCTTTTGATTCAAGAACTGGTTCAGGGTATGTTGAATGTGTGTTCCAACTAAATTCCTCAGTGCGAGCTGAAGAAGATGGACTGAAGGAATTCTCTTCAAGTTTCATGAAGCGCAATGATGTTCGTGGTTCAGTTTTTCCCGACGGACAACCTGACATTGCAGATAACAATTTTCATCACATTTCTTCACCAGAGCAGATTGCTGCCCTTAGTTCTTCTTGTGTTACTTGGGATGAAAAGGCAGAAATAGTAGAGCCTAGAGGTCAACATGGTGATGAAGTTTCAGAAATGCATGCTGCAGAGTCTGACCTAGATACACAGGATGGATTGACTGCCAATCTTAAAAATCCTAATCCTCAAAATATTGTTCTTGATGATGCAAATACTCCAAAATCAAGCTCTAGTAACAGCCAGCTCGACGAGGTTGAAAGCGAACCAGATGATTTCATGGATGCATTGAACACCATTGAGTCAGAATCTGAAAATGATAGTGATTGCCAAACAAAACATGAAGTTGAGCAATTTTCCTCCAATGTTGACAATGAAGTAGAGGAGACAATACACAAGGTAACAGCACATATTTCAGACCATCATCCATCTGAATATGAATCCCGTACCTTATCCACTTCCTCGAATGAAAACATTCCCTGTGAATCACCCAACTCAGTTTCCTCAAAGAGTTTTGCCCATGAACAGGAATATCATATTTCTGGAAAATCTTCCAAGTTAGACAGTTCACCAGGCATCAAATTTTCTACAAGTGCTGATGCCATTGATAATTCAAAAGTAGAATTTGTTAGTGATCCATCATCTTCTGTCTCTGCAACTTCAATTTTAAATGTACAAGAACCACTGAGCAATAAATCCATAAGAAGTTCCAATAGGTCTCAAGAATCCCAGGCTGATTTTTCCAGTGTTCATTCTACGACATTCTGGACAAATGGTGGCCTTTTAGGACTTGAGCCTTCAAAGCCTCCAGATTTTGCCGTATCAAATGCCACGAGTCCAGATTATGTGACCAGAAGTGAAGGTGAGGCAGGGCTGCCTCCAAATCACACTTCCATGTCAAGCAATGATGGAGGAGCACCTGGAAGATTGATCAAGGATGCAGGAAACATGGAAAGGGTTCCAAGTTCCAAAGGCTCCTCATCATTGCAGGAGGATCAAGGGACCAAAGTAGAAAAACCTGGTGATTTTCATCATGGAAATAAATATAGTCCTAGTTATGAGGATGGACAGAAAATTACCACTGCAGTAACACCAGGAAATGAGTCGCAGCATGATTCAGACTCCAAAGTGACGCCTATTGAGTCCAGTCAGGATAATGATGAAAATTCATCACAAAGGCATGGATTTGGACATGGGTTACTTGTTAATGGTTTTAGTAGAAAGATGTCATTGGTCCATGATGGTGAATGTGAACCAACTAGGTTACTGAGAACTAGTACATTAGAGCAGCAGAGCTGGCGAAATGAAGTTACACATCAAGCAACTCCAGAGAAAGCATACAATGAGCAGTTTGGAAGTAAATATTCTATTGATTCACTTATGTCTTCACCACCATTGGAACATATGAAAATATCTTTCCACCCTATCAATGGCTTTGAGGATTCTAAACTGAAACTGAAGTTTCCTGATGGGAACCACTGTAATGCAAGCATTAGAGACATGTTTCCATCATTTCAATTGATTCCGGAGACTGCTATTCCACCGCGCCATGTGGGTTCTGAATCTGATGATGATACGTTCTGTAGATCATCTCCTTATATGTCTGATGATTGTCTTAGCCATGACTCTGAATCACATTCTGATCAGTGGGAATCTGACGAGTCTCCTGAAAGCAAGGACCATGAGTTGTATGATGCTTCGCGCAGAATATTTCCAGGTGAATCTTTTTCAAGCTCACCGCAGCCTGGGGAAGCTGGCAATAATGGTATTTGCGTTGACAGGGGACTTCCAGGCATGTATACTGAGAATGGTGCAGATGATCTATCTGCTTCATTGGATCTGCCATGTTTTGATGCCATGAACCCTGTAGTGAATGGAAAAACAAGGGATAATTTAGTTCAAACGAATCAAATAGAGTTGGAGCATCTTAACGATTCCACTCCATTGCCACCACCTCTTCCTCCAGTTCAATGGAGAGTTTCAAAGCCCCACTCTGGTATATCAGAAGGCAAACAACATTCTCTATCCAAAGCTCATGAACATGCATTTGATATAAAACCTTTGGAATCTACTGTGCCCCAGCAACCTAAGCCTGCCCCAGCTGTTGAACAGAAAATGAAAGAGGATACTATTGCATTTAAACCTAAAAGCAAGGTATAATGACATTCATACAATAGTATATCTATTTGTTGGCTTCAATCTATTTCATTTTATCACAACGAGGAACATGAACTAAATCTTTGCCATGGGATTCTGTGTCTGCAGCAACAGGACCAGCAGGAGTTCAATTGCCAGAAAGAAGCTAATCAATCTGCAAATGGCAAGGATATAGATGAAAAGGAAGATTTCTTGCATCAAATCAGAACCAAAGTGAGTTTAGCCTCTTTTTTTCCTTCACTGTTGTTTGGCTGCTCCTGTAATCCAAGCATTGAGAATTGATTATAGCATGTGAGATGAAATTGAAATGACAAGGCGGAAAAAAAGAGAGATTAGTTACTGATAGCTTCAATATATTTTCAAAAAACAGTATGGCTGGCTACCTGCATTATTTGAGTATTGAATGTCAACTTGACAAATCTTGCACATTGTTAATGATCTACTTGTATGACAACTGAAGGACTGCATATGTTGGTTCTTAGACGACCTTGGTGCATGTTAAGAACCAAAAGCTCAGGATGTATATTTGTGTTCTGGGAGATAAAACTGAATGAAACTTGGCACCTATAATCTATGATATGATGACAGTATATTTATTTAGCTTACTCCTCCCAACTGCTGATCCATAATTTCTTTGATGAATCTCTATAACATTCTCGTAAATTGCAAAATGGATTCTGCTAATGAGAAACTAGGATCAAACAACCTTTCTCACTACCAACATTCAAAAGAAGCACTTTTCTAGCTCATCACCTGTATTGTTCACCTAACATTTCTTCAGAGTCATCTCTAATCCATTCATTTCAGTGTAGCATGAAAATTTCTACCCACATTCAACTTCAAGTTCTCCCCCACCATACAAGCTCGGTACCAAATTTAATAAATATCCTTTAATATCACCACTGTTAACCAGAAAAGTAGAGAAGTTCCAAGATGAGTAGGAGATTGATAGTTGTGATGGAACCGAAAGGTAAAGGCTTTATTGAGTTTCAACGGGTTATGTACTTACTAGTTGCTGTGTGATGAGAAAATTATGAGTTCTAGCACTCACGAGTTTTCCCTTTATTCTTTGTTGTGCCACTGCAGTCATTCACTCTGAGACGCACCGCAACAGCAAAGCCTACTACTCTCTTCTCAGGTCCCACTGCGAGCAACAAAGTCAGTGCTATTTTGGAGAAAGCAAACGCAATCCGCCAGGTATTCAATTTCTCTCTCTTTCCTTTCATCCTCCTTCTGGTTAAATTTGTTTCTCTTGTTCTGGTCAACATCAACAAATTAAAACTGAAAAACATGCCAGGCTGTTGCGAGTGATGATGGGGAAGATGATGATACTTGGAGTGACACTTGATTAATAGGTCGTTGTGCAAGTTCGTCAGAAACAAATTCTCTTATTCCTGAATTACTGAAGCTGCTGGGTTGATCACTTTGAAAATATGTTGATAATTGGACCCACTTTATCATCTTGGAAGCTGTGCAGGTTCATAAGAAGAAATTCTCTTGTGATTTTGAGTTGGTTAAGCTGGAGTGATGTCATATTATCATGTTATGTATATGTGAATAATCCCAGTTTCATCGTGTAATTAATTTCTAGCGGTTTTTTTTGTAGTGCTTATTGCGGATATTTGCAGTAATTTTGTAGTTAGGATTGAATGTATAAACCATGGGATAGGCTACTAGGTCTCTTATGATGTATCTTTCTTCCCCGGGCATTGATTATTCATGCATGATGCCAGAATAAGTGAGCTCCAAAAGGTTAGGTTTCCTACTTTTTATCATTTGGCATTTGCTTGCAATGGCGATCGCTGTTCATACCGTTTATTTTCCACGGGACCAGCAATTGTCTCCGTCTATTCTGCTGTTTTCTTGGACTTGCTGGCGCGTATCTTAACACACCAGACCAGTTTATTGTCGGAGCTGGGAACATGGTTGTAAACTTGCCGATCGAAAAAAACAACATTTTGGGAATAATCAGATTGAACTGGCTTCATCGGTTTTGCAAATTATCCAATCTTGCATCCCTTTATGATTGAAGGGATCACCTAAATTAACCAAAACCTCAAGGAACTCGAAGTTATCGTTTTAAACAAAAATCAATAAATCAGCTATTGCTGGTAATATGGTTTTTTTTTTCAAGATCAATTAGTTTATTGTTGAATTAATTGGGGTCACATTGATCTTTTAATATTTTTAAACACGATGCAATAACTAAATTATTCTTGAAAAAAAAGTTGAAGTGGAGGGGTTTTCTTGTATTTCTATTTTGGCATGCATAACTCACGCACCAATATGTGGAGTGCCTTCGTGCCCTTTGAGTGGTGCGTGAGGCATCTCCTAACGGCCAAACTATAGTTATTAAACCCAAACCGGCGCGGCGGGTCGACCCGGTAGCTGGACCGGTTCGGGTTTGTTAAAAGACCGATCAGTGCAACAACTCGGCAAAACCCGGTCAACCCGGCGGGTTGACCCATAACCCGGGCGAGACCCAATGCTTTTTTTCTTTTCAAATCTGGTTTCTGTCCTTCGGACTCCCTTCTTATTTCTTCATCTTCTCTACAATGAGTTGTTGTTAGCAGTGAAGAAGAAGAAGGGAGAGGGCAGCTGGAGGCTGGTCGAAGGAGAGAGAGCCGAGTCTCGGTTTAGCAGAGATGAGGGAAACTGGAGATGGCGTCTGTGGGGCTGGTCTCCTGTGTCAGTGGGCGGCGACTCTTGTTTGGCCAAGAGATGGAGGCGGCTGATGAAGAAGAAGGAGGGGCTCTCTAGTTTGGGCCAAAAAGCCAGGGGGAAGACTAAGAGAGGGATGAGGGAAGTTGTTGCCAGGCATCTGTGGCAGCCGCTTTGACCTGGAAAAGGGAAGCTGTGGCTGGTTCTGGGAGAGAAAATCCATGCTTATTCGAGGAATTGTCGTCTGATAGTCGGTGGGAATAAAAGGGTTGGCTCTCAAGATGGTGATGTCGCTAGCAGTGGTGGCAGAGGGCATGCAAGCTGTTGCAGGTAGATGTGAGCTGTTGTTTCTGTGGTTTGTTTTTGGTTTGTGGTGTTCTGATTGAAATCTTTCTATACAGTAAGGGAGTCATTTGAGAGGAGACTGTAGAAAAAAATAAGTCTAACTGATGTCATCTTTGACTTCCAGCATCTAACTTGAAACCCCAGCTCTCTTGCCACTGCAACTTAGACACTTGTATTGCTTGATGTGCTCAGCTTTAGCAGGTGTAATATTGATGCATTAAATTTAAATAATTTTTTTTTTAATTTTTCCGGATTGATCCGGGTTAACCCGGGTTGACTCGAGTTGACTCATAAAATCCAAGACTCGGCTTCTTGATCGGGTTAACCTCCGAATCGGGTTTGATAACTATGGGCCAAACACCGTCTTCTACGATGATGTTGAAAGCAACTCAACATCCTTTTCCTAGTAGTTGTGTTTAGAAAAACTAATTCATCTGTAATATTTATATTATCTATACCGACTCAACCTGTCAAAATTGATAGTGGGTCAAAAAACCTAATAAATAGATATCACGAGTTGGGTGTGTGTTAGGATTTTTAAAACCCGCCCAACCCATATAACCTAATGTAAGTAACTCTAGTCCTTGGTACAAATAATATTTTTCCTTCACATACTTAATTACTTATCAATTTTTGTCTCTTTGTATAATTGATGCTTTTTTGTAACTTGATATTTTTTTAAAAGATCATCAAATAATAATGGAATTACTATGTCCAACCTGTAATATCTACAAAAAAAAATTTCAAGAAAAAAAAATAGATCTGAATAATATTTTGTAAAATATTAGAAGTTAAAGTAGAATATAATTATAGGTCGAAAAGTAGGAGCATAAACACTCCTACTTTTCGGTGGTCATGAGCATAAACACGACAATGCAACGGTTAAGCTTAGGATTTTTTTAGGTGTTTGGATAAATGGGATATACAACGTTTAATAAGTATTACTAACATGATGACATCCTTGCATTATTTTGGAGGTCCGAGAATTTCATTTTTTTCCTCAAACATATAAATTTGTTATTTTTAATTATTTAGCATTTTTGTTTACCTCAAGAATGAACAAGAAGAACATGAAAATATATATACAAAAGAAAGCAGAAAATTAGCAAATTAATGATAGCTAGGGTGTCATCAATTTTTTTTAAGAATTATGAAATATTTCAAACTATAAAATATCAAAATAAAACAATACTAAATCTAGATATATCAAAATATAGTACTTTGACATTCAATTTTTATTAGGATAACTAGTAAGCTAAGACACATTGAGATTCAGGAAAGAGGCCCATAAAATTTAATTCATATATAAAACATAACAATTTATAGAAAATTAAAATAAAAGATGCTATCTGAACAGAACATAACAAAAGCCTCCCTCCAACTACTTAGAATCTAAAATAGCATTGAGGAGATCGCAGACAACCCTACCACATGCCTCACTTCTTCTTCTCACCACCTCCAGCAGCCCTGTCGGTAAAAATACACCAAAAGAAAATAAGAAGCCTTTTCCAGCCAGCATAAAAGCTTGGATTTCAAGTGAATTTACCAATATATCAAAAGCAAGCAACGATCCTAGATCCCTAGAATGTACCTCATCTTGCGGAGAACATTAGACATCTCCTCACGCTTCCTCTTAGCCCTCTTGTGCGTGCCCAGCTTTCTTTTAGCTACCTTCAAAGCACGCTTGTCCTTGCCAACCTTGAGAAGCTCAGTGATCCTCTTCTCATAAGGTGCAAAACCAGCAACTTCCCTGATCAAACTCCTAACAAATTGCACTCTTTTGCTGGTTTTCTGCACTCCAGACAAGCATAAGAAGAGACAGTATCATAACCAGCCACTTTATGCAAAAGCAATATGAAAAACAATTGTCTCATTAAGCACATTGTAATTATTATGATGCCCAAATGTACATCTTATGTTCCAAAGACAAATCCAAGGACGGATAGGAACACAATTATAAGCAAAAAAATTACAAAACTACTAATGTATTCAAACAGTATCACACAAAAATTCAGTCTTACACTCAATAAAAGAAATAAAATATAATACACCTCCAAAATCAGATAAAATAAATACTGGAGTTAATAGGAAATAGCAAGACCAGAACATAAATATGAAAAGCAATCTCAGTGAAGCTTGGTGAAATAACCTACTCCTTTGCGATCAGAGGGTCGTGGAGCTAGCTCCTTCTTGGTCACAATGTGCCCCTTGTTCAATCCCACAAAAAGGCCAGTATTTGGCTGTTTGGGAGCCATTGCCTAAAAAAGAAAATATGAACTTAATATCAAACACCTTATGGTAAACAATCAAACCAACATGACAATAACAAAATCCCTGAAATATTTGTAATCAGTATCTGACACAACTATTATCTGACACAACTATGAACCAAAAACCTTCCCAATAACAATTTATACTGCAGACAACAGCAGAACATTACGCATTTTCAAAACTAGAGAACAAGTAGACCATAGACAAACAGTTCAAAATATTTGGTTATACATATGAAATAGCAAACCAAATATTAGCATAAAAGTATGCATCCACATTCCACACAGAGAAGTTCTCCAATCACAGTATTGAGTCCTGCCACGTCCCAAGTTTCCATCCAACCGTCAGAGTCCTCGGTTAAGACTTCATGACCTTGATTACCACCTTAAAAATGTTACATCTATTTTGAAAACAGCCGAACGCCTAAATCCACAACCCCTCAAAACCCCAAAATAGAACGCCATAAAATATGAGAAATAGAAAGAAAAAAAGTACTGATAATCATTCTGCTTGAGCTCTACAAATGAAATGGTTTTTCATCAAATTAAATCATAGACAGACAACCAGGACCCCTCTCTACGTCAAGTTTATATGGTGCTGATACAGCCATTACAAATGACCCAAATACGCAAAATTGAACTTATAAGCAGTCACTACAGAGAACCTGAATGGGTTTTCAAAACTAAACCCAAAAGGCTCCGATTCAACAAATAACAGGCTCATCAGCAATAAACAGAACGAAGTATCGTTTCCATTTTATACAAAAAAAAAATGCTTAGAAAATATATACACGCACATTTACGTCTTTAAGCACATCAAAGCATAGAAACATGAAAAATAGATCAAAAGGGAGAGAGAGTTGAAGCACCTCAGGCTCAGTGTGAAGGTTGCTGCAGCGACGAATGTGAGGCGGAACGGATGTTTGAATTAGGGTTTTAGGGCTGGCGTTGGTTTTGTACAGGGCTGGCCCATTTTTGTGTGTGTTTCTTTATTCATAAATGGGCTAATACCTTCTCCAAACCCAAGTTAACTCTGGAACTCTAATTCTGGGTCATGCTCATGGAGACAACAATTCATTGATTATAATAAATGTTGGGTATTGATTAAAATTAATAGAGATTAATTAGGTGGCTAATCACACCCAGAAAATGAATAATCGGTGGCGAGTCCTTGTTCTTTTCACTTTTTTCTCTCGTCTAAAGTGGTCCCTCTCGCCCCACGCGTCTGGACAGGTTATCACAACCTATAGCTTGGGAGACATTATTATTCCAACGGGAATGGAATTAAAGGCTTGGTGGAAAATGATTAACCTTTCTTTTTTGGATGAAGGCATGTTCATGAGTAAATTAGTTAAGTTTTGATGAAAAAGGAGATGGTGAGATTGATTATATAAGTGAATATAAATAACTTATAAGTGAGAGTGTCACTTCATAAAGCCAAATAAGTGATTGAGTGCAAAAAATTAGGCAGAAATAATGACTTTCACAACCATATATAATATTGACGGAATTTTCAGTATTTAATTATTAATTCTATCAGGAAAAAATAAACACTTGGTTATAGATTCACAAATGATAGCTGGTCATTGAAATATATATCATTGATGATTTTTATTTTGTTAGTTATTTTGTTAGTAATATAATTATCAATAAATTTATATTAGTTTGTTAGTAATTCTATCGGTGAGTATGATATATTATAAATAAAATAACTCGTTGGTAATTTCATTAGTGATTGAATTTATATTACCGACGAAATTAATCCATCGAGATTCACATACTGCCAATGGAAAGTCCTGTAATTTTTTTGAAACTTTCTGAGGGATTTAATCCATCGGTAATTCCATTTGTAATTGTCAATTGTAAAATTCTGTAATTTTTTTCTAATTCTCTATAATTTTTTGAGTGAATTATTTTGTCGATCGTTCCATCTGTAATTGTCAATGACAAAGTCTTGTAATTTTTTTTCAACTTCCTGAAACTTTTTTAGAGGCTTATTTCATTGATCATTTCATTGGTGACTCAAAAGTCCTTCAGTAATTCCATCAGTATTGTATTTGATATTTAAAAAATTAAAATAAACAAAATATAAGAAATTAAAAGAAATAAAACTAAAATAAAAAACTAAATTTTTATTATTAATTTAAAAATACATTATTGAATACAATTTATCTATTGGATCGAAACTTAAGGAGGATGAAGAGGCAGAGGTGGATCTTTTCCAAGACTAGGTGGGTGACGAGGTAGACCATATATACCATCGAGGCTCAATAACAACTCCTCGTATAATCACTTAAGTTTAGCTGTCTCAGACTTAAGTTGGGTTATCTCAGCACAAAGTTAGGTCGTTTGAGCTTTAACTTGTTATCATACAATCGCCTAGATGACCGAAGATTGGGAGCTCGAACCCGATTGTGAGGAACCAATGATCAATATACTACGCCTTTTCCGCATAATCTTGGTTGTAGTGTTTAAGATACCGTAAACTTGATTTTTGTTAGGTCTACCAGATGATCCTGCTTCTCACACATTTGACAATTCTGTTGTAATCGACCTCACTTAGCTCATGCTCTAACTTAATGGTGAATACTTGTGTAACGACTAATAATTTACCGTGATTTATGCACACATTCCATAATGGTTGGTCAAAATCTTTCAAAAAATCAAAAACTCTAGCCGCGTCTGCATTTGTTTTTCATCTATGATTGAACATTCACCTACATCACCCTGATTTATTCTCATTGCATCCATAATAATACTCATATAACGATTGCTATTGTCATCTATAACTCTATGCATGTTGTTAGAAATAGAAGTTGACTTAACAATTCTTTCCATCATAGCCTTGTAAGGAACATATTGTTCTTCATGTGCAAACCAACACAAATATTTTTTCATGAACACTTTTTTTATATATAATAGATGCATCATAATAACGTCAACATCAAGAAACTTTTTATTTTTACACCTCTTACATGGACATCTAATACCACATCCACTAATATTTTTCAGAATTAGAGTGCGTAATTAATAAAACCCTCAACTCCATTACAATAATCCATCATGCGCAATTCTTCGAGTGAAACTCGATATATTCAAGAATAATCATTTATTACTTATATGAAATCTATATAGAATATTGATGACAACATGCATTAATTAATAATATGAACTAAACAAATTATTAGTACTCAACTAATTAACTATCATTAATTCAACTCAAACTTATTCAATCTATTTTAATAGTACTCTTAAATCATTATCAATTTTCTCCAAAAAATCAAATTCCTCCAAATTTACTGAAATTTTAAACTTGACAATAAAATTGACAAAATGTGAGACGTGCCCATTAAATAAGCTATTATTTATTTCATTATAAAACACCTAAATTATAAAATCAAACTCAATTTTATCAAATGACAGACAAATATAATTTTTTAAAATCTCAAGCAAACCTTAATATGTACAAATTGTACATTCATACAACATGTTTTTACAAAAAAGAAGAAGAAGAAGAAGCTATAAAACAAGTAAACACACAAAAAAACTAAATATGCCACATAAAATACTAAAAAATTAACATTTTAAAAATGGGTTTTAACAAAAAAA
>Ga0307510_10004645_pt1 | contig 16196 bp, 12 predicted proteins | sample 12_EM_MG_FD_207224 | JGI IMG/M metagenome (GOLD analysis project Ga0307510, IMG submission 207224) | Populus trichocarpa ectomycorrhiza microbial communities from riparian zone in the Pacific Northwest, United States - 12_EM | ecosystem: Host-associated > Plants > Roots > Unclassified | place...
GGAGCCCTGGACGGCAGGAATGTCGCGCTGCAGCACACTGTCGACGAGCAGCGAACCGATGCCCGGCCACGAGAATAATTTCTCGACCACGACGGCCTGCCCCATCAACGCGCCGAATTGCAGGCCGATCGTCGTGAGAATGATGACGAGCGCATTGCGCATCACATGCCACTTCACGACCCGGGTCTCGCTCATGCCCTTCGAGCGTGCCGTCCGGACGAAATCCGCGGTCATGATCTCGAGAACCGCAGCGCGCGTCGTCCGTGCCAGCAGCGCCATCGGCGAGACACCGAGCGTCACCGCAGGCAGGATCAGGTATTTGAGCCCGCCATCGCCATAGCCAAAACTCGGCAGCCAGCCGAGTTTCAACGCAAACAGGTACATTAGCAGCAGCCCGAGCCAGAATTTGGCCATTGAAAGCCCCGACACCGCCACGACCATCGAGATCGTGTCGGCGATGCTGCCCGGCCGCAACGCTGCGATGAAGCCGAGCGGCACGCCGATCACGATGGCAAACATCATGGCGGCGAATATCAGTTGCAGCGTTGGCCACATTCGTTTCGCGATCATGGTCGTGACCGGCTCGCGCGTCCGGAACGACGTCCCCAAATCGCCTGTCGCGAGCTTGGCAATGTAGGCGCCGAAGCGGATGTAGACGGGATCGTCGAGACCGAGCTGCTTTTTCATGCGCTCCACGACCTGCGGGTCCGCCGCACCCCGGCCATCATCGCTCATGCTCGATACGATGCTGCCCGGGACGACGCTGAACAGCACAAAGATCGCCAGCACGACAGCCAGCACGGTCGGAACGGTTTGCAGGATTCGACGGATCAGGAAGGAGAACATTGGAACTGTTCCTCCCTCCCTCCATCATTTTTGCGATGGAGGGGAGGGCGAGCGCGTGTCACTTCGCGGGCGAGGTCTCATCGACCCAGAGGTCTTCGACGTTTTGATGGGTCAGTTCCGTCGCGTTCAACTGGACGCCCTTGAGCCACGGCTGCACCGCCATGACCGCCTTGTTGTAGTTGAAGAACCAGACCGGCGCTTCGTCATAGAGCAGGGCATTGGCCTTTTGCAGCAGCTGGACGCGCCTGGCGGCGTCGTCGGTCTGCCCGGCCTCATCGATCATCTTGTCGAAGTCCGCGTTCTTGAAGCTCATGTAGTTGCAGGCCGATTGCGGCGTTGACGAGTAGAAGCATTTGAGGGCTGCCTGGGGATCCGGACCGGTCGACTGGGAATAGATATAGGCCTGGAAGTCGCCCTTGCGAGCGAGCTCCGCCAGCACCGCGGTCTCGACCTGCTTGACCTTCACCTTGATGCCCACTCGGTCCAGCATCGGGATAATGGCCTCGACGATCGGCATGCCCCAGCTTTCATTCTGGCTCGCCGTCCATTCGAATTCGAAGCCCGTGGGATAGCCAGCGTCCGCGAGCAACTGCTTCGCCTTCGCGGGATCGAAGGCGTAGGGCTTCATGGTCTTGTCGTAGAGCGGTGAGGTCAGGGGCAGCCAGCTCGTGGCGCGATAGGCTTTGCCTTTCACCAGTTTGCTGATGATCAGATCGGTATCGATCGCATGGTTGATCGCCTGCCGAACCCGCTTGTCGGAGAACGGTTTGAATCCGGGATTCATCCCCATGTAACGTGTGAAGACCTCGGCTACTTCGACGATGGTGCCCTTGAGATTGGGGTCGGCCTGATAGGCGACATACTGCGCAGGTCCCAGCACCGAGGTATCGATTTCCTTGTTGCGGAAGGCGACATCGCGCGCCGCAGCTTCGCCCATCAGCGACACGATGAGCTTGTCGGCGTACGGCTTGCCGGGCTTGTAGAACTTGTCAAAGCGCTCCAGGACGACGCGCGATCCCGGCACGTGCTCGACAAATTTGAACGGCCCAAGACCGATCGGCTTCTGGATGAAGCCCTCCTTGGCGGCCTCGTCGGCGGGATAGATCGAAGTCAGCGCCGTGAAGAAGTAGAAACCCGGATCGACTTTCTCGGTCAGCTTCATTTCGAGCGTGAAGTCGTCGATTTTCTTCAGGCCGGAGATTTCCTTGGCTTCTCCCTTCTCGACCGCGGCCGCGCCCTCGATCACACGGACAAAACGCGCGCCGGGATAGGCCTTGGTGCCGTCCATAATGCGATTGTAGGACCAGATGATATCGTCGGCCGTCATCCTGCGGCCATGGTGGAAGTAAGCGTCGTCGCGCAGCTTGAAGGTATGAACAAGACCTCCACCCGAGACGGTGACCTCCCTGGCAAGCTCCGGAACCGGCTTGCCCTCGGCGGCGTCCCAGATGTAGAGCGACCGATGCAGACCTTTGGCGTATATCTCGTCCTGAGCGCGCTGTGTCGTATGAATGTCCATGCTGGTGAAACTTGAGCCATAGGGCGCCGTCATCCGAATGACGCCTCCCTTGCGCGGTGTCTGGGCCTCCGCCGCGGCAGAGAGTGCCAGTCCCAAACCGGCCACAATCGCAATCTTCTTCAGCATCATGTTTGCTCCAACAGTGCAGGAGTATTCCGACCAGCGATTTGACCACTCGCAGCGTATCGGGTGCAAGGGGGGCCGTCCTGAATTCGTGAAGCCAGGGCTCCAGAGGGGCTCGCCTGTGTCTACGACGATGACGTGGCGGCTGATATCAAGGCCGGACGGCTCATACGAATGCTGGAGAAGGGGTGTCCGACTTTCCCGGCTACTATCTCTATCACCGCCAGTCGGCGGCGCTGCTCGCATTCACGGCACTCATCGCAGCACTTTGCTATAAATTCCAGCTCAGGAATGGAAAACTATCTGCGGCCGGCAGCAGCAGGTGACGCCGCCTGTAGCTCGCTGGTCAACTCGCTGCTTGTCGCGTTGGCTGACGATATTTCAGAATCTCAATTCAGCGGCGCAACTCTGATTTCGCGAATTGCCAGATAAAGGCTGATCGAGCCCACAATGACGGGAAGTAGTCCGATCAGTATCCAGGCCAAATGCGCGCCAGCGCCGATCGTGCCGGCGGCAATCCAAATTCCAAAGGCAATGATACCTAGCGAGATTGAGAACGAGAATGCGTCATTCATGATGGCCTCCAAAGACCTGGGCCTGTCGGATGGATGCCGGTCTGTCAGTTAGATTCGGCATCAACCCAGGCCCGCCACTCAACCTGATCATCCGGCCGTAAAGGCAGGAATGTCGTGGCTTGTAGTTCGCCTTCTTCCGAAACGGCAGGGTCTCAAGAACTGCCTCTGGCGGGGAATAGCCTGTCGGTGGAACGATCGAGCCGCTTGTCGGAGCCTTGCGCCCCGTTCAGATGGCCGACCAGTTCGCCGGAAAGCCGATAAATATTGATTCCTTTTAAATTATAAAGTTTTCGGCCCTTCAGGTCGAAAATGGCCGCGCCTTCCATCACCCCAACGTGGATGCCATTGCTGTTGAAAATATTGCCGCTCATGACCGACCTCCAAGCGAGGCTGCGGAACCAAGCTGCACTTGTTGGACCCAGATAGCGAGACAATTCGGGCGCCACGCCGGTCATTTTGGCAGCATTCAGACGACCATCGCCAAGCCCAAACGTCGGCCAACCAGTCAGGCGACAAGTCGCTCATTCGGGCTATGCTTGCTGCCCTCCGGTTTAAGAGCACTTTCCGTCCAGAGAGATGCACTTCCCTTACGTGTACGCCCGCGGAATCACACCCTGTTAATCCTCTCGTGATCTGGTGCAGCTTTGGAGATACGACCCGGCACTTCTGCCGGCCGTAATTGCGCCCGGAGCCTCGACCATGGAACCCGCGCCGCGCGCCGCCGGGCAGCTCGACAAGATCACGCTTTCTGAACTGCTAGGCGCACTCAGCCACGCGCTCGATCTCACCGAGGGGCAGCCGGCGGGACATTGTGTGCGATGCAGCCGGATAGGTGTCGAAATCGGCAGGGAAATCGGCCTCAGCAAGGCCGAGATCGCGGAACTCTATTATGCGCTGCTGCTGAAGGATCTTGGCTGCAGCAGCAATGCGGCGCGAATCTGCGAGCTGTATCTGACCGATGATCTCTCCTTCAAGCAGGACTTCAAGTTCATCGACGGCAGCCTGCCGCAGGCGCTGCGCTTCGTGCTCGGTCATACCGGCCTGAAAGCCGGCCTCGCCGAACGGTTCCGCGCCATCGTCAACATCTTCCAGAACGGCGGCGAGATCGCCCGCGAGCTGATAGAGACGCGCTGCCATCGCGGCGCCGACATCGCCCGCAAAATGCGCTTCGCCGAGCCGGTCGCCGACGGCATCAAAAATCTCGACGAGCATTGGGATGGCGGCGGCAAGCCGCTGGGTCTGCGCGGCGCGGCCATCCCGATTTATTCCCGCATCGCGCTGATGGCACAGGTGATCGATGTGTTCCACGTCGCGAACGGCCCCGAGGCGGCGTTGCGCGAAGCCCGGAACCGGTCGGAGACGTGGTTCGATCCGCACCTGGTAGCGGCCTTTGAACGCATCGCGGCGCGGCCTGCGTTCTGGGATATGCTTCGCACCGACGACGGGCATGGGGCGGCCATACCCCAACCGCCGGAGCAGGCGAGCGTACCGATCGACGAGGACTATCTCGACGACATCGCGGCCGCCTTCGCCCAGGTGGTCGATTCCAAGAGTCCTTACACCAGCGGCCACAGCGAACGCGTCACGCTATTTACCGACATGATTGCGGAGCAGTTGGAGTTCGGCGCCGAGCAGCGACGTTGGCTCAAGCGTGCTGCACTGCTGCACGACATCGGCAAGCTCGGCGTCAGCAACGCCGTCCTCGACAAGCCGGGCAAGCTGGACGACGCCGAATGGGAGATCATGCGCATGCACTCCGCGCATTCCGAAGCGATCCTGTCGCGCATCGGCGCATTCAGCGAACTTGCCCCGATCGCCGGCGCGCATCACGAGCGGCTCGACGGCAAGGGCTATCCCCGCGGCCTCTCCGGAGACCAGATCTGCCTGGAAACCCGGATCATCACCACCGCAGATATTTTCGATGCGCTCACCGCGGAACGTCCCTATCGCGCCGCGATGCCGATCACAAAAGCGCTGGCGATCATGTCCGGGATGGTCGGTACCCAGATCGAAGCGAACTGTTTTGCCGCGCTCACCCGCGCGCTTGGGTGCATCGACGAGACGCTGGCCGCCTGATTGGCGCGCGAGACGTCGCGTCTCTTGGATGACACCGCCTACCGCCGGAATTCGTTGGTGAGTTGCCCGATACCGCCGATCGCAACCGTCACCGTGTTGACCGGCTCCTTCATGAGGCCGACGCTGGCCGATGTTCCGCAGGCGATCGATGCCCGACGTGCTGCCGACATGCCAAAATCGACGCTTTGTCCCGAAGCGGACTAGCTCGTCCGCGCTGCCGACAATTACTTCACAGTAAACTGAGACCCGCCACAGGACCTTTGTGCTAGCGTGGTGAAGGCAGGTTCTGCATGTGTGCGGTCCAAGCATGCCAAACGGACCAAAAGGGCGATCCATCTTCACAGAGCGTAGTCGGCTGATTGCGCTGGCCGTCGCGGTGGGGATGGTGCTCGGCATGGTCGGACCCACCTCTGCACAGTTTTTCAATTTCGGCGGATTTCAGCAGCGGCCGCAACCTTATCGCGGTGGCGGCTGGTTCAGTAACGACGTGTATGCACCGTATCAGGAGCACGCGCCGCAGCCTCGGCGGCAAGCGCCACCGGTAGTCCGCGAGGATTTTTCAAAGGCGCCGCCGCCCGAGAGACGCAATACGGTACCTGAGCGCCACATTCTTGTGCTCGGGGACTCCATGGCGGACTGGCTCGCCTATGGGCTTGAAGGCGTCTATGCCGATCAGCCTGACATGGGTGTGATCCGCAAACACAGGACAGTTTCTGGCCTGATCAAGTATCAGCCGAAGGGCGACCCGGCCGATTGGGCTGCCGCCGCCAAAGGCATTCTCGCCGTCGAAAAAGCGGACGCCATTGTCGTCATGCTCGGGCTTGATGACCGCGTCGCAATCCGCGAGCCGGCAGCCGAGAAATCTGGCAATAAATCGGGAGACAAGAAGGACGCCAAGGCCAAACCCGATGGCAAGCCTTCGGGCGAAAAACCCGTAGCGAAGCCGGACCGCGCAACCAAGGTGACGGATCCCGAATTGTCGCCAGACGATGCAACCGATAACCGCGATGCACCGCCGGTCATGGGACCGGAGCAGAGCGCGCGCTCGCCGAACGGCCTCCATGAATTTCGTGAGAAGCGCTGGGTCGAACTCTACAGAGAAAAGATCGACGAGATGATCGGCGTGCTCAAGTCCAAGGGTGTGCCGGTGCTGTGGGTAGGGCTGCCGGTGGTACGCGGCCCCAAGGCGACCGCCGACACGGCGTTCCTGGATACGCTCTATCGCGATGCGGCCGGCAAGGCCGGCATCACCTATGTCGATGTCTGGGACGGATTTGTCGACCAAGCCGGCAGCTTTTTGCAGCAGGGACCCGATTTCGAAGGGCAGATCCGCCGGCTGCGCTCCTCCGATGGCGTCTACTTCACCAGGGCCGGCGCGCTCAAGCTCGCGCATTATGCCGAGCGCGAAATCAACCGGCTGTTGGCTGCGCGTTCCGCGCCGATCGTGCTGCCCTCCGAACCGGCAACGCCCGACGCCAAGGTGCTACCGGATCAGCCGGCGCCGCGTCCGCTGGCCGGGCCGATCGTTCCCTTGACGGCCTTTTCTGTCGGCACGGATCAACTGCTCGGCGGGCCGGGGGCCGGGCCGGTGGCAATCGATGCGCAAGCAGCGCAGCTCTTGATCAGGGGTGAGCCCTTGTCGGCACCAGCCGGTCGAGCCGACGATTTTGCCTGGCCGCGACGCGAAATTGGACGCGTAGAGGCCAAGGGTGAGACGCCAGTGGCATCAACAGCGCTCGATGCCAACGCACGGGCGCCGGTGGCGTCGCTAAAGCCGAAAAAGCCTCGCCGCTAGGGTGGAACTGCCAATCGTTTTTTACGGTTCCAGGAACGCCACAGGTTTCAGGCGCAGAAGGAGCCGTCAGTCGACTTGGACAGGTCTTCGTACGCCCGCAGTTCCTCAAGGCGTGCTTCGAGGGCCGGCTTAACTACCGCAAGCGCGTCGCTGCCGGCCACGAACTGCCTTGGCGGATTGTCCATCCCGGCGATCTGCACAAGGACATCACCGAGCTTCGCGGGATCACCCTGCTGTTTGCCGTTATAGCCTGACCACATATCTTCGGCTTTGCCTTCCGCCGCGTAGTCCTCGATGGTGCTCCCGGCATACCTGGTGTTGTGAGCCTCGAGCAGGTCTGTGCGGAAGAAGCCGGGTTCGACCACCACGACCTTGATGCCGAACGGCGCGACCTCGTGGGCCAGCGATGCCGACAGGCCTTCGACGGCGAACTTGGCGGCGCTGGAGGCTCCGCAATGCTTGAAACCAACGATACCTGCAAGGGAGCTGATGTTGATGATCCGGCCCGACCTCTGCTTGCGCATGACCGGAAGGGCCGCGCGCATCACGTACATCACACCGTAGAAATTGGTCGCGATCAGTTGGCCGATTTCGACGGTGCTCAACTCCTCGAAATTGCCGAGCAGGCTGTAGCCGGCATTGTTGACGAGACGTCGATGCGCCCGGCGCCTTGATCGCGGCGTCGACTGCCGGCTTCGCCTGTGCCTCGTTGGCGACGTCCATCTGGACGAATGCAAGGTTCTCGGTCGCGACGTCGCGCAGGGCATTGCGGACCTTGTCGGGATTGCGGCCAGTCGCGACGACCCGATTGCCTGCCTTCAGCGCCGCCCTGGCCGTTGCTGCGCCGATGCCGCTGCCAGCACCGGTGATGAACCACACCTTGCTCATGGCTAATTCCTGTTTTCGATGTCGAAAGGTAACTGGCGCCGTGGCTTGCCGGTCAGACGCTAATTTGCAGGGACCGCACCGATTTGCTGAAGCAATCCGAGCAGATCGGGTTGTCCCGTTTCTTCGATGATCTGCCCGCGAGACAGACGATAGATATTCAGCGCCTGGACCGCGATTTTCTTCCCAGTTGATGGGGTGCCAAAGAAGGTGCCGAGGTGAGTGCCTCGCATGGTGAAGCGAGCAGCCACCTTGTCGCCTTCGGCGATCATCTCCTCGAGCGTCCATTGAATATCCGGGAAACCTTCCCGCATCATCTGGATGATTGCCAGATAGCCCGCTGGTCCCCGCATCGGCTCGTGGCGTCCGGGCACATGGAAGATCGCATCCGGAGAAATGAGTTCCGTGGCCAGCGCCTCGCTAGCTGTGTTGATGAACTCCGTGAAGCGGATCATAACTGGCTTGCTCGCTTCTGGTTTCATGACGTCGTCCCTCTCTTCATTGATGATGTGGATCGTCGGAAAAGCTGCCGAGCCGGTCGCCAGCTGGTCAGGCCAGTTTGAACGGCAGTTGGCGCAGCGACTTGCCGGTCAGCCGCGCGATGGCGTTGGCGAATGCGGGCGCCAAAGGCGGCAGACCGGGTTCGCCCATGCCCGTGGGCGGCTCGGCGCTGGGCACGATGTGGACATCGAACTCGGGCACGTTGGTGATGCGCGCCACTGTGAAGTCGCCGAAATTGCCCTGCTCGACGGCGCCGTCCTTGAGCGTGATGGCCGAACCCGGCAGGCACATCGACAGGCCCATGACCGCCGCGCCCTGCAATTGGGCTTCGACGGTACGCGGATTCACCGCCAGATTGCAATGAACGCCTGCGGTTACGCGGTGAAGCACCGGGCTGCCGTCCCGTACCGAGGCTTCCACCACATAGGCCACGACGGTTTGGAAGGACTCGTGCACCGCCACGCCCCAGGCGCGGCCGGCGGGCAAGCGCGTCTTGCCGTAGCCGCTCTTGTCGACTGCAATCTGCAGCGCGGCGCGGTGGCGCGGGTGCTTGTCGCCGAACAAATCCATTCGGTAGGCCACCGGGTCCTGTTTCGTGCTGCGCGCGATCTCGTCGATCAAGGTCTCCATCACGAAGGCGGTGTGGGTAGAACCCACGCTACGCCACCACAGCACCGGCACGTTGAGCTTGGGGTGATGCACGGTCAGGCGCATCGGCAGCGGGTAGGGATCCCGCATGCCCTCCGTTGCCGTGCCGTCGATGCCGTTCTTGACCTGGAATTGCTCGAACACGGAGCCCGTAGTGATGGACTGGCCGACAATGACGTGGTCCCAGGCCAGCACCTTACCGCGTTCGTCGAAGCCGATGCGTGCGCGGTGCAGATGCATCGGGCGGTAGTAGCCGCCCCGCATGTCGTCTTCACGGCTCCACAGTGTGCGCACCGGTGCGTTCAGGCCGGCGGCGTGCGCGGCCTTGGCGATCTCGCAGGCCTCGACCACAAAATCGCTGCTGCTCGAGAAACGCCGTCCGAAGCCGCCACCGGCCATCTGCACATGCACCGCCACCTGCTCGGGCTTGAGGCCCAGCACGCGCGCCACTGCGGCGCCGTCCAGACCAGGGCACTGGCTGCCGGTCCACAGCTCGGCGCGACCGTCGGAAAGCTGAACGGTGCAGTTGAGCGGCTCCATCGCCGCGTGGGCGAGATACGGAAATACAAACTCCGCTTCGAGTTGCCGGGGTGCAGTGTCGAGCGGCGCCATGTCGGCATCGAGCTTGCGCGGGCCGGGCCGCGCGGCCAGCTCGCGATACTGGGCGAGTTGCCGTTCGCTATCGACCTTCTCCACTGCAGATGTGTCCCATTGCAGCTTCAGGGCGTCGCGGCCCTGCGTGGCCTGCCAATATCCATCTGCCACCACGGCCACGCCTTCAGCGCCACCGTCCAGCGGCACGCGCAGCACAGCCTTCACGCCTTTGACGGCGCGCGCCGTACCGTCATCCACCGAGGCAAGGCGCGCGCCGAACACCGGCGGGCGAGCGACCACCGCCGTCAGCTGACCGGGCAGGCGAACGTCGATACCAAAACCCTGTTGCCCGCTGCTCTTGGCGCGTGCGTCGAGACGCGACGTCGGGCGGCCGATGATGCGGAAATCCTTCGGGTCCTTCAGCGTGACCTTCTCGGGCACCGGCAGCGCCATCGCGGCCTCAGCCAATTCGCCGTAACCGAGCTTGCGGCCATTCGGACCCAGCACGGAGCCTGTCTGTGTGCGCAGGGTGGCCACGTCCACCTTCCAGCGCACTGCTGCGGCACTGAGCAACATGGCCCGCGCGCGTGCGCCGAGCTCGCGGTACTGCGTAAAACTGTTCTTGATCGAATTGGAACCGCCGGTGAGGTGAATGCCGTAGCGCGGGTCGATATAGGCACCGTCGTTCGAGCCATGCCGGCTGCGCACCAGGCTCCAGTCGGCGTCGAGTTCTTCAGCCAGGATCATCGGCAATGCGGTCTGTACGCCCTGTCCGAACTCCAGCCGGTTGATCGTTACCGTCACTTCGCCATTGGCGGCGATCTGCACGAAGGCCGACGGCTGCTCGGTCGGCTTGAGCGCGCCGGCGCCTTGCCCGGCAGCCTGCGCCAGTGCCAAATGCGGAAAGGCGCCGAGCGCCAGGCCGCCGGCGCCGGCCAGTTTCAGGAAGCTGCGGCGCGGCAGCGTCATGGCTTCGTCCGTTTGACTGCGCGCCATCAGGCGCTGTGCGGCACGTGGTAGATCGCTGTAATCGATGTTGGGCAACATGGCGGCTCCTTCAGGCAATCGTGCGGGCGGCGTCGGCCACGGCGGCGCGGATGCGGGCATAGGTTCCGCAGCGGCAGATGTTGCCGTCCATGGCTGCGTCGATTTCGGCTGTTGTCGGTGGCTTGCCGCGTGGGTGCGATTTGAGGAAAGCGATGACGCTCATGATCTGGCCGCTCTGGCAGTAACCGCACTGCGCCACGTCGTGCTTGAGCCATGCCGCATGCACGGCGGCGCCGACGCGGTCGGTGCCATCGGTCGCGGCTTCGATTGTGGTGAGCTTCTTGCCGTCGGCTTCGGAAATCGGCGTGATGCAGGAGCGGATGGCCTGGCCGTCCAGATGCACCGTGCAGGCCCCGCACTGGGCGGCGCCGCAGCCGAACTTCGTCCCCGTCAGCCCTATCATGTCGCGCAGCGCCCAAAGCAGGGGCATCGCGGGATCGGCATCGATCGTGATCTCCCGGTTGTTCACGATAAGCTTCATTCGTCTGCTCCTTGCAGGCTGCCTGTCTCGGGGTTGTTGGAGGCGCTGACGACCAGATAGCACTGGCCGCCGATATCGATTAGCCGTTATAATCCGCTAGGGCTTATGTATGCGGTGCATAAATGAAACGAGACGATCTGTACGACCTCGCTGCGTTTGCGGTCGTCGCGAAGCAGGGCAGCTTTACCCGCGCGGCGGCAGAGCTCGGTATGTCCCAATCGGCATTGAGCCACGCCATGAAGTCGCTGGAGGAGCGGCTCGGCGTGCGGCTGCTGTCGCGGACCACGCGCTCGGTATCGACGACCGAAGCGGGCGAGACGATGCTTCGCTCGCTACGCCCGGCACTGGAGGACATCGCCTCCGGGGTGGACGCGGTCGGTGCCATGCGCGGCAAGGCTTCCGGGACCGTTCGCGTCACGGCGACCAGGCATGCGGTCTCGAAGGTCGTGATGCCCAAGCTGCCACGCTTCCTGGCGTCGCATCCCGATATAAGGGTTGAGATGATCGTCGACGACAATCTGATCGACATTGTCGCGGAACGCATCGACGCCGGCATCCGCTTTGGCGACATCGTCGAGAAAGACATGATCGCGGTTCGGATCGGGCCGGACATCCAGATGGCGGTTGTCGGAGCGCCGTCGTACTTCGTGGATCACAAGGTGCCCCGAACGCCGCGCGAACTCGCGGGCCATCGCTGCATCAACTACCGGCGCGTCAGGTCGGGTTGGGTTTACGCATGGGACTTTGAGGACAAGGGGCGGCCGTTCCAGGTTCGCGTCGAAGGTCCGCTCTCATTCAACAATGGCGACCTGATCCGCGAGGCAGCCCTGGCCGGTCAGGGGCTTGCCTATGTCTTCGACAATGACGTGGCGGCCGATATCAAGGCCGGGCGTCTGAAGCGAATTCTGGAGAAGTGGTGCCCGACCTTTCCCGGCTACTATCTCTATCACCCCAGTAGAAGGCAGACGCCGCCCGCACTGGCGGCCCTCATTGCAGCGCTTCGCTACAAATTCTAGTTCAAGATTATCCGTCGCCGAGCGCAACGAACGCTGGCAACAGCAAGGGACGCCGTCTACTGCCTGAACTCGTTAGTCAACCCGCCGATGCCGTCGCTCGCCACCGTCACTGCATTTCATTCGCTCATCTCACCGTGCAGTTCCGCTTTGAAGCCATCGGTATTTTCAAAGTTCACCGTCACCTTGTCGCCGTCGAAGGTCAACGCCCAGGTCTGGATTTCTCCACGCCCCAGGATCCGCCGTTCCATCGCAAAGGTGCGTTCGTTGATCCAGCGTCCCTTGGCGGCATTGATCCCGTAAAGTGCGGGAGGGCTCTTGCGGTAGCGGCCATCAAGCCCGACCAGCCCTGTAAACCGGTCGGTGGGTCGCTCCACCTTGCCGGTGTTGGTCGTGATCACCCACGACGAATCCGAATCGAGAAAATTCAACGTGAAATTCTTCACTTGCAGGACGTTGTCGGCAAATTGATACGTCTTTCCCGAAATCGTCTTGGCCAGTTCCGGCGTGCCGCTGACGGCGGTTGGCTTTTCCGTCGCGGCCAGGTGTATCGCGTTGGTCAGCAACGTGGCGGCAATGGGATCGGGGGGCAACGGCTTGTCGGATTTGACCGCTTTGGAAATGTCGTCGGTCAACCCGGGGACCGAATAGAATTCGTTGTCCCGCAAGACACCGGTCATGACGGCGACGATGTCCAGTTTCGGAATGATGAGGATCACTTGCGAATGACGGCCGAGCGCCATGTAGGCTCCCTTGTCGGGGCGCGACCACCACAGGTTTGCATATTGAAATCCATTGGTCGCGGAAATCTTGCCCTCTTTCGATCGTTCGACCCATGAAGAAGGAATGATCTGCTTTCCCTCCCACATTCCGTTGCGAAGGTAGAGATAGCCAATTCTCGCCATGTCATGCGGTGAAAGGAAAAGTCCGGCTTCCCCAATCGTGACGCCCTGCGCGTCGACGGTTCCCCATTTGGCGCTCTTGATGCCCAGCGGTTCGAACAGCTCCTTCCTGGCGAAATCGAGTGCGTTCTGCCCGGACTTCCTGTTGATCAGCGCGGACAGCAGATAGGGGTTGCCGCCATTGTAGTTGAACTTGGCCCCGGGCGCGCCGGCCATCGGCTGGTTGAGCACGAAGGCCGTACGATCCGGACTCTTATACATCCGCATGAGCGTCTCGTCCGGGGTGTAAAACCGCTCCACCCATTCGATGCCCGAGGTCATGTCGAGGAGGCTCCGAACCGTCATCGCCTTTTTTCGGTCGTCGACATTCTGAATTTCCTTGTCGGAAAACAGATCGATGACCGGATGGTCGACGCTATCAAGGCTGCCCTTTTGCAGCTGGATCGCGGTCAGCGTGCCTACCACGCTCTTGGTCACCGATCTCAAATCGTGGCTGATGCCGGCGACGTAGGGAGCATAGTAGGCTTCAGCCACGATCTTTCCATGCCGGATGACCATGAGGCTGTCTTGCTTGTAGGTGCCCACGGTCTCGATCAGCCGGGCAAGGCTGGCAGAGTCCATGCCTTGCTCCTCAGGGGTCGAAACCGGCCACGATTTGGTTGGCCAGACTTCCTCTTGACCGTCAGTCGCTGCAATTGCCGCATTGTATCCAGCAAAGCACTGAAACCCCGCGACCAGTACGGCAATGGCCACCATTCGGAGATGCATCGACATCCTCCCTATCGACGCCCGATACGGTGCGTCAGCAGTCACAGACGCGGCAAGCATAGATTGAAAATGTAACGGGATCGAGCCCCGGCAGCGCCTGGCCGCCGGTTTAGGGACTTTTGAGACATGCGGGCTGCTTGGCCCGCAGCAGGGCGTTCGAGCGGACGGCGTGGCAGCTATGGCGGTGGCGACGTCAATCGCTTCGGCAACACGATCGCATCGTCCACCGCATAAAGGAAGCATGTCGAGCCGGATATCTGATTGCAGTCTTGCAGCGCCTTGCGCTGTGCCTCGGCAGCCGTCGCGCCGGTTGCCGAAACGTGACGGGGCGGGAAAGCCTTGATCGCCATCGCCTTCGGCATCGGCAGTTGCGGGTATTGGTTTGCAGTGTCCAGGCTTGCGCGCGCCAGGAAGGGAAGCTTGTTAAGGTCATACTGTCCCGCGGCGTGCACCCGCTCCATATCGCGGGGCGGAGCTGCAGAAGGATCGGTTGCAATCAGCGCGTCGTCCGTTGCGATGAGAATACAAGGCTTCGCCAGGTTCACCTGGCATTGGCCCAATGCCATTCGTTCTGCAACCTCCACCGTCGGTGCGCCATCCCAATAGCTCCAGACACCACTCTCCGGCTCGATGACCAAGGCCTTGCGAGGCCTGGCGGTGCGATAGGCCTCCTCAGCCCTTACCGGCCCGATCAGCCGGATCGCCTCGGCGATCGTCTTGGCCGGCGCGCGTGGCCCCGTGATCCTGAGCGGCAGTACAACGTGATTTCCGATGGCATAAAGGAAGCATGGTCCGTCCTTGCCGGCGCGCGCGGGGTTATCGTTGCAGCTCTTCAAAGCCTCTGCCTCCGCCGACGCTTGACTGGCGCTGCCGGAAGCGATGTACAGCTGCCCCCAGGGATGGATTGCGACGGCCTTGGGCCCGCCACCAGATGAATAGTCGGCCACGTCCTGGCGCCCACGCACTCCCGGGCTGACGATAGGAATCTGCTGTGGATTGAACTGTCCCTCGTAACTGACCCGGCTCATGCTTCTGCTGACCCAGGTGCCGTCCTCCGGAGTGTTGAGAACTGTTCCGTTGACGGCGACCAGGATGCACGGATTTGCGTAAAAGAGCTGACAGCCTTCCAGCGTAGCCTGTTCGGCAGCATAGGCGCTCTCGCGATTTGTGAACCGCCAAGTTGCGTTTCTTTCGCGCGATCCTGCGATCGCTTTGTTGTCCTTGCCGTCTGCATATAACTTCAGGGCGACGTCGAGATGGGCCGAGTTTACGGCCGGCAAAACCTTCTGCACGGCTTTCCGGAGATTCTGCTGCAAGTCAGCGGAAATGATCGCTGCGTCCGCGGCGACCGCCAGTTTGGGCTGAGGCGCCGGCCCCGCCGCTACGGGCTTGAAATAAAATTCGCCCTCCAGCGCAGAATTTTCCCAAGGTATCTGCCGACCCTTGGTCGTCTCCCGCACTTCGCGCCGGACCTCGCCCAGCATCCTGCGCACCTCGATGCCGGGCCGCTCGAGATTGCGCAGGAGGGCGGTTGTGAAGGGGCTGTTCTGGCCGTCGCCGTCCTCCGCCGTCTTTCCGGGCGCGGTCGCGAATGCGATCAACGTGCCTGTGGCGGCATCGATCGCCCCGAGGCCACGGAAGCCGATGGTGCGCGAATTCGCCAGGAGTCTCTTGCTGAATGGATTGTCACGGCAGGAGTCCAGGAACAACAACGACACGGCCGAGCGCCCGGCAACAGCCTCCAGGACGCTATCGAGGTCGATGGTCTCGTAGCGCAGGTCACGATCGGACTGAATGTTGGCTGGGGCGGGCACCAGCAGATTCTGGCCGCCTACCTCGATGGCATGGCCGGCGTAGTAAAAAACACTTGCTTCCGCGCCTTCCGCCTTGCGGCCGAAGTTGCGGATCGATGACTCCATGGCGTTCCGGTCTGGATCGATCACCAGATCGACCGCGAAGCCGAGACGACGCAAGGCCGCGCCGATGCTGTCGGCGTCGTTCGCAGTATTGGCGAGCGGCGGCACGTTTTTATATTTGGAAACGCCGATGACGAGCGCAACCTTGCCCTGTGCCAGAGCAGCGCCGTCGAACACCAAGAAGAACACGAGAAGGCAAATGAATGTTCGCATCAACAGGGTCACCGCAATCGGCACCACCCACCTAGTCTAGATTCGGCCCGAACGCGCCGCAACAGGCAGAACGCCCCGGCACCTTGGTTACGCAAACGTCCGATTATGGCCACGAACCGGACCTGGGCGTGACGTCGGTTATCGGGGGTAGAGCTGACATGCCGAACCAGCTTGCCGAGGTCTGAGTTTGATGCTGTGGACGGCTCCTCCACCGGCACGAGAGTGCCACAGCTGTGGGAGCAGTTGAGGCTCCCACGATTCGGAGGAGCTATCCATGCAAACGGTTACGACAAT
>Ga0307510_10004646_pt1 | contig 16193 bp, 18 predicted proteins | sample 12_EM_MG_FD_207224 | JGI IMG/M metagenome (GOLD analysis project Ga0307510, IMG submission 207224) | Populus trichocarpa ectomycorrhiza microbial communities from riparian zone in the Pacific Northwest, United States - 12_EM | ecosystem: Host-associated > Plants > Roots > Unclassified | place...
GACATCTCCAGCTTCTTGAGCGCGGACGGGTACTGGTAGGTGTAGTAGAGCGGGCGGAAGTCGGTCTCTCCCCGCTTCCGCTCGTCGTCGGTTGCGCTTGAGGCGATGAGCTCGGGTCTGAACTCGGTTTCGTAATGCTGCTTGGTGGGGATCACATTAAAATACGTGTCGAGACGGGTGAGCAGAGACGGAAATAGAGTGACCTTGCGCATATATTCCGTGTCCATATGCGTCACGGTCAGATCACGGAGGTACTTGACCCCGCCAAGCACATGACGTTCCATCCAGGTCGCCTCCTTCCCGAGGATGGTGAGTGCAGTTTCAGCGTCTGTCGCGAGAATGAGCGAGTCAAATTCGGCGGTTCGCAGCTCGTCCAAAGGCGGGATACGGAATTCGAGCACAGTGCGTTTCTTGGTGCGCGAAACGACACGGGTAACTGTGTGATCGAGGAGAAAGGTAACATTGCCTGCTTGTTCGACTTTGTGTTGCCAGGCTGTATAAGTGTCCAAGAGCTGAGAGCGAGCGAACGTTAGAATAGCCGAAAGACCCGCAGGTAAATGAACGATAACCTTTTGGAATGCATACATCTCGGGAATGCTTGCAAGGAGACTACGCTTGTCATATTCGAACAGGCGCATACTCGGGTCCTTGAAGACGCGTTCCTATCGACGCCGCGTCTCCAAAAAAAGGAGGCGAGGAGACTGGTGGGGCACCTACCAGGATGGCGGACGCCACATACGGGGTTTGGTTCCCAGTCCCAAAAAAGAGTGCGGTGAGAGGATACACCATTCTCTCTCCGAAATCCTTGGATAGTCCGAAGAGGCGCAAAAGCGCATATACGGGGAGCAACGCGAGCAGGGCCTCAAACATCTTAACAGCTTTCAAGACACGACCGAATTTGCTAATGTCGGAGGCGAGGCGCTCTGTAAGTGGAGAGGGAAAGACATTAGTCCAAAAGTTTTCGCCTTTACCAAAACTGATTCTGTCAGGGCGAAGGGAGGAGAAAAAGAGGAAGTGAAATGAGAGAGGAACCAGACATGGGAGGAGGTATGGGATGCGCACTGCATGTCGACTTTTTCAGGTGGGTACCCGAGCTCGCGGAAGACGCGCAAAGTGTTGGCGAAGGCGGGCGAACAGCCCTGGACACCGTCATTGATATACGACGCGCCGCATTGAGCAGAATCTGCGTCCATGGAGCTTGCCATGCCACCCGCGACGGGTTCCTTTTCAAAGACAGTAACCGTGAAGTTGTCAGGGTGTTTCGACAAGGCATACGCGGCTGAGACACCGGCGGCTCCTGCACCGACAATTGCTACGCGGTGGGTGTTCATGGTCATGGACAAGAAAGAGGTTGTTCGTTCAAAGGACAAAGGGTAAAAGAATAAAAGGAATACAAATTCATCGATCGAATGTTGCAATCGTCGCATGGGAATACAAACCAGCACAGAGCAGACACGTACAGGTGTAGGCTCACAATATAATAATCAGTAGCCATAGCAAGCTCGAATCTGTCCATCCCTTCCATACCCCGACATTACTTCAAGGATACTTCAGTGGTCGCGAGACTTCCTACCGAAGCGTGTTCAGAAAAACGTATGGGATATAATACGAGAATTGCGCGCACCTGTAGTCGCCCTCTGCGGCGACACTCAGTTCTTCAATCTCACCATGCACGGAACTCAGAGCCTCAACAACAAAAGCGTGATAACGTAGCTGGGGAATAGATAATGGTTATCCCGAGAGCCCACAGCAAGGAACGAAGGACGCCTACCTGAGCTTTGATGAGCTCATTGAGGTTCTTAACGGGTTCGGGCTACAGGGGGCAATTCAACAAAAGAAAAACAAAATTACGCCGAAGACTATCACGCACATTGTCAAGGACGGCTTTCATTAATGTGATGGCGACTTCCGTCTTCTGCACAAGGTCGTCCTCGGCGTTCTCAACCTCTAAGCGGGCATGTTCCTGCTTAGAGGGAGAAGCGTTCTTCAACCTGAAAGAGCGACAGAGCCATATTAGGATATCAAATACAAAGAGTGGGTGGAACTAAGTGCGTGATGCGTATCGCAGCCAACGTACGCTTGCTTGGCAGCATCCAACTCGAGTCTGGACATGCGTACTGCCTGGCGAGCCTTGACCGCGACATTGATCGAGGTCTGCAGGGTCTGTTGCCATGGAGCAAGGAACCCGCGCACGATCGTATCGTCGTGTTGCACGCGAGCGTCGCCAATCTTCTCCCATACCCCACCATACTCGGCGAGCGCCTTGCCAAGGCGGTCGTCTTTGCCTCCGGGCGCGAGCGCTAGTGACGACGAGGCCGCATTTGCTGCTCGGCTAAGGGCGTGGGGCAGTGTCTTGTGCTGGGGCGTGGGCGCTGGAGTTGGCGAGGGCGCCGGGAGGTTGGTGCCCTTGAGGTTGTTGGCGGCGAAGTTGCTCACACCACGGCCGATATTCGACCCGAGCTCGACCACGGTCTCCTGGATTTGAGACGGGTAGTCATACGTCTCAGTTTCAAATGCCTTTGTGACCCTGTGGATATCTGATTTCAGAAACTAGGGCGGAGTCGTCACAAAGGAAAGCAGCTGCGCAGCACGCACTTGAGCACGGCCTGGTGGGCGTTCTTGAGAGCTTCGACCTGTGCCTCGAGGTCCTTATACTCTAAGAGCCAAAAAACCAGAAAACTTAGACGATCAAGAAAGGTATAATAACGTTTCCGTACCCTGTGGGAGTTCCGTTATCTCGTCGGGGGCGACTTGGCCAAGGCGCTCCCTAGTTGCTTGCACCGAAGAATTGAAACCTTTGGCTATCCTGTTGGCGGATTGACCAAGGTTGAGATTGGCCAAACCTGATTGGAGTTTAGTCCAGCCTTCCATTGTACGCGTAAGCTGGTCTGTGTCGTCGTTGAGAGGTAGAGTGAACCGACGACAAGCGCTCGGGTTGACCAAAACACAGGCAATGATTAGATAAGCGTGCCTGACCGCTAGACCGACGCGTACGCCTCTGACGCCTCGACGCTCGCTCCAACCTTTACCGCATTGGCACACTCATGTCTGCTCCCATTCACGCTCCACGGTCAGGGTTCGACTTTACAAACGCTAATCGGTGTGATTTCTCGTCGAATTCTTAACGACGTTGCTTATACCGTTCCGATAGCAATGCTTTCCTCGAGGGCAAAGGCGTGAAGATGCCAAAGGCGACTAGCACTGGTACCACAATCGTCGGTTGCCTCTTCAAAGATGGAATTGTACTCGGTGCCGATACCCGCGCGACCGCAGGTCCTATAGTCGCGGATAAAAATTGCGAAAAGGTGCGGAATTCGATCCTTTGGTCTGCCAGTTGCACCGTGTCCGTTTCGCCTCGTAGCATTACTGATGAATAGTCCAATACATAGATTCATTATATCAGCGAATCCATCAGATGCTGTGGGGCTGGCACAGCGGCGGATACTGAGTTCATCACTGCGCTCATTTCAAGCAATATTGAGCTACATGCGCTCTCAACTGGTCGCAAGCCCCGTGTTGTCACTGCCATGACTATGCTCAAACAACGACTCTTCCAGTGCGTCTCTTAACTCATCTGAAGGTCCATGTGCTGACGGTGTATCGGTGTGTGCTGCGGCAGACACCAAGGTCACATTGGTGCCGCGCTTGTACTGGGAGGCGTTGATGCTACCGGGCCGCACCTGTTCACCATCCACCCACATGGTTCGACCGACAAATTGCCGTACGTTACGATGGGTTCTGGTTCGTTAGCTGCCATGGCCGTGTTCGAGTCAGGGTGGAAGCCCAACCTAGAGGTATGCGGTCTCTTGGACAGAATTCCTCCGATACTCACCTCGTCACTAGCGCGATCAAGCTCTGCAGCTGGTTGTGGCGGCCATTTCTGCCGGTATCTTCAACGATCTCGGTTCGGGCTCAAATGTAGACGCGTGCATTATCACCGCATCGCAAACGGAGATGTTGCGCAACTATGTGATGCCCAACGTTCGTGTCGAAAAGGAGCGCAGGTATGGTTTCCGTCGTGGCACGACAGCATGGACGCGGGAGAGTGTGCGTGATTTGATCGTAAGCGAGGAGATCCGGCCCGTCATCGCTGCTGCTGGCGGCGAGGCTATGGACACTGATTGAGCATAAACATCGAAATGCTGTAGACAGAAAAAGGTTGTATAGGATGTATTCCCATTGAAAATCGTACATTTATATCCGGTTTCAATATCTAGTGAGTACATACATGGAAATGGCCCGAAGTGCGCAAGAAATAATTTCTTAATAGATAAGAGAGGTGTGACGTTGTACGAATGTAGGAGAAATGAAATGTGAAATGTGCAAATGGGGATAGGAAAACACATATGCCATAAGTGCTCGGAGGGAGGGGAAGTGTATCGCTTTTTTGAGAGTGGTGGGCATAGAGTTCAGGGGGTCACCAAAATGAGGAATCAGATTAGGAGAAACTGCCCCTCGTCTTATCGGCGTCGCCGACGTTATCTTCCGCAGGGGAAATCACCGCGACTAAGACCGAAATGTCTGCGGCGGTGTGAATGCGTGAGAAAAGAAAGTGATCACAAACGCCGATACTCACCGTCTGGCTTTCCCCGACAGTTGAACGGTCGTCCCTCTTCGCGTGCCCTCCGTCCAAAAGGAATCTCGTCGTCCACCTCTAAGATGGTTTCGAACGTCCCTGCGGCCGACGTCGTCTTGAAACGGCGCTGCGACACTCTGCGCGCGCGCGAGCAGAGCGCCTCAGAGAGCATACCTGCCAGGGCGCGTCGTGGGAGCTGTGAACCGCTCGTCACGTTCGAGGCAAGGAACGTGTGGCGGAAGCGCACGACCTCGTCGAGCATGTCTTCGTCCCACAGGTTATCACTCAGCCCATCCGATGCAAGGACGAGGATGTCGTCGGCGCGGACGGGAAGCGTGATTACTTGCGCCATGCTGGGCGGCGTGCTAGACGCGGGGCCGAGCTGCAGCGGTGTATTGAACTGAAGGGGCGGAGAGTAAGAAAATATAAAGCGAGAGAGAGAGGAACGAGAGCAACGCACGGCCCACCACATCTCCTCGCTGCGCCATACAATCTCATCCCCACGGACGAGCATGCCCATGCAATCTCCGAGGTGCGCGATCCGAATGACTGCGTCGTGGACCCGCGTGTCCGGGACTACGCTGACTTCGGGCTTGGGCATGTGAGAGCCTGCGCTGTCAAGCACTGCCAAGAGGGCGGTTGAGGACCCGGTGAGGAGAGGTTCTGGCTTGGACGACGCAGGCAACGAAGGTGTCGATGCCTGTGGGGAGGGCGGTATCACATGTGCTTTGAGTGCTCGCTCGTAAGCACGTTCTAAGATAAGGAGAACGTCTAGTCCATCTGCGAGGTCCTCGATGGCGTCTTCGGAGGCGTCTTGTGGCGTCACGGGATAGGACGAAGGTGGATGGGAGAAAGGGGAGACATTTGGTGACGAGGTCGAGTCGTGAAAGGAAACGGCAGGAGAGGAAGCTTGCGCGGCTACCTCATCGGAGCAGAAGTGCATCAAACGTCGAGCGAAGAGCGCCGACGGAGATGGTGCGCCCTTCGGTGAAACTGAAAGTGGTGGTGGATATGAATGTGGGACAGTGAAAGATAGGTACGGATAACATACGAGTGCGACTCCATCCACCAACGCCATCCGCGACTCCCATCGCATTGTCACGCACGAAATAAGCATCTTCGCCCACTTGTACAGCGAGGTCAAGCCCGTCCGTCGGCTTGGAGCCCAGGGACCAAAGGTCCATATCACTGGCACCATCGTAGCCAGGTTTGATAGATGACGGGTGACGCTTGGGAATTCCGTAGGCACCCACGTCGAAATGAAAACGGTGTTTTGATGTGGATAGGCTGCAAGGAAGGGAGTATGGGTCGAGGACAGATGCAGGGAGTGAAGATGATGGGGTAAGTGGCTGATATAAAAAGAAGGGAGGAGCATGCAAGTTGGACAACGGGACGCCATTGAACGAAGTGGACGAAGAATTGGACGAGTGTGGAGGATTGATGGCAAGGGACGAAGGAGGTGCAGGGCCGGTATGTGCATGTTGAGAATGACCTGAATTTGGGGCTTCAGGCTCTGTCCTTGCCTCTATCGGAAGACGCGTTGTCGATAGTAGATGTGGATTGCTTGGACGGGAGGAAGGCGGTGGAGTCGATGGATCGAAATGGGGTGAGGAAGGAGAATAGGTGTGGAGAGCACGAGAGGAGGCTCCGGCGCTATTTGAGCGAACGCGTGGTACGGAGACACCCCTTGGAAGGACGGTATATAGACGTTTATGAAAGGACTTGATGGTTGGACCAGGGGCAGTCATGGTGAGTGAGAGAGAGGGTGAGAGTCGAGGTGAGGGACCGTCGAACGGGCACCCAGTGACCGCACGGGTTACAGTAATGAGACGGCCAAGTGGCCCCTCCCGATTCTCCGTTCCCCGATTTTTTCCCCGCAATCCCGGCATTTTCCGTCGCCACCACCAAGGTTATGCTCAAAGACGCGAGTCGAGGCCCGTCGTTACACGTGTTTGTGTTCCTGTACTTTATCTTTTATCTCCCCTTCTCTCTTTCTTTCCCCCATACGATGTTGCACGGAAATTCCGTCAAAATACTCACAGGTTCGGGTCCTCCATTTCTCACCTGTCCACTTTCATAAACTTTTCCCAGGCAACAGTCATCCGGAGCTCGCCGCTGCAGTGGCCGAGCGGTAAGATGCCCGTTCTGCCTGCGCGACTTGAACAGTCCACGGACTGTGACTTCCATCCACCTTAGGCTCGGCACCCCCCTCACACCCTGCTCTGCCAGCAAATTCTCAAATGGAGAAATTAACGTCAAGATTTTCGAGTCGGTTCGTGACGAGGACGTATTCATCTTACAATCCGCCTGTCGCGACGTCAATGATCACCTCATGGAACTCCTTATCCTCATCTCCGCGTGCAAAGGCGCCTCTGCCCGCCGCATCACCGCCGTCATCCCTTGTTATCCGTACGCACGCATGGACAAAAAGGACAAGAGCCGCGCGCCCATCACCGCCAAGCTCGTCGCCAACATGCTCGCCGTCGCTGGCTGCGACCATGTGATCACCATGGACTTGCACGCCAGCCAGATTCAAGGCTTTTTCGATTTCCCCGTCGACAATCTATACTCGGAGCCGCTCATCATTTCATACATCAAGCAGCACATTCGAGGGTGGCAGAGTGCCGTCATCGTCAGTCCGGATGCTGGTGGTGCTAAGCGGTACTTGTTTCACCCGTTCACTTGATTTCCTGATCATCCCTGAGACTAGAACCCCGTGATTCGCAGTGTCACCGCCATCGCGGACAAGCTCGGTCTCGAATTCGCGTTGTGCCATAGAAAACGAGGCGGAAAAGCACATGATGCGCCAGAACAAATGGAGCTCCTCGTGGGGGATGTGAGGGGAAAGGTGTGTTCCCGTTCAGTTTCGTTCTCTGACTCTCTCGTCTTGACTGGCCCTGTCCAGGTTGCGATTCTGGTGGACGATATGATAGATACCGGGACGACGTTGGCGCTCGCGGCGCGGTCTTTGAAGGAGAACGGCGCAGCCAGGACCTACGCATTGGTTTCGCACGGTGCGTCCGCCTATCTCCCACTTTTCTTCAGCGGTTCACAAGCAGTAGGCCTCTTCTCAGAGGCGAGCATGAATGTTATAGAGAGTCTCCCGCTGGAGACTTTAGTCGTGTGTATATGTTCTATCGTAGTTTTTCGTATCGTACTAACGCCTCCCGTCGAAAACAGGTGACAAATACGATGCCACAACACGACCACCAGAAAAGCTGTACGAAGTTAGTCACGTTAGATATCAGCGCGACGATCGCGGAAAGTATACGGCGCACGCATAACGGCGAATCGATTAGTTTGTTGTTCGGTGATTGGGTAGGTACAGGAATGAATGGTTTCTAGATATTAAAAAGAGGCTGTACACGACGGCCTCGTGCCACAGTTCTCACCGCCACGGCTATGTATTTACCGTTATAGCTTCCAATAGTCAACTAGTCGACATCGAAGACAAGTGATGGAAATGTTGGCGTTAACACGTGCGATCGGAACTAGTGATTCAGACTTGGACACAGGAGCAACGTCGAGCAACGCTCGCTTTCACCCGTTCTCCTTTTGCTTCAACCCCACAACTTCGTTTTGGTATTCATAAAAACACTCTTCCGACTTACGATACCATGTAGCTTATGCCTACATACAGCCACACATTCCCGCGCGGTTTAGGGTAATCTCTCGCTAACTACAGGAAAAGCAGCCCCTTTTCGGTTTTTGGCGATTTCTGCCACACTCCTGTGAATATCCCCAGTGATGGACCCTGGAGCTGCGCCCCGACTGCCGAAACGCAATGTGGAAGTGTTCGATTCTGAAGGAGCTGTGATCTCCGGTCCGTTCTCTTCATTGATCACTTTGTTCGCGGCGTTGACACCCGGTCAGGGTTCTGGCAGTACGGCACTGTCCAGTGGAACGAGTTTTACAGATACATAATCGCGTTCACCGTCACCACGACAGATTGGACAATTTTCAAGTATGATCTGGAGCAGCAGCAACACGGCGCATCATGTCCGTCCGGGCCTCAAATTGTGCAACCCGGACACTACATATTGCTCTCCAACAGTAAGTAGTGGATTGACTCCTCGCAGCGTCAGACTGCTAATTTAACGACTAGCTGGTGCGCCTGTTCGTGTTGGACTCGTGCCAACGCTTCCCCGCCCTCGCAATCCCACCCATTCCAATACCCCTGCCCGCGTCAGCGAATGTTCCTTCTTTAATGGAGAGTTGGCTCATTTTTTTCGTCTCTTACAGGAATCTCATTACCACACCCGTGCGCGCAATAGAGATGGTAAATGCCTCATAACGGGAATGCGAACACAGACGTACAGTCGTCTTAAAGCTGCGCATGTATTTCCACGCGCACATGATGTTGAGGTGAGCCATCTGTAGCTATCACACATACCTATTAAACTTATATCAACACCGTCACAGTGGATACGCAAAGGTTACCCGAGCAAGATTACCGACACGGCAGATGAAGCCTATATGGGGGGCTCGACAAAGATCGATTCGATGCAGAACGTGATTACCATGCGAAGCGATTTACACGATGCATGGGTCAATTACGAATTTGGAGTAGACCCGAACGTGCGTACCATTCTAGGATACCCGTTACTCAGAACTCACTCGCTGCGCAGAACAATTACCGCATCACTGCATTTACTAACGGCAATGAGGATATCAATGGCCTCATTCTCCAACTGGATCATATTCAAGACCCAACACTTCGCCCGCTCGACGAACTGTTCACTGATCACTTCATGCAAGGACTTTTCATGCATATGAAGGGTGCAGGCGAACCGGCATGGACGTACGAAGACTATGTCGATACTTTTGTCGACGGTTTCAATATGTCAAACCCCAGGATCTGGGGAACAAGGGAAGGGAAGGAGCGATTTGAACTCGCACTCGTGGATCGACTGTTTGATCATCGGATCTTGCAACAGCAAGTGTAATGTAGGGTACCTGCGTGCGCTGGGCTTGGAAAGCGTCCCCCGATGCCGCAGGACAGTGAGCGCGCATCGTCTCCATTCCCTCCGTTACCCATCACCCTCCTCGTCGTGTGCTCGTTTTGTAGGCGGAACACCCTTTTTGTTGCATAGTCTAGACTGTAAGTGGCTACCGGTCATGCTATGTAAACCCCACGCGCAGTCTCTTGAGAGTGGTAGAGTTGCGAGTACTACCTCACCATCCACTATTGTTATTGCGTTTAATTTCGTCCAGTCCAGTCTCGTCTCTCGTCTCACTCAGTATCGTATCATTTAGTATCTTTGTGGCTCAAGCAGAGCCACACACGGTCCCTCTCACACTGTTAGATTGAGCGTTTGAGGCAAAAAAAAGACGCCCGGGGACACGGCCGAGAGACTGTAGCTGCTTATAGCGCTTATAGCTCATTTGGAAACAGTGAACCGCCCTCATCATTATGGTGTTTCGGACATCCTGGGTCTTTCTTTTTATTTTTTCCCTTCACATTGTCGGGATATATCTCTTTACGCGAGGTTTCTTACTGAGCAGGTTGTCCCTTTCTACTGTCGCCTCCTGTGAAGACCCCACATCTCCATGCACGTTACCGCCGACCCACAAACGCGCCGTCCTCCTCATCATCGATGCCCTCCGCTTCGATTTTATTTCCCCGCATCCACCACAACCCCATTCCCCCTTCCATCACAATGTGTTAACACTTCCACGAGAACTCACTGCCAAGCAGCCACGCAACTCATTCATCTTCAACGCTCACGCCGATCCCCCGACAGCGACACTCCAGCGCATCAAGGCTCTCGTCACCGGCTCGCTACCAACATTCCTTGATATCGGTTATAACTTTGGGGGGGCATCCATTGAGGAGGACTCCGTCATACAGCAGCTGCATCAGGATAATAAAACGGTGCGTCTCTCCAGAACTTACTTCCTCCCAGACCCTACAAGGCCCTCGTTGTAGATCGCCTTCATGGGAGATGACACTTGGCTTACCGTCTTTCCGACGGCTTTCCACCCAAAAATGTCGCACGACTTCGATTCTTTCAACGTCGAGGACTTACACACCGTCGATAATGGCGTCATTGACAACCTATTCCCCCTCTTGACGAATTCAAGCCATGCCCACGCATGGGATTTCCTCATTGGCCATTTCCTTGGCGTTGACCATGTGGGCCACCGCGTAGGTCCTGACCACCCAACGATGCTAGCGAAGCAGCAACAGATGAACGAAGTCCTCGAACGCGTTGTCGATGCTCTTGATCAGGACACCCTACTGGTCGTCCTCGGGGACCACGGGATGGATCGCAAAGGTGACCACGGTGGCGATGGTGACCTCGAAGTCTCTGCCGGCCTCTGGATCTATTCGAAGGGTCCCACCTTATCCGCCAAGGATGCGCCAACATCTCATCTTCCTCACAAAACCTTCCCCGGCGAACCATCTCCACACCGTTCGGTACAGCAGATCGATCTAGTGCCGACACTCTCCCTCCTCCTAGGGCTCCCAATCCCCTTCAACAATCTCGGAACCGTTATCCCAGAGTTATTTTGGCGGGACCCCTTAGGAAGCGATTACGCTAAGGCGCTCGATATAAATGCGCGTCAAGTTCATGCGTATCTCGACGCGTACCGGAATAGTCCTTCTGGTGGCGAGCTTGATGGCGTGTGGGGTGGCTTGGAGGCATCTTGGACGCGTTTTGACACCAACAAGCCAAAGGACAGGCCAGAAGCGGCAGTCGAATTCACCCGTCTGGCACTGGAGACTTGCCACTCGCTCTGGGCGCAATTTAACCCTGCGCTCATGGTGGGAGGATTGGGAGTTCTCGCATTAAGCCTCCTGGTCGGGTGGGGCGTGTACCAACGTAGTCGTTCTCTCGGCGAATGGGACACCTGGATTGAGTCCGTTGGTGGGAAGGTCATGTCGTCTACCGCCATGGGCGCAGCGCTCGCAACAGTTGCCCACATCGTATTCCGAAACTTCCAACTATTGAACGGAGTCGCCCTAGGCCAATCCATTGTCTTTGGCGCATCTGTCTGTTCTGGTGTGCGCGTCCTCGGTTCTGCACCGCCCAAGCTCTATATCTCCTGGTCCGCGCCCATCGCACTCCTCCACTCGAGTGCTTTTCTATCCAATTCTTACACTTTCTGGGAGGACCGCGCCATACCGTTTTTCCTTATGTTCACGCTTGTCCCACCAGTGCTTACCGCATTATCTGCGCCAACGGCACGGCTCCGGTATCGCATCCTCGCTTTTTCCTCGCTTTTTGCGACATGTGTAAGGTTCATGGCGGTCAGCACGGTTTGCCGCGAGGAGCAACACCCGTGGTGCAGCGTCACTTTCTTCTCAGGCTCGGGCGCCGCCGAATCACCTTACCTCGTGCGCATGTTACTCATCCCTGCGGCAGTCCTGGTACCGTACGGTATCCGGCGGGTTCTAGCCATCTCCAAGTCCGACAACGGCATCGCCTCCCTTCTCCTACCGTACGTCGTCCCGCCCGCGCTGATCACGGGCTCAGTGTGTTGGCTCCTCGAATCGCTCGACGCGTCCGGCGCGTACTCACTCCCCGAATACCTGGACCTGCGACGGGCACGTACTATACTCGCCTGGACCAGCATGCTCGCTACCCTCGGTGGCACTGCGCTCTGGGCGCTCGTCCCTGTCGCACTCCACGTATCCTCGGAGCGAGCCCCCGCGGGCGCCGGTCACAAGACGGAAGTTCGCGTACTCGGCTTCGCCAATGCCTATGGTGCTCCCTTTGCCGTTCTCTGGGCGCTTATCCTGGCACCTGTCTGGCTCGCGGCGCAGCCGAGCGCGCAGATAACTCTCGCGCTCGCGACCGCTGCGTTGCTCGCCCATCTCGAGCTCATCGACGCTACGCGCGACGCGCGGGCTCTCCAGGCAAGCTTTTCGACTGATCCCGCGGCCGCCCTCGCACGTCTACAACAGGGACTGCCGACAGCGGAAGTTGGGCAAGGGACAGCAGGGGTGAGGATGGACGAGGTGGTGCCGCTCGCGCTTTTGGCGCAGCTCGCGTTCTTCGCAAGCGGGCACCAAGCGACTCTCGTGAGTTTGCAGTGGAAAGCGGCGTTCGTGCTTACGTCCAAGGTGTCCTACCCGCTCTCGCCCCTGTTCGTCATCCTCAACACATTCGGCCCCACGGCGCTCATCGTGCTCGCCGCGCCGCTCGTCGGAATCTGGAACGTCGCCCCGCTCGCGACTACGCTTGACACTTCCTCCTCGTCAGGACCAGGACCAGGACGACGACCAGCGTCCGCACAAGAGTCGCAGCCGCCGACGAGCCAAGCACCCGTTGCGGTCCTCGCTGCGGTACGGGCGGCTCTGGGGATGTCGCTGTATTTCGGAGCGCTGCTGCTCGGCAGCGCGCTCAGCGCGGCATGGCTGCGCCGCCATCTCATGGTCTGGAAGGTGTTCGCACCACGGTATATGCTTGGTGCCGTTGAACTGCTCTGTGTTGACTTTGCGGTGTTGGGCGGGCTGTGGCTCGGCGTCGGCCGCATCGTCACTCGGATCACTCGCATGTTCGCGCTGCGCGCCCCTACTGCTAGCACGAGTAGTGGGCCTGTCGAAGGATAACCATGACAAAAATAGTGCAACCATTACGGTTACGCTCTTTTCAAACCCAACTCCGCTCTTCTGACCGATTCCCGACTGACGCCACATGCAAGACCCAGGTCACCGCAACATGATGATTATTATTTGTAACTGTATATTTATTTACATAACATCAATGATCACAGTGCAAGTCGCTACCTACCCTCTGGGAGTCTAAATTCAGAGTGCTGTTGACGGATGCTCGTTGCCGTGTCCAGTTCTAAACACACGTTGTAGATGAGGAACGATGCTGGTGAAGTCGCTGGAGCTATGGTGGTGTTGGCTCTGATGGTGTTGATGTCGAAGGTGCTGGCTCCGAGGTCGAGATCGCTGGTGGAGAAAGCGCAGATGGTGGTGATGACGCTGGCGACGTTGTCAGAGTTGCTCTCGCTCTTGTGCTGGTGACGGCGTCGGCGTTGAAGGTGCGGGCGATGTTGACAAGGCTGACGTTGTTGAAGTTGTTGTTGCTGTTGCTGGTGTCGGCGTCGGTGGCGATGGGGTCGAAACGCCGGTCCTGCGGGGTGTGAGTGATGTCGGAGGTGATGGAATGGGCGCTGTCGAAGTCGAGGGGGTGTAGTAGAAGTTGCGGAGAAAGGGGGAGCGGCATCGCGTCGGCGCATCCCGAGTCGTGATGAGGAATGGGATCATGGTTGTCGGTTGAACGCGGCGATCTGACGTCGGGGACAGGGGTGGCTTGCGCGAACTCGTTTGGGGGAACGGCATCGGCGTCGGAGGATATGGAGGAGATCTTGTTGCGATCGCGGTCGAAGCTGTGGTGAACGTCGGCGGCGTGGGACGCGTTGCTGGTGCTGGTGCTGTCGCCGTCATCGCACCTTGCATCGTGCTTGATATTGAGGGTGGGTCCGCCCGGATCGTACACGAACTTGCCGTTGTTATTGGCGCCGAAGTCGCTGGGCTTGCATAGGTGGTTGTTGCAGTTGTGGTTGCTGCTGTGGCTTCGTTGTCGGGCTCGCATCGCCTTGACCTATACTTGAGACGCTGGCTTCTTCTTGTGCTCGGCGGCTATTTGCTTCGGCTTGGGTGTCTTCTGATGGGTTAGGCAATGCGGCGGCGATTGGCGAAGGCGGAGGTGGCGAGAGTTCGTGAACGTTAGGCGTGGGCGGCGGCAGCGAGGACGGTGGCGAGAGCGACGTTGGCAGTGGCGGCGATGGCGGTAGTGGTGATGGCGGAGGCGGCGGTTGCAAAGACGGCGAGAGGGACGGTGGCGGCGAAGGCGGCAAGGACGGCAGCGGCAGAGGCGTCGTTGGCAAAGGCAGCTGAGACGGGAGCGATGTTGACAAAGGCGGCGTTAGCGATGACAGGTGCAGCGAGGTTGAGAACGAGAGAAAGGATGCAAGGCGCGTAGACAGGGGCAATCGTTTTGTAACTGGGGCGGAAGGGGAAGAGTGAGGCGAGGACGGTGGCGGGACTGAGTTTAGACGGTTCTGAGTGGGTGGCGGCGAGACTTCGCGAACTGGAGGCATAGGCGGCGGCAGCGGCGGCGAAACTTTGCGAATTGGCGATGGCGGCGATACTAGACTTGGCTGGCTTGGAGCAGGTGGCGGCGAGACTTCAGCTTCATGTCCTTGAGGCGCGGGTGGTGGCGGCGAAACATTGTGAGCTGGCGATAGCGGCGAGACTGAAATCGGACGGCTTGGGACAGTTGCGGCAGAGGGGACATTTTGGGCAAGGTGATGTTGGGGAGAGGTGGCGTGTAGGCGAAAGACAAGGATTCTGGCAGCGCTTGATGGCTGTGGGGTGTCCTCTGCGGTGGTACGTCTTGCGCGGGTTCAGGAGTTCGGGCTCGGGCCTGGGCAGTCGTTCCACGGCACTTGGGACGGATTTGGGTGCATTTCCTATACAAGGTGGCATAGGCACGATCATGGGTAGACAGTTGCGTATGCGTCTTATCATCGACTCGAGCTCCTGGTTTTCATCTGCTTGTTCTATTGTCCTTTCTCACGCAGCAGAGGCTTCATCCCAGTGAAAACCGGAACTGAACCGGGCCGAAATTTTCCGAGTTGGCCTGAGTTGGACTGGGGACACGGACAATCCCAGAAAATGGCATTTTTCAGATGAAATCTGAGGACTTCTGTGCTGGATCTGAGTGATTATTACTTATTTTTGGTTTTAATCTGTGTCCCACTGTGATATACTGCACTTTTCAGAGGCATTCAGAAGCATTTTTATTTCGGAAAATACAGGTTATTATACTGGCTATGCGGTCCATGTCCAAGGTCATCTGATCCCATCTGCGCTCAGTCCCACATTCTCTGCTACTTGTCGTTTCTACACCAATCTGTCCCATGCCCTGGATGAAGAAGAGGCCAGAGCTGTCAAGGATATCATCTGAGCACAAAAATAAGACACCAACACACCTTCAAGTTGGTCAATGTCAACCTGCACTTGGCCCATTTGCAGCAGTGGTGGCAGTGAGACAGGCAACCAATTTACATTCCTTGCTCAATGCTTCATACTTCTGGTGAGAAATGAGCACATTACCAGAGTGCAATAATGTAGTTTACCTACCTTCTTGGTTTCAGAGGTGATATTGTCCTATATCTTCTTGAATTGAAGCTTTGTTGTTGTGGGGTGTTCTCTAAGGTACTTGATTGTGAAAAGATTGCTAGACAACTCCATCAGGAAGCAATTCCAATCATCAAATCTTCAAGGAAATCTTACTGTGCAGATAATGCCGTTGACAAAGCTACCATTAACTTGTCTGATTTCCTACTTGTTGAAGTAGATCCCACCTCACCCAAAGGTACATTCTGTGGTTCATCCTCTGGCACCTGGACCAATGGTTTTCATATCAAAAGGCCAGCTCTATGATATGGTGTTAGTCATGGGTTGTGGTCAGCTATTTTTAGAAACTTACAATGGGTTTACCTAAAAATATTGTTCATCAACAAAGAAGGACTTGGGCTTTGTGAAAAGACCTACCAGTACCTGGCACCACTGGCCTTGTCACCCAGCATTAACTGAACTTGTTGCAACATCCACAGCAGCATCCATCTGGCCACATGACATGTTGGCATT
>Ga0307510_10004647_pt1 | contig 16192 bp, 8 predicted proteins | sample 12_EM_MG_FD_207224 | JGI IMG/M metagenome (GOLD analysis project Ga0307510, IMG submission 207224) | Populus trichocarpa ectomycorrhiza microbial communities from riparian zone in the Pacific Northwest, United States - 12_EM | ecosystem: Host-associated > Plants > Roots > Unclassified | place...
TAAAAATTTGTTATTAATTTATGTAGAATTATTTCTATTTTTTGGATATAATTATTTTATAAAATAATGATATAAGTAATAAATACAAATAAATCTTACTCATAATAATTAAAAAAAATACCAAGTATTTCGGACTTCCATGTGCTGGTTCAAGCCTTCAACAACAAAAGTATGGTATTGCGTTAATTTTTAAACTTGAGCAATGGAGCATCCATTTTTCCATTACAAGTTCGCAGTTATTTGCTGCTTCTTGTAATTTGTGGCTGTGCCACAGTTAATGGTAGGACCTATCATTGAAAAATTATGATAGGAGCATTATTAAATGTTAAAAGTGATTCACCGGCAGCCAAAATACCAAGCAGCCACTAAGCTCTGAGAAAACGTAGAAGATGGAGTTATCAGGCATGAGTTCATGCATATTCTGCCCACTTCTCTTGCTAATAATTCAACTCTCATTTTCCTTTTCATTACATGAAGGAAATGAGACAGATAGACTTTCTTTGCTAGCTTTTAAGGCTCAAATTACGGATCCCCTTGATGCACTGAGCTCATGGAATGCATCCACACACTTCTGCAAGTGGTCAGGTGTCATATGTGGACATCGACATCAGAGAATCGTCGAGCTCAACCTGCAGTCTTCCCAACTGACGGGCAACCTGTCTCCCCATATTGGCAACTTGAGTTTTCTCAGGGTACTAAACCTGGAAGGCAACTACTTCAGTCGTGATATTCCTCAAGAACTAGGCCGGTTGTTTCGATTACAGAGGTTGGTGCTCGGAAACAACACATTCAGCGGTGAAATTCCTGTCAACATTTCAAGTTGCTCGAATCTTCTTGTCCTTCATCTAGGGAGCAATAATCTTACAGGTAAAATTCCTGCACAGCTGGGATCATTATCAAAGTTGGGGGCATTTGTTCTCCAAGGTAACAATCTAGTTGGTGATATACCATCTTCTTTTGGAAACCTGTCCTCCGTTCAGAACTTCTTCTGGACGAAAAACTATTTGCGAGGAGGTATTCCAGAGAGTCTTGGAAATTTGAAAAGATTAAAATACTTTGCAGTTGCTGAAAATGATCTCAGTGGTACGATCCCTTCCTCCATATGCAATATCTCTTCTCTTGCCTATGTCTCTCTAGGACAGAACCAACTTCATGGGAGTCTTCCTCCTGATTTAGGCCTAAATCTTCCAAATCTCGCATACCTTGTCATCAACTTCAACCATTTGAACGGACCAATTCCAGCAACGCTCTCCAATGCCTCGAAAATTTTTCTTGTTGATCTTTCATATAACAACTTAACTGGGAAAATACCCGATTTAGCAAGCTTGCCTGATCTACAGAAGCTGTTAGTTCACCACAATGATCTCGGAAACGGTGAGGAAGATGACTTGAGTTTTCTCTATACCTTGGCAAACAGCACCAATTTGGAATCATTGGGAATAAATGATAACAATTTCGGAGGAGTGCTGCCCGAAATAGTGAGTAACTTCTCAACAAATCTCAAGGGAATAACATTTGGAAGGAATCAAATACATGGAAGCATTCCAACTGAGATTGGAAACCTCATTAGCCTGGATACTTTGAGTTTGGAGACAAATCAATTGCATGGCATTATACCAAGTTCTATTGGTAAATTACAAAATTTAGCTGCTCTCTATCTTAATGAAAACAAAATCTCAGGAAGTATTCCATCTTCTTTGGGAAATATTACCTCGTTGGTCGAAGTTAGTTTCGCACAAAACAATTTACAAGGAACTATCCCGGCAAGTCTTGGAAATTGGCACAAGTTGTTGATCTTGGATCTCTCTCAAAACAATCTGAGCGGTCCCATACCAAAAGAAGTACTTGGTATTTCATCCTTGTCAGTGTTGTTATACCTACATGATAATCAGTTGACAGGCTCCCTTCCATCGGAAGTGGGTCAGTTGGTGAATCTTGGATTTCTGAGGGTTTCCAAAAACAGGTTGTCGGGTGAAATTCCAAAAAGTCTTGACAGTTGTAAGAGTTTAGAAGGTTTGGATTTGGGGGGTAACTTTTTTGAAGGGCCTGTTCCTGATTTGAGCTCTTTGCGAGCACTTCAAATGCTTCTTCTCTCGTACAACAACTTGAGTGGCCAGATTCCCCAGTTCTTGAAAGACTTCAAGTTGCTGGAGACTTTGGATTTGTCATATAATGACTTTGAAGGTGAGGTGCCTGAACAAGGAGTCTTTGAGAATACAAGTAGGATTTCCGTTCAGGGAAACAAGAAGCTCTGTGGAGGAATACCTCAGCTTGATCTGCCCAAATGCACATCTAACGAACCAGCAAGGCCAAAATCTCATACCAAGCTGATATTGATCATTGCAATTCCTTGTGGCTTTCTTGGTATAGTCTTGATGACCTCTTTCCTGCTTTTCTACTCGAGAAAAACAAAAGACGAGCCTGCTTCTGGCCCTTCATGGGAGAGCTCATTTCAGAGACTAACCTACCAAGACCTCCTGCAAGCAACTGACGGGTTCTCCTCGTCCAATTTAGTTGGTGCAGGTGCTTTTGGGTCAGTGTACAGAGGAACTCTCACATCAGATGGAGCAGTTGTTGCAGTGAAAGTATTGAACCTTCTACGTAAAGGAGCTTCCAAAAGTTTTATGGCAGAATGTGCAGCCTTGATAAACATCAGGCACCGAAATCTTGTCAAGGTAATAACTGCTTGTTCCAGTAATGATTTTCAAGGAAATGACTTCAAAGCTCTAGTTTATGAGTTCATGGTCAATGGGAGTCTAGAAGAATGGCTGCATCCAGTCCATATATCTGATGTCACACCCGAGACAAGAAATTTGGATCTCGTTCAGAGATTGAACATTGCAATTGATGTGGCTAGTGCGCTTGACTATCTGCACAACCACTGCCAAGTTCCTGTTGTTCACTGCGATCTGAAGCCCAGCAATGTTCTCCTTGGTGATGACATGACTGCTTGTGTTGGAGACTTTGGATTAGCAAGGTTCCTTCCAGAAGCCTCCAATCAATTACCTGCAGATGAGAGCAGTTCTGTCGGCTTAAAAGGCACCATCGGTTACGCAGCCCCAGGTAACATCAGAAAACTTCCCTGTTGATCATGGTTATCCCCACAAAAGAAATGCACATTTTGGTATCCTAAAATATTTTTGGAAAGCAGTAAAACTACTGTCGTTTATATTCCCATCTGCTAATGAATTTTGAATAGCAAGATTGACCAGCTATGTCGTTAATGTTAAGCAACAGCCTCCAAGGTCATGAACAACGTAATTTCTAACCTTTGTATATGAATCACAGAGTACGGTATGGGAAGTGAAGTGTCAACTTACGGAGATGTGTACAGCTATGGCATCCTGCTGCTGGAGATGTTTACAGGAAGAAGACCGACAGATGGCATGTTTAAAGACGGGCACAACCTTCACAATTACGCTAAAATGGTGCTGCCTGACAACGTGTTGGAGTTTGTGGATCCAACACTGAGAGAACACGAGGAAATGAACCATAATGATGATAGTCGCAAAGTTATGGAATGTATGGTTTCAATTATCAAGGCAGGACTTGCTTGTTCTGCAGAATTGCCAGGAGAGAGGATGGGCATTGCCAACGTTGTGGTTGAATTGCATCGAATCAGGGAAATGCTTCTTGGAATCAAGACGAGAGAGAGAGGTGAAATCATTCCCTCATCCATAGGTAGAGACCAGTTGTTGACATTTAGAAGAAAGATTATCAATGATATGATTATCCATTAATTGCCTTTTAAGTTCACTAATGATCTGTTCTGTGATGCAGATTCCTAAGGTGATCAGAGTGGCAACAAAGACTTTATATGGTTTTTGAGCTGTCTATAAGCATCTCTCTCTCTCTCTCTCTCTCTCTTTTTGTGTGTTTGTGTGCTGCTCTGGAATTAAACATGTGTATTAGAAGTGAAAACTTGTAATTATATATATTGATATACAATAAACATAGATTTCTGGAAGAAGACAATAAAGCATTAGCTATTTCTTTCATATCCGAAACCAGAACAGTTGTTATTATTATTATTATTATTTTCATCTCTGTTTGACAATTATGGGTAACAAAAATTACAAAGAAAACTCGTATGTTTGTTCTTGTGGTTCAGCCCAGAAATATTATAGGAAACTCGGATTACAAAAGAATACGTTTGAAAAAATTGCTATCTTACGGCTCTTGGCAAACAACTACAAAAATCAGATTCTCTGGCAAACTATTTACACTGGAATGGGGATAAGTAGCCGAATTGATCATATTTTCTCCCTAAAATCTCAATCTGTGCCGACTGATTGTCTCGTCTTTAGCATCTGTTACTTGTTAGACCACTGGAATTCAATTTCCAAATTCCTCGAGGGTCCACTTTTGCTTTCTGGCATCAGAGTGTATTCCCCAGCTACTGCTCCTAGCATTACAACCCGATCGATCTGGATTGTTACTTTTCCGAAAGAACTCTGTTGTTGGATCAAAAGAGACAGGTTAAATGACAGTGTGAAGAAAAAATCTCTGATAAAATGTGGATAAACATCGAAACACCTTTTTTGATTTGTTTTCTAACCAAAAAAATAAATTGAGTTCCATTAATTACCTTCCCCATTTTACTCTTATTTTTGCAAGAGATATGAAGCTTTTGGCCTTTTGGAGGACTCTCAAAGGTCCATGAAAAGCTCTCATCAAACTCCGGATTAGGACCCGTTGATACAACCTGAAAAGTTCACAAATATTTTTCATTTTGAGAGAGGTTGAAAATAGCAATTTCTAGGGAAAAAAAGTAGGGAAAGCAATGGCGAGAGGAAATTCTCTTTTGAACAGGAGCAATAGTGAGTTGAACATCAAAAGATGGCTGGAATAGATGAATTGGATAATCCATTGATATAAATTACCTTTTATTTATTTTATTTTTCCTTAAAAATAAATGATAATTGGAGATATAAAACATCACAAAAAATAAACAAGATGATGTATAGATGCATCTTACCTTTGTTTGCCTGGGTGGTGTATTTCCAAGGGTAAGCTTGCAATAAACACTTGGGTTCCCCACCGACTGCTTCATATTGTTTCCACGCTTGATAATAACCACCAATGTCCCTGGCAAACACTGCAGCAGAAATTCAGCCTTCTCCTGAAATCGAGGTGGGCCAGATTGAATCAAGTATTGCAACAAGGGGATTGCATCTGCAGCAGCAATGGATTGAGCTCTGGAAACTTCAGCTGGGCATGCTGACCAAGCTTGCCTAAGAAGAAACAGTGCATCCAAGGCAGCTTCTTGAGATGCTTCTGATCCTGTCTTGAGAGATGTAACCAAATGGGGTATACTGAGCGTTGCAGGCTCGGTGGCTCTCAACCTTGGGAAGTTGCTAAAAAGGGCATTTAGAGATTTGAGATACTCCTCATTAACAGTCCCAGTGGCCCATAAATCCTTTTCGATAGCAGCTGCACGACCAAACAGAATGTTAAGCTGAGCGTGAAAGAAAATTGAAAAAACACCCTGGCAGAAAACTCATAGCATTTTAATAGGAAAGTACAATACACCTAATCCTGAAGTCAATAAGTAAACTAATATCCAAATACTGATGAACCTAGCCACTGGCCAGGGTTGCTCCACTGCTCAACTGTCTATCATGTCTTTCAAGAAAAGAGCAATAAAAGGCCACGTAGCTTGAGTAAAGAAATGGACAACGAAAAATTTTCACTAACGCACAAAGGCTACTGTTCATCCCCTCTATTTCAACATGGCTTCAAGTAATAATCAGAATATTACTATTATTTTGCCCAATGGTATAGAGAATAGGAAGCAGTTTCACACTCTGATTCAACTTTACATGTGATCCATCATCTGTTAAGAGTTTGAGAAGTTAGCTCACATTTAGATGTCTGCTCTATTTCACCGTGAGTTAAAATCTGAACTAGCAAGCAACTCATTCGGTCCAATTAGATCCCATACCATTTCTATCCAAATCTGCCTCTACTTACATTTTACTGGTAAGATCTATTTCATTTTGGTCTACTTCAATTAACCTCTGAACTTAGCATGAAAGAAAAACATATTTCTCGGAGATTATGTTTAGCTAAATGTTAGAATAACATTCCAAACTACAAACCACTACGTAAAACCACAAAGAAAAATGTCATCGTAAAAAGATTAGGCGTGTTCTCCTCAAATCTGCCAAGAGTAGACAAACTGTGCACAGGGAGAAGAGAAGCTAACCTGTTATGGCTCTGACTGTTTCACTGGACGCATACTCTTGAATGGTGTGATTGGAGAAAAGAAGTTTAACAAACATTGCAGCCTGGACAGATGTATCTGGATCACTTGAACCGATTAGATCCAATACAACTTGAACACCACCAGCCTCTGCAACAGCTCTTTTATTAGATCGGCTATACATGACCAGGTTTTGCAAAGCACATATTGCTACTACTTTCATTTCTTCTGTTGGTTGCTCTTCAAGGACATTGACTAGAGCACGACAAGCTGAAACAGCATCGGTGCTTCGAGCCAGGCCCTCATTCTGGAATAGATCACCAAGTGCCAAAGTGGCCAGTAATCTTGCCTGTTGTGCTTGAGTTTGGGGATCTAAAAGGTATTGCGACAATGGCAAGATTGCAGTTTTAGTAGCTTTTGATTCTCTGATTTTCACGTTGTTAAGTAATACTTCCAGCAACCTTGCTGCTGTTTCCTCACACTGATGGCTTCTCAGAAGTTCCAAAAGAGCCTCTATGGCACCACTCTCAGCCATAGCTTCAGCACTTGTTCCATCGTCACTTTCTAACACCAAAAGAGCATTCAGTGCACCAACCACCGTGCTTTCCAAACCAGAACGGAGCAACCTTACCAAGACAGCTACAGGCACTTCCAAATAAAATTCAGAACTAAACTGTAAAATGTTAGCCAAAACAGAAGCAGCAGATTCCCACAAGACATGAGGAAGAGAAGGATCAGCTTGCAATATAACTTTGGACAACTCACTCACACCACCCTCCTTTGCAATTTCATTTGGCCATATTAGAGCAATGCTAACAAGAGCCTTTACAGCTCTCTGCTGCAAGATGTGTATACCAGAACTGAGAACCCGTATAAGAGGACCAATTACTTGCTGTGTCACTGGATCCTTCTGAAGATGTTCTTCCATGAGCAGATGTGACAAAAGCTCAGCAGCCAGCTGTTGCACTGCTGGAGCCTGAGAATCAAGCAATGGGATGAGTGGCTCAATAGTTTGGTGAGAGGTGAGGTTATAATCTGCACGGCACTGTGGATGTTCCAGAATATTAACTAGAACCTGCAAAGCACTATGTTGTCCATCGGGCCCAAATTCTGGTCTTGTCAGCAGCAGGAAAAGGGGCCCAACAACTTTTGCAGCAGACGGCCCCTTGGCAATGCTGGCATTATTGGTCAATATTCTGAGCAATTCAGCAAATGCTGCACAGAGAAAATCTGGTGCTTCATGGAGGATATCAAGTATGCTTTCAATTACTCCAGCTTTTACCATTTCCATTTTACATGCGGGCCTGTCTTTCCCCAACTTCACAAGTGCCCGGGAGATAGCCTCATGAAGCATGTAATTCCCACCATAGAGAAGGCCAACGAGAGGAATAACTGCTCCATGTGCAGCGACCAGTTCTGCCAGTTGCTCATCATCAACAAGCTTATCTAATGCACAGACAACTGAATACTGGGCAGGACTGAACTCAGTTACAAGGAGAGATACCAGAGGCTCAACACAGCGTGCTGCAGCCATTGTAGACCTGATTCTTGTGTTTCCAAACAAAACACCACACAACTCCGCAGCATCCCCCTTCAGCCCTGTTGAGCAATTTGATGAGAGGATCCTGCAAAGGACATCCACCGCATTCATTTCAACATCTGCAAATGCAAGGGCTCTAGATGGGTTTTCACTCAATAACCTAACCAATGCAGCAATAGCAGCATGCTGCTCTTTCTCTAGACCAGTATTAAGAATTTCCACCAAGGGTTGGACAGCTTGCCGGGCAGTGTCTGCATTCCTGATATGATCAGCAGAAAACAAGCTTTCCAAAGCTTTAGCAGCACTGTACCTTGCAGCTCTTCCACCCATACGCAGGACAGCAACAAGTTGACTGACAGCACCAAATGCAGCTTCATGTCTCCGAATTTCAGCACTACTAAATAGGATCCCTAACAGATCAGTTGCAGCTTCCTCGGTTGCATCTTGCAGACCAAGTGAAAGATACTTAGTCAGGGCCTCCAAAATCCCTGATTCAACCATAACAGTCTTATTTGGAGGACAGTCTTTTGCTAACTGATTTAGAAGTCCTAATGCTAGAAAAGGTGCCCCAGGACGATCTGGAATTGGTTTGAGCAGATCGACAAGAGCAGGTATTGCTTTGCGAGATGTAGCACCAACTCTAATGTCTTCAACTCTGAATAACCTCTCAAGCGCAACTTGGTCTGGATAACATACCAAAGCAAACTCCTCGGACAATTCCAGAAGATCAGATATATCACCATCAGCACAGCCAAGTAAGGAGATGAGTCCACCTGCTGCCCCAGAATTTGCAACAGACAGAAGTGTTCCCCGACTACCATTACACACTAGGCTGGCTATTGCCTGTGCAGCAAAATATCTGTTTGCAGACTCCTCTGACTTCAACAAGTTTGCAAGTGCTGGTATAGATTTCATGGTTGCATGCGCACGTATGATGTCTCTGTCTTGAAACAGAATTGCTAGCAGTAGAGCACAAATCCATATGCTGCTGTCTTCACTAAAATCACTCTGCACAGGTAAACATAGAGAAGCTATGAAGCTTAATGACAATCAGAATGTAGAACAGATTTCTCTGCTGCATAACATGTGAAAATGTGTGAAATTTTGTGCTTTCTTTGATGTAACTCATAATTCTTCTAGGAAGCAGATGAGCAAAGCCTCTTGAAGCTTTAGCTTGATTATAGGCTCATTCAAGCTCATTCAATAGAATGAATGAGTCAAGCTCAAGCTTATTTTGAAACCTAATGTTAATACAGCCACAACTGAATTAGATCAAGCTAAACTTGTTCAAGATCACAAGATAGCTCACCTAAGTTTACGGGGCCACATCATTTAAGGGCTTGCATCTAGACTAATTAAAATTCACAAAGAAGCTTGCATATAATAAGAAAATTTTTGATCAGCCAAATAAAAACTCATATAAAATAAGAATTATTACATTATCAAATCTAATCAAACTTATTTCTGATGTGAGACACACTAGTTTGATTCTTTTGAAAATTACAGATGTTTGCTTTTTTATTGAATGGTTTGTCATGATGAATCCAAGGTCAAGCTCAGCTTGTTTATTTGCTTATTTTATCAGTCTAATATGTTAAATCAAATGAAGCCCGAGGAACAAAGCTTGAGCTTCATGTCTTAGACTCGCCACAAGCACAAGCCAAGTTTGAACCCCACTAAAATTAGATGAAACTGATCTAAATGTATCAAAGCTTGGCTTGACTCGTTTGCTATGTCAATCCATAGAAATCAAAATTTTCATTGGTATTGAGAGCTTATGGCACTAGACACTGGAAAACCTTCAGTTCAAGAGGAAAAAAAGAGGTTTCACCTGACTGTACTGCAAATAACAACTGGAGATTCTGTTAGTGAGGACTTCAACTGCTCCAGCCTCCATTATAACAATTTTACTTTTCTCACCGTGGCAGGCAAGAACCGAAAGTAGCCAAACAGCCAAGTTATAATCATAAATAACTGCTGTTGCTTTATGGGATTCACCACTCTCACCTTCTTTAGCATGTCTGTATATGCTAATGACCTCCCTGTCATCATCAACCAGGTTTCCTGAAGGAGAAGTGTCTGCAGAACAAAGCATTGTGACAAGTGATTGAATAAGGTGATTACATGAATTTGATTGGTTAAGATCTTCCACCACCCTCTGGTGACTAACTTTTGCAGCACAAATAAGAAGTGCAGCTCCCCCAATTTTGACCTTTGGGCTTGTGGAATCAATCGCCCTTCTAGCCACAGACGGTATACATCCAGAGGCACTAGCAACCGCATTTCCTAAAACAAAAGGCTGATCTCGGCAAAGTCGTGACAATATTTCGATAGCCTTGTCCTGCAACAAGGGTGTTGCATCTGCAATCGACGAAACTATTGGGGATATGTGGTTTGGAAATTCAGCTAAAACTGCCCATGCTGGTTTGATGTGTCCGCTAGCCCCTTCTGACCTTGACAAAATAGCAAGTGCAGCCAGAGCCTCTGATGTGGCAGCAGATCTGCCAATAGCAGATTCTAGAAAAGAAACTAATGCGAGTACTGTTCCAGCATGATTGACACAATCAGTTATGGAATTATCAATTCTACGAGAATGAAGGAGACGAGCGATCGCTGCTGCTGCATGGGTCTTTCCAGAAAGTGTGCCTTCACGCAAAACCCTTGTTGCAGGCACAATAATTTCATTTGGAATTGCTTTTTTTGAAACTTCACCATCCAAAATAAGATTTGCAAGAGCACATGTCGCCTGTTCAGCAACTTCCAAGGTCGATGAGTTAGCTAGTGCAATTAAAGGGGATAACGCATCACGAGCAACAGCAGCCACATCCCGGTTCTCTTTAATTGAAAGAAATATCGAAGCAAGACAATGAGATGACTCTGCTAAGATGTTTTCAGATTCAACATTTAGCAACTTCATCACTGACCAAAGTGTTTTAACAGAGATGCTGCTTTCACGTAAATCCTTTCTAGTTTCAAAAATTCCAGCCAAAGCAGAGGCAGACTTGGCCTGGGTCTCTTCTTTAGTAGAGCTCAATATCTTAATCATTGTCTCAATCGCATCATTTGCAGCACTGCCCTCCCGTAGCACATCACTCAAGTGAACTACAGAAAGCATGCTTCTTAGAGCATCCAGGACATACACTTTTGATTCAGGTAGATCACTGGTTAACAATGCAGTGAGCTGGCTAATAGTAGCTGTATCAGATTTATGTATCAAATGATTTAAAGTCTTTGCTGCAATTTCTTTCCCATTGAGGCTCCCATTCTTCAGTAGCCATAGCAATGCAGGAACAGCATCAGCACTTTCAACGCATGCACGTATATCTTCACTGTGATTGCACAAGTTCCTAAGGATAGTAGCAGAATCTTCCTTGGCTTTAGCGGATCCTGTCTCTAGAATTTGAACAAGGGGGGGTATACCACCAGCAGCAGTGATGGCCCACTTGCTTTCATCATTTTCATTAGATAGAAGGCAAAGCAACGCCACTGCACATTCCTGCTGCTGTTCTGATGAAAGCCCAAGAAGGGATATCAATAGCTGAACTCCTTCACGTCCTTGAAGCGAACGCCATAGACTGCCTTCATTATTGCAAAGTGCAAGAAGAGCTCTTACAAGCTCATCCTGAACTTCATTGGTTGCCATTGTAATCAAACCAACAAGCAACCGTTTTGCTTCAGAATTCGCGAGTTTAACTGAAAGTATGGCATTCCCATACAAACTAGCTAATGCTTCTATGGTACGTTCCTGCACAAGATATGGTAAATGAGGATTGAACTGATTAACTAAAGTCTGCTCAATAACAACAGGATCTGATGCCCTGGTGGATTCAGCTTTGCTATCATATATCATCAAAGCCGAAGCCAAAGCTCCTAAAGTATCAGCAGTCTGGGCAGGAGAAGAGCATGATTCAAGGCTTTGACCGAGGCTTGAGATAACAAATGACAAGCCACCAGAAATATTTGCCAGGGCACACATTGCATGCTCCTGTAATGCTTGGGCATACTCCCCCTGCATGAATTCTTTTGAAGGAGCTATTGTAGCGTTTATCAGAGCAGGAATACCATTAGATTTAGCTATCTCTTGCCTTGCATCTTTGCACTGTGCAGAAAGAGACTTAAGGGCACCTGCAGCTTCTGCTCTAACAGAGGCTTCATTGCCAGGTCCTAACAGCTTGAGCAACTGTTTAGTAGCCTCTGCAGCTAATACTTTGGAACAAATAGATTCATCTTCCATCATCATGCACGCAAGAAGAAAGCAGATGTTAGCTTGTGTGTCTGACTGTCCTGTTGTGAGCAACTTAACCAGAATATCCACTCCTCCAGCTTGTATTGTTGCAGACCAAAATCCCTCAGTGCTGCTGGAGAGGTTTTTTAATGCTCCAGTCAACAAGTTATCAACTAATTTACCTGTTTTGAGCCCATTACGAAGCAACTCCCAGAGCACAGGCACAACTCCTTCAGTTGAAAAAATTTTTGATCCAACATGATCCTTAGCACCACCCTGAGACACAGCATATATCGTCTTTGCTGCTGCAATTTGACCTTCTTCGGAGCTAGACTTGAGCAGACCTAGCAACGGTGGGATGCATCCTCCAAGTAAGACCTTTACCCTTAGTTCATTCTCCTTGCAGAGAGAACCTAAGACAGTAGCAGCCTGTATCTTAACCCCCAGTGATCCGGACCGGAGAAGAGAAACAAGCACCGGAACTGCTTGAGAGTGAGATCCAACAGCACTGAAAGCATTTTCACGCGTCTCAACAAGTTCTCGCAACTGTCTCAATGCATACTCCTTCTCTTGTACAGATGAGGAGCTCCGGCGCAGCTGCTCAATGCATTGTGCAACACTTGCTAGTGTGCCATCTGGATCCTCCATGCTACCAGTACGGTCTCTGAAAATAATTTATTAAATGAGAAAATTGGGCAACAATTTTCATTGCTTTTAGGCACTATGAGAAACTTCCTCTTAGTTGACCTCATTTTATGGAAAAAAAAGTTATTACTAGTGAAAACTCATAAAAGGAAATGCAGTTATTAATATTTTCAGTAGAGAGAACCAGCACAAAAACATAAAATGGGATATTTCAAATTGAAAGCACTAGAAAAGTAAAACATGGACAGAAACAGAAATCTGGCACAGGATGACAAGAAATAAAAAATGCTGAACAATAATTTAAAAACAAATATAGCATCAGTAACAGAATTCATTCTTATAGGACTGTGGTTTGCTCTTTTAATGGCACAAGGCTCTATTCCAGTTCATTACATCTGGTAATTGCAAAGGAACTTTCGTTTACTTCTGAATTAGAAAAAAGTATCTTGAAATCAGAACTTATTAGATGCATTCCTATAAAAGAAAATTTCTACCAACATTATATGTCATTTTTCTGATTCGAAGTAAGTGTGTCCAAAATCAATCTAGAAATAGTGGAAACAGGACTAGAATTGTATAATTCAACAAAGTGAAAATCAATTCAGAAACTAAAAGCTTGAAGGTTATTGATTTATGGTTTCTAGAAGTCACGTTCACTCGATGCAGAGCATGTGTATTGAAACACAAAAGGTAGATGCAAACAACAAGTGGACCCTCAGTTCCTTTTAAGACATTTTGGAAACACATACACTAAAATCTCTGATCAACACAAAAGTATTAGCATCAGTATGGAGCATTTCGCGCCTATAGTGCTACTCAATATTACAAAAAAATTAATCACCAAAGGATAGCACATGACCATGGTAGATATTAAAAGCATTGGCAAAAGCAAAGTAATCACAACAGGATATCGACCTCATCAGCCACATAAATAAATTCTCAACTCAACTCACCTCACACCCATCTTCATAACTGAACGGGGAGTTGGAGGCTCTGAATCTTGAGTTTTTAGATTGCCATTTTTTTCCTGCAATCATGATACAAGAGAGTGTCATTTAATATTAACCAAACATAAACTATTGCTATTTTTTTCCTGCAATCATGAAACAAGAGAGTGTCATTTAATATTTAACCAAACATAAACTAAATGAAACCATCACAAAATTCAACTTCGAAACTAGTTTGCTGCCAATAGTATTTTCAGATTTGAAACCAGAGACCGCGAGGGGTCACTCAGGAATTAAATATTAATAGTTGAAAGTACTGGTATTGCAAATTTGCAATACACATCAAAAAATTCTAAAAAAATAAAACGAAAACCGGAAACGCCAATAGATTTAAAAACCAAAAGCATCTAAATATATATATAGAGAGAGGGAGGGAGGGAGAGAATGGATGAGATCCAGCGCCTCCGACACTAAATTAAATCCAAAATTAAATGAAATTCCATTTTTTTTTCTTGAAACTGTTATCCGAATCCAATACAGTGAATAATGAATGGACCAACCAGATCAGTAGTGGCAAGGCTGCTGCCATTGGTAGCAGATAACCTCCAAGCGAGTGTAGCCGCCATCTCCTTTTTTTTCCCTTAAAAGAATGAGTCTGTCTCCAGATCTACCTTATTTTACACAATCAAGACATCAAACTCTCCTGTAAGGTATCAATCAGATCAAGTCAGTCAGCGTAACTAATGCTGCTAATTACAAAAATAAAAAATCGAACTGATTTTAATTTTTAATTGTAATTAATAAGAATGTGACGAAATGACTGAGTTCGGTTGCTTCATTGACTTGAATTCATTTCAATTCAATTCTAACAGCAGATCAATAAACTCCAATTTCAACTCAAAAAACGTCGTCGTTTTTTACCACAACATGACTCGAAATTCTGAACTGAACTCAAATGGACAGGACAGACATTCCTTCTTTCTTTTCTTTTATAACAGAAGGAATTTCAATGAAAATGAAGTAACAATGAATTAAAAAAGGCAGCACCTCCAGTCTCTTTAAGAATTTTTCAAAGAAACGACAAGTAAACGTCATCGATGAAAAGAAAGAGTGATAAAAATGTAGCTAGTAACAAGGAAAGAACAAATCAGTAGATCACTCGTGAGTAATGACTCACCTCTAGAGGGAGAGAGAGAAGAGGCGGAGGAGCATCTACAGGTATCGTAGAAGAGAAGGGAAGATAATAAAAAGGCTCTTCACTTCATTTCATTTTGATTGGGAAAGACAGAGAGAGAAGAATGAAGTATTTTCAGTCAGACTTTTTTAGAGAAAAATAAATAATTGTGTGTTTTATTTTATTATTATTCTTAATTCAGATTTTAGAGAAAGAGCGTATAGAGAGGTTTGCAGTTGGCTTTCTCTCTGCATGTGTGGTTTTAGAGGTTGAGAGTGAAAGAGCACCGACAGCTTCAAGCTTACCTGGACTTTCATTGTTTGTCTTTGCGGCTTGGCTTGGCTTGCCTCAGCTTGGATTTTTGGCTAACGTTCATGAAAGTTGACTGGAATGGTAGGCATCTCAGGGCATATGCTAAATGGAAAGCCAAAAATAAAAAATATATTACTTTGGCTTCTCGATGCTTGTTACTAAACAAAACGTGAAAATATTATTTTTATATATCTTGTACAAATGTTAAATTCTTATAAAAAAAAACATTTATTCCAATAATGTTTTTTTTCTTTTAATTTTTTTAAAATCTAAATTTTTTTTTCTATAAAAATTATCATGGTTTCATAACTTGTATCATAAATTTAGCGAATTCATCTATCTTAATTTAAGTTGTTTTTTTTGTTATTTTTTAATTGATTTTATTTAATTTTATTATTTAATATTGGGTTGATTGAGAATCGTCCGGGTTATCCTAAAACCTGTCAAGTCAATTAAATCATTTCAAGTTGGTAAAATAATTATATATGAAATATATTAAAATATAATTAGCTATTATAATAAATTTTTACCATTAAAATAAATATAAACAAAAAAAACGATATTTCTACTGTTCAAAAAAACCATATTACTAATTTAATTCTTGTAAATAGTATCTTTTCTTAGATATACTTTAAGGATGGGATCAGTTTTTAATTATTTTTTTAAGGTAAAATTACCTTTATCATTGCATAGTTGGGTTTTTTTTAATTTTATTTTTAGAAATAATAGTTTACATCCTTGAATTTATAAGTTTATAATTTACATCATGTTAAAATAAAATCAACAAAAAAAAATAGATTATTTATAATATTTTATTATATTTTAATTAATAACTACAGAAATATTATATAACTATTATAATTTTACCATTAAAAAAAAAAACTATGGTCACCACCCCCACCCTTTTCCTTTTATCCTTGTCGGAATTTTGCCACCCAAATCCATGTTTCCTTTTTCAGCATAGCTCGAAGAATTTGCAACCTGTAAAGCAGCTTTGTTAGGCAAATTAATGAAGCAAAGCATATACAGAAGGGCTGGGACTTTGCATAGATCAACAAGTTCCTTGCTCTGTTAGGCAAAGATTGGCCCAAGACATGAATTCTTCACAAAATCCAAGTAATCTAACAAAAAAGCTTCTCACACA
>Ga0307510_10004648_pt1 | contig 16192 bp, 16 predicted proteins | sample 12_EM_MG_FD_207224 | JGI IMG/M metagenome (GOLD analysis project Ga0307510, IMG submission 207224) | Populus trichocarpa ectomycorrhiza microbial communities from riparian zone in the Pacific Northwest, United States - 12_EM | ecosystem: Host-associated > Plants > Roots > Unclassified | place...
CCGATACGTCCGCGCTCCTCCCCGCCGCAGATGTCGTCTTGGCGGCCGACACGCTCTGGGACGCAGCGCTCCACGGCGCGCTGTTGCACACGATGTGCGCCGTGCTGAAGCGCACCCCCTGGGCGCGGGCGCACGTCGTTGCGGGGTTGCATACGGGAAGGTATGCTCTCGGGGCGTTTTTGAGGGCTGCGGAGAAGGCGGGGCTCGTGCTGGAAGGTGGTGCCAGTGGGGCGACGGAGCGGGAGATAGGTGGTGAGGGTCGGAGAGAGTGGGATGTGGGGCGCGTGGTGGGAAGTGAGGACGAGGATGAGCGTGAACGGAGACGATGGGTCGTTTGGAGCGTGCTCAAATGGGCAGATTTGTGACGGTGAGCGGGGCGTTGGAGCCTGAAGAAGTGATGGGAAGAGGGCTCGCTGTTTTCCCATGATAGTTGCGCTTTCACCTGGGACGGGATTCGAAGGGCATGTGGACAAGCATCATGTCACTTTCTATGGATCTGGTTGGCTTACTAGGTTTTTTTTATCTCTGGACGCCATCGTTCAGCATGATTGTCGTCGCTACTTGTGCACACACACTGACGTCGTGGTATGGCATGGCAGGCAAGCACTGGCAACCAAATATCCCACGTTTTGGGGGATGATCACGTGCCATTTGAGTTGCCATCAGGTAACGTACTTACATTTTTATTTACTACTCTAACGAGGTAACGAGGTATAGTAGCTGTCTGCTTACCTGAGCTGTATTACATAGCGTAGTAGTTGGCCGAATGTATCCTCCTCCTCCATCTCCTCTTCCTCTTACTATAGTAACGAATAAGCACATTCCAGTGCTTGTGGGCTTCGCGATACGTGCCCCTTCCCTTCGTACCCCTCTCCAGCCCTTACCTCCATCCTCCGTGATCCCGCCATCCTTACCTCTAGATGGTTTGGGGTATCCTGCGGTTGTGTGTGACGTTGACTCGGAATCGGAGCTAGACTGCTATAATATCACAACTCACAACTGCTGATGATCGCGACACTGAAAATGTGCGCGCAGCACCCCTGCTTGCTTGAAATGTGTCTCCTGTCACCAGAATAAGCAAACTGCTCTCAGAGGTTCAACTTTCAATATGGGTGATGATACCGTCACGGTGTCAGTGAAAGAGCTCTAGAGTCGTACTGCATCCGCGCCACGCTGAGACAAATCGATCTCGGTACCTGTTGCTTCGTGATTGGTCAGGCTGACAGCAATCCAGGGGAACGATGTAGTCAAGCATTTTCCTCGGGCGAGTCGAAGACGCGTCGCAGCCTGTAGACCTCGGAATCTCGAAGGCGCGATCGGGTATGTCCACTCTCTACCTCGCCTCCCCGCATTTCTTTGTATTGCTACAGTAGTGACATATACAACGCGTGCGAAGACTTTCCATACGATTCCTTTACGAGGTTTCCTAGGCACGTAAGCGTTTGCTCTCTGAGCACATACTAATGTTGTGCTTTAGGCTTTAGCGCATTGACGTCCAGGTCCCACGCCGGCGCGTGGGCTCGGCAACCACCTATGAGAGAACCTCTTAAAAGCATGTCGGGGTTTTGGAGAATAAGGGGACTGTCACGTTTCAAGACCCAAGTGGTTGGAGATTTTTCAGCAATGAAGCTCAAAGGATCAGGGGAGAGGGTCGATACTCGCAATGGGCGGTGACATAATCTTATAGTAAGCGGTGATACAGGTCAACGGGAAAAAAATAGGTGATTGGGACTTGAGAGAAGCATATCGTATCGCAAGGAATAGACGCGATGCCGAGGAAACAGTGGCAAGAGTCGTCGTAATGCCTCTGAGCAAGGGAACAAGGGACCAGGAGAGGGAAATGGTGGTGACTATGGATGCTGTGACATGAGCATTGTTGTGTTTCAGTATGAGTTAGGAAGGTGTTCCAATTCGACTCGTGGGCGGGCATAACGGGATTTCTCAATTTACTGCGGGTAAATATCCGGGTCCCGGTGTGGGTGCAGGCACAGGCGTGGGCGTGGGTGGTGTGGGTGCGGGCGTGGGCGTGGGCGAGGAGGAGGTTGCGCGTGTGGACGTCCGCGTGGGCGTGGGAACGAGCGCAGGTGCAGGTGCGGGGAGGAATGCGAACATCCGGCGTAATTGACCAACTATTTCGTTACTGCCTTCTGTAGTGTCCTGCTCTATCCGTCCAATGAGGGCAGAAAGCTGATCCTGGAATTTGGTCCAATTGAAGGGGCTCTGAACTCCTGCGTCCATGAGAATTGCGAGTGTTTCGGTGAAAGAGATGGCATGCTCCGCCGGAAGGTCGCTATCTTGACCTGAAAGGAGGCCGTAAACGAAGGCTTTAAGGTTCATACGGTTCCGCGCGGTCGTGTCTGAGATGAATATCGTGTTTGCTGGTTCCCCAATGACGTCTTGCAGCCAGCCTAGTTGGAGCCCTTCGAGAGAATATCCGTTCAGGAGACGTCTCGCGAGCATGCGCAAATGGAGCGAGAAGTGATGCGGATTCCAACGTCACTATTGGCCCACATTGACCGCATAAGGCTCATATCTGCGAGGTGCCTCCACACGAAATAAACGAAGACGTCATCGAATTTCCGATTGACAGATGCGTGGGCGATGCGGCGAATAACATGTAGACATACCAGCAGACGGGACTTGCGTTCCTTCTCGTCCAGTCTAACTGCGAGTGAGTCTGATCCACAGCTTCGTAGGAGAGAGATGGCATGATTAATTAAAACGAGTTTTGCGGGCTCGATGGGGCCGGCCATGAGCTGGTCGACCGTCTCTTTGGGAATGCATTCCAATATGCCCTGAGCTTTGCTTGCTTCAGCCAGCGCAGGAAGTTGGAGCCACCAGGTGAGCGCCTTGACGTCTGCATTGTCTGATGCTTGTATTGCCCGTCGGAGAATGGTTTCCCGGAAGCCTTCCTTGAGACGCCGCTTATGTGTTCTGACAGTACTACGGAGGAGCATCAACAGCGGGACGAGGATGTACTGTCCACGGCGACGGACCACGCCTAGATTGTACGGCACAATCCAGCTATGAAGTTTGGTGAAGAGGTAACGAAGGCACAAGGCGCCTGAGAGGAGCGACGTGTGCGATGTATACCACCATATGTTTGACATCGGGGTACGATATGGGCAGTTAAATTCGATGTAAGGAAGGATGGTCAGCACGAAGTACGCCACGACAAAGATGCCGACAGATACGGAGACAACGATGGCCACCGCCTTGTTGATGGAAAAAAAGTGTATCGCGAGGCCGGCAAAAAACAAGAATACTGAAAAGTGAAGGAGCGTATAGGCCGCCTCGAATGCAATGTGCATATTGTACTTCTGAGTTCCAGAGAACAAAAATGTGCGGACGCGCGCACAGTTATTCGGATCGCGTAGGGTTTGGGGCATTTGGATATATCTGCGTGCCCATTGTTGGGCCAATGTCGCAAATAGGGCCGATGCCAGACTAAGAATAAGGCTCATGATCCACATGGAATTAACCCAGATTATGGATGCACCGGGAGAAAACGATTGGCCAGCCTGCGGTGGCGTGCAGGTGCCTGTCACGAAATTGGGTAGTTGTTGGGAAATTTGGCAAATGAGGTCTACTGTCTGGTTGCCACTATCGGGTGACAATTTCTTGTAAAATTCGATAATAAATGCGCCAATGGTTGCGGAGAGAAGACCAGACTTCCAGCTTGTCATTGTAATGAACAGCGGGGCAGGTAGAGTAGGACGTACAAACACAAGGATACTATCCGAATCGCCTTTCCAGTCCTCGGCTTCACGGTTATCGAACTTTTCGGCATCCTTCATGAACGCCGTCCACATCCTCTTCCCTGACTCGGTCTGCTGGGCTGTGGCCGGGGTCATTTTGGGGGGCAATGTCTACACTTCCCAGACGTACCTTCATGTTGTGCAGGGCCGTCGAATTGAAATAGCTCGTTGAGGTGAGCAAACGACAAAGGGGTTCCCATTTGATTTTGTTTTTGTTGAACCAATATTACGCGCTGTGTGGAGTGGAAGAGACGAGACGAGTGCGTGGTAGTAGCCTAGGCGTCTTGGTCAGCCCGGGCCGGTCTCACTCCCTTAAGGCCCAAGTGCGAGAAGTCTCGGCAAGACAAGGGGTTTTCCTGGACTCACTACCGCCCGAGGACCTTCTATTCTCACGGCCTCATCTTCCGTTCTCTCAAGTTATCTACTTCTGGCCTCGAACAACGTCCCCACGCTTTCCTCACTCACTGCCAGTGCGGTGATTGAGTTAATTTAACCCACACCCGTGCCACAAACACAATCGAGCGCTCGACCAAACTTACGCCCGTCCGTTTCAGGCAACTCCTTTGCGTCAACATATCATATAACACTGCGAAGGACGCAACCTTCGCCCAAGCCCGTCCCACTATCTCGCTATCGTCTCCTCACAACCAACCAACTCCCCTTCTCAAGGCCACGTGTTTTCTCACATTTTAGCATGACTGACCAGTCAGTATCATCTCGTTTCCGGACGCTTTTCGGGTTGGCCCTGGAGGATTACGAAATAAAGACAAAAATATCATTGGTGGAGCACCCACTTGCTCAGAAACTCGAGAATTGCCATTCCGTCGGGTCGATCACTACCCTTCTTCAAGATCAGGCGAGAACCTTCGGTGAATTTCGAGGAAGAGATAGGATAATGGAATCAATCAGGAATGCTGTATCGTTCCTATGTAAGCTTTCGACCTCCGCTGCCCTCGGTGATGGTATAGGCCTAGTACGTCAGAAGACGCTGATGGCGGTCTTCCATGTCTCTGATATTGTTCTACAGGCATTTCCACCTGCGAAGGCGTTACACACTGGCCTCGGTGTCCTACTCGCTGTATGCCTTTCTTAAGATCCTCCGTGACGTATTCGTTGTGACACCTGAGTGCACCAGGCGGCCAAGGGCATGGTTGACAGCTACGATGCACTCGTCGACTTGCTTGAGGCGATTGAACATTTTCTTAAACTTCTCGATATATATACGGAGGTCCCTCCAACACCTGCCATGGACGAGCTAGCAGCCAAAATAATGGTGGAGTTCCTCTCCACCCTTGCATTGGCCACAAGAGAGCTCAAGCAGGGACGTTCGAGTGAGCCCGTTCTCGCCGATATATTGTATATTCAGCTCAACGTAGGGGAATTCGTACAAGGGATCTATGGAGGAGACAAGCATACCGAAGCAGTCCTGCAGAGGCTAGATCGGCTCACCCTTGACGAGGCTCGATCGACTGCAGTGGAGATTCTTAAAGTTGTTTACGGTCTTATCCAAGACATGAGTAAGCAAACATACTCTACTTGCGTCTCACTGGCTATTGAGTACACTTCCCACTAGATGGCAAAGCATCTGGTGATGCTGTCCAGGATGCTCTTGGTACGTTTTGTTGGCAACAGCGAACTAGTTCCATACATGACTGAGTGTTAGAAATCCTACATGAAATGGCGAGCGGTATGGAGAAATCGAAACGTCGGTGATATCTCGATGTTACCATTGCTACCTGACGATGTTGAAATCGCCTTCCAGGTGACAAATTACTGCAAGATATTCGAAATTGGCTCTCCCCTCCTGATCCTTGGAAAAATCACAACATCGCCCGCGATTCACGCCATGAAGGGACAGCGACGTGGTTCGTTCAGGGCGATACATTCTCGGAATGGAAATCATCCGGACCAGGTTCTCTCCTCTGGATACATGGGAAACGTCAGTCGTTGCCCTGCACTACATCTTCGCCGATGCTGACGGTTTTCCTCTGTCTTAGCCGGAGCAGGGAAAAGTGTTCTTTGGTGCGTTAGTCTCCCAATACTTTGTCTCGAGAACTTATGGTGCCGGCTAGCTCCACAATCATAGAGAATATCGATACCATGAGGGAATGTGGGCTCGCGTCCCTAGCATTCTTCTACCACGATTTCAGGGAAGATCAAAAAAGCGATCTCCGTGGGCTGCTCTCTTCTGTCTTATTACAACTTTGTGACCAGTCCAACTCCTACTACGATATCCTTTCCAAGTTCTATTCAACACACCGCTATGGTGCACAAAGTCCTAGCGACGATGCACTTGTCCATTGTTTGGAGGACATACTGAAACTTCCAGGACAACCCCCGGTTTTCTTGATTGTGGATGCGTTGGACGAGTGCGTGAACACATCCCCTATGCCATCCCACCGTGAGAAGGCCCTATCACTTTTGGAGAAGCTTATCGACTCGCAACTTCCGAATCTTCGCATATGCGTGACAAGTCGGCCCGAGGTCGATATCAAGGTTGTTCTCGGGCCTTTGACGTTCCGGTCAATTTCTCTACAGGACGAAAGGGGACAAATGGAAGACATTGAGAACTATATCAAGTCGGTCGTTGAGAAGGACCCAAGGAACCGAAGGTGGACAGCGCAGGACAAGCAGATGGTGATTGACGTTCTCACAAGTAAAGCTGACGGAATGTAAGTCATTAATAGCTCACTTGAAGATCCTCGCTGATAATTGTAATGTAGGTTCCGGTGGGTGTATTGCCAGGTGCACTATCTTCGTGGCCGCCACCCAGGACGTATCCGGCATGCTCTGGCCGAATTACCAGTGACACTCGATGAGACGTATGAGCGTACTTTGCGAGAGATCAATAAAGCAGACTGGGAGCTTGCACACCGATTGTTTCAATCTGTCACTGTGGCTTCCCGCCCTCTCCGTGTCGAAGAATTGGCGGATTTCCTCGCATTCGATTTCAACGTGGGGCCAACCCCAAGATTCAACGAGGGATGGCGTCTGGAAGATCCCATCAATGCGGTACTGTCTACTTGCCCCAGTTTTCTTGCCGTCGTCGATATTGGAGGTTCCCAAATTATCCAATTTTCGCATTTTTCTGTCAAGGAATTCTTGACCTCTTCCCGCCTTGCCGAAGCAAAACAGGAGATTTCCCGATATCATATATCCATGACCCCTGCTCACACCCTCGTTGCAAAAGCCTGCCTCGGAATCCTCCTTCACCTAGATAAAAACGTCGCCAAGGACACCCTTCAGACGTCTCCTCTCGCTCCATATGCTGCCCTACACTGGTTCGACCATGCCCGGTTCGAGGGCGTGTCACAAAATGTGGAAGATGGAATGAATATCCTACTTGATTCGGGCAAACCGCATCTCGCCGTCTGGGTCTCACTACACAACGCAGAATTACCCTCCTGGAAGCTATTCAAACGAGGCGAAAGGCCTTTGCCACCCAGCGGACCCCCCCTGCATTATGCTACCATGTGCGGCTTACGCGCCTTCGTAAAGATGCTGGTTGTTGAACACCCACACGACGTGGATTCTCGAGGCTTCGACAACTTGACTCCCCTGCACATGGCATCACTCAGGGGGCATGAGCAGGTCGCTCTCGTCCTTTTGGAGAGTGGCGCGGATGTGACAGCTCAAAACGACGACGACCAGACTCCGTTACATGTGGCATCAAGAGAAGGACATTTGCAAGTCGTTCTCACCCTTCTTAAGCACGGTGCATCTACAACGGCCCGGGATAAGGCCAGGATCACACCACTCCATCTAGCATTGAACCCTCGACACGTAGAAGATCCACACGGCCATAACAGTGGTTCAGGTGCGAGGGCTGAAGATGGGGGAGAGAATACGCTGGCACAGTTGCATGGGGCCTCACAAATCGACTTCTTATCGTATCTTGTTTCCAAAGAGGCAAGTGTCCGAGTCACCCACGGCCCATTTGAGCGCGGGGTGCATACGCCAGCTCAAGGCAGCACTTTGTTGTATGAAGCATTGCACCATAGATATACAGGACCCCTACGCGTTCCTAAGCCTGAGGCAGACGCAATCGCCGGGGACAAGAGCGAGTGGAATCATTTGGCGTCGCGCAGTGGACATATAGAAGTCGCGCAGGTTCTGGTTGGACACGGTGCAGGTCCGACAGCTCGAGACATACACGGGATCGACCCTTTGCATTTGGCGTCCTTCCACGGATATATGGAGGTTGTGCAGTTGCTTGTTGAGCACGGCGCAGATCCGACAGTCCAGGACAATGACGGCTTTACCGCTTTGCAATTGGCGTCGCAAAAAGGACATGTCGAAGTTGCGCGGTTCCTTTTTGAGCACAGTGCAGATCCGACAGCCCAGAACGGAAGTGGGTCGACCTCCTTGCATTTGGCGTCGCAAAATGGACACCTCGAAATTGTACAGTTCCTTGTTGAGCATGGCGCAGATCTGACTGTCGAGGGCGAGGATGGGTGCACCCCTTTGCATTTGGCGTCGCAAAATGGACACCTCGAAATTGTACAGTTCCTTGTTGAGCATGGCGCAGATCTGACTGTCGAGGGCAAGGACGGGTGGACCCCTTTGCATTTGGCGTCGCTTAATGGACACCTCGAAATTGTACAGTTCCTTGTTGAGCATGGCGCAGATCTGACTGTCGAGGGCAAGGACGGGTGGACCCCTTTGCATTTGGCGTCGCATAATGGACACCTCGAATTTGTACAGTTCCTTGTTGAGCATGGCGCAGATCTGACAGTCCAGGACAAGGACGGGTGGACCCCTTTGCATTCGGCATCGTATAATGGACACCTCAAAACTGTACAGTTGCTTGTTGAGCATGGCGCAGATCTGACAGCCAAGGACAAGGATGGGTGCACCCCTTTGCGTTCGGCGTCGCAAAATGGACACCTCGAAATTATACAGTTCCTTGTTGAGCATGGCGCAGATCCGACAGTCCAGTACAAGGACGGGTGGACCCCTTTTTGTTTTTGTTTTTTTGTGTTTTGTTTTTTGTTTTGTTTTTGAATTGTCAGTTTATTGTCTATTAGCTACAAGGCCACGAGACATCGCAGTACTAGCCCATAAAAAGTGTCATTTGAAAGGTGTAAAAGGCAGGAGGGGGCAAATAGGGATCAGCAGGGGTCACATCAACCCGCGGGTTTTGTGAAGGGTATCAGTGGGGTTGGGGTCAGGGTAGACATTCAGCTACCCCGCCCAAACCATTACCCTAGTTGCGGGTATCGCGGGTACTGATTGGTCTGGAGCCTCAAGCTCACCAGACCTTTGCAGAGTGTGCTTGTTCGCGTGTTCACCGCCAGAACCATGTGACGCAGTCTGCGTGCCTGCAAGGTTTGACACATCAGTACATCAGCCCAGTATCAGTCCGCGCTCTCTCGCTTTTGCTCGCCCAGCCTCACACCCATATCCTCGTCCGCCTTGCCCCTCATCCCTCTTCCACTCTTGTTGTCACTTGATCGACCCATTCCCTTTCACAGCCAGATCTCCGTGGCTGACATGTCCATTGCACCAATTCCTATGGCCGAAGAGGCCATCAGCAAAATGTAACGTTACTTGCCGGTGTCTTACTGAGTACTTATCCGACTTGCCACTGCCCGGCGGCGATGCCACAAGATACCATTCACTTCGCCCTTCATCTAGACACCGGTTCCCCCTTTTCCTTACAACGCCGCACAGTCTGTTTCCGAGTGAAGTGTGTCAACTTGAAACATATCACAGCACAGCGGGACGACAGGCCAAATCTCAGTTGACACAACTCAGCTGCACGGCAACGTCACTTTTCTTCGTGCCTGGACGGTCTCACGCTGCACAGCCACTTTTCTTTTCTTTGACCGACGCCTGGCGCCTCTTTACAAACATAAACTCCACTTCCGTCCCGCGAAGACTGGTGGCAATCCGCCACCCCTCACTTCGCGAGCTGGCTATTGCGCGGCTCTGATATGATATGATTTGATATTGCCATTGGCCTGGCTTGAATATATGACGACATTGTGGCCTTCTATGTCAAACTCTCAAGCTGCCGTATCACGTACTGATCGTGATATTTGTGGACTACACTACCGTGACAGGGCTCTGAGGCACTTCCATCACTCCTTAGCGTCCCGTGGCGCCCCCGGTGACGCAACCCATGATCCGTCTCCCGAAATACCTGGCACTTATCATACTGTCATCCGAAGCTGGCCCAGCCGTACTGGGCCTACTGACCTCGCGTCATCTTCATCTCTAGGACTTTGTCGTCGAACAACATGGAGCATGACACGAATGGACGTGGCACGTCCACTCTCGTATACCTCCTATCTCTCCCTCGTTCCTTCCGAATAAAGCTACCTACACCATGATATATACTGCAGGCCATCTAAGTGGGTCTGCGGCTCGTGCAGGTGGTGTAAACACTGGCCTTGGGGCACACATTAATATTATTACCTCATTACAGTATACGTGCGGCATATCAAACCCCAGTGCGTGCTGCGGGAAGATCAATTCTCGTGCGACACGGCGCACGTCAACCGCGAGACTGAGGTGACCCATATAACAATCCCGTTCAGACCATTCCAGCGAGGGGTTAGAGCTGGCTCGCACCTGATGAAGGGCCTGCCAGTGGAGAGAATGACGAATTTTACAAGCATGAGGCCAAAGAGACTCGTCATATGTGTGTTATACCACCCAATCACCCGATCATCAGTCCGTCGATGGAAAAGAAAATACTGTACTAATTTTAAGGTTGGTATCGCCGATTATGACGCAGCACCGACCTCCTGCCTCTGTTATGCTCGGTCTGGCCTGTCGATCTACCCGAATACTTTACTCAGCGGTCGCAATATTAATGGCAGATAACGTCCTGGATGGTGCCACGCAACTGAACCAACCAGGGAAAGATGGGTGTCACTGGGAATGAAGAAATCCTCTGATCTACTAGTATCTGAATTCGTAGATAGAATCATACTGGTTTACCGTGCTAATCCAAGCGAACATGAGAACTCTGCTGCACACGCAGTGCGTGGGCCCTTTAATATTTTGATGAATGGGCCATCACGCGATTTGAGTTCACAAGAGAACCTCTCGCCTGACGGAAAACTGAACAATATTGCATTTTTGTCTATTCCTAACAATCAGTATACACAAGGGTGGGTTTAGTTGCGTGTTGAAGTGAGAAAGAGAGCATAGTTCCTGGCTATCGATCACAAATCCTCCTTCGGAATCATTCAATTGTGTACGTCACATCCGAGCCTGAGGAAGTTCCAGTACAAAGGTCTGGCGTCAGCTATCGCATCGGGATGTTCCAGCATCGTCCGAAAGTGTGACCTCGACAGGCTCCTCTATAACGACAGTGCTCTGCCTAGTGCTGGTTCTTGGAACCTTCAGGTGGACGGATGAGTCAGAAAGGTGAGGTAACACGACAACGGCAGCACACACATCAATTCTCACAGATCTCTTCGTAATCTTGACATCTTTGGATACTGGGTCCGACAGGTCGGATTGGCTCGCCTGCTTTTGCCATTCCAGTCGGGACTCCTGGGCGACGACAACACTCGCATCTTCGCTTGCGACGGCAGCGCGCTCCGTATCGACTTGGGGTATATCACGGCGCACCCACAAGAGCCAGTCCGGTTGATCGACGACTAGCGAGCGAGAGATGGTTAAGGTCCGGCGGCCTACGGAAAAGAATGGAATGGAAAGGCCGTCTACAAAGGATGCTAACATGGATATGCGTTCTCAAAAATGGATATAAGACGGCATACGAGTAAGGATGGAGCCAAGGACGACAAAAGAGACGATGGGTTGGAGAGCAGTGGCAAGCAAATCTTCTTGGGACAGCGGGGGGTTTTGGGGTGCTTCAAGGCGGGTTTGCGCAAGCGTACAGATGAAGACAGCACCAACGCCAATCTAAAGAAAATAATCAGTTGCGTGGAAAAGTTCTACTCGACAAACTGACAGGGCCGAAGTGTCCACAGAAAAGCGCCTCGCGCCAGTTCGACACTTCTGGCATCAGCTTATATAGAATAAGGAGGGAGGGTATCCGACGTAGAACCAGTATGGCTAGCATGAGCCACACAAGTCGCCAAGGAGTTATACCAAGCCCAGGGACATGAAATTGATCGAACGGAAGCCACGCTCCGATATAGATAAAGCAGGCGCAGTTGAGGACAAGATCGAGGATGGTGGAGAATGAATCGTCTTCGGTCTGTTCGTTGAAATGGCCATCCCAAGAAATCGCACTGCCTACATGCAGGGATAAGCAGGAAAGCACAACATGGCGAGGGGCAAACACACCGGCAGCAAATGCAGCAAGGAGGTCATCATTCCCGAGTGAGTTGGTGACACCGACCGTAAACAACGCAAGGGCGATGTATTGCGCGATGTATGACTCCCGATCGATGAAACCTTTCCGATGGGCATATCTCATCAAACGGGAAAATAAGACCCCTGTAAGATGGCTCAGACTGGAAGTATCTCAAGCATGGGAAATTTTCGCACCGATAATAGCGCCAAACGTAGTCCCCAGGATCACTTGGTCTGGGTACCCCGAGAAATTAGTGCCAACAAACGAAAGATGCGAATCGTCTACACACATAACCAGCTGATAACAACCCATTTCTCAAAAGCTGTTTCACGCGAAACCTCCGTTGTGAGATATATTGCGATGCTAAGGAAGGGGTATGCAAGTCCATCGTTCGATGCGGACTCGGCTATGAGAAGTTGGCGAATGGAGAGGGGGACATTTTTCACAGCGAATTTTCCACCTTCATGATAACAATGTCTGAATGGATTGCAATGATTCTCAATGACCCTTGCTACTGACCGATAACGGCGGCGCTGATAATTGGGTCTGTAGGGGTTAAGCATGCGGAGATGACGAGCGAGGAAACAAAATCCAGCTTTGGGAAAAGGATGTGGATGAACGCTTGCAAAAGGAGAACGAAGATGAAAGGTTTTTGCTACTCGTGATTGCGCTAGTTCACTTACTTGCCGAGACAAGCCATCCAAAGGCCATTGTAGGAACGACCATGATGAGCAAACTCTTCGCGTGGACAGCCATGTACCTGGTGGGCAGTTCTACGCCTATGGCAAAAAGACCAGTCGCAAGCACGATCCGCATGATCTCTCGTGTGAGGACATCTGTTACGCCCGTCCAAGCGCGTGGATTGAAGATTCCCAAGACGTGAGGTCCCAAAAGAATACCAAAGGTTGTTCCGAGGGCAACTTCATTCATATATAGCTGTCCTAGCGATCAATGATCGGGAGACCTACGGGCGTTCTTAGTATCTTACCCTTTCTTTTATGACCAAGGATATCAGGTTGTACTTAATAGCAGTTAGATGGCTCTGTATCCGAAAAGGGCACAAGACAAGACATACTGCGACCACGAACCCACCCAAGAGGGTATATGCCACGCTGACGGACGAAGTCTGTTGATAGGAGGGTTTGACACAAAGGGGCCAAACAATGGGGAAATTGGTACGAACATCGAGGAATTCCCAAGGCATGGATGGATCTAAGATGATGGCCTCGTTGTTAGATCGATGATGCCCAGAGATGGGGGATATCAAGCTGATATTTGCACTACCTAGGAATGTGAGAGTCTAGGCGGGTGTGCTGCTTGGCTCACGCCTGTGGTTGGATTAGGCCGTCCTGAGTCGTTTCACTCTGAGGCGAAGATCGTACGACGTGGTGAAGACTGAAGTGGGTGTGACTTATAACTTTTTACGGACTCCCTCATCACGTGACTATATCTTTGGAACGATCTGCTGCTTACCTGAGCTGTATTACATAGCGTAGTTGGCGAATGTAACCTCCTCCTCCGCCAAGCCAAAATTATTCGCAACCACGGAATGATCTACTGCACGACAGCCTTCAGCACTAAGCACAAATTCTTGCAACGGTCAGCACGTCGACGGCCGGAGGCGATGAAGCTCGTCGTGGATATGACAGCGGAACCAGCTCGCTTGCTGAGTTTGGTGAGCTGGCGTATAGTCACTGGCAGGGCATAGCCGAGCCTTATAATAGGCCACTGGCACGTGGGGATTCCTTCACGAGGCGCATGGAGGACAAGGAACCAGGATCTGTCAAAATCGCAGGCCCGGATTGCGTATAGCTATCGATTCCAGGTCGCCGCGCGATGTTAGTCCAGTGTTCCAGCAGCAGCGGGTGATGACGCGTGACGCTTCAGGAGACCACGGCATCTGACTCTCTCTCACCCAAGGTCGGCTGCACAGATCGGCCTCCTCGACTGCGTCTATATCGTTAAAGTCATCCTACACGGGGGTCGATTCCGGACATTGAGTAACAGCGCATAGCGTCACCTGGATGTAACTTATTCTCCACTTGCCTCTGATGTAGATCCCCCAGTGTTACCAAGGGGTGCACCTCGCACCGCACCAGCCAGGGAGACGTACAGCTGGCACGACACGGATGACCTCCAGGTCTCGTCTACTGAGACAAGAAGCGCTCCCGTCGTCCACCGTGGTGGTCGCTCTCCGGGAGAGGCGTACTCGTGCAATGCAAGTCCTCGACCTTCTGGACCATGTCCTCATTTTCCTCAGTCACTGTAGGAAGAACTCATACTCTATACGTCAACGGCCTACACAAGCCCTCATGCGCCGGACTGGGTCGACACTAGATTTGTGTCATGGCACATCCTTCACACCGGCCTCCCTTCTTCCACCCAGGGCGTCGGGCTCTTGCTCGTTGACAACGGAGCCTTCGAAGCACCACGGCCAGCTCCGGAGCCGCGCCCTCCCCAAATCCTTGACAAAGCAAGTATTCTTGCGCCTTTGGTGCAGCGAGGGGCTCAAGCAGCTCTCAAACATTCTGCCGCAGATGACGGCGTGACGCCCGAGTTGCGTCTTAACATTGACATGACGCCGAGAGATTTTGCCGCGCTTTCATTTCGCCCCCCCCCAAAAACAGGCCCAGAAGCAAATTTCTGATAGTGTCGATTTATACATCATGAGCAATAATGGAAGTTACAGAATTCATCCAACTTTGCATACGGTCAAATGGGTACCAAATAGACCTGATGGTAATGGGTTAGAATACAAACACGGATCTGGCATAGCAGCCTTACTGGACAAGAATAAGAGGTTACGCTGAGCATCGTGTGCAACAGATGTTATCGCAGAAATCTGCATTCCGTCGTCCTCAAATGCCTACACACGAATTTGTATGAAAATGCACCTTTTCACTCCGAAAGGTGGCGCGTCGTACCTTCTCAACTTTCAGCTTTTCCCCAAAGAACGCCTGACTCCCAATGTTTTTCGTGATCCTGAGGGCAGACGAAGGTGCCACTTTCTCTGGGTCATGATACGCAGCGAGCCACGGAAATGCGGCAGAAAGTCCTGCCGCCCATAATGCCCCGTTTGTATCGATGGAGAGATTGTCCACGACACGATCTGTGCTCGAAAAATATGTCTTCGGATCCCAAGTAACACAACATTTCATCGACGTACCTAGGGCAATGACATCCGTTAATACAAGGGACTGGTCATTTTGTTCTTCGAAGACACGTATCTGGCCAGACTTGGAACTGCCGACGTATACAGTGCCGTTTTGGGCCCGCGCAATACCATTGCTACCATGCAAGCCAGAAGCAACAATCCTGCACCCATTGTCGACATGACAGTACCCTACCGAGGTCCGTGCCAACCCCAAGAACTCGAGATACCTGGTCTGCGGAAATAAAAAAATTTACTCACGTCACAAAATACCGAACGCCATTCCGGACATGCGGCGACTTACAAAGCCGACTTTGACGCCGTGATCATTGGTGAAGTAGAAGCTTCTCCCATCCGAAGCGCCAATGATATCATTGGGAGTGTTGATTACCGGACTCTCGACCGTCTTCAGATGAGTGAGTATGTTCCCACCAACTGTGGCCTCAAATATTTCCACGACGGAATCAGCGCCAATCAACTTCCCGGGACTCCGAACAGGCTTTCGGTGGTTGACCGCGTAGACGAACAGCTGGCTTGGGTTTGAAGCTGATGGTACAACATCTAAACCACATGAAGAGTACCCCTGGGTCGTTGGGAAACCCGAGAAAGTGAGGCGCGTCACAGTGCCTGTCGCTGGATCATATGTCGCTATGTAATCGTCGAAAGCCACCTCGTCCTCCTCAAGGGACCCTAAAGCTGGGACCCAGCGCCGGCGTTGCGCTGGCGTGGAGCAGGCAAGATATAGCAGGCCGCTGGGTGGATGCAGCACGATCTCTGCGGCGAATGGAGACCGGTTAAGTCAAAAATGAAACCACTTGGTCGTGACGTACTTTCGCAAGCTTGTAGTGCTTCTACCTTCTTGCAGTTCGTGTTACCCACGGGCTCAATTTTCCGCCATACACCGAACGCAGACAAGACGGCCTTCAAGGAGAGCTCATAGTACACGGCGAGAAGTATGGTTAACAACGCAAGAAACGTGAACCCAGAGGCCATGGTGGTTGGCCG
>Ga0307510_10004649_pt1 | contig 16191 bp, 19 predicted proteins | sample 12_EM_MG_FD_207224 | JGI IMG/M metagenome (GOLD analysis project Ga0307510, IMG submission 207224) | Populus trichocarpa ectomycorrhiza microbial communities from riparian zone in the Pacific Northwest, United States - 12_EM | ecosystem: Host-associated > Plants > Roots > Unclassified | place...
GTTATAACTACACTATGATCATAATATTATGTATGCATAGTAGAGGAGTAATAGAATAGATAATACACATAGCAAAGGCGCCCGGAAGCCCGGAAGCCCGGAAGTAACAAAACTGTAATAGTGTAGAAGCCCTGAGAGGGTGTTCGGCGGGAGATGATATGTGGCTACCACGTCGTGATGTGTCGGGCGGGTAATTCGAAGATGCGCAGCTATGGGCCGGTCTTCTGGTGGCTAATTGTAGGTTCTGTAGGTTCAGAAGGCGTGGAAATGTGTCAGGCGAACGGTCAAAAGCTAGGAGCATATCGTAGGACATCCGGCTGACAGGAGAGGTTGTATGGGACGTCTGGTCGAAGGGATAGGTAGCAGGAGACATCCAGCCGATGAGATGGGCTGTAGAGGACGTCCGGCCGACGTGATAAATTGTTGGGGCGCCCGGCTGACGAGGTGGGTTGCAGGGGGCGTCCAGCCGACGAGACGGGTTGTTGGGGGCGTCGGCAGGACACCCGGGAATAAACATCAGGATCCGGAATTGGTGAGGCAAAAGATCAAGCGCTGGAGCACGCCCGCTGGATGCGGGGAGATACACGATGGGATGGAGAGGTAGAGAGCGAAAAGGAGTGTATCTGGCGGGGTGCGGGACGGAGAGAGGATAGGGAGGGGAACTCAGGACGAAATCCGGAGGGAGCACAGTAACATAGGAGGAAGCCCGGTGGGTGGGGGGTGGTAGGGATTGTTAGGCAGAAGGAGATTGAAGTCGCAGGACGTCAGGAAAGGGGTAGCATGCAGGGGGGTGCATGGGGTGTAACGGGACGGTAGGGTTGTCCGTAGGGCGCAGGGTTGCTGGGGAGGACAGCTTCTGGTTGTGTCCGGTGCGTCCAGACGGACGCCTACCACGTCCAGACGATGCAGACGCGGGCGTCTGCACCCAGAACTGGAGTTTATGTTATATGCGCCCGCAACGTCCGGCGCACAGGGAGGGCAGGACGCAGCAGGGCGCAGGTTGACCTTTTTGCTGATGCACCTCTCTTCCCCCATGATGGCTACTACCTAGTGGTTGATGTTAAGCCATCTTCCCTCCTCACCTGGGGCACGCCTGCCTCCCCTCCTTGGGGTTCATGTTCCCGTCCATGGTTGACACCCGCTCATGAAGTTCTGTTCTCCCCCTTACCCCGCACATGCTTTGCACCTCACTTAGCATTTTGCACAGTCGGAAAGCTTCTCACTTGGTTCACTATTGGCGTTACGGTGTCGGACTCTCGGTCCAAGTAGGTCTCGGCTTGGCGGGCTTGTACCTCTGGTGGGCAAGGCCTCGGTTAGTAACATCACTGTCTCGTCCTGATCTCGTCGTGGTCCCAAAAGCCCTTTCTATGGCCTGTTTGTCAGTTTTGGCTAGCCCCTTCGCGATCCTTCCTCCTTCCCCCTCCCGGTTCCATCCGCTGGCACCGTACTGCCCCTTTAGCGGGCATCTTACTGCTTACCTCCCTTCCGGCTGGCACCCTACTGCTACTCACCTGCTGGCACCATACTGCTACCCACAGGCTAGCACCCTACAGCTACTCACCGGCTGGCACCCTACTGCTCCTCTTCTGATCGGTTGACCCTTCCTCGGTTACGCCTAGTCCTGGTATAGCACTGCCTCCGCGGCTATTGTCCCATGCCTTGGATCGATGTAATGACCTGCACGACCGCACGAGTGGTTACAGTGGGCTGACGGGTCTCCGTGTTTTCTTCTGTCGACGATCATCTATCCACCCCCCTCAGGACAGCGTTTCTGGTCTTCGAACACCGGTTTCTTTTGTTTTGGGGAGCCTGCGGAAGGGTTTGGGTCTTTTGACCTGTACGTTTCTATGTATTGTTTCCTTACGTGTCTGGGGTATATTATCTTAGGCGCTAGGCGGGGGGAACTTTTCCTATGGACTCGCGGTGTTTCACTTTTTCCCATGAAGAGGTGAAGCGGGCGGTGGGTTTGCATTTATAGGTTTTTTTCTCTTCATAGCTCACGCTGCATAAGGCTTTTTGTACCTAGAAACAAATAACGCATGATAACAAAAAATAAAATAAAAAATAAAAAAAATGACCAAGGGATGTGATCTTCACGCAACCATCTAAGTACTTTTCTATACTTAAGATATTCCAATACGATTACATTTTACTCTCTTTACATACACTGCTCCTCTAGCAGAGCCTACGATCTAAGAAACCCGGAGACTATTGTGATAGCCTCCACGGGCGATACGAACATAGGACTATTGTGATAGTTCTATCAAAAAAGATAATCCACCCATCTTACTATCTGACGAGATAGTATCCTTCAACAGATCACTCAAGACAAGCAAGCCAGTTCTGTACTATCTGAGAAGATAGTATTTCCATACGCCCTATCATAGGATAGGAATACTTGCTTACTTTACGAAACGACTATCGATGCCTGTTGCATAAACACCTAACAATAGGATTGTTACACAGATTTCCGCTCTAAGCCAGCCACGATGTCACCCTGCCCTGACGTTCATTCAGAAGACTCTGCTTATGAGATGTCTATTGCCTCTGGAACAACTAGAGCTAACAGCTCCGATCAGGCAGGCACCCAAGAGATCAATTTTGATGATTATGTCGAATCGCATAAAGCGACTTATCAGGCTTATTCAAATGGCTCCTGGGAACTTGCAAGTACTCATCCTGATCACGCAACCAATGCCTCAGATCTAGGAAACAGTAACTCCGAAGGTATAAATGACCCCACTGTTCAAGTATCCACAATTATCAGCCCTGTTCACTTATCCGTATTCTCAGGGGACATTGTTGCAAATCTACCATATCGTGTAACCCATGAAACTATCCAAGCACTCCGGCATTATGGCGAATGGACCTACCCCCAACTCCGAGCCAGCTTTAGGATCTCCCTGCCATCCTTGCACTGAATAATCTACCGCAATAGTACTTCCACTAATAGTTCGACTAGCAGAAGTCAGCATCGAAGATTAGGTCAACAGCCAGTGGTCACTGATGACCCCTGCTCCCGTCTTATTGCCCGCGCTACCGCCCGTTCACAAAACCGTCGGCTTCCCTACATCCAAGTTGCTGAGTTAGAAGGTATTCACCTAGGCTGTAGGGCAGCGCGCACAGTGTTTGAGAGTGAGGGCGATCATAGGAAAGTGGCCCGGATCAAGCCATTTCTTTCTGCCAATAGCAAGGAGGGGAGGTCTGAGTGGGGCAGACGTTTCCACGATTGGAGTAGTTAGGACTCGATGGATGTGATTTGGTTGGATATGTGGGCTGTTTCTGTCGTGGTGGTTAGTGGAACAGTTTGAGTAACTCGTTGCCCCGGAGAAGAGTATGAAGAGGATTGTCTTGTGCCCCGCTTTGCATGTTTCACAACCATCATGGTATGGGGGGTTGTTTATAGAAAGAAAAAGAGTCGTCTAGTCATTTGGGATACCCCTAATTGGGGTCGCATTAGAGACTCCACCTATGTCAACCATATAATACGGCCTACTTTATATCCATGGTGGGAATTTCTCCATTCTACTGGCTGCACTGATTCTGGCTACAGCTATTACCAACAAGACAATGCTCCCGCTCATCGATCTCGTATTGCTCAGGATGCATTTCAAGAGCTTGGCCGTTCAGATTACCTTCTTCCTTGGACTGCTAGCTCCCCACATATGAGCCTAATCGTAGGGATTTGGTGCTGGCTTAAGCGTGGCATTATGCAACTTCACCCCAGACCTACGACTACGGCAGACCTTCATACAACTATCCTACAGCAATGGGACAACCTTTCCTCTACTGATATCCAAAACCTTACCTTTTCTATGTCCAGCCGCATATCTGCACTTCTTGCTACCCATGGCAGTCATACCAAGTTTTAACACTACTGACCCGGCTATTTTATGGTAGGAAATGGGACTTCTCTTGTCCCTAGTTCTTTCCTAATCTTATCTCTCCATAGTCCCTTGCGACTCACCGTCCTCCTTTCCTTTTGTACCTCTGTTATCCTATTCTTATCAATTATCCATTTCCTTTACTATCCACCTATATTATTATTGGACTGCTTTTATTATCCTTATTTTCATAGTATCATTAGCCATAAACCCTCACTCATGGTTTATCCTATTATTAACCCCCGAGCATTAGCTACAGCTTACTGGTTTTACTATCATGAATTTGTTTTGTCAGTATTATTAAAGGCTCTTCAATTATCACGCAACTCAGTCACCATACTCATGTTCTGTTCCCTTCTGTAAGTTCCAAAATTCGAAACTCCGATCAGTAATCATCTTCTATCACTCAGTGCAACATCACACTTTTTAAGATGATTAGAAACATTCTCATTCTTTCCTGACAGCCTTATCTGCTGATCTCCCCTATCCCTGTTTTGCCACCCTTAGTTTCCAGTTATTAAAGACACACCCAAGTACTAACTGTTTTTTTAAGTATCCGGACACCTTGGCACCAAGGGATTTCCGTAGTCTGTGCGTAATGTATCAAAATCCGAGTTGAACTATCATCGTCAAACAATCTTCTGTAAACTAATCGCACTAGCAGAGTTGTATTCTAAACTAAGCATGGAATTTATTTCCACCATGCTTTTCACTACATTTCATCATTATTATAGGTAGCTTTGCTATCTCCTTATTAATCTCCTCCACTGTAATACGCTCCCATTCTGCCTTTAACATGACTTTCATTTGCCCCAAATTGGTTACCCGCTCCCGCCCCCTTCTAGTTTGTATTCTAGACTTCATTAATTCCCATAGATGCTCTATGGGGTTACAGTCTTGCGAATTTGGAGGCCAATCCACCTTAGCTATCCCTTCCTTCATTCTTTCAAAATTTGTAAAATCTGAATCATGGGCCGGAGCGTTATCCTCCATCAGAAGAAACTCTATGTTCTCGGCAAGGCGCTCATGGCAGGTAGGCCAGATAAGAGTACGTGCCAGGGCAGTTACATACCTCCATGAATCCACTCCTCTTACCTCACCTCTCTTAATCCTGCTAACCTTATATTTTTTTGACCTCCAAGACTGTGTTGTTTTCACCTTTGCTCCTGACCTTTTACCAATACCCCAGCAGTACGAGCAGCTGCTAACTCCTGCTCTTTTTGCTCTCAACATTCCCCCGTTGCCCTCCACTAATTATTAAGCCTTGTTTCTTCCTCTGAGCTCTTCTCACTATAGGCCGTGATCTTTTTTGCGGCCTCCTCTTTTTCTTCTGTAGTCTCATATTCCCAAACCCAAAACGGTCCCTTCCACCCCCAGCCAATCATACCCCAGCACATGACAGTAATTCCTTGCTTCTTCTTAGTTCCTACCCAGTCATCATGCCATTTCTCTCCCTTTTCCCTCCATACACTAGATGGTCCATGAAGCCCTTCAATCTCTATCGACATTTCATCAGTGAAACCGTAATTAGCCTACTCTTTGTCCAGAAGCCAAGAAAGCCGAGAGTGGCAGCAATCCTAAAAAATTTATTTTATATTAGCAATGGTTGAATTGGAGATTGTGAGTTGGACTTGACATTCTACTTACTAGCCTTTTTATTTTATTTTCCGCAGTTAAGATAAACTTACAGAGTTCTTTATAAGCATGGATACCACGGGCAGCGAGAGCCTTGAAGATAGTTGTATCACAGACGTGAGAAAATCCTGCCTCTCGTGTTATATCTCGCCAGGTCATCCTCCGTGTGTCAAAACCTTGTTTAACAAATAAAACAAGTGCATTCTTATCGGCATCACTCAATGCCTTTGGGCGGCCAGAACGAGGTGTTGGGTCCAACACCTTGCAGTTGATAAGCTCCAGCAGTGAAAAATCGCCATTCCAGCCACCCAGCACGACAGCAGAGAGTAGTCTTAGGGAAGCTGGAGGTTGCTCAGAAACTCGTAATGTCTCCAACGCTGCAGGTGCCTCAGACGCTAGAGGTGCTCCAGAAGGCAGGTGTGGGGGTACTCCTAGAGCCAGAGAGGCTCCAGAGGTGCAGGGGCCTCTGGAAGCGAGAGGTCCTTCAGGACCCACAGGTACTCCAAAAACAAGAGGCGCTTCAGAATCTAGAGGTCCTTCCAGAGCAGGAAAAGCTTCAGGAACCAGGGGGGGTCCAGAAGCCAGTAGTGCACTAGCAGCCGAAGGTGCTTCTGATACCGGTACTTCAGAGGCTAGAGGTGCTTCAAGGGCCGGAGAAGCTTCAGAAGCGAGAGGTTCTTCAAGGGCCAGAGAAGAAAGTTGTGCTCTGGGAGCCGGAGGTGCTTCTGATACCGGTACTTCAGAAGCTAGTTGTACTGCTGGACCGGAGTTGAGGGTAGGATTTGATATTTGCTGTCGTCCCATATATGCGTTTCCTATAGCATGCCGCCATATATCACTCGCAGTTGACTTAGAAACTCCGGTCGCTTCTTCAATTTGACGGAAGCTTAAGGGCTTATTGAGACAGCGATAGGCGATTATTACTGCACGGCGTCTGGGGGTTACTTCTTTGCCTATAATTTAGTTAGATTAATTTGAATGCGAGCGGATTATTGTAGAGGGAATGCTTCTTACCTCTCTTAACTGCCGGGTATATAGGTGGAGCCATTTTTTCCCATTCCTGTTTGTTGTGGTACAGAAGTGTTTGCCGGCGTGTCAACTTTAACCTCCAGATTCCTTGGCATGTGGGAAAACCTTGGCGCCAAGGTCTCTGGATACTTAAAAAATCGGCTTGTAGATATCGAGGTCACGCTTTCCGGATCTTCAATTTGTGCCTGAGTAGCTAGTTGAAATGAGCATTTTCTTTGTAATCTGTCCTAAATCCTCAATAAAACGCCTTCACTTAACCATTCATGACCAAAACTAGGCTTGCTTTGGTTTCTTGGTGACTGTATTGAATATTTTGCTTCGGTCCGTACTTTATGTCATCATTGTCAGTGTTCCGAATGGTCAGACTGGTCAAGTTTTGGAGGCAGGACGAGACTCGCTGGTCCTGGTTGATGCCAATGACTGGACCTGACGAACTTGGGAGGTCCGGTCCAGTTTGGACAGGTCCCACACTAGTCTTCATCAAAGATCGCATAAGAGTCTGAATGGCATGCAGGTCAACCCTCCCTAAGAATAGGTGTGTAAAGTACTGGGACAAAAAAACTTGTCTGATAGCGTCACTCCCGGGAATGTGGCTCATGACTGGGATCCGGCTCACTCATAGCAAGCATAAGAAAACCCCATCTACTTTTAATTATCTTAACAAATAAATGAGATACTACCCTGAGAATCAAGCTACAGGTACTTTGAAATATTCAGAATCTGAAATTCTAGTTTTTATTTCTTGGTAATAAATTGTTATTCCAATAATATAGTGGTTTAAAGATTGTCTATTTTATAAATATATTGCAGTTTTTCATAAGCATAAAAAAATTGAAAAGCCTGGCAGAATTATATAATAAAATGGATGAAAGGATAGTATAAGTCTTAGATATTCAGAATAACTACATTTTAATTGTCTTCACACTGATTATGGAAAGCAACAGCAGTTAAAAAAGAGTGAGCAAATAGATCCAAATTACATCCAAATTGGATAAACTTTACCATATAATATCTGCATACGTCTTTGGCATATGAACTCAGTATCTTGGAATTCCTTTTACTATCATATCCTAAGGTATTATATAAATTTTGAGGGTAAATAAAAAAGTGTTACATACTTTGTGCATTGATCATTGTCAAACTATCAAAAAGTCGGAATAATTTCTTATTCGATATCTATGTTCTGATAATAATTTATTCAAATGAACAAGGAATTATTAAATTAACATCGAAGATCTTGGAAGTTGAGAACTCTTTGGGGCCATATCCAATGATAGCTGTTAATCAGATTCTATATTAATTGCCTTTAGTTACAAATCAATAATCCACATTCTATCGTGTATTAGAATTAATATACACTTTAAACTACACTCCAGACTGCCTACTCTAGTCTACTAAACCTGATCTTATTTGTAATTGATATGTAGTTAGCCTTATGATTTGATTTCAGCAAGTTGATTATTAACATACAGCTTATGAGTTATATAGCAATCATGTTTAAAAACTTGTATGAAATATAGGGGGATATATTTATCTGACTTCAAACTTCATATACTAACTTCAAAGACCATCATAAAGGTTATTCTAGGATGGTGAGTTTATAGGCCAACTACTTATATAGATATTATATGGTAAAATTGATCCAATTTGTATGTAGTTTGGGTGTATTTTTTCTGTCTTTTTTAACTGGTATTTCTTTCAAAAATGGTTATGAAGAAAATTAAAATGTGGTTATTCTGAATATCTAAGACTTATACTATTCTTTCATCCATTTTATTATATAATTCTGCCAGGCTTTTCAATTTTGATATACTTATAAAAAATGGCAATTTATTTATGAAATAGGCAATCTTTAAACCACTATATTGGAATAACAATTTATCACCAGGAAATAAAAAGGTGATTTTCAGATTCTCTATATTTCAAAGTACCTGTAGCTTGATTCACAAGGGTGTATCTCGTTTATTTGTTGAGACAATACAAAGTAGATTGGATTTTCCAATGTTGGCCATGCATGAGCCTGATCCCAGTCCTGAGCCACATCCCCGGGACTGACTTTACAGGTTTTAGTGCAAAATTTGACATTTTCAAACCGACAATTCCCAACACTGTGTTTATATAAACACTGCGAATCTTTCCTCCAACCGAAAAATCTCAACTTATTCAAACTTCTAGAAGTAGAAGTCCAAGCGATGAAAGCTGCTTCCATTGTTTTTGAATGCATCAGCCTGTGTAAAAGTGACCTTGATTTTTGTATGGGGCTCCATACAAAAAAGTACATCACAACCAATTCCTTTCTACTTAAACAACCATTTCTCCATCCCCTTGCGATATCTAAGAGTTTTGTAACTTTCATTATATTACCTATGGGTTTTCTAATACACAGTCAAATTTTTGTGCCTTCTCATAAAAATTGTGGCCTGAGGGAGGGTGACGAAATGGGCTACTTGTTGTGTAAAATGGGCATCGGACGATTCCTTTTTTCCTAGAACTGTAGCTATCATAAGATTTTAAAGCCGCTTGCCACAGTATAAATCAACAGGCCCTCAGTACAGGTTCATAGAACATCCTGGAGAGGATAGCATCTGGTGGAAATGCAATTACCCGATGGATAAGTGGCATCGGATACCTGTATAGTCGCAGTTGATCAGCGAATATCACTCACTTAATGCACGAAAAATAGCGAAATCAGCTGTCAACCCTTTAATAGAATCGTATTTGTTCGTTCTGCCTTGCTTGCCTATTCTCGTCCGCATCAACATACAACAGGTTATATATACAAACATCCAAGGCCAGTGAAGCCACCAGGATTTCATCTATTCTACCAGTCATACCAGTTCTCATTCTCAAGCGTATAGTGTCATTCCTTCTCCCAACCATGATGTACATTCCACCACTCCACAATTCCACTATTCCATTGGCCAGTAACCCTTCCTCCAATACAAATCATTTCCCATACCAGCAAGCACGATACATTCTGGACAACAAATAGTTCGATACTTGAAACCTATTTTCGCCACCCCTAATCTAAACAAGGCACTATCTCCACCGTATAATCCATGGAAACAACAAGTTTTATTAAGAAAAGCTTTATTTGAACGTAACATATTGTGATAAAAATAGCATATCCTATTGCTTGGCGGTCCTGGTCAGACCAGTCCTGGTCGAGTCAGTTTCAATAATCCTGACTGCCCAGTCGGTCTAACTCCAACCATTAGACTAGACTTGACTTTCGGCCGGACTAGCTAGTCCAGTGCAGTCTTCCGCCGACCATTCGGAATCCTGGATGGGAGGAAGGAGGTGGGGTAAGGGGAAATTTAGTGCGATCTGGTAGACGGTGGAGGGAGATACGCAGGGTTGCGAATGGTCCGCGGAAGACTGGACTGGACTAGCCAGTCCGGTCGAAAGTCAAGTCTAGTCTAATGGTGTAAATTAGACCGACTGGAGAGTCGGAATTATTGAAACCGATTCGACCAGGCCCGCCAAGCAATAGGATATGCTATTTTTATCACAATATATTATGTTCAAATAAAGCTTTTCTTAATAAAACTTATTGTTTCCACGGATTTTACAGTGGAGATAGTGCCTCGCTTTGATTAGGGGGGGCGAAAATTGTCAGATGTGGAGATCGATGCTGTATTCTGTGTTGTTCTATCTGGAAGGAAAGTAGAACAAGTATAGAGAAAACTGAAGGAAAGTGCAGGTGACGCGGCCACGTGCAAAACAAGTTTACAAACGATCGTGGTTTCCAACAAAAATAGGTTCTCAAGTATCGAACTATTTTTTGTGCATTAAGTGAGTGATATTACATGACCAACAGCCACAATACGGGTATGTATTCGATGCGACTTATCCATCGGGTAATTGCATTTCCACCACATGCTATTCTCTCCAGGATGTTCTGTCAACCTGTATTGAGGGCCTGTTGATTTATACCGTGGCAAGCGGCTTTAAAATCCTACTATAGCTATACATTTATTCTTAGAGAGTGTTGGCCTGGGTGCCATTCTGACTCTCATGCGATCTTTGATAAAGACTGGTCTGGGATCAGTCCAAACCGGACCGGACCACCCAAGTTAGTCGGGTCCAGTCATCCACATCAACTAGGACGGGCCAGTCTGGTCCCGCCTCCAAGACTTGACCGGTCGGACTATTCGGAACTCTGGAGATACGGATTCCACACACTTTGTTTCTTTCCTTTTTCTTGTTCAAGTCACCTATATGGGTTGTTTCTCTGACTGCGCTTTGAGTTCTTGGCTACTTTGATTGTGACATCTGTGCACCACTGGTAAATCGAGATTGGATATATTGCGTTCTCAAGTGGATTGCCATGCTAAGAGCACCCCCCACAGCCACACTCTTTAACTCTTAAGATCCTATATATCTGTGCGCTTACACAATAAGTTGTTCCGGGACATCCCTAGCCTGTCCCAGATAGAAACCTATAATATCATACCAACTTTTCTAAATAGCCTTGAATTTCCTTCATCCTAAGAGATACTCGGAGTATACTCTAAGGCAACCCCAACTCTCTTCGTGAGTGGGATATTATACATCCAAAGAGACAAGCGCCCTCTGACTTCGCAATGAATTTCATCCCATTCATTTATTTCATTGGCCTTGTCTCACGCCACTGCCCGGGGAGGGGTGTGTGGTTTGTCGGATCATCAGCTATCACTTGCCTTACGAACAGCCAGTCCTCGATCGCCGGGGGATAGGGAGGATGCGGAAATGCTCTAAGGTGGGTTATATTTCATTATGGGTTTTTGGGATGATTCGGGTGTGCTTTGCGAGGTTCTGGATAAGCGCAGGATTGATTGGAAGAGGGGGGCAGCATACGGCGGAGGTGGTAGCACGGTCGTGTAGGCGTGGTGATAGGAGCAGGATAGCGTGGCGCTTATTTTCTACAGAGGGTGCTAGCCAAAGCTCACTGAAGTAGTTAAGTTTCTACATGTGCGGCCCTATACATCTGTTCATGCCTAGAACACTCACTCGTCCACACTTCAGTATTGCTCCATACCATAGGGGCTTCCTGTTGCCAGCGCTCCTTTCTGCTCGTAATACAGCGCCAGCCTGCTGAGGTCAATATACCATCAGCATACACCCAGGAATGCAGAAGCGGTGTACACTGCTGACGGGGAGGCAGCCGGGAGGAGGGGAATACGTCGGAGGCCGTGCGATGCTAATTGGCATGCCCAAGCTCCATTATTCGCATAGTTTCCAGAAATCCGGCGAGGCTACAGGAAATGAGGTGAGGCTTCGGGAATGCGCTTAGGTTTTGGATTGATGCATCCGCCGGAAGGAAAGCGGGAGAGCTGGAAAGGAGCGTACAAGAACTTGATGCCCGAAAGTTAGCAATAATGGGAGTTTTTGTCTTTTACTGTGCGGGAGTATGATATGTAGAAGGGAAAGAGGGATATACGGCGAAGTGAATGGACACGTGCGGCGACCCACGGAAGAATAGGACAACTTCGTTGTAGTTTCTATATACTCCTGTCTTTACCGTTAATTAGAATGTGAGCGATAAATTGAGGAGAAGAGAACGAGTGGACTTCCCCCACCCAATTCGTACGCTAGTGGTCGTATTTTTATTTTATGGACCCTTAGGGTTTCGTTTAGCTGTCGTGGCTCTCGATCCGCTCCGCCTAGAAGAATACGTGCTCGCACTGGAGGGTCTCGGTGGGTATCGACTGTGGGCGCCGAGGTTGGCCTTACGCTTCGGGAGATGCTAGAGGTAATTGTACTATGGTTAGGGAGCCAAGAGCGGCGTCGATTGTGGAGGCCCTCAATGCCCGCGCGGTCGGAGGAAGTAGAGCTATTGCTGTTGTTGATGTTAATACTCGAGTAAGGTACCTCAAACCCCCCGGAGGGGTTTGGATGGGCTTTAGATGGGTTCAGGATGAAAATTTGTAATCAAAGATGATTGGCCGAAAATCCGGTCTTGAATCCGCCCACTCGCATCCGCCCCATTCCAGCAAAAGGTGAAAAAGCATTTGATGGGTGTGGACAGGAACGAAGATCACCACCAAGACTCATTAGTTTACACACTTTCTACTCCGGCGGAGAATAAGTTATGGTGCACCACCCGGTCGGGCTTGACCACCCATACCGCGAGGTGTTAAATTAATGCTACCGCTTGAAAAATACCTTGCAACCAAGTACCTCAGCTTGATACTTGTACCAGCAATCATCATTTGGGCAACCTTGACAACAAAAAATAAAATACCCTTACCCTTACTTCCTAGGCGAAGGCGCGCTGTTGTGATGGTGGGGGCCGTATCATTTGGGTCTGGTGGCCTTCGAAGGAAATACCTTCACAGATTTTCAGCCGTTTTTGCACGGACCTGCTCTCCCACAGCAAGAATGCAACGCCTAAAATCTTAAGAAATCAAGGGCTAGGATTGGCGCCTTTTCCGAATACTTTTGAGTTTGGCAAGTAACGTTACCAGGGAACTTCATCCTATTCTCCTCGTAATTTTCTGAAGTTTGTAAACACAACTGCTATTGCATACCACCGAAATCCTGAGGCTCTGGTTGATTCTTTGCCCATATGCAACAGCTTGTGTTTACAAATGTCAGAAAATTACGAGTATGATACAACCAAAATCATGCCAATAGCGACACTAGCGGTTGCAGGAGGTAAGGGATTGCTCCGCGAATTGAAATGTTAAAAACTGGCCCAGTTTAGCAATCGGGAATAAATATCCTGTTTGTATCATGGCCGTGATGAACGGATCCCGAAGCTTCCTCATCATAACTACTTGAATTGGCTAGTGTTCAATATTTTGATTGGTCCTGGAATTCCCTATCTTCAACCGGCCAACCATCCAAAAACTTTTTTTTTTTTTGGAACCCCCGACCCTATTGACCGATCGTTCTTGTCAATGGTCCTTCGGTTAAAGGAAACCCAACCAAGCCGTGAGGAGACCTGTTGTAGTTGGGGCTGTTGTTGCCATGGATGCTGTTGCTAGTGAGAATCTGTTCCACCCTAGCGAGCCCCACCAAGCAGCGCCTGGATCACCGTAGGATTTGCTCCACCGCTACGGCTCGTAATTTTCTGACTTTTGTGAACGCGACTGCTATTGCATGCCACAAAAATCCTGAGGCTTTGGTCGATCCTCTTCCCGTATGCAACAGTGGCTGTGTCCACAACCATCAGAAAATTATGAGTACTGCCATGCTGATATGCGTTCTGTTCAAGGCCTTTATCACAAAACTTTGGCGCTAGGGCGAAAACTGAGAAAATACACCTAAACCTTATAAATCTGTGACCTACGTATGACAAATGTCGGTAACAAAGTATGCTCATGGCTTAGGACCCTTCTACCAAGCCGCCTGGTTTTAAAATATTAGCGATAAAGCTAGAAGGTGGTGTGGAACATTTTTCCATGAGGGGTGCAAAAGTATTTATCTATTTTTCAACCGGTCTTAATTACTGACAGTTACCAGAGGGTCGAAAGGTGACGTTGTGCCGGAGGTGCGCATGGAAATCCCACCAGACTTTACTCGAGAAGATGGAGCGCAACTGTAGAGTAGGTAAACACGACCAACTTACCCGCATCCAACTTACAGCGAAGGACAAAAGTGCATGAGTTTTCGTACAACGCAACCATCGCCAAAAAAAATATCACTCCAACACTGGCAAGGCCAAAATCCAACGTAGTGCCAGCAACACAACATACCGGCACATGCCAAAGAAAGAATACTGATAAGGCTGCAGAGACCTTGCATTACCTTGTATAAACGTACTCTTCTAGGCCGAGAAATTGTGGAAATAGGTGAGCCGCAAAGAAAGTCTGCTCGAGAGAAAAAGTTAAGTTACCCGGCAGACCCATCAACTGAGATGTATGTGGTGGACCTTGGGCTCCACTATCCTACCCCAACTCCCATTTTTACCAGGAGAAGTTGCTAGTTCTAAGGGAGACTTGACTTGAGCATGCAGGGACACGATGTAAGGGGTTCATAAAGGCATGGCGGTGGTGATCAGTGCGTTGTGTGCTTTATTTCGGATGTGAAGTATTTTTTATATTTTTTCGGTGGTTGCAGTGCGAAGGGGAACTCATGCACTTTTGTCCTCATGTGTAAGGGCCGGCACCATCTCGAGGACTGCAATAGGCAAACGCCCCTAGGCTTCCACCATAAGGGCCGGGTTTCTTGGCACCCGCCCGCTTAAGGACTAGCACGTAGCAACGTCGAGTATTAGCATGCTAGGGGAACAAATTATACATTTTTGGGCGTGATAATCTGGACCAATGGCTTCGCGGGTAGATACTGAAAACAGTTTTGAATAGTGCCATTAGTATTGTTCCCCAAATGTCCCCCTGGGAATGAATCAAAAGAGAATAAGGGATGAGCCAGCACGGTTAAATACCAGGGTAAGGAAAACGTGAATCGTCTTAAAGCTCCCTAAACGATACGGTAGCTGTCGGGGGTTTGTGCAACGAGGTTTGGGTTTGGGTTTGCTGATCAGAAACAGTGTTGCCAACGAAGGGGCGAGGATTTATCTACCCCGCTTTTCTACAAGTTCATGTAACTTGCGCCTGGCAAACTCCAAGTCAATCAACACATTGCTCACAACATTCACCGTGGTGAAAATTGAAAAATGTTGCGAGCTTTCGACAACAAGGGTAACTCCCCCACCAATGCCGATTACTCTTTCAATACTACAGGCTCTTTCAACAATAACGATAGCTGTTTCAACAATAACGATAGATCTTTCAACACAAACTCTTTCAACCGAACTATCGTTAGCTACACCACCGTCGATAACAGATCGGAAATACTAGCTTGGCTATCTCCATTAGAACCACAGATACGGCATCGAGATATTGCATCGCGACGGGTGGGCAATATAGGAGCCTGGGTGATAGAAACTGAAGAATTCAAACGCTGGTACAAGGGTGGTGGGGAGGATGGATCTTATCATCAAACTTTATTTTGTGACGGAAATCCAGGAGTGGGAAAGAGTTATATCACGTAAGTGAGGGTGTATCATTCCTGGGATTCAAAGAATTCTATTGCTAATAGTTTGCGACGGCAGTTCACTAGTTATAGATAAGCTGTGCGACGAGGCCGGCGAGGGAGATGCTACTGTTGTGGGTTTTTACTTTGACTTTGCTGCTCGGGGTGAGCAGTCACCGGTAAATATGCTTGGCTCCTTGCTGAGACAGCTCGTTGGCGGAGAGGGGGAAATTCCTGAAACGATAGACCGCGATTTTCGGAAAGAGAAAGGAGCTATTGGGGGCAGAAGACCCCAAGTTCCGGGGATTTTGAAGATGTTCCAGACAATCGCAGCTACGAAGCGCGCATTTATATGTGTTGATGCACTTGATGAATGTGTTCCGGAGAATCGAATGGTGGTTCTTGGGTCATTAGGCGAGATTCTGCAGGGGTCTCCTAATACTCGGTTATTTATGACAGGAAGACCACATGTGAGGAGTGAAGTGGAGAGGGAGTTGGGTGGAGCGGCGACCTTTGTATTCATACAGGTTACAGAAGATGGAGTCCTTACATTTCTGCGCGAGAAACTTAGGAAGGACACGATCCCTGATATGATGAGCAGCACATTGGAGGAGGATATTATGAAGAGTATTCCGGAAATAAGCTCAGAAACGTATGTAGGAAAAAGGTCAAGGGAAAAGCT
>Ga0307510_10004650_pt1 | contig 16190 bp, 12 predicted proteins | sample 12_EM_MG_FD_207224 | JGI IMG/M metagenome (GOLD analysis project Ga0307510, IMG submission 207224) | Populus trichocarpa ectomycorrhiza microbial communities from riparian zone in the Pacific Northwest, United States - 12_EM | ecosystem: Host-associated > Plants > Roots > Unclassified | place...
TTTTTTAAAATTATTTTAATATACTTATATCAAAAATAATTTTTTTAAAATAAAAAAATATTATTTTAATATATTTTTAAATAAAAAATACTTTAAAAAATAATATTAAAAATACTATGGGTGAGCAAAAACCGAAAAACTGATTAAACCGAGAAAATAAAAAAATATAACCAAAAAAACTGAATCATGAAAAAAAACCGATTAAACCGATTAGAATTTTTTAAAAAATCAACCGGTTTAGTTCGGTTTCAGTTTTATAAACTTGAAACAAAAAAAACTGAACTGAACTCAAATAAAAAAAAACCAAGTCAAATAAAAAAAACCAAGCTGGTCAATTTGAACCAATTATTTTTTTAAAATAATCAAACCAAACCAAAATTAGTGATTTGAATTAAATACAGTTTAATTTCAGTTTAGTTTTTTAAAACATATCTATTTTAGTTATTTGTTTTATAAAAATCAAACCGAATAAAATATAATAATCACCCCTAAAATTACTACGTTACGTTGAGGAGTAGCGGTGTCAGAAAATGATAAATAAATACCGACTAATTTATTTCTCATTTCACCACTTACTTTGAAAAGTATAAAAGGGAAAAAACAAAATAAAAGGAAACAATTTGGCGAGATTTTCCCCCATCCCCCCCCACCTTCTCTCTCTTCGCTTCTTTGCAGAGCGTCTCCTCAATCATTCAACCCTCTCTGTAATGCCACAGAATCCGTGCTTCTAACCAACGAATATCTCTCCAATCAGCCGACCTTCTCAATTTCTGGCTTTTGTACATTTAAAAATCTCCGTCAAGACCTTAGTCAATGCCTTGTAGCTCCAATGGCGACCTTTAATTTTAGATTTTTTTTCAAGCTGACAGTTACAGTCTAGCTTTTAACCTAGAGGTTGTCGACTTGTCAATTACTGTAGCTCTTATAAGTAATTTTAAAAAATAGAGCTCCGTTCGTCGGTTTTGAGCTCTACAAATTCGTCGAAATAATTTTTTCTCTGTTTTTGGAGTTTTGAAGATTCAGAATATTGGTGTAAGGTAATTTATTTTTTAGATCTTACTGTTTATAGCTTACAACTTTGAACTGAACAAAATTAATTCTATTTGTTTTCATATATTACATTTTATCTTCATTTTTGTTATTTTATTCTATGTTAGATTAGGTTACACGAGGGAGTATTTCTGCTAAGTATTCAAGTGCTTTCACCTAATTATGTTTTAATTTTTAAGGCAATTTTAACAGTTTATTATAGAATTTTTTTGATGCTAAACTAATTAGTGGACTAGGATCTGATTGATTTTCTTTGTTTTTGGTGTCTGCTCGTAAATAGTGGTTGACACGGAGTATAAATTCTGGAGTGTCTAAAAGGAATTTTTGTTTTACCCAATCTCCAAAAATTGGCTACGATGTTTTCAAAATTTCCTGCTCGATTAATGCTATGGTAGCATATGAGATGCTAATGTGGAGTAGGAAGAAGAAAACTGCAAGTAACAGTAGAAGAATGGGTTAGCATTTGAAGTTGGAACGGGATATTAGAGTTTAGGGTTTGTAGAAAGCTTCTAACTTCAATAATTTATTGGTAGCATGTCTCCTAAAGCAGCTAACAAAATCCATACTTGCCCATTATGCTAGTAGTTAGAAAAGCCTCAATCCTGATTCTTACAAGGAAAAGATAATCGGTGTAGATTTTTGGTGCAATGCAGTACTATTGTTGTGTTTGGGTTCCGAGTTTTTGTGTAACGAGAATGATTAGTTATGAAATACGGTTCACAGGTCAAAGAATGGAGCTACTAGCATATGAATTTATATATTTGTTAATATTTGAAAGATTGTGAACTTAAGCTTGTGCTTGGGAAATCTCTTAACGTGGTGATCTCTCCACTTGCCAAATATAGTTGATATGACAAATATTGTTGAATCAAGGAACATCAAGATTATATTATTTGTCCTGATTGTGAGAGGAAACTTAAAATCTGAAAGCAAGCATTTTAAGTATTATTTCAGTTTGCACTGTTAAAACTTTGTTGATTGATATTTCCAATCAAGATCACATTTTAGCTTGTGGTTTCTTATATATTTTTCTAATTTCCAGGTTCGAATTGCCTAAATATATGACCCCGACAGAAGTAGAGGCTCTTATTTTCACCTTAGTAAATTCTATGACCTTAGCAGCAGTGAGCTAGTCAAAGAGATGCTGTCAGCTTGCAATTAGCTGGAATGAAGACCTTACAGGTTTGTTGCAAAACATGTATGTGTCTCGGTTCGTGTATGTGTGCGCATGCAAGAAATCCCCACCTCCTCTCCCTTTTCTTGTTTGTTCTATTTCCTGACAAATGTTTTCTCTTAAGTCACGTTATTTTGTAGTCATTCTTCTAGGATAGTGAAAAACTGAAACTTCTAAGGTTACTATATGCTCTAAACACCACACCCCTGCCCCTTTCTGTTGCACCCTTTTGCCCAACAAGCACACACACACTCAGCCATTTCAAATGCTCATTTCTTGTATCATCTTTGTGTTGTTTGTGCAGTTGAGACCCAAACTTGTCTTCTCCACACATCCATATGCCTTTTATTTTCATTTTTTGCTACGATCTTTGGCTGCAGCTACTGAATAGTGATGCATTGATCATGATTTCGATTCATCATACTGCAAGCCTCTTTACTAATATATTCTAACTTGGCCAAGTCAATTGGTGATGATGTGGTGCATTTCCACCTCTGCTTTTTACTCATCACCACCCAGATTATAAGATGGTTTTATAGATACCACTACACTTAACCATATGCTAGATTTGAATTTATTTGACTTGATGATAAGCCTTGTCGTTTGGAAAAAGAAAGGAGGATAGTTGGCAAGCAGTGGATTTAGGGGGTGTTTAGGACAGTGATAACGATTGCTTTTCAAAGTACTTTTCGCTTGAAAATGCATCAAAATTATATTTTTTTATTTTTTAAAATTTATTTTTGACATTAGCACATTAAAACGATCCAAAAACATAAAAAATAAATAAACTTGAAGCAAAAAAAAAAAAATCAAAACTTTTGAAAACTCTGGTTGAAACGATGTCCCAAACACCCTCTTACTAGTTCCTGAATCCAAGTTCAGGGACTCAGTTTAGAAGTTACACATTGAAGGACTGTTTGTGGCCCTTCATTCCTCATGTAATTTTTGGCACTTAAAAAACTATTACTTAAATAATTTGTTTGTAAAAAAATTGACAAGAATTTTCCTTTTGATTTCAGAGTGCACAAGAACAGTCCTCCACCCAAGTTTCGCAGGATTCCCAAAGTGAGCAGCAGAATAATCACAATATAGAGCCGCCAGTAGCAGACTCTGGTTCAAAATCTGCCTCAAGCAATGATAGCAGAAAGGTTTCACGCCAAGATATTGAACTTGTAAGACAACACAATCCTGTTTAAGGTTTTTTTTTTTTAGTTATTATTATTATTTTCATTACTTTTTTCTTATATAGGATCTGTTTGTAAGAGAAGCTTAACTAATATGTCCTGCTGTTGATCATATCTATTATGGGCATTGCAGGTCCAAAATTTAATAGAACGGTGCCTACAACTGTATATGAATAGAGATGAGGTTGTTAAAACCCTCTTGACTCGTGCAAGAATAGACCCTGGGTTTACAACGCTAGGTAGGGTTTTCTTAAATTTTCATTTTTCCAGTCTGTCTTTGCTGTCAACAAGTTGTTGCTTATTCAAAGTCTTCTTCCCGCATGGATTGTATCATTTATTTTCAATTGAATATGAGTAGAGTAATTATGAAACATGTTATCATAGATATTTTCCTTTGAACAGATTAATATTACAGTAACCTGATTTTCTTGTTCAGCATTCAAACTAGAAATCTAGCCTTATATTTCCTTCATAATTTCTTGATTTCGCAGTATGGCAGAAGCTGGAAGAAGAAAATGCTGATTTCTTCAGGGCCTATTACATTAGGCTGAAATTGAAGAAACAGATCCTCTTGTTTAATTATTTACTTGAGCATCAATATCATCTAATGAAGTATCCAGTAGCTACGAAAGTTCCGTTGGCTCCCATACAAAACGGGATTCACCCCATGCCTGGTAAGTTCTAATTCTCTAATGGAATTATTGCGGAAAACACTAAGCATTTCTTTATTTTTGAAAAAGAGAAATAATGAAACTTCAAAAACTCTATTCTTTAATTCCAACTTTTATATTGATTACTAAGTTAGTTTTATCTCCATTGTAAAGAAACCATACACCATTGATATTTAGTACTTCTTTTATTTTATTAACGTCCTTGAAAATACCCCTCGCCTGTAGGATGTTTTTATGCACCAATTGTTGTTAATATCATCAGGCTAATAATTTTATATTTTAGCGGGATATTAGTAAAGTGTTAGCGTCTCATTTGACTTTTCTGTTATTGTTTTCTCGAGGCTTCTAACTGAACTACGTTTTCCATTATTTTGTTTGCAAGTTATCCTAGATATCGAAAATGTGGTTCTTTTATTATTTTCTGCAATGCAAGTTCAATGGTGCCAAAAGGTTTGATGACAGAATAAGGCATTTTTTTTTACTATAATATTATATCTATTATTCAACATCTCTGTTTTGCAGTGCAGTTAACAATCTACCCATGGGATACCCTGTCCTGCAACAACCCCCTATGGCTACTCCTGGTCAGCCTCATCTTGATTCAATGGGCTGTGGAGTATCAAGCTGTCATGTGGTTAATGGAGTCCCTGCACCAGGAAATTTTCATCCCATTCGGATGAATTCTGGAAATGAGTGAGAACTTTTCTATCCTCACTTTATTATTGTTAAATTGTCTACTTAATGAACAACAATTATCTTTGTCAAGGCTCTTTTTCATTTTCAATGCTACCTACCTAGACATGTGAACATGGTTTATATGCCTTACCATGTGCATGCAAATGTATGTGCTTTGAATTAACAGTCACTTCTAACTGCTGAATGAGATTGTTGCTTTTTTCTAACATGTTGAACACTTATAAATTATAATTATGGTAATGTGTCCAACACATATGATTATGCTACATTGCATGGACTATTAAAACAGTTCATCTGAGTGAATGCACATTGGTATCGAACACTTGATCATTTTTTGGTCTTCTGAAAGTGGTAGTAATTTATGTGATGGTATGTACATCAGTGATGTTGGAAAATTCTAAATCCAGTTAATTATGTTCTCCCTGCTTTGGTATTGGTTATTAGTTTTTTCTTCACAAAAGAAAAAGAAAAAAGACGAGGTAATTGCTGCTGCCTTGTCCTTGTAGTATGGTGATGGAAAACAGTGCAACTGACACAACTCATGTAGTGCCGCCAAGCAGTACCATTTCATCCCTGTCTGAGATGCCTGTGAGCCCTACATCAGTGGCGTCTAGTGGCCATTTTCCATTTACTGCATCTGACATGGCAGGAATGGGGGTAGACACAGCATTAGACACAACATTTACATCTGATGTGGCAAGCTCAGTAGGATTGCAGCTTGGACAAGATGGCGGGGCTGGGAATTCCAGGTCATTGGATCAGATTCAATGGAATTTCAGCCTTTCTGATCTAACGGCAGATTTGTCAAACTTGGGAGGTAAGTTTTAAATCTTTTTCGCAATGGGATAATGGCATTGCCATTATTTTTCGAGTTTTTTTTCTTTCAATAAAGTACATGAAATTTATTTTTTCTCAATTCAATACACTAACCTTTTGGATCGTGCTAATTTAGTGCTTCCATCAAATGCATGTTAGTATCTCTGTTAGCTGATGATGTGGTGGTTTGAAGTTTACCAGCTAACATCATGGCATGGGTTTTGTTTTAGGGAAGTTTTCCTCCTAGACAATATAAAAATCAATAAAAAAAATTACTTTCTAATAAACATCAAAACCTTTTACTCAATGAGTTCGCAAAATAATTTTTCAATAAAAATATTAATACAACAACAATAATTAAAAATCGTCATTAAATTTTTTTTTGGTGCTAATAATAATTTTCATTTCTAAAAGATACTTTACACGTCTTGAAATATTTGTTTTATAATCAAATGAGTAAAAGGTTGTAATCCTTATTGGAAATGTTTTTATTTTTTAAACAAAAATGTATTGAAGGAACTTTCCCTCCGAGAAACCCTTTCATGGTATTAATTGGTAAAATTAATTTTTTTAGAAGTCTCGAAACATTATTAGTATAATCAAATGAGTGAATGGTTGTGATTTTTATTTTTAAACGGTAACATATTGAGAACTTTAGTCTATCAATGATTAAAAATTCTATTATTATTAGTATTTTTAATTGCTATATTATTTAAGAGGGAATTTTGCCTCTTAAAAACTCCTTTATGATGTTGATTGGTCAAAGTCAAACCATCACATCATCAAATAATGAATGTATTAATGAGGATTTAATAGAAGTACTTGATTGGCACAATGAAAAAAAGATGGTATATTGAAGTAAGAAAAATGAACGTCCATATACTTGCTTGATTGATAAAACACAAAAGCTGGTACATGGAATACAGCTAGTGCAATTGTTTCTTTTGTAACTGATCGTATGCGTTTGGTTAATACAACAACAAAAATCAAACCGGCCTACTTGCATATGGTTAAATGCATTGGAAATTTATGTTGTTATTTGGGAAAGATGAAAGTGTAAGTGAACTATCATGGAGTATTGGAAGTTTATATTGTTAGAAAAGGCTCCTCTAGAAAGATATGATCATTCTGAAATTGTCTGATGCCTAATTGTTCATGTTTCGCCATGTTACTGGTTTTTGTAGGATGCTTTAAGATTCATACTTTGCTAGAAATATTGTGAGGCAAGTGAAAGAACGAGTTCTGCAACTGCAATCTCTCCCATTTCCTCTCTGCTTTGAAGAAACATTTTAATGTTCTGATTTGCTTGGGACTAATGCTTGTAGACTGTATAAATTTGTTAGGATAAATTCAGCACCTTTATATTTTATGTCCATGGAGATGTTTTACCCTGATGCTATATCATAGCAAATTTTGAAGATATCTTAACATTAAGCAAACTCCAGTGCTTTGCTTATTCTTTTCTTCAGGTCTTTTGATTAAATGTGTTACCTTGGAACTGTTTGCAGATTTAGGAGCTCTAGGAAACTATCCCGGTTCCCCCTTTCTGCCATCTGATTCAGAAATTTTGCTTGATTCTCCAGAGAATGAGGACATAGGTAAAGGGCATTGCATCTTTTATATTATCATCTTTTTGTTGATTCTCTTCTTTAACAGTTCGATGGTGGTCACATAGAAAATCATTAATCTTTTCTAGATGTCTCTATGTGCAAGCGAAATAAATAGAAGATTGGATAGATTCATAGGAAATTCCACCTTACACATTTAGAAAGATAACTTTTCTCTACCATGGAATCAGATTGTGTTGCTTAAGTCTGGCTTTAATTTTGTCACGACTGGTGCGCTCATGATATATCATTATCAATTCTCAACAACCACCACAAAGCCTCAATCCAAGAGTAGTTAGTATCGGCTGTATGGATGCTTTTGCATCATTCAGCTTGATTATTAGCAATTCTCAGGAAAAAAGAGAGATAGTTTCAATTATTTGGGCAATGCAGTACTTACCAGAAATCACTTCAAGATCCTGTAAAATCATTCTATTTATTTCGCTCATTTGAAAGTCTGTTTACCTCTGTTTTTGACAAGCGATGCTGATAGATTTATCCTGCAACAGTTGAGGAGTTTTTTGTCGACTCTGTCCCAGGGCCACCATCCCAGTCAGATGAAGAGAGGTCCTAGTGTGAGGTTAGGCCCATCCTTGTTCTCTTTGAAATTATCAGAATAGAGAGAAATTAGATGAATAAAATTAAGTGTTTGTCATCTATTTTTTAGGATTTAGTTTGTCATTATCAACAAGTTTGAACAAATTAGAAGTGTTCCAGTGATGTAGTCTTGATGGTATTAGTATGCTAATAGGGGAGAGTAATGTCAATAGTAGTTGTAATTCTCAGCTCAGAAATAAAGAAGGCAAATTGCAACTTCCTACACCCTTCTCCCTTTTGTTGTTTATATTGAACTCTTAAACGGAAAGCTTGAGAGCATAATTTGTAACATTTATTTAAACTAATTGGTGTCATAATCACCTTACCCTTGGATTGATCTATCTTGTGAATTTCTTTTGTTGGATGTAAGAACTTGATAGATTTAGTTCGTACATATATATATATTTTTTATTTATTTTTAATTTAAAATTTATTTTTGACACTAGTATATCATTGAAAAATTAGTTTGAAATAAAAAAAATTAAAAAATATTTTTAAAACGTTTCTAAAGAAACAAACAAGATTTTAATCTTTGGACTAGTAACTCAAGATTGAGTACGGAGTCCCAGCAAGGAAAATAGACGTGTTTTTGCATCTCCTTTCTTACAAGGATGGCGGCTCGTCTTTTTCCAGGGTTGGTAATCTTCAAGCTAAAATAGGTTTGGGGCGTTGGAGGTCTTTCTATAGGGAGCATTAATAAATTCTAAGCAGGTGGCTAGTTTCTGGTGGGGAAAAAATTGACGTGATCCTTGGCAAGTGGGGTTGTAGCTCAGTGATCGAGCGTAATCCCCCCGCCTCTCTGGTCCCTTGACCGTTCATTCAAGTTGCTAATTACCGAGTAACCTTATTTCAAAATAGTTGGGTTTGGCCCGAACGCGCTAATGTTGAATGGAGCCTGAAACCCCCCCCCCCAGCCCATCTTTTTTATATAGAAAAATGATAATCACGTTTAATTTTGTAAATATTTTTCTATACAACGAAATCAGCCTTGCACATTTCCAAGCCTGTCTGGAAGTGTATTTATGTTGTTTTTTTGAAGTATTTTTTATTTAGAAATATATTAAAATAATTTTTTTTATTTTTTAAAAATTATTTTTGATATCAAATAAAGGAAAAAATAAAAATAAATTAATTTTTTTAAAAAATATTTCTAAAATAAAAAAATAAACAAGCCTAACAGAGCACCTTTCAGCCCTTCCATTAAGGCTGCTAATTAATTACCAAGTAAATTATCTTGGAATCACTGGATGGGTTTCGTTCAAAGAGCACCACAAGCACAGAAATCAAGTCGGCATGAATCTTCCAAACATTTATTTTTTTCCATGAGAGAATAGGCATGCCCTTCTCCTGTCAGCATATCACCACTACGTTATATAACAATGAATAATGAATTTGCATGTGGCTAATAAAAATAAAAAAAAATAGGAGACGACTTCAAAAACAAATCTCATGCAGAGTCAACCCGCCTACCTTTGTAAAATATATACTTCGAGAAAAGCACTACACCCCACTTGTCTGTCCCTTTAGGAACCAGTGAGCTCCACCAATATTATTATTATTATTATTATTATTATTGCCTTTTTATTTGTTATACTTACCCACTTTGAGAAGACTTTACTAGTCCTACGATATGATTTCCAGGTTGACCTCCTTGGATGGTAGAAGAGGTTAAGATAACCTACCTCACCATATATATATATATATGGTGAGGTAGGTTATATATATAGAGTTACAAAAGAACATTTATTTGAAGAAAATGACCATAAAAAAAAAGCCTACTTTAATCCCTCCACGGTCCATGCTTTATTACTTAAAACTTCCATCATGAACATTGCAATTTACATAGATAGATAGATTAGTGGTTTGTTTTTGTATTTAAAAAGTGTTTTTAAATTTTTTATTTTAAATTAATTTTTTATAATTTTGAATTATTTTGATTTACTAATATTAAAAATAAAAAAAATTATTTAAATGTATTTTTAAATAAAAATATTTTAAAAAATAATCATTAACACAATTTCAAATATTAAATGGCAATCACAGCACTGGATTTTGACTGCAATAATCTTATTATTTTTTTTTTTAAAAATGAAGCGTGGGAGGAAGAAAACAAACTAACTATCGTCAATTTTTATAATAATGGGCCCGCAGGCTTTGAAAAGAAAAATCATCAATTTCCTTTTCTAAAACAATTTCCTAGAGCCTCCCCTTGGGCTTGACTTACGACTTTTCCCCGGCGTTACCATTTTTTCGTATTTGCTTTCATTTATTTTTTTCCCTCTCTTCTCATTCTCGTCTCGTCTCTCTGAAAGCGCAAACCGTGACTGCCAGCCATTGGAGTGAGTCTCTCGACGAACTTTCTTCTCCTCTTAGCACGAAATTTGTCTACGAACTCTCTTTTCTTCATAAAGAACAGAGAAACTCAATATATGCACGTGCTCCATAAAACAAAGGAAATAGCCTGGTGGTGTCTTTTCCTTACAGTGTTACACACATCCTTGTCTTTTCGTTTAATTCGAATATATATATATATTGATCAACAAACGGGAAAAAAAACTTGTACAAGCCCAAATGAAATAAACCGCCTTTGCTTTGGTCAGTTCTTCTCCTATTTTTTTATTGGAAAACATGATTTGCTTATGATCATTCACCCTCTTGTTTTCTTTAGCAGCCGAACTGAGGTTATTTATGCTTTTGTTTTTTGTTTTTTGTTTTGCAGGATTGGTTTTGGAAGCCAGAGTGAGTCAATTATAGTTGGTCAAAGTTATGAATCTCAAAGGAGATAAATTTGTCAGGTTTGTCACCTTTTTTAATCCTAGACACAAAACGCAGTGTTGTATGAATTTAAGCAGAGCAAACCAAAAGTAAATTGGATTTTGTTTATCATAGTATTTTGTGAATGTTTTATCAAATGACTTGAAAGGGTGGACTTGTGTTGATTCTTGTTGAGCATGTTGGGTGGTTGAAATCACTGTCAAGTGTGTGAATTACAGGGTTTTTTTACCCATATTTAGTTAACGATATCGGGTTATATTTTTGTTACAGGGTTGTCATATTTTGAACATGATGCAAATTTTATATTCAATATTCAGGGTGGTTGAAATCAATGCCAGTCTGTAAATTGCACGACTTTTAACCTTTTATCGAACCCCATGTTTAGTTCAATAAATTGGATTGTTTCGATAAGAGATTGGTGTTTACTGGGTTGAGTTTCTCATCTCCTTGATGGTTTGCTTGGTTGATGTAACTTGTGCTTTTTGCGCTTTCAAGTTTCAACTTTTACTTTCTTATGCAGGTTTCAGGATTGGAGATCAGAGAAATCCTTCAGTTCAGAGCAGGGATGCTCCATTGAAGATGGATTTTATGCAAGAAAAGTCAAACCAACTTTCAATGCAGTTTGGGATAATATCCGAAGAGGGTGGGAGATGGGTTCGGAGAGGATTAGAAGCCTAAAGAAACCATTGAGATTCTATCCTAGGGGTGCTCGCTCAGTGAAAGAACAAGGACCTAAGAAGAAGATTCTTGATCCACAAGGTTCATTTCTCCAGAATTGGAACAAAATATTTATGCTTGTTTGCGTGCTTGCAGTGGCTATAGACCCCTTATTCTTTTACATCCCATGGGTTAATGGCACTGACAAAGACAAATGCCTTGATCTGGACCATAAGATGGAAGCTGCTGCTTGTGTTCTTCGTACATTCATTGATGTCGTATACATACTTCGCATAGCCTTTCAATTCCGCACTGGGTTCATAGCCCCTTCTTCTCGTGTATTTGGGAGGGGCGAGTTGGTTGAGGATCCTAAAGTTATCGCCAAAAAATACCTTACCTCTCACTTTATCGTTGATATTCTAGCAATCCTTCCACTTCCTCAGGTATTCTTTCCCTGTTTTGTTAACTTGCATTAAGAACCATTCTTGACTTTTGCTTGATATAGTGGCGGGAATGAAGAGGACTTGTGAAAAGATGAAATCCAACCTGTGACTTTCACTTACTAGGGTGGTGGGGAGCATGCTTTAAATCGTATGCTTAACGTTGATTGTCTTCCTAAAACTTGTATGATAAACGGTTCATTTAGACGATTTTATGTCATCTGATGCTCCCATCCTCACGTTTTAACATGGCATATATACAGATTTTGATTGGACTTGCTGCATTACAATTCTTGATTATTATCACCGGAAAAACTGATTTTTAACTCAAATTTGAAATTTTAATACAAAATATGGGGGAAAAGAATGAACCAAGAGCAATATTGACTATTTCTAATCGAAATTGTATACTTGATTTTTTCTTTCTTGCAAAAAATCATTCACTGCTCAACTGGTGTAAGCCCTAGAAATTTGACATATCGTGCTTCTTTTGCTCAGGTAGTGGTTATAATCATCCTTCCATCAGTTGATGGTCCGGTTTCATTGGCTGCGAAGAACTTGCTTGAGATTGTAATTTTCTCCCAATACATACCAAGATTTGTTCGAATCTATCCATTGTTCAAAGAAATAACTAGAACTTCTGGCATACTTACTGAAACAGCATGGGCGGGAGCTGTTTTCAACCTCTTTCTCTACATGCTAGCCAGTCATGTAAGTTGGATTTGATACTTTACAATCTTTAACATTTTTCCGGTGTATTAAAGTGGATTTTTGATAAAGAAAAACGTGATATGCCAGATAATTGGAGCCTTTTGGTACTTGTTCTCAATCGAACGAGAAGATTCATGCTGGCGTGAAGTGTGTAAGGACCGAGCAGGGTGTGATTCTACGTACTGGTATTGTGGAAATCATCGTCCAGAAAACTACACATTCCTGACTGAATCATGCCCTTTTATCCAACCTGATCAAATTCAAAACTCATCGGTCTTCAACTTTGGTATATTTATTGATGCTCTTGATTCTGGAGTGGTGGAATCAACTTATTTTCCGCGGAAATTCTTTTACTGCTTTTGGTGGGGTTTGCGCAATCTCAGGTTTGGGGATATATGGTTTGTCTAGTTCAGTCCTTAACCAGTTACCATGCTCTCATTTGTATCATATGAAATTACATTCTCCATTGATTCATTCTTAAAAGCTGAATTGTCACTTCAGAATTTTACCAATTTAAGAATGCGAGGCAGCAAAAAATTGGCTATATTGAAATGTTGAATACCAGTAGGCAGTCTGTGGAATTGAACCCTCTAGTTCTGAATGATAGATAAAGGAACCCTATTAAAACCAGCTATTTCAAGCACCTGCCATCAGGGTTAGAATTGGACAGCATGCAGCAGGCCCTGTCTTTATTTGAATTGAATGGAAACATAGTCTATGAACCTTTAATAAAAAGAAGGAGAAGGAAATATATGATAAACAAATGAAATTATTTACATCCTTACTCTAGTCACTTTATCCAGCTTACATATTTTCTTTTTAAATTTTGTTTTACAGCTCTCTTGGACAAAACCTTAAAACAAGCACCTTCATTGGAGAGATTCTCTTTGCCATCTTCATATCCATCACTGGATTGGTTTTGTTTGCACTGCTTATTGGTAATATGCAGGTAATTCCTTAACATGGCCTTGCAGTAGGAAATGATGGTTAAAAAATGGTCCATTTAATGGAATATTGTGATTCTGCTATCTCAATATCACAGGGCTGTCCTTTCGTGATTCTGCTGACAATTTAAGCCTACTGAGTACCATTCCCTTGAAAAAAGCACAAGATGTTTACCCTTACTTTTCTTTCCTTTCCCTACTCACAAGTGATAAATTATCTCGACCTTGCGAACTGTCTCTTTTGAGGCCCGTTCTTATGATTCAAAGCACTAAACAATTGTACATCCTGGTTGTCGCAGAAATATCTCGAATCCACAACTGTTAGAATAGAGGAAATGAGAGTGAAAAGGAGGGATTCAGAGCAGTGGATGTCCCACCGAATGCTCCCTGATAACCTGAAGGAACGAATTAGGCGGCATGAACAGTACAAATGGCAAGAAACCAGAGGAGTGGAAGAGCGGGGGCTAATTCGTAATCTTCCTAAAGATCTCAGGAGGGACATAAACCGCCATCTTTGCTTGGATCTGATCAAGAAAGTGGGTTCTTTTCCAAGTCTTTGTCTGTGTGCTAATTTCTAGCATTATTGGATGGGCTCAACATGTGCTAAAATATTTTCTGTTGCCCTTTTTCTTTGAGAAATAACAATATCTAGAATGTTTAACAACTCTTCAGGTGCCAATATTTGAAAAAATGGATGAGCACATATTGGATGCAGTATGCGATCGTCTCAAGGCAACTCTTTACACCAAGGATAGCTACATTGTTCGAGAAGGGGACCCAGTTGACGAGATGCTATTTATCATGCGAGGTACTCTTTTAAGTGTGACCACTAATGGTGGAAGAACTGGTTTTTTCAATGCTGTCTCTCTCAAGGCTGGTGACTTCTGTGGAGAAGGGCTTCTTACATGGGCCCTAGATCCCCAATCCTCCAACCTCCCTATCTCAACTAGAACAGTACAAGCTCTGTCAGAGGTTGAGGCCTTTGCTTTGGAAGCTGAAGACTTGAAGACTGTAGCTTCCCAGTTTCGCCGATTACATCACAAGGATATCCAGCACACATTCAGGCAAGTTTTCAGGGATCGTTTCTCCTTCCTTTTCTTCTCCTGTAGACATAGAGAGAGGCTAGTAATGGAATATTTCTCCTGCTATCATTCAGGACCTGATATAAGCAGATTCTCTCAGAATTATGCAACTGGAACGATGGATTGCTGCTTTCTCTATAAGCTCTAGTGACTATTGCAAGTTTGCAACTGACCATTGTACTGAAGTCACAACTCTTATTGGTGACATTTTGTTTTCAGGTTGTTCTCAGTGCAGTGGAGGACGTGGGCAGCATGCTTCATACAGGCAGCTTGGCATCGTCACTGTAGGAGGAAGCAGGCTAAAAGCTTACGTCAAGCAGAAGAAAAACTGCAAGATGCTTTGGCAAACGAGGCCAGTACTTCGCCAAGCCTTGATGTTGCCATTTATGCATCACAGTTTGCTGCCAACGCATTAAGAAATCTGCGGCAGAATGGCACACACGCAGCTAGATTGCCGCAGAGATTGTCATTTCTGCCTCAAAAACCAACAGAGCCGGACTTTTCCGCTCAACATCACAAGTAACAGAACAGTTCAAGTGACTCTATCCTAGTTTTGCCTCGTATTTGCAAGCTCAAACGCCAGAGGTCTAGGTGTAAATTTGTATATAATAATGGTTTGAGCATTTAGTGTTCTGTGATTTTGACTGTAATCATTTTTGTACTTGCCCTGACAGGCTTGAAAAACGTACGCAGGGATATATATATATATATATATCATCACTATCACTACCACTATATTATATTATAATGATGATTTTTAGTCTTCTTTTTGTAGAGCATAAGTGTTGCCAAATACATCAATGTTGGCCGAAATGTTGTATAGAATGAATCTACCAGAAACAGTAATCAGAAGATCCATTTCTTTTAGGTAAACTGTGAATTAGACTATATACACTTCTTATTTGTGCAAAAATTTCTGCCGAGAATGATTGAAAAGGGAAAAACAAAAGGGAATATATATTTTAGTTCGTTTTAATATTTTAAAAGAGTTTTTGAAAAAAATAATTAAATTTTTTTTGTTTTAAATTAATATTTTTTTATGTTTTCAAATTATTTTGATGAAGTTAATATTAAAAATAATTTTTAAAAAATAAAAAAAATATTATTTAATATATTTTTAAATAAAAAATATTTTTTTTTAAAAAAGCTAAAAAGCATATTTTCCATTAAATGGTCACATGAGGGAAAGCAAATGATAATGATAATAATTTTATTAATAACAAAATGATAGTTATAATGGTGAACAAAGAGATCATGATGGTGATGGTTTTTGAGCGATCATGATTGCTATGATATGAGTAAATATAATAAGAGATGATATTGTTAAAAAAAAATTTATTTTTAATTTTTTATCAAGTTAATATATTTTATTTATAAGTTAATACGCTTTAGGATTAATTGAAAAATATTTTCATGAACTTATTTTTAATGTTTTAAATGGAAAAACAATTTCAACAAAACATAATAATTCAATATATATATATATATATTCTTTGAAAATGGTAGCGACGATGATCGATTTTTTATTTATTCAAATATTTTCTGGCAACTAAGAAGGTGGTGGTGGTGGTATATATCATACAAGCTTCTCAAAAAAGAAAAAATAAGGTGGCATACATCATGTTTGGCTTCGATTTTCTTTTTTCTTCCCGATGAAACAAAATCCTCCATTTCTTCTACTCAAATATGAAAGACCACATCGAAGCATTCATTGCTCTAGTTTCCACCTTCCGGGCCAATATTTTTTAGGCCACTTTTCCATTAGCAAGCTAGTAACAAATTTGCA
>Ga0307510_10004651_pt1 | contig 16188 bp, 15 predicted proteins | sample 12_EM_MG_FD_207224 | JGI IMG/M metagenome (GOLD analysis project Ga0307510, IMG submission 207224) | Populus trichocarpa ectomycorrhiza microbial communities from riparian zone in the Pacific Northwest, United States - 12_EM | ecosystem: Host-associated > Plants > Roots > Unclassified | place...
CTCATTATTTCAATTTAACCCCGACTTCTCTCTCAAATCCAAAAAACCCCCTACAAAATCATTATTTTGGCGCCAAAATCGCCCATTCAGAGTCAGAGCTCTTAACGATGATGGTTTCGTCCTCGAAGATGTGCCTCACTTGACTGATTTCCTCCCTCATCTACCAGTAATCAATCATTCTGTTTTTCCTTCATTAAAACTTCCCTTTTTATTTTCCATTTTAGGATTTTTTTTTTTTTTTTTGCAGTCGTATCCAAATCCTTTACATCACAGCCATGCCTACGCGATTGTCAAGTACATGAATTTATTATTTTTTTCTTTTAATTAATATAAAATTTCTGCTGTTATTTTAAAAATTTGAATTGGGCAGGCAGACTTTTGTTGGACCAGAAGATGCAGTCGCACAAAATGTAAGCTCACTTAACATATCATTTTTCTTCTGTAAACGACATGTCATTCAATCATTCTCACTCTATTTTTTTCTTTTGGGTAGATTGTTGTTCATAAAGATAGTCCTAGAGGTGTCCATTTCCGGCGAGCCGGCCCCAGAGAGAAGGTATGTTACTTTTATAAATTTTAATAATAATTTATTCATTTTGGATTAATTTTTTGAGGAATTATTCAGTACACGGGGGGCTGGGTGCACGTGCTTCCACAGGTGGGGCCCACTCGATAACTACATTAGGCACAGCATGAATGCGAGCTAGGGAGCACTGCATCGGGTGTGAAATGGTAGAAGCTGATTGTTTTTGATTGGTGCGATGCCATGCAGGTGTATTTTATGCCTGATGAAGTGCGTGCTTGCATAGTGACATGTGGGGGTTTATGTCCCGGGATCAATACAGTGATTCGCGAGATTGTATGCGGATTGAATTATATGTATGGAGTTGATGATGTACTTGGCATTATGGTGAGTTTTATTCAGAGATACGTAGGGGGTTGTGTTTAATTGTTGAATGGTTTGCTTTGTTTTGTTTAAGAAAGAGGTTTTGAATGAATGATTGTATTTTCAGGGAGGTTATAGGGGTTTTTATTCAAAAAACACCATAAATTTGACGCCCAAAGTTGTGAATGATATACATAAGCGTGGTGGCACATTTCTTTGCACTTCACGAGGAGGTCATGACGCAAACAAGATAGTTGATAATATTCAGGACAGGAGAATAAATCAGGTTGACATGCCTTTTTCTTTGGTAAAAATTTCTGAATATGGTATGCGACCTGAATGGAATAAGGTAGACTGGTTTTTTGGTGGATATTTAGGTATATATTATTGGAGGTGATGGCACGCAGAGAGGAGCAGCTTTAATTTACAAGGTGTTTAATTCTCCAACTAGAACTTTTTCCTTCGTTCTATTGTAGCAATCAGTCAGCTTGCATTATGGTATGATTCAAGTTTGTCACACTGGCATGCTTTTTTCTTCACGTTAATTTGTATTTTTGGTTTGTTTTTGGAAGGAAGTTGAGAAACGTGGTCTTCAAGTGGCTGTTGCTGGGATCCCCAAGACGATTGATAATGATATAGCGGTGAGTTGTGTCATCCATTCTGCAATTTTATGCCTCAAAGCAAGGTTTGACTTTCAAGGCTTCTTGCTTTTTTTAAAAAAATAATGTTTGTAGTGAGGAATTGACGTGGTGGAGGTGAACTGTATTGAACTCTGGAAAATGAAGTAAATTGTGTTGTTGTTCCAGGTGATAGACAAATCTTTTGGATTTGATACCGCTGTTGAAGAAGCTCAGAGAGCAATTAATGCTGCACATGTGGAGGTTGAAAGTGTGGAAAATGGAGTTGGGATTGTTAAACTGATGGGCAGATACAGTGGTAAACTTTTTGAACATAGATTAATAGATGGCACATTGATGGCCATAAGATTATCACTATATTTATTCTTACCTTCCTTCTTCCTTTCCTTTTGAATCCTGCAGGTTTCATTGCAATGTTTGCAACTTTGGCAAGTCGAGATGTGGTAAGACTTTTGTTGGCTAACAGTGATTCCTGAACTTACAAATATTTGGACCCATTATTAGAGTGTGATATTTGATGCTAAGTAAATCCAAGGCAGTTGCTGAGAGAATTGGAAACTAATTAGTAACTTGGCGGGGACATAAGATTGAGCAAGTTACTTGTTGGCTAGTAACTTTAGCCATGATCATCCTGTTTTATTGAGTCATAACAATAATGTGGTTCCTTTACCTCCAAGTTTGGCAGTTTCAGGAAGTTTGGCTTATTTTGTGTGTGTATGAAGCAATGATTTGTTGTTTTAATCTCTATTCCTTAACAACAGAATTTTGTGTTAGGAAAAATTTGGTAGTGCAAAATACTGTCTTTGACACTGGATGTATCAGAAAATGGTAGATTTATGCTTGCTTTTTCCCCCACCCTTTATAGTAATGAAGTTGCAGGCTCTTTTTTTCTAGAAAACATATTGCTTCACACACGCGCGCATGTATGTATCTGTATGTGTAAGTAATTATATAAACTATATTCCTGCTTTTTTCACTTTCAGCGTACTGTTCTTTTTCCTTCTCCAAACGAAGTGTTGGAGAAGACATTGCTTCAGAATGTGCTTAGACGGTGTGGTTTATTGCTTGCAATCACTCATAATATTACAACTGAGTGATATGCTAAACATGGTTGGGATATAACAGGATTGTTGCTTGATTCCAGAATCACCATTCTATCTGGAAGGTCCTGGTGGTCTTTTTGAATTTATTGAACAGAGGATCAAAGAAAATGGGCATATGGTTATTGTGATAGCAGAAGGAGCCGGGCAGGAATACGTTGCTCAGGCCATGCAGGCAGCTGATGAGAGAGATGCATCAGGGAACAGACTACTTCTTGATGTTGGTCTGTGGTTAACTCAAAAGGTTAAGGTGGGTACTAAAAGTCGCCACCTCTCTTAACTCATGTTTTTCATTTCAAGAACATTGTATTTATTACCTTTTCTTTTCCATGAGCTTGTTATTTATTTCCTTTCCTTCTGATTGCCACTGCCCTGTCAAGCTAAGCAATTGCTTATCTCAAACTTGGTGATCTAATTCTCACGGGGCCTCAAAATGATCTCCATGGACCTATAATGCCACATAGCAACCTTGTTAGGTGGTAAATTGGCAATTTGACAATTGCCTAATAGCTAATTTTAATACAGTTATGTTGTTGTATCTATCATTTTGTTGAGATAGACCATTTCTTTCATTTTTGTCATCGCATCTATTTACTTTTGCACTATTAGTGTTAGTGCTAGTTCCATTTATACTTTTATTATCTCGTTTTGCAGGATCATTTTACAAAGGTGAAGAAGATGGAGATAAATATGAAATATATAGGTACCTTCTAAATGATTGCATTAGCATTTTATCTTTGGTTTAGAAACTGTTGCATCTGGTGATTCTAACTTCTGCTAAACACTATCCTATTTCAAGGGCGACTTTTTTAAGAAAACTAATTTTGGATATTGTTTTTAGGAAAAAAATAAATTAAACACTAAATTAAACATTTTATCTATGCTTATTTGTAGGTAATGAGAGGTCATGTTAAATATCTTGTCCTAAAAACACGTACTGATTTGAGGCTAGACCAGAAAGGTTCATATGGTTAAATTCTGTAATATTTATCGAGTTTTGACACAGCGTATAGCGAAGATAAAACTAGGGTTCTCAAGCCCTAAGGTTATAGATCTAAGATATAGAAAAATTTAGATAAAACTCTGGTATTTTATAAAAATTTGAATAATAGTCTTCATCTTCATTAAATAAACTTGACTTCTCTATTTATATTAGTCATAAAATTCTTTAAAGGAAATGATTCCTAATTAAAACTAAAATCTTTTATAGGAAATGATTCCTAAATAAAACTTATCTAATTAATAGAATTCATCTAACATTAGGATTCTTAAATAGTAAAATACTAATTAAATTAAAAGTTCTAAGCTAAGTAGGAAATAAATAATTAAAATACAAAATTAATTTGGAAAATAATTAAAACAAGAAAATAGTAACTTCAGGCTTCATATCATATGCTTCTGGGTTTCTTTGTGGATTTCTTTTCGGGCTTGTCCTTGTCAATATGGTTCGTAAACCTCTGAGATAATTGTTCTACGTCAGTCTCCCCCATTTGAAAAATACTCATCCTCGAGTTATTTGTCAAAAATTGAACTCTTCCACTCCATAGAAAAAAAATACTTCCGAGTACAATACCATAACTAATTTATTCACGAAGTAGCATGTCTTTGACTTTTGAACTTCAAAATTTAATATGGGTATAATAAGGAAAAATCCATATCTGATATACTTTTTTATTTTTATAAGCCTACTTGTAGTTTCTTCCAATATTTTTCTACTTCAAACTTGGAGTTTATCATCATTTATGTCCTTAAATACTTCAGCCATTGTATTTAAATGAACACCAAAATAATCATCCATAATATATCCAAAAGACTTGCCAGAAATTACTGAGCCTTCCATGTCATTGTTTGCAAGATCTTCATCATCATATAAATCATTCATCATCTCCATCAAGTTCGCATAGAACATCCTCGTCATCGAGAGATTGTTGTTTATTCTGACCTTCAATCACGATGATCGATTTCTATCTCTCAGGTTGTGGTTTGTCTTGATTTGACAAAGTTCCACGACCTCTATCAAGTTCATCTTCACTAACAACCATCATATAGACAAGTGGTTGTCTAGGTGGAATTTTAGGAAGAGGTCTCAGGTAAGGTCGATCTCGAGGCAAATCTCCAAACATGTTCCTCTACTCTTTGCGATTCCTATTTATGCCTTCCATCAACCGAAATAGATCTTCTTCATTAGATGAATACTCGTAGTAATAGTGACCACGAGGATTTGTACGTACTAGTTCGATGATAGGTTGACCGTGAGCTTCATCCCCAGTGCATGCCTCTTTTCTTTCCCGGTTCATGTTTGCGCGCAACCCTAGTGTCTCAAGCCTGGTTTTAAAGTCATCAAATTTGGTGTTGATGTTGTCAAACCCAGTTTGCACTTGCTCCTTAAAGCTACTATTGCTACTAAATGACAATCTAGTTGATTAACAGCCTACATCTCCTAATCACCGTCACGAAGATGGTTGCCTCCAACTGCTCCACGATTCTCTTCACGATTCGCTATCAATTTGGATGTTGACCTTATTTGATACCACCTAATGCAGTGTATAGTGAAGATAAAACTAGAGTTCTCAAGCTCTAAAATTACAAACCTAAGTTGTAGAGAAATTTAGAGAAAATTCTCTGGAATTTTATAAAAATCTGAACAATAGTCTTCATTTTCATAAAATAAATTAGACATTCCTATTAATAGTAGTCCTAAAATCCTTTATAGGAAATGATTTCTGATTAAAACTAAAATCCTTTATAAGAAATGATTTCTAATCAAAATATATCTAATTAATAGAATACATCTAGCATTAGGATTTCTAAATAGTAAAATACTAATTAAATTAAAAGTTCTAAGCTAAGTAGAAAAAAAATAATTAAAATCTAAAATTAATTAGGAAAATAATTAAAACAAGAAAATAGTGACTTCAAGCTTCATATCATATGCTCTTTTTTTTTTTTTACTTCTTTTCATGCTTGGCCTTGTCAAGTTTGAGAACCTTGTTAAACAAGAAAATAGTAACTCTTCAAATAATTGTTCTACATCAAGTTCGATATTTTAGGATCAAGAATTAAGAAAGTATACTTGAGAACCTTGTGGAAAATCTCCTCCTGTGCTGATGAAAGAGGAGGTCTATGTATCTAAATTTTTATATTTTCGTATGCAGATCCTACATACATGATTAGAGCTATCCCAAGTAATGCATCAGACAACATTTATTGCAGTCTTCTTGCACAAAGTGCTGTTCATGGGGCCATGGCTGGGTACACAGGATTCACGGTTGGTCCAGTAAACAGCAGACATGCTTATATTCCCATTGCTGTAAGTACTTCCTCTTCTCAATCTTTGTTTATGACTAACATGACTTTCTATGAATACAGTTTCACTTGCTGGTTTACCTTGGTTTTAAAATATGAGACTTGGCTCCTATATTTATAATTTTACAAATTTAAATGTCTCAAGTGTGAATCAATACATCAAGATTCAATAAACAGCCTTTATATATTATGCATTTAACCAGGAAAAGCTAGATTCTCATAGATTTGGCTGGATTAATAAAACTAACTGACCTGGTAAGTAAGGAGAAGGGGATTGAGAATTATGATGGCTAAATTCCTGTCATCATAAGATGGCCAATACAGGTTTTACTGGGATTGATTGTTTAATTATATGTCCCAAATGCTTGAATCTCAATGAAGGAGTAGCAACTTGAAAAATCATATAAGATGGGTAAGAATAAATTCAGCTACTGCCTTGCAGCATGAATGCAAAACTAATTTAGGGTGCTCCTGCTGCTTGATGACAAATGACAACTAGTATCTTTCCTTGATCGTCATCACTCTTACTTCAGTTTGCACAAAAGCTTAATTTAGTTCTTTGCACAAGAGTGCACAAAAGCATAATTTAGTTTCTTTGCACCATAGTGCAGATTCTGTTCTGGTTCCCATGTTGCCTCCCGCTGATACAGATGATGCAGAATATGAACCGACTGTTTCTGGCCTTTTTTATTACTGTTTGATGTTGAGCTAACCTTACAGTGGCTCTGTAAATTTCCTGTTCCATTGTGTCTTCTGAATTCTCACTTCTATTGTCAATTATGTGACGATTCTATTTTGGCTGCAATATGCCAGAATGAATGATTTTAAGCGGTTATTGAACTCCAATGAACACAACAATTATTTTCAGTTAGTAGCAGGATAGGTCTTGGAGCCTGTGGAAACGTGTATAAATTCTTTGGTACTAGTACCTTCAATATTTCTATACTTTTGGTGACATTGTCTTCCCTAGTCCTTCCCTTGCACACACCCAATTTCATTGTGGAGGGATACACAAAGTGACGTGCTGTTAAAATTGGTATAGCTAATGCTATACAATTTTGTGATGCATGATAGATTCAACTTTTTGTGATATTGCAGCGTGTGACAGAGGCACAAAATACAGTGAAGGTAACAGATAGGATGTGGGCCAGACTTCTTGCTTCAACAAATCAGCCTAGTTTCTTGAATTCCAACGAGATGCTGCCAAAGTAAATTTACCAATGCCTTAGAACAAGTAGAAATATTTTTTGGTGGCTGTCATTTATGATGATTCTTAAGTTGTAGACAGCAGTTTAGATTGTATCTTTTGATAGAGTCTGCTATTTTAAGACACTATCTGTTTCTCAATGACTCAGCCATCATATTTACTAAATTCAAATGATGTCATCGAATATTTACAGTTAATGAATATTCTTTTATGCTTGCACCGTTTGTGTCGAGATTGTTTAGCAGATTGACTCTCGATGTGAAATGAATTGATGATGATAAAACTTGCATTAGACTGGTTCGACAGTTTCGATGATAACATGCATGCCTGCCGTACTTGACAAGTGATTGATGGTGCACCTTAGATGATTTTTTTTTCGTAGTAAATTAACTTGTTCCTCTCGTGAAGAGAAACCTTCGAGAGTCGGTGGTCCTTGCTCTAATGCTCTATCAGCCAAACTCCAAATTCAAAGACAGACAGCATTAACGAATCCAAGAAGAATGATATCATCTGGCTGAGAGAGGATGACGACAATAGGAAATGTAGTATCTTTGGTTCTTTCATATATAAAGTTGCAAGTTGCTTGCTATGCCTATCTTAGACAACTGGTTTTGTATCAGTTGCTCATGTTGGCACATTGTATATGGTCACACGCGAATTTAGTGAAGAAAACTCTGGCTGGTAGACCCAACAGGCCCCCTATTTGCAACTTGCTCATGGAGTCCTTCCTGTGAACGCATTCATAAACATGACAGGAATTACCAACCACAACCTTGTTGCCATAATTAAGTTCCAAAACTTTGGCACCTCATAGGACACATGTATATGCATGAACCTGTATATAAAAAGGTGGGACCCTCGTTTTTACTGCAAATTGACTTGAGGTTCAGTTACTTTACTAGCTAATTGTCAAGACTGAGATTTTTTTTTTGTTGGTTTGTTAGTTTGGAGGGGGATTTCCACTTGCCATTTATATAAAACTCTTTTTGGAGAAGAGGTATGATTACTAATTGTATTGTGTCTGTGCAGCAGAAGATTAAAGGCGAGCGAACTCGAGCGATTCCTACAATCATCTTCCCCTGTAGTAGCTGCAGGTTTCAGTTCTTTAGTATACCCGACCTGGTTTATATTAATATCAAACGGCAACCACACAAAAACTATATTAATATCAAACATTTACTTAAATTCTGTCAGCAAGTTGCACAAAAACCTTTCAGGTGGTCTGGAGGAGTGCTTAGCGCAACTTTTTTGTCCACGTCTATGGTAATTTGGTACTTACTACGACTTGAGATGAGGGAAAATATCTGACTCTGTCACGTACAGGTATATTCCTCACTTTAAGACACCACTGTTTGGGTAGATATCTTTCTCGATAGAAAAGAAAAGGACAACATCGCTTGAGAAAATATCCAAGTCAATTTATGAGATTAACATTAGGAATTTAGGCATAGAAGTCTTTCAGGTGATGGGGCGTTACTTAAAGATGATGGAATTATTAGAATTGACAACGTTGCGATTATTTTCACGGACCGAGTCACGGAACGAAAATCAAAATGGAAAGAGATAGAACAAGGCACGAGATTCCAGGCGTGTGTGGCACACCCATGCTTTAGATTTTTTAACAAAATTCTGTTCATTCATTCATGGTACTGCCAACATTTACATTTTATCACTCCGACATCACCCTAATCAAACGATTATTTACACAAACAATACATTCAATCTGAGGGGATTCGATAGGTGGACGAGTTTTGATTCCAAGCCAACTATGGATTAGATTTTGTTTCTCTGATCATAAGCATGGCTGACGTGGTGAGCTTTTGTTCATTTTAAGAAAGCCTTGCCAACATGGTTTCTTGGGTTAACGGTGACAGTTGCTCCTCATCTGAAACACCCTCCTCTACTTCTCCACTCCACTTTAAATTCCAATTTTCCGTTGACACATCAACAGATTCCGGCAGCACCTCTTCTCCCTTCGATCTTCTTCTCTTCCTGCCTGTGGCTGGCGGCGGGATGGATAGTCCAGCCTCCGAAGGAAAATTCAGGATTGCTTTCCTGCCCCTCATTTTGAATGCAGCACAGTCATAAGCTTTTGCAGCATCAGTATCACTGTCAAAAGTACCCAACCAAACCCGACTTCCCTTCCGGGTAGGGTCACGGATCTCTGCTGCAAACTTGCCCCATGGCCTTCTTCGGACCCCCCTGTAATGCCTTACTGTTTCTCCTTTATCTGTCATCTTTACAGGCTCAGGTGGTGGGTACTGATTACTTGAACCTGAAAACACGGGCTCAGGAGGTGTGAAGTCTATGATTTCAGGTTTTATTTCAAAGCTATAGGTTTCTGGGGTACTATGGTAACTTTGGTCGGATATTGGGGAGTTGGGTTCTGACCCAGAAAGGGAGCTCTCTAGTTTGACAGAGACACTGGCTATACTGGACTCAAGATTACTGATAAACTCGTCTGTGGAGATGAAGTCTCCAAGAAGATGTTGTCTTATGAGTTCTAATGTTGAGGATTCTTCCGGGGTTGCCATTTTTTAGAGACAGAAAAAATGAGCCAAAAAAGTTGTTATATGGAATATGGGTGGCAATCAATTAGTTTTTATATATAGGGAGTGGATCCTAGTTGCTACCTTTGCATCGGAAAATCAACATCAAATGGAACTCCCTGAATTTATTAGATGCAGCAGGTTTACTGCATCGTGGAGCATTATAGCACACGGTTTTTACCCAAGTTTTGGAGCTGGATTCGGGTCATCTTATCCAAATCCTCATTAATGGTGACAAGTTGAGGGTGGGGGGGACTGGGGCTTGTTTCAAATTGGGCCGGGAGGAAAATATCATCTAGTTTTGGTCTAGTGTGAGTTCTTGGTGTCTATTATGCACAACTTGTGCTTGGTGTCTATTATGCATGTTGTCTGTTTACGTCTTGACTTGTTTAGGAGGGGGGCAGATTTAGCAACTAGGCTAGTTATGGTGGGTTCCACTATGAACTAAGCTCATCAAAGATCCCACATCATTTCTCTCTGTCAGCCTTCCCAAATTTGAAATAAATTGACCAGATGCAAGGCTGTGAAAAGGCTGATGGTATCCCTTTGATTCATCAGCTATCTGGGCCAACATAAGCATTCATGAACCTGCATAAATTAGGTCCATTTACTAGTCTTCTGTTCTTGATCAGTCTAGTTGATGAGTAATGGAGATGTAAATAGCGAAGTACAGTTGAAGTAACTTCCCAAAATTTTACCTTCTTGAGGTCCAATTTACTCTGTTCATCTACCTTCGAAACCCTTACAAGAATAGGATAAAACAAGGAAAAGAGACTCTCCATCTGTGGTCATTTTAAGACCCCAAATGTTAGGAGATGATGATGCGCAAGGGGAGGCAAAATGTCCTTTGAAGCAATGTTCATGTACTACAATTGAGCTAAACAAGTTCTAGTTTAGAAACGTACAGAAAAGGAAGAGCTCTGCTTTTAGCAATTTCTCAACTCTTTTGTCATACTTTTCTCTGGTAACATATTCATAAAGGTAGCTTTTAGTCAACTTTTTTTCTTTTCTTTTTTCTTTCTAGTTTAATAGCGTTTTGATATTCCAAATAGAGGAGGAAGAAGGGGCTATAAAGAAGAGCATACAAGGCACACGTGAATTAATAGAAACTTGAGTTCCTTACATACTTAAGGGAAGTCAAGTAAATTTGTCAGTGAGCTAAATTTATGAAGCTACAAAAAAGCTGCTATGCTGCATTCATTGTGCAGAACCTGGTTTAATGAACGCAGAACTTGGTTCCTCACTTTCCCAGTCAGATAAATTTTTCTTTTTCAGTTAATACTTGCTTGTGCCAAGTATCATCAATGGCATGTTTCCCTTCTCAAAATACATAAACTCCCAAAACAATTAGCTATTACCAAGATGTTTAGGCAACATTCACCTGAGCTTCCATATCTGCTCCAGAAATTCTCCTTGTCAGTCAAACCAATAAGAAAAATCTCCAGCATAAGAGTATACAGAAAATTGCTGATCAATGTCAATAAATTCATGGAGAGGTTAGCGGTGAAGAATTTTTTTGTGAATGTAATTTTTCAGTGTGAGACACTTTCGTAAAACCTGACTAAGATGGTTAGTTTCAATCAACTAGCTTAAGATAATTCTAGCTTGAGATATTCTGATAGATAAGCCAAAAAAGTTTTAACTTTAGGGAAATATGTTAGAATTGGTTTTATAAAATACGTAAATGGGTCTATTACAGCCAAATTAAAAAACAAGATCTACTCATATTTAGAGTTAAGATCATTAGATTTGTAACGAATATAAGCATTTTAATATGAAACATTAATATATTTTTGAAAATCAATTAAAAATAAATGAAAAATTATTTAAAAAAACATTTAAATAGCAAAAGTTAAAGATTCACACTAAAAATACCTTCTAAGCTTGTAGGTTTATGAGTTTGGATTTAAATTTGATTAATAAAAAATATTTTACTATTAAATTATTGTTTGGTCAATAATTTTTTTAGATTTTAAAATATCTTATTACATGAACTAATATGTTAATTATATAATAATAATCAAATATAATTACTATTAATTCACAAATTATAAACATTCATTAGTTATGAAGATTCATTAATTATAAGTATTTAATGTTTTGATTCTCGGGTTTTATAAATAAGTGTTTTGTATAGGTGTAAAGGAGTCTAGATTTTTCTTGAATGTTTTCCTTCATTTATTGTTGATTTTTCTTAGATTTGTTTTTCTACTCATTCTTTTTTAAAAAAAAAAAAGCTTAGGTTCAATTTTTATAAAAAAAATATTAAATATAATTTATTTAAATTTATTGAACATTGTTTAAAAGTATATCTAAAAAAAAAAAATGTTAGAATTGTCAAGTAAAAGAGGGATTAATCCATCACAACAATAAAAAATTTAGATTGAATATTTTTTACAAGTATGCTTAACTAATTTTGATAAAGTTTAATTTTAATAATTGTCAAGTTTAGATTCAATCTAAAATTTTTATTCCATTGAATAAATAAGTGTTTTGAGGATTGCTTTTCCATCTTTTACAAGTTTAGCTTTTTGTAATTTTTTTTATTATAAACTAAATAAATGGACTTATCATTTTGTGACTTTTAGACAACAAAATACAAAATCCATTCCATTGAATAAATGCAATCAAAGAAGAAATGCAATCTTACAAAACTTATCATCTTCAACAAACGCAATCATAGTTGCGTATATGAACCCTACTAATTATATATAGCTATGTATAGAAACTTCCTAATCTCTACTTAATCGGCGACACTTTTGGCCATCAGATTTTTCCTAATTGAGTAAACAGCAAACCAACCATCCAAACGACATGTTGACCGTCAATCATTCAAACAACCATCAGCCTTGAATACCCAAATGAAGGATGGGGAGATAACGGTGACAATGGTGGCACATTAAATATCCCCATGACTTCACCATCCCAGAACCCCTTCCAACTTGACGGCGTTAATGGTTCCGTAGCCGCTGCTTTGACCTCAGTTTCCGGCGAAGAACTTTCCCTCTTCGCCACCTTATTAGTGATCACAGAACCAGTACTTTCCATACTACTCTCTATTTCTTCAATCTTTCTTTTCTTGCTTGAAGTTTCCAAGAATTGTTCAGGTTGCTGAGAATTAGACTTTCCAGCTTCAAGAGGGAAATTCAAGATTGCTTTACTTCCACGTAGCCTGAAAGCAGCACTGTCATAAGCTTTTGCAGCTTCAATGGCTGTATCAAATGTTCCAAGCCATACACGAGCTCCTTTTTTGTTAGGGTCACGGATCTCAGCTGCATATTTGCCCCATGGCCTACGCCTAACGCCCCTGTAATGCCTTTCTTGTTCACTTGAAACATCTGCCTTGATCACCACTGGCTGTACTACTTGTGGGGTCATGTTCAAGGTTGCTGGTGGAGGAATTGCGATGTTCTTGATCATGGATGGTTTTCTCTGGCTTAGAGTGCTTGGAGACTTTGGTGAGGATTGGGGCTTGGATTCGATGCTAGATTGACTCTGCAGCTTAGGTTGTGGGTGCTCTGATTGATTAAAGGGGTCGAATTCTGTTGATTCAGTCTTGATGTAGTCAGTAGTAATACAGGAGCTGGAAGTACTGCAAAGATCATCAAGATTGGTGATTAAGCTGTCCATGGAAGCAAAGTCAGTCAAGAGGTGCTCCCTAATGAGTTCCAAAGCTGAAGCTTCATCAAAAGATGCCATAATTGATAGAGGGGTTAATTTCTCTACTAATTTTCTTTTGTTTTCTGGGGTACTTATTGGAGGAGGGTCGAAATTTAAGATCAGAAATAAAGAGTTGAAGCTGCAAAACTGGAAATTGAATTCAAAGAATGGGAGAGAAGTGAAGGTTTGATTTCCTTGAGAGTGGAAATGATGGAGTGAGAAGCGTATATATATAAAGGGTAGAATTTTAAGAAGCAAGAAAGACACAGCGGGGAGGGAGGTTTCGTTTGAGGTTCCTGGCCAGTGAGAGGAAGCATCACATGGCAAAATCCAAAGTGGAATTTTAGAGCAGGAGGTCTAGCTAGGTTGATCGTCTTGTCTTGTAGTGGGCGTTGTAGTATTTTTTTATTACTCGTAGGGGTCTGTGGTTTTGGTAAACTGTGTTTCCTGGCTCCTTCCATCCACAAGCCGTGAAGCGACAACATTTCTATGGGCTTCTTACTGTGAGGTTCACTGTAACTCTGCTTATCTGACTCTTTAACTCTGTTTTATTTAATATGTGAAAAAGAAGAAAAAAGAAAAAAGAAAAGAAGAATGTAATTTTCCATTCTAACAAATAAATCCATGCTTTTCTATAAATAAAGAATTTAATTGTTCACGAATAGGATGAGGAAAGCCGAATATGCAATTAACTAGTTGTGGGTTAAGTTAATTTTCTTTTAAATGTAAAAGAAAATCAGCTAATTTTTTTTTCTAGCATAAAAATAGATTAAATTATGTGAGGGTTTCCTCGATATAACTCGATTGACTTTACTGGTCCAAAAATAACATATACAACTCGTAAAAACAATAATTGACTAAACAAAATTTCAAGTTGATATATTTTTTTAATATTAAAATAACAACATATTGGATTGATCTGAAACAACTCAGGTCAATGTGTCAAATTTATGACCCGGGTTATGAGACTATAATAATTTTATATAAAGCAAATCAAAATAAGTTATTAAGCTTAATTCACAATCAATTCAATATTGAAGGATGAAATTGAAAAAAAAACAATTAAAAAAAACCTTAAATAATGACATGAGTTAACATGTTAAACTTGAAACCCGAGTCATAAGACCAAGATAACCCCCACGAAAGCAAATCAAAACAAATTACAAATTCCAATCCCAAACTAATTCAATATTGAAGGATGCAATTTTAAAAAAAAATCAATTAAAAAAAACATAAAAAACAACATGAGTCAATCCACCAAACTCATGAGCTAAATCATTAGATTGAGATAACCTTATAAAAAGAATAAAAAAAAATGATCTAATATAATCGAAGTTAACCTGTCAGATCTGTGATTTTGGTTTTGAGATTAAGATAACCTTATAAAGAAAAGGTCAAAACAAATTATAAAATTTGATTCTCAATCATCGTTGTCGAATTTAATGTTAAACGATGAAATTTGTAACAATTTTAATTAAAAAAATGACATAAAAATAAGTCAAGTCAACCCGAGTTAACCTTTAAATATTATTATCGGGTCATGAGACCAAGATAACCTAATGAAAAATAAACTGAAACAAATTATCAAATCTAATTCTCAATCAAACACAATATTAATTGATGAAAATAAAAAAACAAATTATTATTTCAATGAATAGTTCTTCGCAAGGAAGGGTATACTAAAAAAAACCTTTAATAAAAAAATCAAAGAAAAAAACAAAATAAATACTACTTTGCCAAAAGAAACACAACTCTTTTATTTAAAATCAATGTTCTCGAAGCGTCGTTTTGAATTCTTGGATTGTATAACCTAATGACAACAACTAATTAAGATTAAAAAAAAGAAACTTGTGTTTACCAGTTCAGTGTCTCGTCAGGATTGGATCATAAAAATCTTCCATGTCGACATGGCTAATTGGATTAATTCAAATCCCACGAGGGGAATTACAATTTCAAGATAAGAACATTAAAATATTTGATGTAGGCAGTAGTAGGCATGGATACTTTTATCTTTCTCTCGTCCATTGATCATAGACGTCTTCGTAAGCTGTAAGAATCTCTCTTTTTTTTTTTTTTTATTGCCTTTTAATCTTCAACTTATTGACTCTTTCTTTGACGACAATGTTTCAAGACTGCTTTAACCTTGCGTTTGAAGAAAATAAATTAACTTTTATTTACACGTGGAATGAGAAGATATATACTTGATATTAATTTGATCAAATCACTGGAGAGCACGGAAAATCTTCTAACTTATCGGCCGAGCGAAGATGACAATGCTACAATGGAGGATCTCACACTTTCTCCTTCATTGAACAGGCAACCAGGTTTCCTCACAAAGGGTTATAATTTGCTTTGCTATATTTCTCTTTTGATAAAGGGAGCAATTAATGGGGGGATTTCTACATATTTCTTTTATTTTTTTAAATGATCGGAACTAAATTAATTAATATTATTTCGAGAAAAATAAATAATCTATAGAGTCGGTGTGCTACCAGTTGGAAAAATTATTGGCAATAATTCATGAAATTATCTACAACCCAAATGCATATGTAAACCAGATTGAGGGAAACGTAAGCTGATCAAAACTGTGGCTCTTGAGACCAAATTCAAATAACCACGTGGTTTGAATATTGACTTTATGGTCACCCAAAGAGCAAGCTTTTCAATAATCTTTTTGTTGTTTATGGCCGCAAGCATAGCAAACATGCTTCCACTTGCAAATTTCTTAGCCCCACCCACATCAACTTGCTAGCAAGTTGGTGTTAAATTTGTGGCCATGGTGTGGACCCTCGATGATGAACTTGGACATGCACACACACACACACACAAACACTCTTTGTTT
>Ga0307510_10004652_pt1 | contig 16186 bp, 6 predicted proteins | sample 12_EM_MG_FD_207224 | JGI IMG/M metagenome (GOLD analysis project Ga0307510, IMG submission 207224) | Populus trichocarpa ectomycorrhiza microbial communities from riparian zone in the Pacific Northwest, United States - 12_EM | ecosystem: Host-associated > Plants > Roots > Unclassified | place...
CCGATGCCGAGGGTTTTATAGGCATGTGAGAAGATCTCCGCGTTGGAATAGCTGCCTTCGTTGCAGAGGGCGATGGATGGTTTGGTCCATGCGGCATATACCAGGCGTTCGCCGATGGGGTATGAGTCGCGGAATTTCAATTTGTCTTTTTCCAGGTCTTCGCTGGCGCCGCGGGGGATCGTATAAGCATGTTGTTTGTAGTTGAGGATGGTCATCAGGTAGTCTGTGGTGCTTCCTCCTCCGTTGTAGCGGACGTCTATTACCAGTCCTTCCTTGCCGAAGCCGGCGGCGGTGAATTCGCGTTCGACCACTTCGAAGCTAGGGAAGTCCATGCCGCGGATGTGGATATATCCCAGTTTGCCGCCGGACCATTTTTCGACAAGCTTTTTGCGCTGATCGACCCATTCTTCGTAGAGTTCGTCTCTCAGGCTGGCGCTGAGGCGGATGGGGACCTCTCTTGTTTTTCCGTCGGCGCCCTGTACGTTCAGAAGGACTTTTTCGTTGACGAGTCCGTTGAGCAGATTGTAAAAATTGTCGTCGGCCTTTACGGGCTCGCCGTTGACGGCGGTGATGATGTCGCCTGTCTCCAGCTTGCTTGCTTTTTTATCGGCGGGGGAGTTGGGGATAACGCGGTTGACCTTCATGCCTGTCGGGGTTGGGGTCAATTCGGCGCCGATGAGGCCGGTGGCTTCTTTTTGTGTCTCTATGCGATTGGCAGCTGTAAAGCCGACGTGGCTGGAATTGATCTCGCCGAGCAGCAGGTTGAACATGTCGCGGAAGTCGACGCTGGTGCTGGCGTATACGCAGCGATCGCGGTATTTTGCCCGGAGCTTATTCCAGTCGTGGCCGTTGAATTTTGGGTCATAGTAGCCATCGCGCATGGTGCGCCAGGCTTCTTCGAAGACCTGTTCGCGTTCCTTTATATAGTCGATCTTTAGTTTGGCTGTGTAGGGAAGACTCTCTGCTACGCTTGTTTTGAGATCGATCCTTGCCATTGCGCCCATTCTTGCATTATAGTAGAGGTATTTGCCGTCTTTATCCGGGGTGACGTTGGATGGGTTGGTAGCGCCTTTTGTCAGCTCTTTCAGGTCTTTCCCGTCCCATTTGATGCTGTAGAGGTCGCGGCCTTTTGCGGTGCTGCTTGTTGTGGTATAGTAGAATGTTTCGCCGTCTTTGGAGATGGAGAGATCGTCTTCGTCGCCGGGGAAGCTGGTGACCTGGACGATGCGTTCATATATTTTGTCAAAGTCGATGGTAAGGGTGATGGGCTTCTTCTTTTCGGCCTTTTCCGAGGGGGCGGGTGGTGTATCCCGATCCTGCCAGTCTTCTTTTGACTTCTCCCAGTCATCTTTTTTCAGCCAGACAAAATAGACATCGACGCTGCGGGATACAGAGCGTTCGGAGAGGAAGCCGAGCTTGGAGCCATCGGGGCTCCAGAAGGGGTTGTTGTCACCGCGGGGGTGCATGGAGACGTCTACCGGCTTGCTGGAATTATCTGCCGGCTGGATATATACTTCTTCGTTGGTATAGAGATCGGTTTGGGAATAGGCGAGCCATTTATTGTCGGGGCTCCAGACTACGCCGCGGGGTGTAGCCCAGCCTTGGGTGAGGAGCTTTTCGTTGGACAGTTTGCCATTTGGGGCGATGTCGGAGACGACGAGTGTACCCCGTCCGCGGACATAGGCTATTCTTTTTCCATCGGGGGAGATGACGGGGTTGGTCTCGTCTTCGGCGGTGTGGGTGATGGCTGTCAGCTCGTGTTTGAGGCTTTTGAAGATGTTGTGTTCTGTAGTGTCGGATGAGCGGGCCAAGTACATATCGTAGTTGCCGTCTGCGCGGTCGCTACAGAAGATGAGGGCGGAATCGTTGAGCCAGACCGGTTGGACATCCCGGAAGGGATGGTTGGAGATATCGATGCTTCTGCTTTTTTCCTTGTCGGCTTCTTTTATGAAGACTTCGCCGCGATTGACATAGGCGATGAGCTTGCCATTTGGTGAGAGGGCATATTCGGAGGCGCCTGTCGTCAGGGTTTTTTGTTCGGTGGGATCCTGGCGTTCGTCGGCGTTGATCGTTACTTCGAGGGTCTTTATGTCTTTTGAACCTGTTTTTAGAGTATAGAGATGCAGGTCTCTTTCGAAGACGATGGAGGAGCCGTCTGCGGAGATGCTGTAATGCCGTATGGATTCGGTGTTGAAGCTGGTTAGTTTTTCCGAAGGGCTGGCTTTGCCTTCATTGTCGAGTGTCCAGCGGTAGAGGTTGTATGGTCCGTCGATGCAGCTGAGGAAATATAGGGAACCGTTCTTGCCCCATTGAGGCAGGATATCGTTGGCCGGTGTGCCGGGGAGTTTTATAAATGTTTTTTTCTTTGTGTCGTAGAGCCAGATATCCCTGTTGGAACTACCGCGATATTCTTCCCTTGCGATGGGGTTGATGTCTCCGCGGGTAAAGGCTATCCAGCGGCCGTCGGGGGACAGGATGGGGTCGAAGCCAACGGCATCCAGTATGCGGGTCTCAGTGCCGCCGGAGGGCTTGATACAATAGATTTCTGAGGGGCGTTCGATCGCATTGAACTCGCGGGTTGTAGAGAAAAGGATCTTATCGGGCTGTGTCCAGCTGGAGATCATGTCTTCGCCGGACTGGAAGGTCAGGCGGCGTGGGTTACCTCCTTCGGTGGGGACGACGAAAATGTCGTTGTTGCCATAGCGTGAGCCGGAGAAGGCTATCTGTTTCCCGTCGGGGCTGAAGATGGGATGGCCTTCATATGCATCGTGAATGGTCAGGCGGGTCGCTTTGCCGCCTGTGGCGGGTACGGTCCAGATATCGCCCTGGAAGGAGAAGGCTACGAGGGAGCCGTCCTTGTTGATCGCCGGGTGGCGGAGCAGGAGGGGTTGTTGGCCGTAGCCGTATAGGGATAGTAGAAAAAGAACGACGATTCCTAAGAGTGATCTTCTATGGAAGGGATGCATAAGTAGTGTTTTGGTCGGTGGAAGATGAAAATACGATATTTTAGTGATCGAGCTCCTCCATAGTAAAGGCTTTTTGACGGCCGTTGTATTTTTTACGTGTATCCCCGACATCTGCTGCATTGATCTTGCTGGCCTTATTCTTCCAGGAGGCGCGGATAAAGCTCAGGACCTGTGCGATGTCTTCGTCGGAATAATCTTTGTTTGCGCCGATGCCGGGCATGTCGCCGTTGATCTCCGGAGACTTATATAATTTTCCTGCGATACGTACGGGTCCTGTCAGGCCGTAGAGTACGATTGGGATCAGCTTGTTCTTATCGCCCTGTACCCAGTTGGAGCCGTTGAGGGGTGGGGCGAGTGCTGTGATGCCATTGCCGTCGGCGCCGTGGCAGGTCTGGCAAACGGTTTGGAAGATGGCGGCGCCGCGGGGGTAGTCTTTGGTAGTGTAGATGATCTCTTTGTTGGACTGGTGGCTGGTGATGGCGTCGGTGACGTATTTGTTATCCCGGTATTTATGGCTGAGGGTATTGAGGATCTGTGAGTCGGCGGTGGCAAATGCGATATAGGGAGCGGCGAGTGTATCGTTGCTGGCGATGAGCTTTTTTAGTACGGGCAGGTATGAGCGATAGTTGTTATTATTGACCAGGGTCAGGGCCTGCTGGCGGATGGTCCAGTCGGGATTTTGGAGGAGGGGGAGGATATCTTCTTTTTGCAGGGCGTTGAGGCCTTGGAGGGTCCAGAGGGCGTGGATGAGGGGGATGGGGGAGGCTGTGTTTTTTAGTAATTGTTTTAGTGCGGGGATGGCTTTTTTGTTTTTGGAGTCGACGAGCAACTGTTGTGCTTTGCTGCGGACAACGCCGTTGGGGTGTTGTAGAAGCATGACTAAGCTATCGGGATTATTGGGGAAGGTGATGGGCTGGGTGGTGGTATTAGTTGGCAGGACTTTATAGATCCGGCCGCAGTTGAGTGGTTTTGTGAGGGCGCGTTCTTTTATTTCGTTCTTCAGATAGGGGGTGAGATAGGTTTTATGCTGGATGATACCGCGGTACATGTCTACGATATAGAGGGCGCCGTCGGGTCCGGTGTAGAGGTTGACGGGGCGGAAGCGTTCGTCTTCGCTGGCGAGGAATTCCTTTTTTTCTTCTGCTTCTTTGCCTGTTGTGATGTAACCGGTTGTGGTGAGGAGATCTCTTTTGATGAGGTTGGCGGCGGGTTCTGCTACGAAGGCGTTGTCTTCATAGGCTTTTGGGAAAAGGTTGCCATTATAGATGACCGGACCGCAGGCGGCTGTGAACTCTCTTAATCTCCCGCTGTCGTCGAGTATGCCTTGCTGGTAACCGCGATTGACGCCGGTGTTGGGTCTGATGGGATACACGCGGTTGTCGCTGACGATGTGTTCGGAAAATCCTGCGACCTTATGCTGGCGTCCTTTGGTGGAGCCGAGGCCGGGTGGGAAATAATCGCCGAGGAGGTTGTCGGAGTTGGTATTATAATAGAGATGTCCGGCGTTGTCTTGTGTAATGCCCCATTGTCCGCGGAAGTGGGTTTTTTCTATCAGCCAGTGGTCGCCGTTCTTCTTATATCGTTTGTCTGACTTTGCGTTGTAGATCCAGTTGTCGAGGGCCCGAAAGAGGCCGTTGGGCTGGTGTTCGACGTTGCCGCCTGCGGCGTAATCGGAGTCTACGAGGGTTTTGCCGACCGGATGGTCGTTGATGATGGTATAATACCAGAGTTTTGGTGGTTCGGCTACGAGGATACCGTTATCGATAAGGCAGATGGCGCGGGGAAGGATCAGGGAATCGAGGAATATTTTAGAATCGTCCATCAGGCCGTCGCCATTTTTATCGGAGAGTATGACTACTTTTCCGGTGGGTGCGTCTTCTCCTGTGCCGGTGGTGTCGGGCATATAATCCATCATCTCGACCACCCAGATCCTTCCTTTTTCGTCGAAGCTGAGGGCAACGGGGGCTGCTATCAATGGTTCGGCTGCGACCAGCTTTATGGCGAAGCCGGAGTCTATGTGCATCTTTAAGATTGCGGAGTCCGCGGTCAGTGGCGGGGACGCGTCGGGGTGCTGATGCGCGGTGTGTGAATGATCACATGCGGAAGACAAAATTGCGGCAGTAAAAAATGGAATGATCAGTCGATTCATAATTAAAAATAAGAAATTGTAAACAGTTAATATCGGGTCATTACTTGTTAAAAAATGATTGGCGTTGAATTAGCCACTAAGATATTTTTGAAAAAACTAATTTATCATGAGAATAGAATGGAAAGGTGTCCTGCCTGCGGTAACCACAAATTTTACATCCAAGGACGAACTCGATCTCCCCATATTTACAAAAAATCTTCAATTTCAGCTGGATGCCGGTGTCGATGGAATCGTGCTGGGTGGATCGCTGGGAGAGGCCAGCACGCTCACTTTGGACGAAAAGGAGCGGCTTGTGAAATCAACTATTGAAACGGTAGGAGGGAAGGTGCCGGTGATCCTGAATATTGCGGAGGGGTCAACGCGGGAGGCGATGAATCAGGCGAAGCTGGCGGAAAAATGGAAGGCGCAGGGGTTGATGTTATTGCCACCGATGCGATATAAAGCGGATGCGAGGGAGACGGTGGAATATTTTAAGGCGGTGGCCGGGGTGACCGATCTTCCTATCATGGTTTATAATAATCCGGTAGAATACAAGATAGAGGTTACGTTGCAGATGTTCGAGCAGTTGCTGGAATGTGCCAATATCCAGGCGGTAAAAGAATCTACGAGGGATGTAACGAATGTCACGCGGATGATAAATGCATTTGGCGACCGGTATAAGCTATTATGTGGCGTGGATACGATCGCTATGGAAGAACTATTGTTGGGGGCTGTGGGTTGGGTTGCGGGGCTGGTATGTGCGTTTCCTGCGGAAACGGTGGCGATCTACCGGTTGGTAAAAGTGGGAAGGATCTCAGAGGCGACGGCGATCTACCGGTGGTTTATGCCATTGCTGGAATTTGATATCCGGCCAAAGCTGGTGCAATATATCAAGCTGACTGAGGAACGGGCCGGGGTTGGTAGTGAGCATGTGAGGGCGCCGAGGCTGAAGCTGGAGGGTAAGGAAAGGGCAGAGGCACTGAAAATTATTGATGCTGCACTGGCGACGAGGCCGGTATTGCCGGAATATCTGTCGTTATAGCGGGAGTCCGGATCGAATTTGTTTGGCCGATGTGACCTGATGGGTTGCTTCGGCCTTTTTTTTGGGGTTATTTCGGAGATGTTAAAAAAGTATACATTTTAAATAGATTTTCGAATATTTAATTCCATTCTAGTTAATAGCTTTGGAAGAGTAAGAATTTTATCCTCATAAAAAAGTCTGGGTTCATGAATGATCGCTGGCGCGAACCGGAACTACCTTGCCTATAAGAGAAGAACTGCTTTTAAACAACCAAAACATAACAACTTATGCGTGTAAAAATGCTTTGCATGTGCTTCCTGTTGGGGGTGATAGGCCAGCTGATGGCAGCTCCCACCGAGACCATTCGGGGAAGAGTAGTGGATCAGCTGACCGGAAAACCCATAGCCGGTGTTTCCGTAACCATAAAAGGTAAAAAGGGCGGCGTCTCCACGGGTGAAGATGGCTGGTTCACTCTGAATCTTTCTTCTGACAAAGCCATCCTGGTAATATCTTCTGTTGGTTATACTTCGATAGAGCAGGCTGTAAATGCCGGGTCTACCAATATTGTCATCTCGTTGCTCCAGGATCAGAAGGGCATGGGAGAAGTTGTCGTTACGGCCCTGGGTATTCAGCGGAGTGCGAAGTCACTTACTTATGCGGCGCAGATCGTAGGCGGGGATCAGATCAATGAGGTAAGGGATGCGAGCTTTGCCAATACCTTGTCGGGAAAGGTGGCTGGTATGACTATCACGCCAACATCCAATGGTCCTGGCGGGGCTACGCGGATCGTGCTCAGGGGGAATCGTTCCATACAGGGGACGAATAATGCGTTGATCGTTGTGGATGGTGTGGCTATCGACAACCAGACTATATCGGGAGAGGTAAAGGATGAGGCTGGATCTGCGAATGCCGGTCAGAGCGGAAGTGATGGTCTCTCGAATATCAACCCGGACGATATCGAATCGATATCTGTGTTGAAGGGGGCTGCGGGTGCGGCGTTGTATGGCAGCCGGGCTGCGAACGGGGTGGTGATCATCACGACAAAAAAGGGCAAGGCGGGAAAGCTGAGTGTAGGTTTGAACTCGGGGCTATCTGCCGAAAGTGCGTTCAGCATTCCAAAGATGCAGGATGAATATAGCCAGGGTGTTGGTGGTGTATATGGGACAACAGCTTTGTCGAGCTGGGGTGCGAAGGCGACGGGTCAGTCGGTGACGGACTGGAGGGGGCAGACGGTGAATCTGAAAACTTATTCGAAGGACAATGTAACCGATTTTTATCGTACGGCTTTGTCTACGAACAATGCGATAGGGCTGACGGCCGGGACGGAAAAGGTCAACACTTATCTTTCCTATGCGAATAATAATGCGACGGGTATTGCGCCGGGGAACCGTCTGATGCGGAATACCTTTAACGGCCGTATGGATATCAATATTACGGACAGGCTCTCTGCGGATGCGAAGATCACTTATATCGTGCAGGACATCTATAACAAACCGGGGATCGGCAGCGATGGTCTTCTTGCTGCCAATGTCTACAGTATTCCCACGAGTGTCAATCAAAATGATCTGAAGAACTATAAGACGGTGGATGTCTCTGGTGTGGAAACGCCGACCTTCTGGTCTTCCAAATCCGATCCGGTGCTCATGAATCCTTACTGGACGGTAAACAACACGCATCATAACGAGAACAGGGCCCGGATCATCGGTCTGTTGTCATTGAAATATAAGCTGACCGACTGGCTGAATATACAGGGTCGGGTGAGCAGCGACAGCTATAATGAATTTATTACGCAGAGCTATGCGAATAATACGGTGAACTATGCACGTCAGGCGGGTGGGTATTATTCCGAGGAAAATAATTTTGTCTCGGAGAGGAACTTTGATGTGCTGCTGAACGGGAACAACAATATCACCCATGATCTGAAGGTCACATATAATATCGGCAGCTCGCTGCTGGACAGGGGATCGAGGCACCGGATCACAACGGCTGACGGGCTTGCCTACAACAACAAATATGACCTTACCTATGCCACTACGCTGAAGGAAACGGTCAATACGGTGAAGAGGGAGCTGCAATCGGTATATGGAACGGCGCAGTTCACATTTAAGGACTATATCTATCTGGATGTGACGGCGAGAAATGACTGGTCGAGCACGATACCGGAGCCCTATTCTTATTTCTATCCTTCGGTGGGGCTGACGCTGATCCTCTCGGATATGATGAAGCTGCCTTCGTGGGTTAGTCTTGCGCGGGTGCGTGGATCGTTGACGAGGGTTGGTAATGATCCTGATCCTTATCTGCTGGCGCAAACGTATCGATTTATCCCTGGTGGATTTGGGGGATATATAGCCAGCCAGACGTCGAAGTCTATACCGGGATTGAAACCTGAGCTGACGACGGCTTTCGAAACGGGTACGGAGTGGCGGTTCTTTAACGACAGGTTTGGCGTCGATCTGACCTATTACCGGACCAACTCAAAAAATCAGCTGTTACAGGTTGCGACGGCTGCGTCATCGGGATATGCCAATCAGTATTTGAATGCGGGTAATATTCAAAACTCGGGTATTGAAATAATGCTGACGGCACAACCTGTCAAGACCCGGGACTTTAGCTGGAAACTGAATCTCAACTATGCGCTGAACAAGAACAGGGTCATCTCAGTTGCTCCGGGTCTGGCTTATACCTATCTGGGATCTGCGGACCTGGTGCGTACAGTGGAACCGCGGGTTGCGCAGGGTGGGTCTTATGGTGATCTATATGGAGCGAAGTGGGCGACCTCGAAGGGGCAGCATCTGCTGGGTGCGAATGGTCTGCCTACCTGGACGACGGACTATGAAAGTGTCGGCAACTTCAATCCAAACTATACCATTGGATTTGGGAATACATTCAACTATAAGGGTTGGACTCTTGGGGTGTTGGTGGATGGTAAGTTTGGGGGTGTGATCGCTTCGGGAACGGCTGCGGAACTGGCCTATAATGGTATGTCTGCTGTAACGGCAAAATACCGGGACAATGCGTCGCTGGTATTGTCTGGTGTACATGCGGATGGATCGGCTAATACGACGGGGATCACGGCGGAGCAGTTCTGGAAGAGTGTGTCGCAGGGGGCGTCGAGCAATGCGGAGTTCTTTACATACGATGCGACGAATGTGCGGCTTCGGGAAGTCTCGCTGGGATATGACTTCAAACGGCTGCCTGCATTTTTGAAAGCGGCCAAGCTGAGTTTTGTCGCCCGGAACCTGTTATTCCTTTACAGGGGGAGTTCAATTCTTGATCTTGCGGGTATCGGCAAGCGGAAGCTGGACATTGATCCGGAGGCCAGCTATGGCAACAGCAACTTCCAGGGTGTGGAGAACTACAGTCTGCCTACGACGAGGAGTCTTGGTCTGAATTTGAAACTATCATTCTAAAAAATGTCGACAATGTATAAGAAAATCAACTTTAAATATATCTGTGGCGGGGCGTTGGCGCTGGTCTTTGTCACTGGTCTGAACAGCTGTACGAAGAAATATTCGGATCTGAATACGAATCCTTCGGCGATAGCTACGATCACTCCGGCGCAGTATCCGCAGATGTTTGCCTACGCTCAGCAGACGGTGACGCTGAGTCCCGACAACTTTGAGATTGGGGAAGGGGCTATTGCGAGTATGTATTCGCAATTCTTTGGGCAGGCGGCGGGATTTAATACGGATCGTTATGGTATTCAGCAGACCTGGCTGCCGGCGGCCTGGAATCCGGCTTATGTATCTGCGGCGCCGCAGCTGAGGACTATAATGGCGGGTACGGATGCGGCATCGGCGCAGAATGCGGTGGCCAATGTCTGGTGGGTATGGACTTTTCACCGGATCACGGATTATTTTGGGCCGGTGCCGTATAGCCAGGCTGCGAGTGGTCAGCGTTATGTTGCGTATGACTCGCAGGACTCGATCTACTATGATTTTTTCAAGAGGCTGACGGCTGCTGTGACGGTGTTGAACAATCATAAGGGGGAAAAACCCTTTGGGACCTTCGATCTGGTGTATGGCAAACAAAGCGACCCGGTATCTGCCTGGATAAAGTTTGCCAATACGCTGCGGCTGCGGCTTGCGATGCGGGTCTCGAATATCAATCCTACGCTGGCCAGGACGCAGGCTGAGGCTGCGGTTGCTGCGGGGGTGATGACGGACATCTCTACCGATGCGTATATGCAAAAGACGAATGCCACCTATAATGAAGAAAACGGCTTATCTGTTATTGCGGGATGGGAAGACATCCGGATGAGCGCTACGATGGCGTCTATACAAAAGGGATACAATGATCCGCGGATGCCGGTATTTTTCCAGCCGGCGACGGCCACGGGGGTCTTCAACGGTATGCGAAACGGGCTTAGCGATGACGAAAAGAATAATATCGTTGCCAATACATCTACCAATACGTCCAACCTGGGTACGCGGTGGTGTACCTTCTCCAGCGGGATCTGGCATGCGGTGTATACTACTCCGCAGGACCTCATGCATGCTGCGGAAGCCTATTTCCTTCGTGCTGAAGGCGCCTTGAACGGATGGAATATGGGTGACAATGCGCAGACCCTTTATGAGACGGGAATTAAAACCTCGATGACACAGTGGGGCATAACGGATGCGACTGTCATCAATACGTATGTCAAAAATACGGCTACGCCTGTCGCTCCTGGTGACGGGATGAATTCGGCGGCGGTCAATGACTATCCTGTGTTGTGGAGCAGCGATGCGACGATGCAGCGTCAGCAGGTAGCTCAGCAGAAGTGGCTGGCTTTATGGCCTGATGGTATGGAGGGATGGGCGGAGGTGCGGAGGACTGATCTGCCGAAGCTGTATCCTGTATTGCACAGTGACAATGCTGATGTTCCGGTCGGAACGACGATAAAGCGGATGCCTTTTTTGCAGGCGGAGATATTGGTCAATGCGGATGCGGTGACGAAGGCGGTGCAGCTGCTGGGCGGCCCGGATAATGCGGCTACGAGGTTGTGGTGGGATGTGAAGTAGATCTCTATTTTAATAAAATAGTACCATGTTGAAGCAGTTTTTGGTTTTGGTTATGATCCTGCTGATGGTGTCGGCGATGGCACAGACGGTGCTGTTGCCGGCACCCCGGCATGTGGTATATGGGAAGGGGGAGTTAGCCTTGTCGAGGTTGTCGGTTGTTGTGCCGCCTGGGGCGTCGAAGGATGTGGTTTTTGCGCTGAAGGAATTGAAGGGGATGGTCGGGAAGAGTGTTGGGGGAGCAGATTTTAAATATGTATTGGGTGGGGTTGGGAACAGGGAATACTATAAATTGAGGATAGATAGCCGGGGGGTGTCTGTGGAAGCGACGGGATCGGCGGGACTTTATTATGCGGTACAGACGATACGCCAGCTTATCAGGGGTGCTGTGTTGCCGGAGGTAGAGATAGAAGATCAGCCGGCTTTGGCCTATCGGGGGGTGATGATGGATTTTGCTCATGGGGGGTTATTGACGGTGGAGGAGATCAAAAGGCAGATCGACTTTTTGGCGAGGTGGAAGGTCAACCAATATTATTTTTATAATGAGGTGAGCATTGTGATGAAGGGATATGAATCGTTGAATTATGGAGCGGCATATACACAGCAGCAGATAACCGAGATCGTCGCGTATGCGGAGGAAAGGCATATGGATGTGGTGCCTTTTGTCGCGTTCTATGGTCATCTGCATGATCTTTTAAAACGGGAAAAGTATGCTTCGCTTGGGATAGGAAAATATGGTGAGGAGCTGGACCCGAGGAATCCGTCGGTGCGGGTGATCCTGCGGGACTGGATAAAACAATATACGCAGCTGTTTAGCAGTCCTTTTGTGCATGTGGGGTTTGACGAGACCTGGGAGACGAATCGAATATCGCAGGAGGTGGACAGCAGTATTCACTCGGAGCAGCTATGGCTGGAGCATTTGGATTTTGTGCAGAAGGAATGGGCGACATATGGAAAAACGGTGTTGGCCTGGACGGATATGAATACGTATTACCCTGATATTATGTCGAAGTTCCCTGCCGGGGCGATACCGGTAATCTGGGAATATTCTCCTGATACGAGTGCCATTAATCATTACCTGGATCCTGTTTTGAAAGAAAAGAGGGCGTTCTTTATTCAGAATGCTGTGTCGGGCTGGGGGCATATCTATCCTGCGGCCGACTATACTTATGACAATATGGACCTTACGTTGAAGGCGGGCATGGCGCATCAGACGCTGGGGTATATCACATCGTTGTGGACGGATGCGGTGGAACCCTTTGTTCGTCCTTCGTGGATGTTCATGGCATATGGATGTATCGGGGCCTGGCAGGGTGTGGTTCCTGATAAGGGGAGCTTTACCGCTGATTATTGTAGGATCGTGTATCCGGCGTCTTGCGCGGATATGAGGGCTGCGCTGGAAGGGCTGGCGGTTTGTACTGAGGGACTGTCGGGCTGTCTGGGTGCGAATACGTCGAATCTGCCTGGTGGAACAATTGTTGAGAGTTGGTCGAACCCTTTTTCATCTTATTATTTGAAGAATACGCGGGAACATATTAGCGCCTTTAAGAAGGTTCGTGCGGAGAGTGAGGAGGTGGAGGAGAGGCTTATTCTTGCGTTGGCTAAGGCAGGGCATGCGGATAGTGTCTTTATCAATTCGTTGCTGGTATCGGCGCGGTTGATACATTATACCGCGAGCCGTTTTATTTGGGCGGCATTGATCTGTGACCGTTGGAATGACGCGATGCTGGGTGCTAAGAAAAATGATTTTGTATACTATGATATCGGGTATATCTGTCATGGATATATACAGGATATGATGGATGAGGGTGGGGAATTGAAAGATGCTTATGCGGCGGCCTGGTTGTCGGAAAGCCAACCTTACCGGTTGAATACGATGCTGGGGCGGTTTGGGGTGGAGTATGGGCTTTGGCAGAAATTATTGTTGAAGATGTTGGATTACAGGATCGGGCATGAGCGGTCTTTTGTGGCGGGGCAATCTTTTGAAGAATTATTCAAACCGGAATTATGAAGATAATCAGTCCGATCGATGGGGATATGCTGCATGCGCGGGATGGGATTGTCGTTGAAGGGGGATTTCAGATAACGGTGATGGCGGCTGGGGAATCGGTCAATGTAGTTTTGAAGGAGTATAGGAATGTATTAGAGGTGGGGGATGAGAAGATAGTAGTGTATTGGCTGAAGAATTTTTCGGGCGGATATCGACTTTCGATCGATGACAATATCTGGTTTCTCAGGGACATCTATTATAATGCGGGAATCTACCGGAGCATATTTGACAATCCTTATCTGGGATTTTTGAAGAAGGTGCATGACACCTATGGTACGAAGATCCATTTGAATCTTTTTTATCAGACGGAGGGGTTTAATCTCTCGCAGCTGAGTGCTGAATTTGCTGCCGAGTGGAAGGCTCAGGCTGGTTGGCTAAGACTTAGTTTTCATGCGTTGGGGGAATTTCCGGATAAGCCATATATAAAGGCGGGATATGAGCAGATGAAGAAGGATTGCGAACTGGTGATGAAGGAGATCAGGCGTTTTGCGGGAACGGAAATAATGGGGCCTGTGACGACGGTGCATTGGGGGGAAGCGACGGTGGAGGGTGTGAGGGCATTGAGGGATTTGGGTTATAGGGGCCTGCTGGGATATTTCAATGTGGATGATGAGTTGCCGGAGGTGAGCTATTACCTGGATGTGGAGCAGAGGAGGCATATAAAAAAGCGTTTTATCTGGAAGGATAATACTGCGGATATGGTGTTTGTACGGAGCAGCATTGTGATCGATAAGACTCCGCTGGTGGGGATACGGCCGCATTTAGATGAGAATGGGTTGCCGCCTTATGTGGATCTGCTGGTACATGAGCAATACTATTATCCTTTTTATTTTAACTATCAGCCGGATTATGAGGGGCGGATACTGACGGCGGTGCAGTGGGCGGTTGATAATGGATATAAATCAAGATTTTTAGAAGAAGCTATCTTTTAACTTATGGCAAATAATCGCAGAGATTTTTTGAAAATGAGTGGTCTTACGGGCCTGGGTATGGCGGCCCGATTGGACCGGATCAAGGAAGAGGCGGGGATGACGCCGCCTGCGCAACGATTCAATATGAGCGGGTATGCCGCTCCGAAGCTAGATGTGGTACGGATAGGATTTGTGGGTATTGGGAACAGGGGATATGGGGCTGTGGAGCGGATGACGAGGATCGAGGGGGTAAAGATCAATGCGCTTTGTGATCTGCGGCCTGAGCAGGTGAACAAGGCGCAGCAATTGGTTTCGGCGTCGGGGCATCGTCCTGTTTTGTACTCCGGGGACCCTGCCGCCTGGAAGAAGCTTTGTGAAAGGGATGATCTTGATCTTATCTATATTCTGACGCCCTGGGCCTTGCATACGCCGATCGCTGTGTTCTCGATGAATCATGGCAAGCATGTCTGTGTGGAGGTGCCGGCAGCGAAGACGATAGCCGAGGCCTGGCAGTTGGTGGAGGCTTCGGAGCGGACGAAGAAACATTGTATGATGACGGAGAACTGTTGTTATGATGCTTCGGAGCTGTTGACGTTGAATATGGCGAGACAGGGATTTTTTGGGGAGATCATGCACTGTGAGGGAGGATATATCCATAATCTGCAGGAACTGATGTTCTCGAAGGAGCATTTTTACCAGATGTGGGAATTGGAGGAGGCGTCAAAGAGGGTGGGGAATCTTTATCCGACGCATGGGCTGGGGCCTTTGTGTCAGTTGATGAATATCAATCGTGGGGACAGGATGGAATACCTGGTATCGATGTCTTCGAAAGATTTTATAACGGGGCAGCTGGCGGAGAAGCTGGCGGCTACTGATCCCTTCTACAAGACTTATGCGGGCAGGCATTATAACGGGACGATGAATACGAGCACTATCCGGACGGCGAAGGGTCGGACGATAATGGTTCAGTTTGATGTCAGTTCCCCGCGGCCTTATTCGCGGATACAGCTGGTGAGTGGGACGAAGGGGGCGGCTTTGAAATATCCTGAGCCGGCGCGTTATGCTACGGGTCATGAGTGGCTGAAGCCGGAGGAATATGCGGCGTTGGAGGAGAAGTATATGCCGCCTTTGCTTCGGAAGATCGGGGGATTGGCGAAGGGAATAGGGGATCATGGGGGGATGGATTTTATCATGGACTGGCGGACGATCGACTGTTTGAGGAATGGGTTGCCGTTGGATCAGAATGTATATGATGCGGCTTTGTGGAGCTGTGTGGCGCCGTTGAGTGTCTGGTCGGTTGCTAATCGGAGTAATTCGATCAATGTGCCGGATTTTACGGTGGGGGCATGGAAGACAAATGCACCGGTGGATATATCGATGGAGAAAGGGGGGACGACGAAAGTATTGGGGATTGGAGGTATGGCGCTGGAGAGTGGTGGAGGTGTTGTGGCGGGGGTAGTGGCGGAGCCGGGGAAGCGGGTTGGTATTATTGGTCTGGATACTTCGCATAGTACGGCTTTTACGGAGGCGTTGAATGTGCAAATGCCTGATCCGGCTTATAACGGATATAAGATTGTCGCTGCCTATCCCTGGGGCAGTAAAGATATTACGAGCAGCAGTGAAAGAATTCCGGCATATACGGAGGAGGTGAAGAAGAAGGGGGTGGAGATAGTGGGATCTATTGCGGAGCTGCTTACGAAGGTGGATGTGGTCTTATTGGAGACCAATGACGGGCGTCCGCACCTGGAGCAGGCGTTGGCGGTGATGAAGGCGGGTAAGCCATTGTTTGTGGACAAGCCTGTTGCGGGGACATTGGTGGAGACAGTGGCAATATATGCTGCGGCGCGAAAATATAAAGTGCCGATCTTCTCTGCTTCGTCGCTGAGATATATGACGGGTATGACGGATATCGCTTTGGGTAAGTCGGTTGGAAAGGTATTGGGTGCGGATGCCTTTAGTCCTGCGCCTTTGGAGGAGCATCATCCGGATTTTTTCTGGTATGGCATACATGGGATAGAAACATTGATAACGGTGATGGGGAGGGGATGTGTATCGGTGAGCAGGGTATATACGGAGGGGACGGATATTGTGACGGGGGTTTGGGGGGATG
>Ga0307510_10004654_pt1 | contig 16186 bp, 13 predicted proteins | sample 12_EM_MG_FD_207224 | JGI IMG/M metagenome (GOLD analysis project Ga0307510, IMG submission 207224) | Populus trichocarpa ectomycorrhiza microbial communities from riparian zone in the Pacific Northwest, United States - 12_EM | ecosystem: Host-associated > Plants > Roots > Unclassified | place...
CCACGGCCGCTGTCCGCGTTTAACCGACGAATGTCAGAAAGAACGGCGGCGGAGCGCTTTCCAGGAAGAATCCGATCGGCAGTCCCTTCGTCTGCCGCTTTGCGGATCCACAATCGATCAGTTCCAACACCTTCATTGGCATTTTCATAGTCAATTCTCCATATCCCTAACTGTGTATCGATGTCAGGATCGGCAGCCTGAGCATCTACCCAGTGGCGCGGTATTGGATAGGCGACCAAAGGGAAACTTGCGGTGCACCATTCGCAGTGATTCCGGCGAAAAGCGCGAAATTCGTTTCGCGAGCGCTGCCCTTTATTGTGACGCATTGCGGCAGTCGTTCGCGCCCAATGAATCCATAATCGAATCTGCTCGCAATCTCGTCCCCTGAACAAGACTGTTGCGCGACTGGCGCGGCACACTGTCCGCCTGCGTTGATACCATGGAACGGTTTGCGCAGGTCATATTTAGAACTCCTGATCATATCGACTCTTGTCCTGAGTCTCTCCGGTGCTTCGTCGGCGGCCGCGTACGAACGCAACTTCAACATACCGGCGGGCGACGCTGACCGCGCGATCCATCAATTCGTCCAGCAGGCCGGAATGTCGGTACTGTACGAGCCAGGCCGCTTCAAGGGCCTCGAGACACGGGCGGTCATCGGTACGCTCGAGCCGACAAGAGCACTGGAACTGCTGCTTCGCGGCAGTGGGCTCACATCCTCACTAACCAGCGCGAATGTCGTTTCAATCTCCCTTGAACACAAAGGGCCGGCAGTGGGTCCGGAGCCGCCCAATCTGCCGACAGTTAGAATAGTGGCCGATTCCAGATCGGGCTCAACTTCAGTCCCGGGTGTCAGCGTTCGGACCATTACCAGCGATGAGCTTTTTCGGCAGGGATTCGGCACCATCGCTGATTGGGCACGGGCGTGGACGCAGAACCAGGGCACCGGAGCATACGAGGGGACCAGCTATCTACGTGAAGCACCGACCAACATTGCGTATGGCTCCGGGCTGAACCTGTACGGAATAGGGCAGCGGGCCACGGTCATTCTCGTCAATGGAGTTCGGTTGGCGCCGAGCGGTTCGGCCGGAAGCTTCACGGATGTGATGAACCTGCCGCTGTCTGCTGTGGATCGCATTGAGCTGAAATCGGCTGGCGCGTCCACGATCTATGGTGCGGATGCCGCCGGCGGAGTCGTCAATATTATTCTGCGGGACGGATACTCGCGTCCACTGACCAAGGGTTCATTCGGGCACCTGACGAAGGGCGATCTGGCGGACAGTGACCTGTTCCAATCCCTGGTGACTGCGGGCGATCGATCGCGCGCCCTCATTGCCGTCGACTATCACATACGCAACGGACTGCCCGCATCGGATCGAAGACAGGCTACGAGCAATCTGACCCCGGGAGGTGGCTCCAACTTCGATAGTCTGTACGGAAATCCCGGCAACATAGTGGATAGCCGAGGCGGACTGTGGGGAATACCAACCGGACAGAACGGTACTTCACTGACCGCTAACGAGTTGCTGCGTACACAGAACCTGTATGACGTGGATGCGGGTACCTGGATTCTCCCGCGGCAGGAGCTCATCAGTGCACTCTGGAGCGGGTCTTACGATTTCTCGGACGGCACGCAGATTTTTCTGGATGAGCTGGTGAGCCGCCGCAGAGTGAAAACCTTTCGCGGTCCCCTGGCAGCGCAGTTGTCGGTGCCGAGCACAAATCCGTACTACGTTAATCCGATCCCCGGAAACACCCAGCCGATCACTGTTCTATATGCATTCGGGCAGGACCTCGGACATATCGCGGATTGGGGTACGGTCTACAGTGGTCAGATAGCAATGGGCCTGCGACGGGATTGGAGCAGCGGTTGGCACACCCAGCTCAGCGGAAGCTTCGCAGTCGACAATCAACTGGAAGAAGAAACCAATCTCGTCAATTTCGGCGCACTGCCTTTGTATCTGGCAACAGGCGATCGAACCATCGCATTCAATCCATTGGGTGATGGATCGAACACCAATCCGGACACTCTGGCAGCCATCCGTGCGGATGGCTTCCTGCAATACCGATCGGAACTGGCCAGCGTCAACCTCGAAGCCGAGGGTTCTGTGGCTTCGCTGCCAAAAGGCCCCCTGGTTGTGAGAACAGGGTTTGAGTTTCGTCGTCATCGACTTCGATCGGCGGTGTCAGACGCGTTCAATTTCGCGGGACAGACTCTAAACATCGACCGCGACCGGCGTCTCAATGCGATGTATTTGCAAGCCGACGCACCTGTATTCTCCGGTCGCTTTGCCGGCGGTGCGCCCTACCAATTGGCTCTCTCAGGCGGGTGGCGCTTTGAGTATTACAACGATGCCGGCTCTGCAGGACTTCCGAGCCTCGGTTTTCGCGCGAAGTTCAGCGACGTCGAGCTCATCGCAAGTTGGACGCGGACATTCAGGCCGCCAAACCTCCCCGATCTCGACGAGGCCATCGACTACGCGCAAGTGTCGCCGATGCCGGATCCAAAGTCCAAGACGGGATACACGCAAACACTGATCTGGGGCGGCAACAATGCCGGCTTGAGCCCGGAAACCGCGCGTGTTTGGATGGCGGGCCTGCAATTTTCACCGCTATCGATTTCAGGCCTGTCCCTGGAATTGCAGTACTACAACATCGTGTCGTCACATCAGGTCGTCCCAGGCGTATTTCCCACATTGGCCTTGCTCAGCGATCCGCAATATTCCTATCTGGTCACCCGCGATATCACTGCCCCCCATTTGGCGTACATCTGTAGTCACAGCTCATTTATCGGCGTGGCCGCTCAATGTCTGAGTCCCGATATTGGCGCGATCCTGGATTTGCGGCTTCGCAGTGCTGAAACAGTCAAGACGGATGGATTCGATCTCAGAGGTCAGTACGGTCTCGATACACGATTGGGACGTTTCAACACCGAGCTGCAAAGTACTTATGTCCTGCATTTTGCGCAGTCCCTTGCGCCCGAAGGTGCGTGGGTCAACTTCCGCAATACCCCGCATAATCCCCTGGCTATTCGCGTTCGTGGCGTCCTGGGTTGGGAGAAACAACAAGCTTTTGCGTCCACAGCGTTCAACCTGAAAGGTCGTTACAAAGACAACTTCAGCGTGCCTGAGCGTCCCGTCTCTGCCTGGCTAACCTGGGATCTGACGGTGGGCTACCGGTTTCGTCCTTCGGACGAAGCGAAGAGTGGACACACGATGGTAGCGCTGCACGGCCTGAATATTTTTAACGAGCAGCCGCCATTTCTCGATAACGCCGTCGGTGTGGTCGGTTACGATCCTGAGAATGCGGATCTACTGGGCCGACGCGTCAGCCTGAGCATTGAACACGAGTGGTGAGCGGATTACGGATGCGACAGGTAGGATCGCCGATCCTTGCGTGACAAGATAATCACGGTTCCGTCGCCGGTCTGCGTGATCGAGCTTTGGATATGGAATTCGTGCTCCAGGGCCGCCAGGAAATCATCCAGGTTGCCGGTTTGCATACTTCCCGCAAGGCGAATCTGTGCCATGGACAGGTCCGAAAATCTGAAGCTCGTACCGGCTTGATATCTGGAGAATTCATCCAAGGCTTGCGCGAGCGTCAAGCCGTTCAGATCGATCCGACCTTCCTGCCAGGCAAGCAACTGAGGCAGTTTATCCTCGGAAATCGGGGGGCGCGCCCGCAATGTGCCGGTGATTTCATCCAGCTCTGCCTGCTGGAGGCGCTTCAATTCCAGGGCTGTTTCCCAGGAATGGTCAGGTCTGCCCAGATCAAAATTTCGCCGCATTTCCCGATCCATCGCAACGACCCGGACGCGGCCGTCCGTGACCGTGACCAGCGTCGAGTTATGCTTTCTGTACACATCAAACCCTGTGCCGATATCGTGTATGAGCATACTTCCGCTGACGACATCGAATGGTCTTCTGTCCTTTTCGACTTCGAATGAAGCTTCTCCGGAAATCAGTTCAACATTGCGGGTCGTCGCACTGAAGACGTAGCGAACGACGGAATTGGTATTGAGGCACGTCCTGGATTGGTCTGGAAGAGTCTCGCAGCGAAACTCACCGACTCCCGTAAAGTAGGAACCGCTTCGCTTGCTGACATCGGGAGAAGATATGAGCCCGTACACCAGAAGGGTAGGGATGATTGCGCCCGCGATCCAGGCATTGACCTGAGTGATGGAGCTGACGCGCCAGAACTCAACACGACGATAAACGACGAGCAGGACTACACCGAGACCCACACCGAAGACGAGGACTCCAATCTCGTAGTCTCTGAGGAGTACATAAATAAAGTGCGCAAGCAGAAGCGAGCCAATGGCAGTAATGGCCGTTGACACATAAGCCGGTACTTCTGATAGGAGCCGCAGCATCTAATGCTTCCGGAATCTCTTCAGCAACTGCCACATGAACTGTAGCAACACCAGCAAATCACACAAATCTATCACGTAAAGGACAGGCAGCACATCGAGCAGCTTGTAGTCCAACCCCAGAGACCACTTCAGCGCGAGATGAACTATCCACATCAGCCCAAGCGCGACTGCCACGCCGATTGTATGTATAACAAGGAATTCCGTCTTCTCCCATACGCGCCGGAAGAAGGCGGCGATTGCGGCTAACCAGGGGCTTGGCTCGTTCAAGGTCGATCCTCGCGCGGTCCCTGCGGCTGATGGAAAGAGGCGGGATGACCGGGAGACGCGCGAGGCTCGGGAATGCGACATTGGCATTCCTCAGGCGGTTTTATGATTCCAACAGGGCACGCTCTCAGGTGCCTGCATGAATACAGTCTTCGTGTCTAACGAGACTTCAGGATTCCGGGCCACCGCGTTTGCGCAGCCAGTCCTCGATGGGTTCGCTCCCATCGTACTCATCGTTTTCCAACTCCTGGGGCGTGATGGTGCTGCGGTCCAGAAGTGTCGCTACGCGCCTGGCAATTTCGACCGCGGGGTGACGGTCGGGGCTCGAGCCATCCTTGTCGTTTTTGTCAGCCATGGGCGCCTCACCAGTCCCTAGTGCGCACAGTATCCGTCTAGCGGCGCCGCTCCGCCATTGGTCTTAAGGGTATCCTGCATTGCAACAACGCAGCCACGGAAATTCCCCGTTGGCGCGTCCACTTACTCAGGTACTCCTAACTCATTTGCGGCAGGCACCTCCGAGGGACCTGCGATTGTACGTAAGTCATTGAAAGTAATGTATGGATCAGTAGCGCGCTTGGCGCGTGTAGCGAAAGCCTGTCGCAGGCGGGGTCGGTCCCCGGAGGACGCAGAGGATCTGATTCAGGACGCCCTGCTGCGCCTGGAGGAATTCAGGCACAAAGGCGAAGGCGCCGAGAAGATCAAAAACCCGGAGGCGTGGCTCGCCACCACCGTTAGGAATCGGTCAATCGATCAATACCGGCGCGGGTCGCTCCTGGCCTTCGCCTCCCAGTCGCTCGAACAACTGGATGAGAGGGACCTGGTTGTCGACCCGAGCCCGGGTCCGGAGCGCATTGTGGATGGCAAGCAGCGTCTCGATGAGATCAGACGCATCCTGGACGCTGTGAGCACGCGCATGCGCGAGATGTACTTGCTGAGCATCGCCGGCTACACCCACATCGAGGTAGCAAAGGCTTTCGGCGTTTCGCTGGCTACAGTTGAACGAGAGCTTTCTCGAGCTGTACTGACGCTGATGGAGAGATGGGCTCAGGAATGAGCATCGAACCTGTAGACGATCGGTCTGGCACGGTGTCCAAGCGGGCCTGGGCAGAAGCGGCTGCGTGGGTGGTGAAACTGCACGGCCCCCAACGCGATGCGGCATTGGAAGCCGGATGGAAGGCGTGGCTCGAAGAGAATCCCGATCACGCATTCGCCTGGGAAATCGCAAGCGAAACGTGGACGACGAGCCACGACATTGCGCCGAAGCTGGCCCTGCCACCTCCCGCCGCGCACACCGCACGCACACCGCGCAGGTGGGCGCTGGCAGGCATAGGTGGTGCTTGCGTAGTGGCCCTCCTGGCAGTTTTTGCGTTGCGATGGTTCTCGGTGCCGTCCGTGGTTACGGAAGTGGGTGAACAACGGACGGTGAATCTACACGATGGGACTCGCGTCCAACTCAACACGGACACCAAGCTACAGGTAGAATTCGACGATCGAGTCCGTCGCGTTGTCCTTCGTTCGGGTGAGGCGTTCTTTGCCGTCGCGCATGAACGTCGTCCGTTTGTCGTGATGGCGGGCGACCGTAAAGTCATTGCAATTGGAACGTCGTTCGTGGTGCGAAAAGGTGAACAAGCTGACTCGCCGCTGACCGTGACGTTGATTGAAGGAAGAGTCGCTGTGGCGAAAGCGGAGGCTGCCGATGTCCTTCCGCCCGACAAACCTTCGGGTATGACGATACTCAAGTCCGGCGAACGTCTACGTCTGAAGTCAGACGGCCAGACCCAGGTGGACTTGCCGTGGCTGGATGCGTGGCCAGGTCATCTTCGATCACACTACGCTGAGCGAGGCTGTGGCTGAGTTGAATCGTTATGGATCGCCGCTGCGCTTGCTCGTGGAGCCGTCCGCGGCTCAAATCAAAGTGGGCGGGAGCTTTCGAATCGGCGACTCCGAGAGCTTTGCGCGCGCGGTTGCCGAAACATACAACCTGAGTCTGACGCGACGTGGAAACCAGTTGATTCTGCGACGCCCGGACAGTTCGCTTCTTCGCGACACCTGATGCGCCATGTGAGGGGTTTTGCAACGCGAGTTCGTCAATAGATTATAGGGGTGTGTGTTTTTTAAACGCGCCCCCGCTACCTACCAACCTCTCACTGAACACAAGAGCAAAGGAATGCCGCGGGGAACTGGATTATGCCCGGCGCATCACGCCCAAATTTTGTCGCACGTACGGTTACGTCTCTTCTGCTCGTTGCCTCGATCGCTGCACACGCCCAGATCCGCTTCGATCTGCCGGCTCAACCCATGGCTCGCTCGCTGGTGACTGTAGCCAACCTGGGGAATGTCAATCTTCTGTTCGACCCCGATTTGATTGATGGACTACAGGCCCCTGCGCTGAACGCGGACGTCAGTGCGGATGAGGCATTGGAGCGTCTGCTTGCGGGTACGGGACTAAGTGTGGTGCGTGCGGACGGCAACACTGTACGTGTGGTCAATCGGCTGCCGCGTGCTCGTCCTGCGGGAATCGGATCAACCTATACGCCTGCTCCCATCCATCTTGCGGCGGCAAGCGTTTCGGCGAGCGCCGAGGCTTCCTCTGCAGCGGGGGTCTCTGATTCGGCGCCCTCAGAACATCGTTCCGACATGCAGGAAGTTCTGGTGACCGCTCAGAAGCGAGAGGAAAGACTGCAGGACGTTCCGATTCCCGTAACTGCAATCAACACGGACGCCCTGGTCAGCAGCAACCAACTTCGTCTACAGGACTATTACACGCAAATCCCCGGCCTCAGCGTGACCCCCGCGGATACTCGCGGCGCCCCTGTTCTGGCCATTCGGGGCGTGACGACCGGTGGTTCACTCAATCCGACTGTCGGAATCACAATTGACGACGTCCCTTATGGCGCTACCACGACCTTCGGCGGCGGCTTTGCAGCCCCCGACATTGATCCCAGTGATCTGGCTCGTATCGAAGTGCTGCGCGGCCCGCAGGGTACGCTATATGGCGCCAGCAGCATGGGCGGATTGCTGAAGTATGTCACTGTTGATCCCTCACTCAATGGCGTATCGGGTCGAGTGCAGGGCGGTGTCAATACCATAAAGAATGGCGAGGGCGCCGGCTACAGCGTTCGCGGAGCAGTCAACATCCCGCTGGGAGATCAATTCGCCATACGTGCGAGTGCATTCACGCGCAAGGATCCGGGATATATCGACAACGTCCTCACAGGTCAATCCGGTGTCAATCAGCTCGATACCAGCGGTGGGCGCCTGGCGGCGCTATGGAAGCCGTCGGACACTCTGTCACTGAAGTTGAGTGCTCTGGTCCAACATACTGCGGCTTATGGTGCTTCGGAAGTCGATCTGGATCCCGCGCTGGGCGATCTACAGCAGAGCCGTGTACGAAACACGGGACGGTTCGACAAGAAGATTCAAGCCTACAGCGCGACTCTGGCGGCGAAGTTGGGCATTGTTGATTTCACGTCCCTGACCGGATACAGCGTCAATAAAAGCTCCGACTCTCAGGACTTCACCTCGTTTCTGGGTCCGTACACGCAGGATCAGTTCGGCGTGCCCGGCAGTCCGACATTCGAGCACAGCAAGACCACCAAGGTGACCCAGGAGTTTCGCTTCTCCATGCCGGTCGGAACCTGGGCCGACTGGCTCGCGGGGGTCTTCTATACACACGAGAAATCCGACTATACCCAGGACATATTCGGGGCCGATCCGGTTACGGGCGTGCGCGCCGGACAGTGGAGTGACGATGTCATTCCAAGCAAATACGAAGAATATGCGGCTTTCACGGATGTCACCATTCACATCACGTCGCAGTTCGATCTGCAGATCGGGGGTCGCGAAAGCCAGAACAAACAGGACTACGCTGAAACGATCATCGGGCCGCTGGATGCCCTTCTGTACCCGACCCCATCACCGGTGGTGAATCCGGAAATTTCAACAAAGGACAACTCCTTTACGTATCTCGTATCGCCACAGTTCAAAGTGTCGCGGGACCTGATGATTTATGCGCGCTTGGCCTCGGGTTATCGGCCGGGCGGTCCCAACCCAACCAGCACGGTGTATGGGGTGCCGCAGAATTACAAGCCCGACAGGACCAACAACTACGAGATCGGCATCAAGGGCAATGTCCTCAATCATGCTCTCGCATTTGATGCGTCGGCGTACTACATCGATTGGAAGGATATTCAGCTCACCTTCGTCGATCCGCAGACTTTCGGCAGCTATTTTGTGAATGCCAGCCACGCGAAGAGTCAGGGACTGGAGCTGTCCGCGGAGTCACATCCCGTCACAGGGCTGATGGTGTCGGGTTGGGTCGCGTGGAACGATGCGGAGTTGACGAGGGACTTGCCCGTCGGTGGCCCTGGAACACCGGTGGGGCTCTCGGGCGATCGGCTCCCGAGCAGTGCGCGGTTTACTGGGAATTTCTCTATTGAACAGGAGTTCCCGATCACCGGCGAATTTCGAGGATTTGCCGGAGGAACAGTCAGCTACGTCAGTTCGCGGAAAGGTGTGTTTACGCAGACCGAAGACCGGCAGGATCTTCCGGCATATGCAAAGACGGATCTGCGCGGGGGCGTGCGGGCCGACTCATGGAGTCTCAACTTGTATGCAACCAACGTAACTGATCGACGCGGCAAATTGACCGGCGGCATCGGTACCTTCATCCCAGCCGCATTCAGCTACATTGCGCCGCGGACAATCGGGCTGTCGGTCGAGAAGAGCTTTTAATGGGAAAAGACGGGAAACCCGAGTTCCGGCCCTTCGAAATCGACCAGCACGTGTTGGTTTCCGAGTTCGTGGCGGAGACCTTCACCATCAAGGTGGCTCAACCGATTAGCCGGGCGGACAGCTCTGAGCGGTTCCCGGTGGTCTACGCCGTCGACAGTGACCATTTCTTCGGCGGACTGTCAAACCTCGCTGCCATGATGCAGGGGTACGGCGAGACACCCCGGTTTGTGCTGGTCGGGATCGGTTATCAGAACTCGGGTGCGGCCTCCGTGCTGCGCATGCGGGACCTGTTTTCCCGCCGGATGCAGGCCGTGCTGGGAAGCTATATCAGTCAGGTGGCGGAATCCGAGTTCGTGACCGGACTGGATGACGTGAAACGAGTGACGCAGGCAACCGATGCCGGCCACTTCCTGAGATTTGTGCGCGATGAGCTGATGCCCTGGGTGCAGAAGCACTATCCCGTGAAGCCTGACGACAACACCTTTTGGGGCTATTCCGCCGGAGGTACTTTCGGGCTGTTCACATTGTTCAATGCGCCCCGGATGTTCAATCGTTATGTGTTGGGAAGCCCGGGCGTCTCCTACAAAGGAGAGAACTTCGGGACGGAGTTGGTGGACCAATTCCAGAAGTCCGGGCAGACATTGAATGCTCGCGTGTTCCTGTCGGTGGGGGAGCTCGAGGATCATCATCCAGCGGCAGCCAATTTCGACCTGGTTGGCGGATATGTTCAGCTTACCAAGCTCCTGCGGAATTCCGAGATCCCGGGACTACACCTGACCACACGCGTCTTCCCCGGAGAAACGCATGCGACTGCCTGGACTTCCTCATTCACACACGGGCTGAAGAGCGTATTGGGACCCGCCGAGAAAGTGCCTTTCTGGCCTGACTCTCTGCGCTAGGCTTCAATGTACAGTCAGGCGTATAAATACTACGTCCTCTCGGCGCTGACGCTGGTCTCAACCCTGAACTATCTCGATCAGGGTTTGATAGGCCTGTTGCTGCAGCCCATCAAGGAAGACCTGCATCTGTCCGACTCGCAGCTCGGATTTTTGACCGGCATTGCGTTCGCGCTGTTTTATGCCACGTTGGGACTGCCCATTGCCCGCTGGGCCGACCGCGGAAATCGAAGCACGATTACCGCCCTGGCCATAGCCCTGTGGGGCTCAACGGTCATGCTTTGTTTGTTTGTAACAAACTATGTGCAGTTGGTCCTGGCGCGCGTTGCCGCTGGCGTCGGCGAGTCCGGATGCATGCCGCCAACCTATTCGCTCGTCGGAGACTACTTTCCCGAAAATGGCGAGCGAACGCGCGCGATGTCAATCTACTGGCTGGCGAATGCCTTTGCCGCTCTGATCAGCTTTATTCTCGGCGGCTGGATCAACGAACACTATGGCTGGCGCTTGACGTTCTTTGTGATGGGCACGCCGGCACTGCTCGTTGCCCTGGTGGTCAAGCTGACAGTCAAAGAGCCTCGACAGCATGTGCGACAGCAGAAACAGGTTGCCGAGCCGCAACTCCTGAAGCGGGAGGTCATGAGCCTCCTGTGGCATCAGCGTTCGACCCGGCATCTGATTGCTGCCATTGTGCTTCTTTACACCATCGGTGCAGGTCTCGCCCCCTGGTATGCCGCTTTCATGATCCGCAGCCATGGAATGCAGACCGGCGAACTGGGGGTCTGGCTGGGCTTGATATTTGGAATGAGCGGCATCGTCGGGATACTGCTCGGTGGTTACGTGTCGGCTCGTTGGTTTTCAACCAACGAGCGGGGCCAGATGCGGTTGAGCGCGATCATGATTGCAATGGTCGTGCCGTTCTTCATGTTGTTTCTGCTGCTGCCGCAGAAATGGGGGGCGCTGACGGCTCTCATACCCTTATCGGTCGCGTTCGGCTTTTTTACGGGGCCGGCGTTCGCGCTGATGCAGCGCCTCGTGCCTGACGAGATGCGGGCGACGACAATAGCTGTAACCATGCTGCTGGCAAATCTGATAGGCATGGGCCTGGGACCTCAGATCGTGGGCGTTCTCAGCGATGCACTGAATCCCGTGTTCGCACAGGATTCACTGCGATACGCGATGTTGCTTACTTCGTTTGTGGCGCTATGGGCAGCCTTCCATTTCTGGAGGGTGGGTCGGACTGTGACGTACGACTTGGCAATGATTGCCACCCGGCACAGAGGCCGCATTGCCGACGAAGCCGCAAGGGAGTCTCCGTTTGAGCATGCGACCGCCAAATAGCCCGTATCAGAGAGACATCCGCCAGACCGCGCTATACCAGGAAGCTGAGGCACTTTTTGCAAGTGTCCATCAGCCGGGAAGCGGCCAGATCAGCGACGGTCTCGAAGTCAGTGCGTCACCAGATGGCAGGCACGCTGTGTTCTCCGGAACTTTGATGAGTGAGCCGGTGGGAGCCCCGGCCACGCGCATTTGTCAGGTTGATCTCGAGTCTGGCCAATCGAAAATACTGACGTTCGGTCCGCATATAGACCGGCTGCCTAAGTATTCACCGGACGGTTCGGCTATTGCGTTTCTCTCGGATCGTCACGAGCCTGCAAATTTTCAACTCTACCGGCTCAATCCCGAAACTGGCGCTGCCCGTCCGGCACCCCACGTTGATGGCTGGGTGGAATACCATCACTGGTCGCCAGACGGCTCGATGATCCTGCTCGGAGTTGCTGGACATGGTGCTGATGTTGCGGGCGGTCAAGGAGCCATCGCGAGCAAGGAAATCCAGCAAAGCCTCCCCGCCTGGATGCCTTCAGTTCAAACGGGTGATGAGACATTTCGCTGGCGACGTGCTTGGGTTTACAACGTCTCATCTGGAAATGTGCGCGCTATCAGCAATGAGGCGACCAATATCTGGGAGGTCGTTTGGTGCGGCAATCGCGCACTCGCCGCCGTTGTCTCTCCGAGTCCGGGGGAGGGGGCCTGGTACGACGCAACCCTTCAAATCCTTGATCTGGAAACCGGAAGCGCGCGCAAGCTCTACACCCCGAATGATCAACTCGGTTGGCCCTCATCGAACCCATCCGGATCACGTTTGGCCATTGTGGAGGCGGTTTGTAGCGATCGTTGGATCGTGGCTGGTGAGCTCCGGCTTCTCAACGTGTCATCGGGCGACGTCCGGCGCGTGCCATCGGCGGGGATCGATATCACCTACACAGAGTGGCGCAGTGAAGACCGCCTGCTCGTAGCGGGCCATCGAGGTTTCGAGTCGGTTGTCGGTCTCTACGATGCGATGTCAGATCGATTCACGGAAATCTGGTCGAGCGCGGAGCTGACCGGTGCGGGCCGGTATATTTCCGTCGCAGGATTGAACGAAGCGGGTGACATTGCTCTGATCGGTGAGGGGTTCGATCGGCCACCCGAGATTGCCTGCATCCGGGATGGCCAATATCGAACCGTAAAGCCATTCGATCTGGGTTGGTCGCAACACGAAAGCTTCCTGGGAGGTGTTGACAGGCAGACATGGGAAGCGCCCGATGGTCTGTCAATTCAAGGATGGCTTCTCAGGCCCAAGGGAAACGCTCCGTATCCCCTGGTGATGAACGTTCACGGGGGACCCGTGTGGTGCTGGCGCCCCACGTTCCTGGGACGGACGAAGAACCTGGCACTCGTGATGCTTCTGCGTCGCGGATTTGCGGTGTTCATGCCGAACCCGCGTGGCAGCTCCGGAAGAGGAACGGAGTTCACGCGAAAAGTAAAAGGTGACATGAATGGAGCGGACACTCATGACTACCTGTCCGGCTTGGATACCCTGGTCAGTCGCGGAATCGTCGATCCGAACCGCATCGGGGTGACCGGCGGAAGCTATGGCGGAGGTATGACCTGCTGGTTGATCAGCCAGACATCGCGATTCGCCGCCGCCGTCCCCGTTGCACCGCACACGAATCAGGTAACGGAACACCTGCTGTCCAACTTGCCACACTTCATGGCTTCGTTCCTCGAAGACTCCTATAGGAACCCGCAAGGTAAATATTTCCAGCGAAGTCCCGTTATGCATGCTCACAAGGTGAAGACACCTACACTCAACATCTGTGGAAAGCTCGATCGTTGTACTCCACCTGAGGAAGCACTGCAGTTTCATAACGCGCTGTTGGAAAACGGCGTCACATCCGTGCTGCTCACTTACCCCGAAGAAGGCCACGGAATACAGAAATTGCCCGCTGCTTTGGATTGCGCAGCCCGAGTCTGCGGATGGTTCATGGAGCACGTGCTGGATGCGCGCGATCCTCTCACGCGTAAAGCAACAACTTAGCTGACGCTGAAAACTGCACTTCGTGAAGAATGCGGATTCTGATCCGGTGAAGGAACTGGGCGGTCCCAACCCAATGTCAGTCACAGGATGGCAGAATTATTGCCATCCAAAATAGTGACACGAAGAAAACAGCCAGAAATCAAGGCACTTCCAAACAATCCATGTGTGTGTATCCAATAGCACGCGTTGACAAGCAGAAATCGGGAGCGTAGATCTTGCCCCCGATTCGCTGGATTCAGCGATTTTAGCTCCAGCAGATGCAACCACGGAAGGTAGCCTCAATGAACGCATTTCTGCCTCCAACTCGGATTACCTTTCGATCCAGCGCAGTGGTTCTGTGTTGCCCAAGGACGACGTCTCGCGCAACCACGGCCAACTGATCTCATCCCCTAATCGAACCGTGATCAAAGATCGCACGAATAACAGCGAGGCTTTACGCGTGGGTAATTAACAGGACGCCTGACAAACACAAAAGTAACCGGAACGCGAGAGAGAGAAACATATGGCCAAGGACGGAGCTCATGGATTAATCCATGAGAAGTTTGAACAGCAGGTACTGCGAACACCCGACAGGATCGCTATCACTTGCAGCGGCACTTCGTTGACGTACGACGAGCTCAACCGCCGCGCGAATAAATTCGCTGCATTCGTACACGCTCGCGGGCTGAAGCCCGATCAATTGGTCGGCGTCGGCCTCGAGCGCAGTGTGGGAATGGTGGTGGCAATTTTAGGAGTCCTGAAGGCTGGCGGCGCTTACGTTCCACTGGACCCGCACTACCCAGCCGAGCGACTGGCTTACATGTTGAAGGATTCGGCACCGCTGCTCGTGGTGACCGATCACCTTTCGCGAAACCTTCTGCCTTGCAGCGATGTGGAGACGGTTTCTCTGGATGACACCTGGGACGTGATTGAGACATTCCCGGGCGCCAATCTCGGGATCAGCGCACGCGGATTGGGTCCGCAGAATCTGGCGTACGTCATCTATACCTCCGGTTCCACTGGGAACCCGAAGGGCGTGATGGTCGAACATCGCAATGTCACGCGTTTGTTTACCGCCACGCAAGGCTGGTTTGGTTTCAATGAAAACGATGTGTGGACGATGTTTCATTCGTTCGCCTTCGACTTCTCCGTCTGGGAACTCTGGGGTGCGCTGTTCTATGGCGGCCGCGTCGTCGTCGTTCCGTATCAGATCGCACGCTCGCCGCAGGACTTCTACGAGCTGCTCTGCTCGGAACGAGTGACGGTGCTGAACCAGACACCGAGCTCCTTTGCACAATTGATCGAGGCTCAGGAGCGATCGCAGGGTCGCGAGCATCGTCTGCGCGCTGTGGTCTTCGGTGGGGAAGCGCTCGAGTTTCACAAGCTGCGCCCGTGGCTGAAGCGCAATGACCCGGACATGCCGCGGTTCATCAACATGTACGGCATCACGGAAACAACCGTGCATGTGACCTATCGCGCCCTGTCTCGGCATGACATTGAGTCGGAATCACGCAGTCTCGTGGGCGTGCCGATTCCAGACCTCGAGGTACAACTTCTGGACCCGCAGGGACGCCCCGTGCTTCGGGGCGAGACCGGAGAGATCTACGTGGGCGGTGCGGGAGTCGCGCGAGGATATCTCAATCGCCCGGAGCTGACTCGCGAGCGCTTCGTGGTCGATCCGAGCGATCCGTCGCGACGCCGCCTGTACAAAAGCGGCGATCTCGGGCGGCTTCTCGAGGACGGTGGGATCGAGTACCTGGGTCGCAATGACGACCAGGTGAAAATTCGTGGGTTCAGAATTGAGCTTGGGGAGATCGAAGCTCAACTTCTCGATCTCCCATACGTCAAGCAGGCGGCTGTCGTCGCTCGGGAGGTGCTTCCGGGTGATAAACGCCTCGTTGCTTACTTCACCACTGATGGGGAGAGCCCGAGGCCGCAATTGATCCATCGGTTGCGAGATCACCTCGCGCGCCACCTTCCGGCGCACATGGTACCTAGCGCCTTCGTAGTCGTTGAGCGCTTGCCGCTTACAGAAAACGGAAAGTTGGACCGGCGCGCACTGCCGGCGCCCACGCGGGACGCGTACGCCGGGCACGAGTATGAGGCTCCGCAAGGAGCAACCGAGACAGTGTTGGCGCAACTTTGGCAGGAGATTCTCAAAGTCGACAGCGTAGGTCGTCTGGACGACTTCTTCGAGTTGGGCGGTCACTCATTGCTCGTCCTTCAGATGATGGAACGGCTCGATGCGGCGGGCTTGAATGCGACAACGCGCCTCTTCTACGAGAATCCGATCCTGGCGGATCTTGCACGTACCCTGTCGAATTCGGAGGGCGCGCGCTTCCAGGTACCTGCGAATCTCATCATCCCCGGAACCCAATCGATCTCGCCCGAGATGCTGCCCCTCGTGCGCCTTACTCAACAGCAGATTGAGACGATCACACGCGTAGTGCCCGGCGGTGCGGCAAACATCCAGGACATCTATCCCCTGACCGCGCTGCAGGAGGGAATTCTGTTCCACAGCCTGTTGGACCCGGATGCCGGAGATACCTATGTCCAGGTGATGCTGTTCGAGCTTGCCTCGAAACA
>Ga0307510_10004655_pt1 | contig 16184 bp, 17 predicted proteins | sample 12_EM_MG_FD_207224 | JGI IMG/M metagenome (GOLD analysis project Ga0307510, IMG submission 207224) | Populus trichocarpa ectomycorrhiza microbial communities from riparian zone in the Pacific Northwest, United States - 12_EM | ecosystem: Host-associated > Plants > Roots > Unclassified | place...
GATGAACACGTCCCACAGCACGATCAGCATCACGACCAGCCAGAACGGCCGCAGCGCGGGCGAGGTGAGCAGGCGTCGGGTGTTCATCGTGCTATTCACCGGATGGTTACTTGAGCAGGTAGCCCATCACCACCTCGGTGATGTGCGACAGCCGCTCCGACAGCGCCTTGGGCGTCATCAGGTTGCGCCCGAAGATGGTCGACAGCGTCGGGTTGTTCGACAGGTAGAAGTAGGCGAGGCCAGCGATCGAGATGTAGAGCTGCACCGCATCGACGCCGCCGCGGAACACGCCGTCGCGGCGGCCGCGTTCGAGCACGTCGCCGAGCAGCTGCACCAGCGGCGAGTTCATCTCGCGGATCCGCTCCGACTGCTTCAGGTGCTTGGCGCGGTGCAGGTTCTCGCTGTTCAGCAGCGTCAGGAATTCCGGGTGCTTGAGGTAGTGCTCCCAGGTGAAACGCACCAGGCGGCGCACGGCCTCGGGCGGGTCCAGGCTTTCGAGCTTGAGCTCGCGCTCGGCCTCGCGGATGTCGGCGTAGGTGGTCTCCAGCGCGGCGAGGAACAGCGCCTCCTTGCTGCCGAAGTAGTAGTAGATCAGGCGCTTGTTGACGCCGGCGCGCTCGGCGATGCTGTCCATGCGCGCGCCGCCGAGGCCGGCGCTGGAGAACTCGTCCATCGCGGCGCGCAGGATCGCCTCCTGCGTGCGGTCGGCATCGCGGGTGCGCGCTTCGGCGGGCGGAGAAGGTCGGGCGGCCATGTCCACCATAATTCACCAGATGGTGAATTGATGGCATTCGGACGAACCCGTGGGTGGTGGTCGGTTGCGGGCACACTTGCAACCCTGACGACACCTTCCAAGAGTTCAATGACCGCTCCCACCGCCCCCCGCCTCGCTGGCCACCTTCTCGTCGAAGCCCTGATAGAACAAGGCGTCGACACCGCGTTCGGCGTGCCGGGCGAGAGCTACCTGGCCGTGCTCGACGGCTTTCACGAACACCGCGACCGCATCCGCTTCATCGCTTGCCGGCAGGAGGGCGGCGCCGCCTTCATGGCCGAGGCGCAAGGCAAGCTCACCGGCCGCCCCGGCATCTGTTTCGTGACGCGCGGCCCGGGCGCCACGAACGCCAGCATCGGCGTGCACACCGCGTTCCAGGACAGCACGCCGATGATCCTGTTCATCGGCCAGGTCGCGAGCGACCAGCGCGACCGCGAGGCCTTCCAGGAGGTCGACTACCGCCAGATGTTCGGCCCCGGCACGCTCGGTTTCGCGAAGTGGGTCGGCGAGGTGCACGACCCGGCGCGCTTGCCCGAGTACGTGGCGCGCGCCTTCCACACGGCGATGCAGGGCCGCCCCGGGCCGGTGGTGCTGGTGCTGCCGGAAGACATGCTCTCCAGCCCGACCGACGCGCCGGTGCTGCCACGCGTCGAGCCCGCGCTGGCCTGGCCCGCGCCGGGCGCGCTGCGCGAGGTGCGCACGCTGCTGCTGGCGGCGAAGAAGCCGTTCGTGATCGTCGGCGGCAGCGGCTGGGACGCGGCCTCGGTCGACGCGATGCAGCGCTTCGCCGAGAGCTGGAACCTGCCGGTCGGCTGCGCGTTCCGCTTCCAGGACCTGTTCGACAACGCGCACCCGAACTACGCCGGCGATGTCGGCATCGGCATCAATCCCAAGCTCGCGGCGCGGGTCAAGGAGGCCGACCTGATCCTCGCGGTCGGCCCGCGCCTGGGCGAGATGACGACCGGCGGCTACACGCTGCTGCAGGCGCCGCGGCCGGCGCAGAAGCTGATCCACATGCACGCCGGGCCGGACGAACTCGGGCGCGTCTACGCGGCCGACCTGATGTTGCAATCGGCGATGGCCTGCGCCGCCAAGGCGCTCGAAGGGCTCTCGCCGCCGCCCGAGCTGCCGTGGGGCGAATGGACCGCGCAGGCGCATGCCGACTACGAGGCCAACCATGTGCCGGTGCCGGTGGCGCCGCTCGACATGGCCGAGCTCGTGAAGACCGTCCAGCGGCTCGCGCCGGTCGACAGCGTGCTGACCAACGGCGCCGGCAATTACAGCGGCTGGCTGCACCGCTACTACCGCTACCCCGGCATGCAGCACGGCGGCCGCACGCAGCTCGCGCCGACCTCGGGCGCGATGGGCTACGGTGTGCCGGCGGCGATCGCGGCGTCGCTGCTGTACCCGGCGCGCACCGCGATCAACATCGCCGGCGACGGCGACTTCCTGATGACGGGGCAGGAGCTCGCCACCGCGACCGGCTACCGCGCCGGCAGCGCCGCCGGCAAGCTGATCGTGATCGTCGTCGACAACGGCACCTACGGCACGATACGCATGCACCAGGAGCGCGAGTATCCCGGCCGCGTCAGCGGCAGCGACCTGTTCAACCCGGACTTCTGCGCGCTCGCGCTCGCGTATGGCTGGCGCGCCGCGCACGTCAAGGCGACGGCGGAGTTCGAGCCCGCGTTCGCGGCGGCACTGGCGGCGGATGGCCCGACGCTGATCCACGTGCGGCTCGATGCCGACGTGAGCACGTCGCGCGCAACGCTCACGGCGATCCGCGCGATGGCACGTCAGCGCAACTAGGCGCCAGTGCGTCGACAGCGTCAGCGCATCAGCGCGCGCGCCGCCACAGCAGCAACAGCACGCCGGCCAGCACCACGCTGACGGCGATCCACTCGAAGCGCGTGACGTGCTCGCCCGCGACCGCGACGCCGAGCAGCATCGCGATCACCGGGTTCACGAAGGTGTAGCTGGACGCGAGCGAAGCCGGCGCGCGGGCGAGCAGCAGCATGTAGGCGTTGAACGCGATCAGCGAACCGAAGCCCACGAGGTACAGCCACGCGGCCAGCGCCACCGGCTGCGGCGGCCAGGCCGGCACTTCGCCGTGCAGCAGCGACATGCCCATCAGCACCGCGCCGCCGCACAGCATCTCGCTCGCGAAGCCGGTCGCGCCAGGCGCCAGCGGCAGCGCGCGCTGGCTCAGCACGCTGCCGAGCGACCAGCAGGTGCAGGCCAGCGCGATCGCGACGAGGCCGGACGGCGAGGCCTGAAAGCCCGCGCCTTGCGTCAGCATCAGCACACCGGCCAGACCGAGCACGATGCCCGCGACTTCGAGTGCGCTCGGGCGCACGCCCCACAGCAGGTTCAGCGCCGCGATCATCAACGGCACGACCGCGATGAAAGCCACCACCAGCCCCGAGCCGACCGACATCTCTGCATAGCCGGTGCCGCCCATGCCGCCGCCCAGCATCAGCGTGCCGACCACGAGCGCGTTGCGCCATTGGCGGCGGTCCGGCCACGCCGCGCCGCGCCAGCGCATCCACGCCATCAGCAGCGCGCCGGCCACCAGAAAGCGCGTGCCCATCTGGAAGAAGGGCGGGAAGCTGATCAACGCGTACTTGATCGCGAGGTAGGTCGAGCCCCAGATCAACCAGGTCGCGGCCATGCACAGCACGATGAGCGGCGGCAATCCGAACAACATGACGGAGCGTGAAGCAGGAGATGCGAGCGTGTTCATGGCAGCCATGGTATGAACGCAGCGCGCGTCGTTCCATGGCGATTTCACGTTTTGGCGCGCACAATGCCGTCGATTCGAAGGAGATTCATGGCTTCCACCTTGAGCGCTGATCTGGACCACTTTGACACCCGCATCCTCGCGGAGCTGCAGGCCGATGCGCGGCTCACGATGGCCGAGCTGGGGCGGCGCGTGCACCTGAGCCAGCCGGCCGTGACCGAGCGCGTGCGCAAGCTCGAAGCCGCCGGCGTGATCAGCGGCTACCGCGCCACCGTGAACCTGGCCAAACTGGGCTACGGCATCCGCGCGATCATCCGCATCGGCCGTGCCGAATACGCGCGTGTCGTCAAGCTGATCCAGCAAACGCCGGAGTGCATCAACGCCTACAACGTGACCGGCGACGACAGCTGGATCCTGGAGATCGCGGTGATCGACGTGAGCCACCTCGATGCGGTGGTCACCAAGTTCTGCATCCTCACCGAGACCGCGACCTCCATCATCCTGAACCCGGCGCGCGAGCACCAGGCGATGCTGCCGCCGCTGCACTCCGATGTGAAACACCCCATCAAGAAAGTGATCAACGCATGATTGCTCCGACAGCTACGCCCGCGCTCGTCACCGGCGACCTCTGCGACAAGCACAAGAGCGATCTCGACGGCAGCTTTCGCGTGCTGCCGCCGTCGTTCCAGAATTACGGCAAGCGCGTGCGCTTCGCCGGCGTGATCAGCACGGTCAAGTGCTTCGAGGACAACACCTTCGTGAAGGCCGCGCTCGAAGAACCCGGCCAAGGCCGCGTGCTCGTGGTCGACGGCGGCAGCTCGTTCCGGCGCGCGCTGGTGGGCGGCAACATCGCCGCCTCGGCGGCGAAGAACGGCTGGGCCGGCGTGGTCATTGACGGCTGCGTGCGCGACAGCGCCGAGCTGGCCGAATGCGATGTCGGCATCCGTGCGCTCGGGCTGATCCCGATGCCCACCGAGCGTCGCAACCAGGGCCAGCGCGATGTGGCGCTGCACATCCACGGCGTGTGGATACTGCCTGGCGAATGGCTGGTGGCCGATGAAGACGGCATCGTCGTGATGCCGCAACCCGAGTAGGCGCTGGCGGCGCGTCAGCCGCGCGAGATCACGCGCACCACCGATTCGCTGTAGACCTTGAACCCCATGCGCAGATAGAGCCGGTACGCGAGCTCGTTGTCGCGCATCACGTGCAGAAACGGCAGCTCGCCGCGCAGCACCTGGCGTCGCAACAGCTTGCGCATCAGGCGGCCGGCGAGGCCTTGGCCTTGCGCATCGGGGTGCGTGCAGACGCCGCTGATCTCGCGCAGCGACGCCGCGGCCATGCGCTCGCCGGCCATCGCGATCAGGCGCTCGCCGTCGAAACAGCCGAAGTACTCGCCGAGTTCGGGCGTGCGCAGACCGAATGGGCCGGGGCGCGTCAGCGTGGCGAGTTCGAGCGCCTGCGGTGCGTGCTGCGGGCCGAGCGCGATCGCTTGAAGGCTCGCGTCGTCGTCCGGCGCAGCGCCGTCCCAGACCATCTTCACGATGGTCTTCTCGGCCTCGATCTGCCAGCCCTTGGGTGCGGCGGCAGACCAGCCGATGACGTAGAAGTGTTCGTCGGCGGCGCAGTGCGGCGCGAGCGCGTCGAAGTCGGGGTGCGCCGCGTCCTCGAAGCCGACGATGGGCGAGAAGCCGACCGCGTAACGCCTTGCACCGCCCGAGCCCGCCGCGTAGGCCGCGTGCGGGCCGGTGAGGGCGTGCCAGGGGATGTTGGCGAGCAGGTGCTTCATGGCGGCACGGCGGTCTTCAGAGCAGCACGTCGAGCGCGCGGTCGAGGCCGCCTTCGGTGATCGAGATCATCGCGCGTTCGCGCACCGCCGGCTTCGCGTGGTAGGCGATGCTCAGGCCGACCGCGCCCATCATCGGCAGGTCGTTCGCACCATCGCCCACCGCGATCGCCTGCGCCGGCGATATGCCCATGCGCGTGCAGGTCTCGAGCACGGTGCGCCGCTTCTCTTCGCCGTCGACGATGTCGCCCCAGGGCTGGTCGACGAGCGCGCCGGTGAGCGCGCCGTTCGCCGTCTCCAGCACATTGGCGCGCACGTCGTCGAGCTGCAGGCGCTGGCGCACGCGCTCGCTGAAGAAGGTGAAGCCGCCCGAGACCAGCAGCGTCTTCAGGCCGGCGTCGCGGCAGGCCTGCACGAAGCGCTCGACGCCGGGGTTGAGCCGCAGCCGCTCGTCGTACACGGCTTGCAGCGCGTTCTCGGGCACGCCCTTGAGCAGCGCAACGCGGCGGCGCAGGCTCTCCTTGTAGTCGGCGATCTCGCCGCGCATCGCGGCCTCGGTGATCGCGGCGACCTCGGCCTTGCGACCCGCGGCATCGGCGATCTCGTCGACGCACTCGATGTTGATCAGCGTCGAGTCCATGTCGAACGCGACGAGCTTGAAGTCGGCCAGCCGCAGCGGCGGCGCGAAGCCGCGAACGAAGAGGCCGGGGACGTGTTCGGTCAGCATGGTCGTCAGGCGGGAAGGGGTTGCGGCTTCGGCGTGCCGAGCGAGCGCAGCACGTCGCGGATCAGCTGCGCGCGGTCTTTCGCTTCGGGCGTGTCGCGCTCGATGCGCAGCTTGTCGTTGCCGGCGAGCTTGATGTGGCGGTTCTTCTGCACCAGCTCGATGATCTTCAGCGCGTCGATCGGCGGGTTCGGGCGGAAGTTGATCACCATCAGGCGCGGCGCCGCGTCAATCTTGGTCACGCCATAGGGCTTGGCGAGCACGCGCAGCCGGTGCGTGTCGAACAGCGTCTGGCCTTGCGGCGGCAGCTTGCCGAAGCGGTCGGTCACCTCTTCGAGCATCGCGTCGATCTGCTCCGGGTTGCTCGCGGTGGCCAGGCGCTTGTACAGGCTCAGCCGCGTGTGCACGTCGCCGCAATACGCGTCGGGCAGCAGCGCAGGCGCATGCAGATTGATCTCGGTCGTGGCCGACAACGGCGACAGCAGATCGGGTTCCTGGCCGGCCTTGAGCGCGCGCACGGCTTCGGCCAGCATCTCGTTGTAGAGCTGGAAGCCGACCTCCATCATGTTGCCGCTCTGGTTGTCGCCCAGCACCTCGCCAGCGCCGCGGATCTCCAGGTCGTGCATCGCGAGGTAGAAGCCCGAGCCGAGTTCCTCCATGCTCTGGATCGCCTCCAGCCGCATCGCCGCGGCCTTGGTCAGGCCTTCGACATCCGGCACCATCAGGTAGGCGTAGGCCTGGTGGTGCGACCGGCCGACGCGGCCGCGCAGCTGGTGCAGCTGCGCCAGGCCGAACTTGTCAGCGCGGCTCATCACGATGGTGTTGGCGCTGGGCACGTCGATGCCGGTCTCGATGATGGTCGAGCACAGCAGCAGGTTGTAGCGCTGCGCGACGAAATCGCGCATCACGCGCTCGAGTTCGCGCTCGGGCATCTGGCCGTGCGCGACCGCGATGCGCGCCTCGGGCAGCAGCTCGGCGAGCTTGTCGCGCCGCGCGAGGATGGTGTCGACCTCGTTGTGCAGGAAGTAGACCTGGCCGCCGCGCTTCAACTCGCGCAGCACCGCCTCGCGGATCGTGCCGCTGGTCTCGGTGCGCACGAAGGTCTTGATCGCCAGGCGGCGCTGCGGCGCGGTCGCGATCACGCTCAGATCGCGCAGGCCTTCGAGGGCCATGCCCAAGGTTCTCGGGATCGGCGTGGCGGTGAGCGTGAGCACGTCGACCTCGGCGCGCATCGCCTTGATGGCTTCCTTGTGGCGCACGCCGAAGCGGTGCTCTTCGTCGATCACGAGCAGGCCCAGGCGCTTGAACTTGACCTTGTCGCCGATCAGCGCGTGCGTGCCGACGACGATGTCGACCGTGCCGTCGGCCAGGCCGTCGAGCGTGGCCTTGACTTCCTTGCTGGAGCGAAAGCGCGAGATCTCGGCGACGCGCACCGGCCACTTGCCGAAGCGGTCGGAGATGTTCTGGTAGTGCTGCTCGGCCAGCAGCGTGGTGGGTGCGAGGATCGCGACCTGCTTGCCGCCGGTGACCGCGATGAAGGCCGCGCGCAGCGCGACCTCGGTCTTGCCGAAGCCGACATCGCCGCACACCAGCCGGTCCATCGGCTGCGGCGAGACCATGTCCTGGATCACCGCGTGGATCGCGGCCTGCTGGTCGGGCGTCTCCTCGAAGCCGAAGCTCGCGGCGAAGGCCTCGTAGTCGTGCGGCGAGAAGCGGAACGCGAAGCCCTCGCGCGCGGCGCGGCAGGCGTACAGGTTCAGCAGTTCGGCCGCGGCATCGCGCACCTGCTCGGCGGCCTTGCGCTTGGCGCGGTCCCATTGCGGCGAACCGAGCTTGTGCAGCGGCGCCTCGTCGGCCGCCACGCCGGTGTAGCGCGCGATCAGGTGCAGCTGCGCGACCGGCACGTAGAGCGTGGCCTTGTCGGCGTATTCGAGGTGCAGGAACTCGCTCGGGCCGTCGCCGATGTCGATGTTCATCAGCCCGACGTAGCGGCCGATGCCGTGGTTCGCATGCACGACCGGGTCGCCGACCTTGAGCTCGGAGAGGTCCTTGATCAGCGCATTGACATCGCTGACCTGCTCCTGCTTGCGCCGGCGCCGCGCGGTGGGCGAGGTCGCGAACAGCTCGGTCTCGGTGACGAACTGGATCGCGGTGTTGGCTTCGGGCTCGAACCAGTAGAAGCCTTCGGCCATCGGCGCGACCGCGATCGCGAAGCGCTCGTCGCCGGCCTCGAACTCCGCCAGCGAGGCCACGCTGGGCGGCTCGATCTTGCTGTCGCGCAGCAGTTCGAGCAGGCTCTCGCGGCGGCCGTCGGTCTCGGCCACGATCAGCACGCGCGCGCTGGTCGTGCCCACGTGCAGCTGCAGCTTCTTCAGCGGCTCGGGCGCGCCGCGGTCGACGCTGAGGTCGGGCAGGGCGCGCGCCCACGCGGGCGCGGAAGCGGCCGCTGCGTCGACCGAAGTGGGCTCGTTGCCGCGCAGCGAGAGCTGCGCATGGGCGTTGCACAGCGCGAAGAAATCCTCCGGCTTCAGGAACAGGTCTTCGGGCGGCAGGATGGGCCGCTCGCGGTCGTGCTGCAGGAAGCGGTGGCGCTCGCGCGTGTCGGTCCAGAACTTCTTCAGCGCCTCGTCGATCTGGCCGTGCAGCGCGATCGTCGCGTTGGCGCCGAGGTAGTCGAAGATGGACGCGGTCTCGTCGAAGAACAGCGGCAGGTAGTACTCGATGCCCGCGGTCGCAAGGCCGGTGCCGATGTCCTTGTACAGGCGCACCTTGGTCGGGTCGCCTTCCATCTTCTCGCGCCAGCGCGCGCGGAACGCGTTGCGCGCGGACTCGTCCATCGGGAACTCGCGGCCCGGCAGCAGCCGCACCTCGGGCACGGGATACAGGCTGCGCTGGCTGTCGGGATCGAAGGTGCGGATCGAGTCGACCTCGTCGCCGAACAGGTCGACGCGGTAGGGCACGAGCGAGCCCATCGGGAACAGATCGATCAGCCCGCCGCGCACCGCGTATTCGCCGGGCGAGACGACCTGGCTCACATGCGTGTAGCCGGCCAGCGTGAGCTGCGCCTTCAGCGCCGCCTCGTTGAGCTTTTCCTTCTGCTTGAAGTGGAAGGTGTAGGCCGCGAGAAAGCTCGGCGGGGCCAGCCGCACCAGCGAGGTCGAGGCCGGCAGCAGCACCACGTCGACCTCGCCCTGCTGGATGCGCCACAGCGTTGCCAGCCGCTCGGAGATCAGGTCCTGGTGCGGCGAGAAGGTGTCGTAGGGCAGTGTCTCCCAATCGGGGAACACGGCGATGCGCAGGCCCGGCGCGAAGAACGGCAGTTCGGCCTCGAGCCGCTGCGTGTCGGCGGGCTCGGCGGTGACGATCGCGGTGATCTTCTTCTGCGCCGTTTGCGCCTGCGCGAAACGCGCCAGCAACAGCGCATCGGCCGAGCCGGTCGGACGAGGCAGCGTGAAGCGCTTGCCGGAGGCGATGACGGGGAGTTGCATTCGAGCCGGAAGACAAAAGCCAAGCCGCCCCGCGAGGCCACGCGCACGTGGCATCAACCGGGGCGGCAACGGGGTCGATTATCCCTTAGTGCCCCGGTCTTCGCTGGTGGAGGGCGACTGCGCGGCGGCGATCGACTTCTGCATGAAGAAGCGCGCGAAGCCGGTCGGAAAATTCTCGAGCTGGCCGAAGCAGGTGTAGCCGAGTCGCTCGTAGAAGCCGCGCGCCTGGAACTCGAAGGTGTCGAGCCAGACGGCGTGGCAGCCGCGGCTGGCGGCTTCGGCCTCGGCCTGCGCCATCAGCGCGCGGCCCACGCCCTGACCGCGCAGCGTTTCGGGCACGGCCAGCAGCTGGATGAAGAGCCATCCGAAGCTCGTGCCGCCCCACAGCCCGCCGATGGTCGCGCCCTGTTCGTCGCGCAGCTCGATGGCGAGGCCGCGGTGGTCGAGCGGGCCGGTCTTCGATTGGTTGTAGGCACGCAGCGGCGCCAGGATGGCCTGGCGCGTGTCCTCGCTGGTGGTGTCGGAGAGGTGCAGGCTGAACGTCGTCATGGCCGCTGGCGGGTGAGTCGCGGGCCTAGTAGAACCAGACCCTGCGTATGCGATCGTCGATCACGTGGTACACCGCGATCGCTTCGAGCGGGCCTTGCGGCAAGCCGGTGATCTGCTCGTGGTCGACGACCGTGTTGCCGGCGACCATGCGGTTCACGACATCGGCATGCAGCTCCGGCAGATTGAAACGGTTCTTCGCATAGTGATCCGCAAAGGCCTGCTTGCCCGACAGCACGGGCTCCGCCTGCGGCGGGCGGAACACCTCGACGTCGTCGGTGTATTCCGCGACGAAGCGTTCGAGGTCGCGCGCGTTGTAGGCGTCGAGCTGGCGTTGGACGGGGTCGGCTGGATTCACGTCGGAACTTGGGTTGCTGGAGCTGGATGTGGCGTGCGACATCCGCGAGTTGGCGGACGCCGACGCTCTGTCGATGGACGCTCTACTTGCCGTTTTCAGCGAAGGCCAGCCGCGTCGCGATGTGCGCCTTCAGACGCTCGGCCGCACCGGGCAGCTTGCGCTTGACGTCGCGCTTCGCACGGTGGACGTTGTCGCGCAGAACATGCAGTCTCGCCCGATTTCGTTGTGCTTGGATGGCCATTGGTTTTCTCCGTTTGTGAGGGCTCAGGGTACTCCATGCACGGGATTCGGCGATGTGACTGTCGGCAGCGCGATCCAACGAGGCGGTCTTTCAGATCGCAGAACGACGATCCCGTCGAGCAGCCGGCCCCAATCCGCCTTCTGCCACGCGGCGTAGCTGATGGGCCGTGCCGCGATCGTTCCGAGCGCATCGAGCTGTTGACGATCGAGATAGCGGATGTCGTCGCCCGCGTCGGCCAGAGCGCGCGCTTCGAGAGAATCGGGCGCCGCGTCTTCCAGTCGACGTGGCGACTGATCCGCGCGTCCGTGGTTGCCGGACAAGGCCGTGAATCCGATCGCGGCTGCCTCGTCGCCGAGCAGACCGTGAACATGGCTGCCGAGCCGCTCGGCCTGGTCTCGCGCCCGGGGTTGCTTCAACGCGTGCACGGTCGCGCACCAGACGATGACCTTGGCGCGGGGACCGAGGCGGGACCTGGCCCACACGAAGTTCTCGATCATCGCGAGTTCGCGCTGTTGCAGCCCATCCTGTTCCGACATCTGCAGATAGCGCGCGAGGTTCTTCGCCGTGAAGGCGTCGATGTTCTCGTCGTCATCCTTCGACTTGCTCTGTGCCGCGAGCATGATCTCGCCGATGCAGTCGTTCAGCCGCCTTCGCGTCGTGACGTCGTACGGTGTCGCGTCGTCGAACGTCCAGTTGGTGAGTCGCTGAATCTCGGCCTGGCACGTGGATCGGCGTGGCTCGACCAGTTCACCGGCGAGTTGACTGGCAAGACGACGACGCGCGAATGTCTGCGTGGCGCCCGACGCCTGAGGATCGAGACCCAGGACAGCGACTTCGCCCTTCACCTGTCTCTCGAACAGCAGGGATATCCAAGGCTCCATTTCCGTTGTGGTCGACCACAGGCCGCCAATGGCGTCCGAGAGCTGTGCTCGCGTGGCCGCCCGCGCCTTGATCGAGCGCTCCAGATCGAGGAAGTCGTAGACCGGGCTTTCGAACAGCACGGCGTTGAACCCGCATTCGTTCAGCAGACGAGTGGCGAGTGCCACCTTGACTTCAAGCGTCTTGCCGCCGCCGTGCCCGGCGTCCTCGCCCAGCAACACGACCTGCTTCTCGCAGACCTGCGTCACCACACGATCCAGCTCGGGCCCCCTTTCCGGTTGCGCTGCGACTGCGCTCGCCACAGACCATGCGCACAGCGTTGCGGCGATCACTCGCCCGACGAGCGCGTCACCCCGCACGCGTTCTGACACCTGGGCGTTCCATCGCGACTTCCGACTGGACGAAGCCGAGCTTTTCATAGAAGCCGGACACGCCGTTTCTGCCCGCCCTCAGCACCCACGTGATGCTCGGATCGTCACCCATCACGGCGCGTACCAGCGCGCGGCCTATGCCCTGGCCTCGGCGGTCTTCGGCGACGACGACCATCGAGATGTAGCCGTTCGACAGGCCATCGGTCAGCGCCCTGAGGAAGCCCAGAACCTCGGAGCCTTCGACCGCGACCAGTGCGATTGGCGAGCGCGAGACGAGTTCGCGAAACTCATCGGCATTCGACACGCGGCGGTCCCAGCCGCTCGCGACGAGCAAGGCGCGGGCGGCTTCGAGTTCCGATGGCTGAATGGGGCGGACTTCCATGGGCTTCTCGACGTGGTCTGAAGCGATCATGCCAGTTGGCCACGCGCGCCGACGACGCTGCCGCAGCCCATAGAATTCCCGCTCCCATGACCTCGGCCGCCGCACCCCAAGACTCACCGCGCTTGTACGCCTTGGTGCCGTGCGCCGGCGTCGGCGAACGCTCGGGCGCGGCAGGCCCGAAGCAGTACGCCGCGCTGGCTGGGCGCAGCATCGTCGCGCACACGCTGCAGGCGTTGTCGCAGGTCTCGCGGCTCACGCAGACGCTGGTCGTGCTGAGCCCGGACGACACTGCGTTCGAGACGCATGCGCCGGCCTACGCGGGCTGGGTCGCGCGCGACGGCGGCGCGACGCGAGCGCAGACGGTTGCCAACGGCCTGCGCGCACTGGCCGAGCGCGGCGCGCGCGAGCTCGATTGGGTGCTGGTGCATGACGCGGCGCGCTGCCTGGTGCGGGCGCAGTGGATAGATGCGCTGATCGACGCGTGCATGGCCGACCCGGTCGGCGGCCTGCTCGCGCTGCCGGTCGCCGACACGCTGAAGGCCGAGCACGACGGCCGATCGATGTCGACGATAGACCGCCATGCGAAGTGGCAGGCGCAGACGCCGCAGATGTTCCGCCTCGGCCTGCTGCGGCGCGCGCTGGCCGCGGCGACCCATGTCACCGACGAAGCCAGCGCGATCGAGGGGCTGGGCCTGGCGCCACGGCTGGTCGCCTGCGGCATGGAGAACTTCAAGATCACCTGGCCGCAGGACTTCGACCTGGCCGAACGCTTGCTGAGGACCCGCTCATGAACAACCGCGTGAAACCGCCGCTGTGGCGCATCGGCGAAGGCTGGGACACGCATGCGCTGGTGCCCGATCGCAAGCTGGTGCTCGGCGGTGTGGAGATTCCGCACACGCATGGCCTGCTCGGCCACTCGGATGCCGACGCGCTGTGCCATGCGATCACCGATTCGCTCTTCGGCGCGGCCGCGATGGGCGACATCGGCTTCCACTTTCCGGACACCGACACGCAGTACAAGGGCGCCGACTCGATCGCGCTGCTCGCCGAGTGCGCGCGGCGCGTGCGTGCGGCGGGCTGGCTGGTCGGCAATGTCGACAGCACCATCATCGCGCAGTCGCCGAAGATGGCGCCGCACATCCTGGCGATGCGCCAGCGCGTGGCCACCGCCATCGGCGTTGCGCTCGATCAGGTCAGCGTGAAGGCGAAGACGGCCGAGAAGATGGGGCCGGTCGGCCGCGGCGAATCGATCGAGGCGCGCGCGGTCTGCATGCTGTGGCGCGCGAGCTGATCGCGCACGGCGCAGGTCGGCTCAGGGCTTGAGCGCCGGCACGCCGGCCTGCCACTGCGGCCAGTTCGCGACGATGTGGTCGACCACGCGCGAGCCCACCAGCTCGACGTTCTGCACCGTCTCGGCAAAGCCGCCGGCGGTTTCGCCCGGCGCAGGGTCCAGGTGCTGCAGCGTCGTCTCCTTCGGGTTGCCCTGATCGAAGTTGACCGCGCCGCGCAGGCTCATCACGCGGTCCGAGCCTTGCAGCCGCTTGATGACCAGCGTGATCGCGGCAGCTTCCATCTCGGTGATCACGTAGTCGTCTGCGCCGTACAGCTTGGCGATGTACTGCGCTTGCGCCGACATGCCGGGGCCGTGGAAGAAGGTGTCGCCGGTCATGTGCGTGCCGGTGCCGACGAAGGGCGCGCGGCGCGCTGCGGCGTCGGGGTAGCGCATGCGGTAGGCGCGCGCGGCGTCGGAATCCTTGAGCGGCGTGTCGGCCGAGAGCTTCATCGCCCATGCGACGAGCTGCGGGTTGAGCTCGAAGCGGCGCACTGCTTCGTAGCCCTTGCGCGGCATGAAGGTCGGCGCGCCGGCGGTGTTCTCTTCGGGCGCCCAGCGGTGGCCGAGGTCGTAGTCGAGCACCCAGGTGCCCCAGCTCACTTCGCCGATCGTGCCGCGCGAGGGCGGCGTGCCGGCCACGCCCGAGATCACGAAGTAGGTCTGCGAGAAATCGAAGCGCGGGTTCAGCAGAATGGCCTGCACCGATGCGGACGAGCTGACCTTGCCCATGCCCAGCACCGAGCCGCAGACGCCGTCGGCGTTGCAGTAGACCGGGTTCAGTGCGCCGCGCACGCTGACCTCGGTCGCGTCCTTCATCCAATAGCGCTCGTACCAGTGCTGGAACTCGCCGGCGCGGTCGCCGGTGTTCTTGCCGATCTCGAACATCGCGCCGACGAAGACCTTGACCTTGATGGTCGGCTCCTTCGTCGGTTCCTGCGGGCGCATCGGTGCGCAGGCCGCGAGCGTGGTGGCCAGTGCGCTGGCGAGCAGCAGGCGAAGGAGGGCGGGCGAGCGGAGCGAACGCATGGTGAGGTCCTTGGGAATCGGTGAGGTCAACGAGCGGGCGAGCACGAAGCATGCCTCAAGGTGCGCGTCGTGTGGCCCTGGCCTCACACGCAGGTCAGGGCGCCTTCTTCAAGCGGATGTGCGCCATCAACCCGCCGTCCGGCGCGTTGACCAGCTCGAAGGTGCCGCCCATGCGCTGCACCGCCTTGTCGACGATGGCCAGGCCGAGGCCGGCGCCGGTGGCGGCGGTGCGCGCGGCGTCGCCGCGGAAGAACGGCGTGGTGAGCTGCGCGAGCTTGGCTGGATCGGCGCCCTGGCCGAAGTCGCGCACCGTCAGGATCACCCACGGGCCGGTGCGCGCGTAGCTCACGAGCACGCGCGCGATGCCGGTGTCGGCGCTGCGGCCGTAGCGGCGCGCGTTCTCGAACAGGTTCTGCAGCACGCGGCCGAGTTCGGTGTCATCGGCCATCACCTTGGTGTCGATGGCCACGCGCGAGGTGATGCGGATCTGCCGCGTGTCGCGGAACGCGGCCATCTCGCGGTCGACGACGCTGCTCAGGTGCACCGGCATCATCTTGCTTTCGCCGGGCCGCGCGTAGTCCATGAACTTGTCGATGATGGCGTCGAGCTGGTCGATGTCGAGCGCCATGTTCTGCTTGGCTTCTTCGTCCTGCACGCTCATCTCGGCCTCGAGCCGCAGGCGCGCCAGCGGCGTGCGCAGGTCGTGCGAGATGCCGGCCAGCATCACCGCGCGGTCCTGCTCCACCTTGGCCAGCTCGCGCGCCATGCGGTTGAAGCCCATGTTGACCTGGCGGATCTCGCTCGTCAGCGTGTTCTCGTCCAGGCGCGAATCGAACTCGCCTTCGCGGATGCGGCTGGCCGCGAAGCTGAGTTCCTTCAGCGGCTGGTTGATGAGCCGCGCGATCGCCGCGGAGCCCAACACGGTGGCGAGCAGCGCGATGCTGACCCACAGCGTCAGCGTGCTCCACTGGATCGGCCCTTCGCTCGGCGCGGCGGCCTGCAGCCAGTACGGGTCTTTCTCGATCGAAAAGCCGATCCACAGGCCTGGCGTGCCGTTCATCGAACTCGCCACCAGCGTGTCGGGCCCGAGACGCGAGCGCAGCTCCTGGCCGATCGCGCGCGTGGCGCGGTCGATCTCGTAGGGCTCCCATTTGTCGCCAGGTTCGCGCGGCTTGAGCTTGAGCGACTCCTGCGCCGAGATGCCCTTGACGAGCGCGACGCGGTTGATCCCGTCGCTGGCCAGCAGCGCGGCGCGCGAGAGCTTCACGAGGCTGGCGATCTGCTGTGCGGCCTGCGCGGTGCGGGGTTCGAATTCGAGTGCGCGGAAGGTCTGCGTCCAGGCGAACACGCCACTGACCAGCAACAACGCGATCAGGAAAAAGGTGCGCCAGAAGAGGCTGAGCGCGACGTGTTTGGGGGCCATCGGCGGACGGTCGGGCTCGAAGAAGGGCAGTGCGCGAATCTAGCAGAGGCACTGGCCGGGTCGGTCGGGCGCGGCCTGTGCAGGCCGCGCCGCTCAACCGCTGACGCGGCTCAGCTCG